>QMCD01003295.1_pt1 | contig 10051 bp, 7 predicted proteins | sample 1821841 | NCBI WGS metagenome assembly QMCD01 (sample SAMN01991225, study PRJNA193472) | Termite gut metagenome, whole genome shotgun sequencing project. | isolation source: worker | host: Macrotermes natalensis
TACATAGGGTAGTCCTAGTTCGGCAGCAAGGTAAGCACTGTCTGTACTGGACCCCAATATCCAAATGGGGACATTCCGCCCTTCGCCCGGAAAGGCCCAGACTTTTGAGCTGCTGTTCTCTTTACTTAAATATTGTTGCAAAGCTCTAATATCTTCTGGAAAATGATATCTATCTAACTAAAAAATAATGGATGCCGCCCATACCGCAAGGAAGCCCAAGATAAGAGGCCTAAAAAGTAAGACAAGCCCCTTATATTCACTGAATATAAGGGGCATTTTCTATTTATTCGCACATCTTTCGCGCGATGTGTTTGAATATTCCGCACTATCAATAGTGATTTAGCACCATTGAAATAAACTCTTGAAAAATTGTCCATTTACTGTTATTTTGATAATTTTGGTAATTATCATTTTAATATATGGATCGTACAAATGTTAATATAGCCCAACAATTAGAAGAGATTAGAATTGCCGTTGCTTTATAAGTTTCTTCAAAAGTACGGTGGTAGGCTTTTTAGAAACAAAAAATGACTGCTTTTTTTACTCCTAAACAAATAATCTACAGGGGGCAGTTTAGACTAGCGAATGGTGGGCCTTTCATCGTTATTTTCAGGCTGTGGAGTTCAAATATCAATGGCTTTTTTAGCTATATTGGAGTATCGCTTTTAAAGCGTATTTTTGTACTTCATAATGATGAAGTAAGAAAATATATGTGGTCATATTTACTGTATGCTTATGTGGCAGGATGCATCTATTTGTTTGTCCGCGGTTGGCAGTCGCTTGAAATATCAAAGCGTTGGCGGGTTTGCTTTGCCATGATATTTTGCCTTATTGCTTCATCGTTTGTGTTTGTACGGACGAAATTAGTTACCGGGGCATTGTATGACGCCTGCTATTCCTTTGGCTACATCATGTTAGTCGTTGTGCTGTACGCATCCCTCATCCTGTTTATCATTGATATTCTACGGATTATAGGATGGGCGGGTAACATCCGGACCTGTTTTATCTACGGGAATTACCAAAGAAGCAAATCCATCCTATTTGGGGCGGTTTGCCTGTTGCTTACCGTTATTATTGTATGGGGCTATTGGAATGCACACAATCCGCGTGTAACTTATTTGACTGTCCCCATAGATAAAAAAGCAGGACAGCTTACCTCGTTACGGATAGCGATGGTAAGCGATGTTCATTTGGGGAATATACACGGTAGTGGGACGTTAGACCGGATGATAAATACGATTAACGAGCAACATCCCGATATTGTGCTGCTAGCCGGCGACATGTTTGATGGAAACCCTGAAATAGTCATCAAAAATAAGTTGGGAATGGTGTTCAGCCGTTTGAAATCCAAATACGGTATATATTTCGTCAATGGCAATCACGAACGTATCAGAGGAGGCGAAGAAAGTAATACGGCCATCGATTATCTGGCTTCTCACGGAATACAACCTTTGCTTGATACGCTAGCTTTAATTGACGGCAGTTTCTACATTGTAGGACGAAAAGACCGGTCGAGCCGTTCGCGGAAAACAATCCCCGAATTGCTGAAAGATACCGACCGGCAACTGCCCGTTATCCTCCTCGACCATCAACCGTACAATCTCAAGGAGGCGGAGCAGTCAGGCATAGACCTGCAATTGTCGGGACATACGCATCATGGGCAGATATGGCCATTGAACTATATTACAAGCAAAACATATGAAGAGGATTGGGGATTTTTGCAGAAAGGTAAATCGCATTTTTATATATCCTGTGGCGTTGGAACGTGGGGGCCGCCGATTCGTACATCGGGATACTCGGAAGTAGTCATCATCGATTTGGAATTTAATGACCTCTGATAAATACGGAGATGATATGTTCCCTGAATTATTCACCTTATTTGTCCATTTTTGTTGAGCATGGAGTTTGTGATGATTGATAAGGTCATTCATAAATTTTTCCGTACTGTGTAGTTTCTTGGCATTCAGCAATCTTTTTATTTCTCTTATGGTGTAATAGGACTTGTTGGATATGATTGAATAAGAGAATCCGGTTACTACGCATACGTTGAAGCATGCGTTCACTGATTTTGAGAAAGGAACATACCTTGTAACTGTCCATCGACATTTCATGTTGCCCGGCAGTATCATCTTACTGATGATCTACTACAAACTTTGCTATTGTATTGATTTTAGATGCCAGTTCTTTGTAAGCCTGATTGTCTATTGTTATCACTTCCATATTTGCAACTTATTGATTTGCTGCAAATTTCGGAAGAAAACAGACTGTTTCTAAGGAGGTCGGTATGACTATTTTTTCACTGTTTTCTTATCAGTTAAATTTCTGTGGGTTGAATTAGATAAATAATACTACGAATCGGTCAGACATCGTCTGACTTATTTTTTGTAATTGGTAAGTTTAAAAAGAAATTACATATGATTCCAGTTGATTTTTCATAGATAGAATAATTATATTTTGCTTTCTATCTATTTTCAACTATATTTGCAACCGTAATCTATTAGAGTGATGCAGAAGAAAGATTTAAAGAAATTCGGAATCGTACCTGTTGATTTTGCACTATTAGCGACAATTTTGGACAATTATAAGTCCCCAAAAAGTAAAGTTGCCGCCATGGAGAAGTCTGGTGATTTGATTCGTTTGAAGAAGGGACTGTTTGTTGTATCACCTGAAGTGAACGAGCAAGCTATTTCCCGCGAATTGATTGCCAATCATCTTTACGGACCATCCTACGTTTCGCTCGAAACGGCATTGTCATTTTACGGAATGATTCCTGAAAAGGTGTATGCCGTTCGTTCAGTTACAACGCGGCTGTCGAAGACATATGTTACGCCGCTCGGTAACTATGAATACGTAACTGTTCCCGAAGATTACTTTCAAATCGGTATCCGTCAGGAAATCGTCAACAACCAATATGCTTATATGATTGCTACGCCCGAAAAGGCGATATGTGATATGATTGCAACTACCCGAAATCTGCGTCTGCAATCTGTTAAAGCCATGCAAGCATATATTGAGGAAGATTTGCGAATCGACCTCTCTGTATTTGATAAGTACGATACGGACATTCTCAGAAAGTGCATTGCGACAGGCAAAAAGCCAGTAGAACTTACACAACTTTTAAAATTATTGGAACGATGAATAATAGCATATTCGATCAAATGTTGTCGCGTTACGAAGTGAGGACAAACGACGACTATACCAATGCACTTCACGAAGTGATGCAGCAAACCGCTTTGGCAGGACTTTATCGTGGTGGTTTTTTCAACAAGGCTGCTTTTTATGGCGGTACATGCCTTCGTATCTTCTATGGAATGCAACGATTTTCGGAAGATATGGATTTCTCATTACTGCAACCCGATGAAGATTTTAGGTTGGAAGATTATTTTGATTATATTGTCGCCGAATTTAAAGCGCTTGGTCGCGACGTCGTTATCATTAAGAGAGAAAAGAAGAATCAAACCAATGTGGAATCCGCTTTCCTTAAAGACGACACAGCTGTTTACAACCTGCAATTTAGGACAGAAAAGAACGTGAAAATCAAAATAGAAGTGGATATAAATCCGCCGTCGGGTTTTACTACCGAACACAAACTATTGTTGCTGCCGTTCTCATTTATGACCCGTTGCTATGTGTTACCCGATTTGTATGCAGGGAAAATGCACGCATTGTTGTTTCGTGCATGGAAAAACAGGGTAAAGGGGCGCGACTGGTACGACTTTGAATGGTATATACGAAACAATGTGGCTTTGGATTTCAATCACCTTTGCCAACGAACTTATCAATTAGGATCACTAAAGGAAGGCGAACTGACGCGCAATTCATTCACGCAACTATTGACAGACAAAATCGCCAAAATCAATATTGAAATGGTGAAGAATGATGTCCGCCCATTCATTAAAAATCCTTCGGAAATGGATATTTGGTCAGATGACTATTTTACGCAATTAGTGGATATGATTCGGTTTGAATAAGTGGCTAAAGTGATAAGTAGTTGATGCTGATATACAGTAGGTTGGAAATTCTTAGCCTAAATCGTACCCCTTAAGAAATTCAAAGGGTTTAGAACATTGAAACAAAGCTAAATAATCTGTCAAGGTGGCTTTACCGTCCTGATCACTTGTTTTCTTGCTAATATGAAAATGACGTAAAAGGAGGAATTTATTATAAAATTTCATATATTTGTAAAAAGAATTTATACACATAAGAAGGCGGACAAAAGTCAGAAAATAGAAGACTTTTTCTTGATGCCAAAGTGTTCACCCAAGAGATCTTAATATATTTAAAATATAGATTGGTAAACGATTGTATGAGGGATGTTCAGCTCTCTCTCCGCTAAATTGGACAAATAACTTAAAAAAGAGCTTATTATAAGTCTTTTTTTACTTTGTGACAGGGACTTTGTAATTTTAAATATCTGAATATGATATATAGTCACGATTTATAAAATAACAAACAGTAACAAGTCTAAACCTGTTACTGTTTAATAAACAAACGATTATTGTCCTGTAGCCCCTATTTCCCTACAAAGGAATCCGGATATTTCACATTATAAAGAATATTATTATCACTGGAATGAATCCATGTATTAAATACCCGCTCATTGTCTGTAAGCTCAATAACCCTTGCCCCGTATCCCAGGCTGGTATAAGTCGTCTTACTGCCTGAAAAACGGCCGTACGCAAGGCAAATCCCATTCAGGTATCCAATGTAATCGTTATCATGATCATGTCCTGTAAATGTACCCATTACATCTCCACCTTCAACCATTGCCGCAAACATTCCGGTATTTATAATTCCGGGGCACTCTTTCTCAGTTCTATTGCCAAATACAGGAGCATTCTTTACATAGTTCTTGGTTGTATCAGGTAATAGCGTATATTCCTGTAAAGGGATATGAAAAAATGCCAGAGCCGGATATGGCTTGCCATTGTTTTCTCTCGTAAAGAAGGAGCTGTTGTTTCTGTACCATTCTACCTGATCAAAGCCGAACCAGTTATATCCTTTTTGTTCACCTACTTTATTATACGCATTAGAATCCATAAAATAAAGTATCGCCCCTGTTTTCTCTTGGGTATTCTTTATCTCAAGAACATAGTTACCCTCCCCGGTCAAATATGCAGGCCCTGTCTGCGCATAGCAATATGGTTTACTAATCACATAATCCATTATTTGCCGGCGGGTCCAGTCATGTTCATCGTCATGATTTCCCAATACGATCGCATACGGGATTTTTTTGCTGATAACGGGAGCCAGAACCTCATCCCAACCGTTCTTTGCAGGAGTATCTGTAACAATATCACCTGTAAATGCGACAAGATCAGGTTTCTCATTTTCAAGCACTTCTTTCATCATTCTGATAGACTTTGCAGATTCTTCAGATCCGCATTTATAGTGTATATCAGTGAATTGTACAATTTTGAATTTACCATTTTCATTAAAATGTAGCTTCTCCTGAGCATAAGTATTCGTAATGCATATAAGCATTAGCAATATTGACACTATTTTTTTCATCGATTCAACATTTATTTTAACCACCAGGTTTTTTGATTTATTTTATCATTGCCGTTTCCGAATTGTCTTGTTATAGCTGCTGATACATTGTCCGCATTGTAGTTATATTCCGATTGCGGATATATCCAGCGATAAGGAATTTCCACGCCTTTTATGCGATGAAATTCAGGATAACCGGTTCGTAAGTTTTCATAGAATGGAGTCCATCCTCCCTGAAAGAAACTTTGAAAATACTTTTGCAACACAATAGCTTGTATTTTTTCGTCATTCGTCGATTTTGTAGAAAAATTATTCGTTGGATTAGTCAGGTAGCTGTTTGCTATATCTTCGCTGACATAGGCGCCTAACCCTTTGGCATACGATTCATAAAACTTAAATGATGATTTTATACCATTGTTGTAGTATGTAGCCGCATCACCGGATATCCAGCCTCTGACACAAGCCTCTGATAAGATAAACTGCAATTCTGCATATCCTAACAAGATCGAAGGCTCATTGGTCGGGTCCTGATAGAAGCGTTCCAACACTTTCGAAACTTTTCCTTTTGTCGCCTTCTCATTCACTGTGCCATATGGTGCTGCCGGATCTCCGCCTTCGTAAGCCGTAAAGTCATCAATGGCTTTTCCCGCTTCCTTAGCTTCTTTCGTTTGAGTACAAAATAAGAATAGGCGAGGATCTTTGTGATCCTGAAGCCGTTTGATAAACGTAGAGTCAATATACATCCCGGAACCGAAAGAACTTGAATTGAATTCTGGATAACGGTTGTCCGCCTGATCCAAATACACTAATTGCCCATTATCCTGATTGCCGCTCATTAGAGGTTCACTTTGAACGATTGAAGCGAATTTGCTTTTGACATTCAGGTCTGTATCGCTTTCCTTATGAGATAAGGATAATAAAACTTTCAGGCGGAACGAGTTTATCAGGCGTTGCCATTTATCTGTATCTCCATTATAAATTATATCTCCTTTAATTGCAGCCTTCTCATTTTCAATAATGGTATTGGCCTCCTCCAGTTCGTTGAGGATACCTGTTATCACATCCTTCTGGTTATCATATACAGGCGCAAATATATTATCTGATTCACCTTTTAGCGCTTCCGAATAAGGTATGTCTCCAAACCGGAGAGTCATGTTGTAGAAATAATAAGCTCTAAAGAATTTACCCAAAGCAATATAGCTGTTCTCGTTTATCTTTTGGGCTTCCTCCATCATCTTACTGATGTCTTTCATCTTCGTATATGAATAATCCCCTCTGTTCCATTTATAGTATTGATAGCTATTCTCGCCATCTGTTTGTACGAGCATTTTATTTGCATAAAGAGGCGATGTTCCCTGAAACTCTCTGAAAGCAGTCCATTGTATCTGGGTAAGCAAAAGCTGAGGATGGGTTTCTGTTGGATTGTTCGGGTCCTTGTTTAGTTCTTCCAGATCATTGCATGAAGTCATACAAACCAGAATGGTAAAAATAAAAAATATAATCTTTTTCATAAAATACGTTCTTATTTACAGGATAAATACTTCGATTAAAATTTCATTGTTGCAGAAAATCCGATATATCTTGACGAAGGATCTTGCAGATTGTCATCATTACCATAATCAGGATCTACGTATGGTATCTTTTTCCACATCAACAGATTGTAACCATACAAGGAGACATCCAGTGATTTTATTTGTCCCAGATCAACTATTTTCTTCAGATCGTAACCAATAGACAGTCTTCTCAATTTGAAATAAGAGCGATCAAATACATTCGCGAATGTTTTGTCATCAGAATCCAGTACCTGAGCCTGATAAGGATAAATCTGACTCCATGTCTGCCAACTCACAACCGTAGTATTAGGCGCATAAGTACGCGTATCTGACACAACCGCACCATTTACATCCCGTGTAAGCTCACCTCCCGTAACATTGACTCCCTTAGGTACATATATAGCATGTCCGGCTTCATATTCTGCATCTCTGTATGTGGTTGATTTTGGATGTTTTCCTCCCCACCACATCTTTTCGGTAGTAACGGATCTTATCAGACCGCCCCATGCTCCATCTATATCGATCTCAACTTTGAAATCTTTTATATTAAACTTATTCTGGAAACCTAAACGCCAAGAAGGATCTAGGTGTCCAAGTTTTTTCTGATATGCATCTTTTATCGGTAGCCCGCTATTTGGGTCAATGATTAATTGTCCGTCGGCAGAAGTTTGCCATACAGTAGCATAATATGCATCTGCCCTGTCACCTTTACTTAATGCATTATACTTACTTTGTCCGCCATAAATATCGGTGAGGCGTCTGACATACCGGCTCCAGTTTACGGCTACATCCCAAGAGAAATCTTTTGTGACAATCGGTTTTGCTCCAAGGATTATCTCCACTCCATTTGTATTATACACATTCCCGTTTACCTTTCTTGAGGTAAATCCGGATGCCTCTGATACATTCAGATTGATGATCTGATTTTCATCTTTAATATGATAATAAGTAGCATCCAATGTTATCCTGTTTTTTATAAAAGCTGTTGACAAACCGAACTCATAGGAAGTCGATTTTTCCGGTTTAATATTCGGATTGACCAGACTGGCGGGATAAGTTACAGATGGCATCGAACCATAAGTCACACCTTTTTGGTATGTCGCATATATACTGTACGGATCGAGGTCGCTGGATACCTGTGCCCATGATCCGTAAAGCTTTAAGTAATCTATTGCTTTAGGCATTTTCACATATTGCGATACAAGGGTACTTAGCGAAACTGAAGGATAAAAATATGAATTTTCCGAAGATGGTAAGGTCGAAGACCAGTCGTTGCGGGCTGTAAAGTTTAAGAATACAGCATCATAAAAGTCGATATTGGCAGAACCGTATATACTATGAACTTCCCTTTTGCGAATAACATTTGTTGCATTTGTCGGCCCTTGCGAATTACCCATGTTGTATAATCCGGGAACAATAAGTCCGTCTGTGGATTGATATTCTTCCCGGTAATTGGTATTTAATATTGAAGCTCCGACATTTGCGGTCAAATTAATTTTACTTGTTACAGGTTGAAAATAAGAAGCTAAGACATCAGCGTCGACGTTGATTTCGGTTCCATATCTTTAAATCACCAACACGTGAATCTCCATAGTTCATATAAGACTTCGGAGTCTGAAGGTCTTCATATGTTCCTATTTGGTGCATCGCGGCACGTCCCTGTATTCCTAAATTAGGAAGTATCTGCCAGTTGAGTCTCAATTTACCATCCAGTATGTCTTGGTCTCTCTTTTGCTGCAACTCTTCTGTTGCAAAGTATGGATTATTATACCAGGCATAGTTGTAATTGGCTTGTCTATAACCTTCCAGTCCGGGAACCCATTGGTGTTTCTGAAGTTCTTTCCCATTCACATCGTTACCCATCCAGAGCAATATTGTGTACATATGATTTTTGGGTCCATATCCATATCTCGGATAATTAGGAGAATATACCTTATTATAGGCTAATGACGCATCGAGTTGGATATTATTGGTAATATCAAATGACGAGTTAAAATTCAATCCGGTTGTTTGAAGTGAAGTGTTAGGCACCTGCCCTTTTTGATAAGCGTATTTCCCCGATGCATAATAACGGGCTTTAGCCCCTTTGTATGATACGGAGAAGTTATTATTTGTAACGACACCGGTACCTAAAAAATCTTCAAGATTATCGTGTGATACCCAGTCGATCGGGACACGTTCATACAATGATTTATCATCGTAAATTGTACCCGAAACATTCCCGTACCATTCAATGACTTCTCCCGTTTGTTTATTCCGGATCGGACTGTTCCACTGGGCGATCTTCTGTCCTGTATTCAATTTTGGTCCCCAAGTCATATCTCCGTCCGAAATACCGCCATCGGCTCCGTCCCAAAATTCGTATTTACCATTAGAACCGCTACCATATGTTTTCTGAGATTCGGGATATACTGTAAAACCGGCAGTTATCATATTGCTTGTGCTGACAGTAATTTCCAGCCCATCTTTTTTTGCAGATTTACTCGTGATAAGTATAGCTCCGTTTTTACCCCGTGAACCGTACAAAGCGGAAGCCGTCGGCCCTTTCAATACGTTTACACTTTCTATATTCTCGCTTCCAAGATCAAAAAAATCTGTTTCAATAGGAATGCCATCCAATACGATCAAGGGATTTTTTCCTCTGAGTGAGAATGACGGTGCCTGAAACAGTCCGGTCGGGTTAGTTACCGTAAGTCCGGCAATTTGCCCCGACAGGGCACTACCCACATTCATAGTCTGAGACTCACCAAGAGACTCATTATCTATCTGCTGAGTCGTGTATCCCAGCTTTTTCTTCTGTTGTTTAATCCCGATAGCCGTCACAACAACTTCATCAAGATTTTGCGACTCTTCGGACATTATAATGTCTATGATAGTCCTGTTATCGACTTTCACTTCCTGAGAAACAAACCCCATGTAAGAGAAAACCAGGATTTCGTCGCCGGCAGCTTTTATTTCATAATTACCGTCAAAATCGGTAATGACACCTCTTGCAGTATTTTTAATAC
>QMCD01004026.1_pt1 | contig 10049 bp, 9 predicted proteins | sample 1821841 | NCBI WGS metagenome assembly QMCD01 (sample SAMN01991225, study PRJNA193472) | Termite gut metagenome, whole genome shotgun sequencing project. | isolation source: worker | host: Macrotermes natalensis
CGAGCATCTCTGATAGATAGTGGGTGGTCGCCATCGCTACCCTCCGGAGCGGGCTTCTCTCTAACGCATGCAAACACCAACGCACAAACAAATCCCAATATAGGTAACAATCTCTTCATAAATTTGTTGTTTTTAAATATTTATGAAACAAAATTAAACAGAAATTAGAGAAACAACAAAAAATCACTCAAATTGAGCGATTTTTAGAGTTTTATTATCCTATCACAGAGCCTTAACAGAGCCTTAACGTTCTCTCGTTGTGAGATATAATTACTATCGTAAGGTCTTGGGAGAGGGTTTGAATTGTGTCGATAACAGCATTTTCGGTCTCTTTATCCAATGAAGAGGTAGCTTCGTCGAAAAGGAGCACTGATGCGCCCTTATAGAGTGCGCGTGCAATGCCGATGCGCTGTTTCTGTCCGCCCGAAAGGCGTGCCCCAGCCTCACCCGTAATCGTATCTATTCCCTCCGTCAGTGAATCGACAAAGTTGCCCAACGATGCCGCTCTCAATGCCCACAGAACACGTTCTCTATCTATATTACTCGCCTGAACACCAAAGGCAATATTCTCAGCAATCGACACATCGGGCAGAAAAACCTCTTGCGAAACGTATGCCAGATTTGTTTGCCACCCGCGTCGATTATGGGCATCTATCCGTACCCCATCAACCAGCAATTCACCCTTGCTCGGCTCAAAAAGTGCGCACACTATATTCAAAAGTGTAGTCTTACCGATGCCGCTCGTGCCACTAATGCCTAGTCGTTCGCCTCGTGTAATGGTCAGCGAATAGTTGTTTAAAACCTGCTTGCCATTGGGATAGGTAAACGAAATGTTGCGCATTTCGATGTTTTGTGCAAATGCGACAGGTTCTGCCGACTCTGTTTGGCGAACCTCTATCTCGGAGCTTGTCTGCAATCGTTCTATGGCGTATCTGCTACGGTGTAGCTCTGTAAATCCGTTTACGAGTTTGCTGACCGACGGCGCAATCTTATATGCGGCAACGGCAAATACACCGAGCGAAACCCTCAATGCGGCGATATCACGCCCCATCGCAAGTCCGACCACAATCATTACGACTACGCCCGCAACTAGTGAGAACTCGACGACAGCACTACTCGAAGCGCGAATAGTCATATTCCTCAACCTCAAACGCCCCAATTTATGTAGCCCTTCGCCAAATTTTTGGGTAACTGAATTTTCTGCCCCATATATCTCAACATCGGAATAACCCCTCAAACTTTCGTACATCAACTTATTCTGACCTACGGCGGCGCGGTTCTCCTCTCGTCCGTCCCGCACCATTCTGCGGCGAAAAAATAGCGCATAAGCCGCCGTGAATGGGATAAATACGGCAACGGCAAGGAGCAAAATCATCGGGTCGTATATGATAAGAGCGACCACAATCATCAACAACATTACCCCTCCGCCCGCCAGAGACAACATTACACCGACAATACCTTCCGAAAAACGGGCACATATTGCAGTAGTGTTGTTTATGATTTCTGATGAGTTGTGTGAACGGATATAGAGTAACCCGCTATGGAGATATTTGTCGAACATTTTCGAGGATAGCTCTTCGAAAATTCGCCTCATATAGACGCTCTGGGAGCGATTAAGGAGGATTACAACTACACTTTTGAGTATGAAAAGTATGAGCAGGGCGGTGCAAACGATGATGATAAAAGATGTTCCGTCGATGCCGAGCCAGCCTTTAATGCGGGCTACGAGTGCTGACGAATCGCCGTCTCCTCCGAGTACGACCATCATAATACCTACGAGGGCGGCGACGCCGACCATTTCAGAGAGGGCGATGATTACTCTTTTCGCCACGACCCACGGGATTGCTCGCCGTGCTCGCGGGGACATTAAGTTGTATGTTTCGCGTATCATCACCTCGACAAAGGTACGAATTTTCCAAAAACAAAACAGCTCCCCGTAAAGGGGAGCTGTTGGGGATTACATATTCTCTATTTCTATTTTTAGTTCGGGGAGATGACGCTTAATTATTACCCACACGATTGAGGCATCAATGCTGTCATAGGAGTGGATAAGGCGATTGCGGAACCCGACAATTTGGATAACATTTTTGAGTTCAACCCCTTCGGTACGCAATTTAGCAGCCACCTCGCCAATTATTGATAATTGTCTTTCGACCGCACTTTGAGTTTTCCAATCGTGGGAGTACTGCTCAAAATTTGTCACGTCACTTGTAAATTGTTCTATCAGCGATATAGCGTTTTGAATATCAAAGAGGTATTTGCTCGTTTTGTGCATCGTAAATCAATTTTTTTGTTTGGTTGATTTCGTGTTTCAGATATGGATTGCGCAATGAATTTTCAGTTAATAAATCGACCTTGCGTCCAAATATAGCCTCTAATCCGTTCCATAGCATTATGAGTTGTTCGCCGCGTTTTTCGGGGTCACTTGGTGCAGTCTCCACAAACACATCAACATCGCTTGTTTTGGGATTAAAGCGAGGGGTCAATGCCGAACCGAAAAGATATAGCTTGCTTACTACTCCATTTTGCCTACATACCACTATTAATGTATGTTTCTATCGTTATCATTTCGACAAAGGTACGAATTTTCCAAAAACAAAACAGCTCCCCTTTGCGGGGAGCTGTTTGGGGTAGGATTATAGTCCAGCAATAAATTCGATAATATTTTGGCGCAAAGGTTCGAGTTCTCGTTTTATTACTTCCCAAACAATAGCATCGTCAATGTTGCTGTAGCCGTGGACTAAAACGTGGCGCATATCTGTAATTACTCTCCACTCGACTTGAGGGTGCTCTTCACGAAATTCTTTTGTGAGAAAATAACTTGCTTCGCCGACATTTTCAAGATTTTTGATTACTGCAAAACGAAGCATTTTATTATTTGTGTATTGCTCGAATGACACTCCTGCGGTAAATTCAAAAATATTGTCGATAGCCTCAAGTATATGTTCTAATCTGCCTTTATCTTTTACTTTTTCTCTCATATATTAATACTTTATCGCGTTCGACACTCTCTTTTGCGAATGGTTTGAGGCAATTTTCCTGTACCATATCGACTTTATGGTTGAGTATATCTTCTAACGAGTGAACTATTCTTATATAGTCGAATAGCGAAATAGTTTTTCCTTCTTCGAAACGCACAAGTAGGTCGATATCGCTATTGGCGTTCTCTTCTCCACGCGAATATGACCCGAACAACCACGCCTTTTCTATAGGATAGGCGGGTAGAGCTGTTTTTAGTTTATTTTTAATTGTGCTATTCATTCTACAAAGGTACGAATTTTCCAAAAACAAAACAGCTCCCCGCAAAGGGGAGCTGTTGAATAGAGTTATACAAAACTATTGTTTTGTGTAATAAGTTATTGATTTGGTATTCAAACGACAATTTGTCTGACTAGTGTTTGGCGAGTAAACTACAAGTGCAAATTGACCTGTTACAGGGGTTCCAAGAGTAAATGTTATTGTTGTATTTGCTCCCGATTTGTTATCCTCTACTAACGTCCAGTTACCAGTTGCCGTTTTATAGAAGAGAGCCAACTTAATAGCACCATCAAATGTTCCTGATACAATTTCAATTTTAGAAATCGATTCAAATGATGTGGTATTGACTGCTGCTGCCGCCTTCTGTGTACCAGCGGGCAATAATGGCATTATGTCGGTATAGCTCCCTAAACTTAAATTACCCCAATTACTACTATTTGCACCAAGCCACAAGTTGCCTGCTGCTGTTGAGCTTTGCTGTCCATAAGTCCAATCAAAATTAGCCGTACCTAGGGTTGCCCCAGGAATTGTATTAGCTGCTGAAAAAGATGAACTGCGATAGCCTGTGCCACCAAATGCTGCTGTCGCCTCAAGTTTAAAATACGGGCTTTCGGTTAATGCCCCGCCTTGTCCTCTCTGGCTGATTGCGAATGAAACAGGAGTAGCAACGCCTGTGCCTGTTACAACGATATTGCCTGTGCGTGGTGTGGTAGTTTCATTTTCAAGAATAGTGTAGTTGAAAGTGCCGTCATTCGAACCCGATGCAGTTGAAAGAGTAACCCAGTCGGGTTTATCTACACTCCAAGCAACGTTTGAAGTAACGGTAATCGTTCCCGATACTCCTTCCGGAGCAACATTGCTTAAAGCCGTATCGTTTTCTGCCTTTAAGCGTGGAGCATTAGGATCGCCAGCATCAGCGTTAATTGTAATTCCATAAATATAAATCGTTCTTGTCGATTTTGTTTTTAGAACTACACCTGTTCCCTCATAAGAAGAAGGAAGAGTTATTACATAATCAGCAGCGGGTGTTGTTCCTATATTTTGTGTTAAAATTTCGGTAGTTCCCGTCTCATCATATACCGTAAGCGTTGCGCCGGATCCCGAACCGTAAGCGTTTACGACAACGGTCAAAACTGGGCCCGAACAAGTTGGTGAAACAATAGTTCCCGGTTCATCGTCACGAATCTGCAAATAAGCCCCCGATTTCATAACTCCTGTCATATTCCAGATAGAACCATCAGTAGCTGTAATGCTCCAAGGAGCGGCATTGTATGCCTTACTTGCTGTTGATGAAATCGATGCACCATCAAGTACCCAAGTGTCACCACCTACATCAGGAAGTTTACCTGCTTGTTGAACCTCAATATCGATGAATTCATCAACGCCGTCTGCCATAAAGTGGATAGCGTCTAAGGCTCCGCGAGGAGTTTCGCTCTCGTTTTCAAGGATAGTATAGGTAATTTCAGCATTACCATCGCCATTATCGATATCAAGTGTAATCCAATTTTCACAATCTGCCAACCAAGTTGTGTTCGACGAGATAGTAATCGTTCCTGTTGTACCAGCCGCTGCAACATTAGTCAAAGCCTTATCAGGAGTAGCCGTGAAATAAGGTTCGGGTTCTACAAGACCTGTTACGATATTGATATCGTCGATAAATATGCGCTGATCTGAGCTTGTACCTGCATCTACGCTCTCAAAAGTGATAGTAGACATTGCTCCCGGCTCAGCATTGAAATAGATATACTGAGTTGTGAAAGCACCTGGCCAAGTTGTACTATTCAAAGAAAGGGTTTCGGTTTGTCCGCCCGATGTAGTAACTTTCAATGCGCCACCACCACTTGGGGTGTTTTCGCTCCAAGGTTTCCAAGAAACAACGATCGTAAATATATCTTCTGAAAGATCAAGAGCCTTCGAAACGATACTGCCGTAAGCACTACCTGAACCGAGTCTGATTGCGCCACCTGCGGCATACATTGTTGTTCCGCTTTCGAAGTTGCCGTTAGTTACTGCACTGATGTCAGTAATTGATGTACCCGAACCGCCCGAAGCAGTGCTGTTGCCACCTACGATGCCTGCAAAGTCCTCCTCAAATGGCAGAGGTGCACCGGCTGCTTTCGCAGTAACATCAAGATTGCTGATACGAATGGTGTTGATAGTACCCTTTGCAAAAACTTTATCGCGTGGAACGGCGATAGTTTTTGAGATGTTGTAGCTGGCTGTTTGAGCCTCAACCAAAACGGTTGCACCTTCTGCAACGGTAATAGGAGCCATACCGATAAAGATACCATTTGTGCCGTTAGCAACAAAGTTATCCTCTACATCGAAAGTAGCAGTAATGCTCGTCGATGTATATTCATCGCTTGAATACCAGTTTCCGAATTCACCCGTTTTGAGGTTTATCTCACGGCGACCGGCAATATTGTCGGGCATCGTAACCTTGAAGCTTGTGATAGGCTCATTATCAACCGAGGCAGCGATATCGGCAAGCACAAAGTTTGCAATAGTTGTCGCATAGTTGAAAATAGCCTGAAAATCTGATGTATGTGTGCCGCTTAATGTAATCTCTATCGGATTAGCATACAAAACAGCTGATTTCGCATCAAAAGTATTAACCTCAGGAGTCTGTGTGGTGGGAATAAATACGCGTGCGCGCTCCGAATAAGGTTCAGTACTTGGCTCACCAATATTTACCCGAGGATAATATGCATAAACGGTATATGTACCCTCATCAAGAGTTGTTCCCAATGCACCCGAGAATGTAGCCGTGATATTGTCAGAGGTTGTGCCTGTCAATTCGGCATTATTAACTCCTTGTCCATCAATGAAAACACCGATAGCATCTCCCTCATTCCAGTACGTCTTGTTGCCTTCGTGATATACGCGAGTGCCGTTTTCATCGACAACATCGCCCTGCGTTCCGGTAAGTGTAAGAACCGTGCCGTTGTCGGCTTTCTTAAAGCCCTCATTAACGCAACCTGCCAACCCTGCCACCAGCAGAGCTGCAAAACCTAATGTAAAAATTTTTTTCATAGTCTCAAATTGTCTAATTTAAGGTTAAGTTCTACCACGACTCTTCGTCAGGATAAGGACCGAAATCTGTAATACCACCATTAGGCGTGCCACCACCGCTCTGAGCGATGCCGTGCTCGAGTGTTACCTCGACAATCTCCACAATTGGAGTTTCATAAAATTTTGCCTTCATAATTTTAATAAGTTTTATGTTGTTATTTTTCTTTATTGACAAAAATAGCTCTCAATTTCTTCTAACATAGAAGTATTGTAGAGCTATTTGTAAATTTCGATTTGTCGGTTAAGGCAGAGACCTTATAAAAGGCTCTATGTTTATGTTTTTTATGTTGTTCCGAAAGTTGTAAAACTCGCATCATAAAATCCGTAAGTTTTTATATATCAGGCTTATAACACTGCTTCTCCCCAATATTGTACAAAGGTACGAATTAAAAAACAAAAAACAAAAAGATTAAGCCTTTTTTGCCCAATCTTTTTGTTTTAGTCGTCTGCTATCTACTATTTTAATAGTATTGTTGCGCAACACGTATCTGTTGTATTGTAGTCGTTCCGTCTGTTATGCGGATATAACCTTCTCTGAAATCCGTTTGATTAGAACTCATAGGTTCAACGATATAGTGTACCAAGCCACTACCGACACCCTCTTGCGGAGTAGTGATAATCCAAGGACTTGACTCTACAAACCAATGTGTAGTCGTTGAGCCAGTCGAGATAGCTATTACGCCGTCTTCTACTCCGTTTCGACCGATGCCATACTCCAATACTCTATCCACGATTATCTGTACGCTGTTACTATTGGGGTCATCTCTACCGAGAGCAGACTCAATCTTTATATCGTCGATGAAAAGAGTTGAGCTTGCCTGAATAGATACCGATTGACCGGCACCATTAGCCGCCCCTGCAAAATCGAAAGTATATTCTACCCATTCACTACCGACGACAATATTTTGTGTTTGAGTTACATTGTTGGCTTTAACACCTAAAATACAATCTTGATTAGCTGCTTTTGCAATAATTTTAACACTGAACGGAGCAGACAAATTAAGGAAACGTGTGTTTATCACAGCCGGATTCCACTGACCCTGACCTTTCAGCACAACGGCATTGCCGGCTTGAAGAACATCATTGCCCGGATTAGGGTCTCCCCACGCCTGACGGCTAACGATTATCCCTTCGGGGTGTGCAAGATATGGCATAGGCAACATCTCGGTCTGACCTGTCGTTGTCGTATTGTCGCCCACCAAACCATTGAACGTCTCGTGATAAATCTTTTGCTCGTTATTCTCCTCTATTGTAGGAGAGGTAATCACTATCGTTTTTGTCTGACCGGCAACAAATTCGGTATCTTTTGCCAATGTTATCGTTTTGCTGATAGTTAAGTTTGCCGTGTAAGCCTCGATAATAACCGTAGAGCCCGCCGCTAACGTTGTCGGGATAAACAGAAGCTCGATTCCGCTTTGTCCGTCCGGGATAAATTGAGGGTTATGGTCAAACAGAGCTGTTATGCTTTGTGACGCTCCTGCTCTGGCTTCTCGTAATTCACCCGTTGCCAAATCAAGATGAGCCTGTCCTGCTATATTATTTTCGGTCGTAATTTTAAAATAGTTGATAGGCTCATCAATTAAAGCCGAAGAGGACTTATCGAACACGAAATTGACAACCGCAACAGAGTAACGAAACGCTACCCCAAGACCCTTAGGTGTGTGCTCTTCGACAACAAGTATAGCGGGGTGTGCCGTCAAAATTACAGCGTGCGGGTCATAAGAATCAGGGAATGGGTGCTGTACCGATGGAATGTCGGCAATAGTTACATTTTGCGAAGCATCGTACCTTACCAATTCGAAGGGGAAATAAGAATACAAAAAGAATTCTCCGTCTTCGAGCTCTTTGTTGGGAGTACCGCTAAATTCAACAAAATTGCTTCCTTCGGGACACTCTCCACTCAAAGGAACATCTTTTACGTCTTGGTCGGGGATAAAAACACCAATGGTTTTCTCTCCCGCGTGCCAGTAAGTTTTGCCGTCTTGGTGAAAGATGCGGCTTACCGGGTCATAAACTTCTCCGTTTTCGGCAGCAATAGTTAAAACTTGACCACTAATTTTTTTAGAATTGTCAGAAGTATCACTACAGCCGAAAAACCCAGCCACAAGTAACGTGGCAATTAATGATTTTTTCATAATTGATTTCTTCACTACGTTAATAACGTAAATTATTAACAAAAATTGTGTTTGTGTTGTAAAAAATATTTTATAGCCAATAGCCTCCCTGATTTAGAAAGGCTATCGATTATATCGTTTTGTAAAAGTTATTTAGAATCGTAGAATCTTAGACTTACGCCATTCATAACTATACCTGCGCTGTTTATATTGGTCTGTGCCGTATAGGTGTAAACCAGCGCAAAGCGAGCATTAAGCGGAGTATTGAATGTGTATGTTCTGGGAGATGCCGCCGTCGGTGCCGTGTCGGCAGAGGTGTATATTCTATCTACCATAGTCCAACTTATGCCGCCGTCTGTCGAATAGATGAGAGCATAACCCGTTGTAGCAGGAACAGATGAACACCAGAACTCCACCTTCGTAATAGCCGCAAAATCGGTTTGCCCAACCAATGCGTGCTTTCTGTATTGGTTGCCACCTAACGCCGTATTTATTGATGCTGGTACAGAGCTACTACCGCCCCAATTGGAGTCGCCTAACTCGATGGTGTTGTTGGTGCGTCCTCGTCTGCCCTTCGTAAGTATCCAGTTTGCAGTTGTATGGGTATTTGGCGACAATTCATTAGTATGCGTAAAATAGGCATTTGTTCGAGTTCCGTTAGCGTATTGTGGCAACTGATAGCTGGCATTGCCGACAGGAACACTACTGAGATTGCTAATCAGATAATATGGAGCCTCAACAATAACAGGTGCAGTCTCTCCTCTCTGATTTACCTCGATTTGAACCTCTGTTTCGTCGTTTGATATGATTATAAATCCGCTACGAGTCGATGTCGTTGTGTTTTCCGAAATATCGTATTGTACTGCGCTGTTATTGCTACCCGAAGTTGCATGTGTTGAGAGCCAGCTTATATCGCCTGCGGGTTGTGTCGAGGTTATCGATATGTTCCACGCCGTATTCGAATTGATTGAAATAAAGCCGTGTGTTCCTTCGTGTGCAACATCCAATAATGACTTATCTGCATTTGCAATAAGATAAGGAGACATCTCGTCTGCATAAGAGAGAACCTCGATGTCGTCTATGAAAATTCGAGCATCGCCGGGCTGTGAGCTTGTAAATGTAAGAGCTTTGCCCAATCCGTTGGGAATGCCGTTTTCAAACGTAAATATATATTGTACCCACTCGCCTGTAACCTGAGTCCCGCTACCGCTACCGACTACGATTGCCGATGCGGGAGTACCCGTAATGTTTGCTCCGTTGGGGTTGTTAGCGGTCTGCTTGTCGGCAGTAACCGTCAGCGTGCCGTTAGATTGCCACCCTTTTGCAATAACTTTCACAATGAAGGGCTCCGATAAATCCATAGCTACTGTTGTTATGCTTTCGCCTTGTGTTTCACTTGTTCCCAAACGAATAGCAGCACCGGCTTGAAAAACACCACCCACACCTGTTTGACCTGCATCACGATATTGGATACCACCCTCAGAATTGAAAGTGTATGGTAAAAGCAGAGAGGAGTTCGAGTTGTAGGTTGTAGTGTTGCCTCCGGTTGTTCTGCCGATTCCGTTCACATTTCCTTCAAAATGTTCGTGGTATACAGGTTCCGGA
>QMCD01004138.1_pt1 | contig 10049 bp, 6 predicted proteins | sample 1821841 | NCBI WGS metagenome assembly QMCD01 (sample SAMN01991225, study PRJNA193472) | Termite gut metagenome, whole genome shotgun sequencing project. | isolation source: worker | host: Macrotermes natalensis
GACTGGAATCCGGAAAATCCGCGCCCCAGCCACTCGTTGTAAAAGGCGCGCTGGCCGTCGAAGGGCCGCGCAGGGATTATCCCGCACATGTCGAACCCCTCGCCAAGGAACACCTCTTTTATTTTTGCCGCCTCGAACATGGATATATTCTCTTTTAAGGACGAAATTAGTAAAAATTGTCGAGAATTTGGTTGTTTATATGGGATCGATTAACTTGCGAATGCGCATTTCGCGCAATACACATATCACAACCATTTATCAACAACTAAACCTTAATGTTATGAGAAAAATTCTGATGTTTTTAGGAGTGGTATTCCTGACTGCGTCATGTATGACGGAGCCGGATCAGTTGGTCCGACCGCAAGAGGAGGGCGTGACGACCGGAATAGCCTGATTCAACGACAGCGATGTGGTGCCTGGCAGGCTCGTTGTCAAATTCGCGCCGGAGGTGGTGAATGAAATGAGCCTGACACGAGCCATGGACGGTACTGCAAAGTATTTCCGCACGGGCACGAAGACCATAGACGACATAGCCGACAGAATAGGCGCCACGGAGCTGAGGCCGATATTCACAGTAGGCGGAAAGTTCGAGCAGCGCCAACGCGAAGCGGGACTTCATTTGTGGTACGAGGTGGTTTTCGATGAGTCGGTCCCCGTCACGAGGGCCGTTCCCCGATTCAGCGATATAGACGGTATCGAGTTGGTCGAACCGTCGATTATCATCAAGGCGCCTGAAACGAAATATATTCCTGCAGGAGCCATGGCTGCAAGAACGCTGTCGTCCACCACAAATTATCCTTTCGACGATCCTCTGGGGGGGGCGCAATGGAATTTCCACAACGACGGCACTTCGCCTTACTCTCTCGAAGGTGCCGATATCGATCTGTTCGATGCATGGGAGATAGAAACAGGCAAACCCAATGTTATCGTGGCTGTAATCGACTCCGGTGTCGATGGCGACCATCCCGACCTGAACCAGAATATGTGGACCGATGAATTCGGTAATTACGGATTGAACGTTTCCACGCCGAGCATTCCTGTCGAACCTGCCCCGCATGGCACCCATATAGCCGGCGTAATAGCTGCCGTGAACAACAACGGTATAGGCGTAAGCGGGATCGCCGGTGGAGACGGTACACCTAATTCCGGTGTCAGGATAATGTCGTGCCAGATCTTCGATACTTCCGAGCTGGTCATGAGCCAGAACATAGGCGACGCATTCGTGTATGCCGCCGACAACGGGGCGATTATCGCGTCATGCAGTTGGTATGTCAATGAGAATTCCTTCCGTATGCAGTCCACGATCGCGGGCATCGAGTATTTCACAACGTATGCAGGTGTCGATGAGAACGGGCGTCAGACAGGCCCCATGAGGGGAGGTCTTGTCATATGCGCCGCAGGCAACGACTTTAGTAACGTCGGTTTTTTCCCTGCGTCTATGGAGAGCAACAGTGTCATAAGCGTAGCGGCGATCGGTCCCGATTATCAGAAGGCATCGTATTCCAATTGGCATACCACGGTCGATATTACCGCACCCGGGGGCGATGTCGATAAAAATGCTTATCAAAACGGCATCTTGAGCACAGTTCCCGTAAGCACAGAACCTACGGGATATGCGTGGTGGGCCGGCACTTCGATGGCGACACCCCACGTCTCGGGCATCGCAGCCCTGGTATTGTCGAAATACGGAGGGCAGGGCCTGACACCTGCAACGGTTAAAGATGCTTTGATAAAATCATGCAGCGGCCAGATACTTTATTTCTATAACCCTGATTATGTGGGCGAACTCGGAGCAGGCCTGATAAATGCAGGCACGGTGATGGGGCTGGGCGATAACGCTGTATCCATTACAGGCCCCCAGGAAACTTTCAAAAACAGGACAGAGATCTACAGATTGACATACGACAATGTAGGTATCATAGCGTCGGTACTTTGGAGCGTCGACGGAAATGCCCAGCTGTCCGTATCCAGCTTCAATCAGGTTTCCCTGAATTTTACGGACTCGGGTGTAGCTAAGTTGACGGCAACCATCCAGACGACAATGGGCACGACCGTCAAAGAGGAATTCCTTATCGCGTGCCGCGATACCCTTTTCGACGACGATATTCCGATCATCGTCAAAAAGAGCCCTCCCTACTCGGGTGTAATGTGGCACGTGGGCGAAACGGGAACTTTCACCATCGACCGCATCGACAAAATAGACCCGAATATATTGGTAGGAATAGAACTGACAGGCGATGGGACTACCTTGGTGCAGACGTTGGCCCCCGGCAAAATAGAGTTTTTGGTGGAAAGCTGCTATGAGAAAGCAGTTATGGGCGGAAAGCAGTACTTCGCTTCGATCGGCTGCGTGATAAGTTACAGGACCGCGGCCGGCTCGATCAGGCAGATCGAGAAGATCATCGAACTGCCCGTGGAGAACAACGTTCCCTACCTGAAACTGTCGGCAGACCAGTTGCATATAGATCAATACTACACGGTAACGCTCGACGGCGTCACCTCCACCGCAACCTACGACTGGATAGTAACCGAAGCGCCCTACGCAAGCCCGCCGCCCTACACGCTTGCCGTGATCCCGGGAGGTTCGTCCAACGTCAGGAACTTCAAGGCCACCATGCCTGCCTGGTATACCCTATCCGTTCCAACAGAACTACAGGCGCGACCGTAGCACGTATAAGGTTCCAAGTGCTCTATTGACATATTTCGTTAGGTTAAATGTAACTTAACGCCCGCTTCGGCGCCCTCCTTAAGGAATTTAAGGGGGGCGCTTCATTATAAGCGCAATTCGCAGTGCATGACGAATATAAAATGTTTCACGCCTTATTATGTGTATGTCGTTGTTAATTAACAGCATACATACATAAATACCTCGATGGGACTGCCTCGGATCTTTCTTTAATGAGCAGGAATAGGTTATTCGGGAAATAATATAACTACATTTGCGTTCCTCTTTATGTAACAATACATCTGTCCCGAATGGAATTCCGCACGTTAAAAGAGCTATATATCAACTCCATAAGTACTTATGGCAGCCGCCCCGCATCCTCCATGCTCGAGAGGGAGTCGATGACCTACAACGATTTCGACGACAGGGTGGAATACGTGCGCGGTATACTTCTCGGAGCAGGGCTCTCTGGAGGCGACAAAGTGGCACTGCTGAGCAACAATATGCCCAACTGGGCGGTATGTTACTTTGCAATCGTTACGTCGGGAATGGTGGCCGTACCCATACTCCCCGACTTCTCGCCCTCGGAGCTCGACATGATAATCACGCACTCGGAAGCGAAGGCCCTGATGGTATCGGACAAGCTCTTCACCAAGGTATCGAAGGAGGTCCTCGACCGCATGAACGTGGTCGTGAGGACCAAAAACCTCGGCGTCATATCGCGCAGCAGCTCCGAACTCGGCACCGCGCAGGAACCCGGGCCCGACGATCTGGCCGTCATAATCTACACCTCGGGCACCACATCTTCACCCAAGGGAGTGATGCTCACGCACTACAACCTCGCCCGCCAGGCCGAGATGTGCCGTGAGCTTTTCTTCGTCTATCCCGAAGACGTTTTCCTCTCTATACTTCCCCTCTCGCACACATACGAGTGTTCGCTGGGGATGCTGCTGCCGTTCCTCTGCGGGGCTTCGGTGGTATATATCGACCGCCCTCCCACGGCGTCGAACCTGATGCCCGCCCTGAAGATAGTCCGCCCGACGGTAATGCTGAGCGTGCCGCTGGTGATCGAGAAAATCTACAAAAGCCAGATCCTTGGCCGATTCACCTCCACAGGCTTCAGGCGTGGATTCTACAAACGCAAACTATTCCGGAAAATGCTCCACCGGCTCGCAGGAAAGAGGCTCTACAAAACATTCGGCGGCAGGCTGCGCTTTTTCGGAGTAGGGGGTGCAAAGCTCGACCGCGATGCCGAACAGTTCCTCATCGAGGCCCGTTTCCCCTACGCGATAGGCTACGGCCTTACCGAAACGGCACCGCTTCTTGCCGGTGCCATCCCGGGCAACACGAGGCTCGGCAGCACGGGCCCCATACTTCCGGGTATAGAGGCTCGCCTCGACGATGTGAGCGAACGGGGCGAGGGCGAACTCCTCGTGAAAAGCCCCTGCACCATGCGGGGATATTATAAAAATCCCGCCCTGACTGACGAGGTGATCGACGCCGAGGGTTGGTTCCACACAAGGGACCTCTGCGCCTTCGACGACGACGGGTTCCTCTATGTGAAAGGGCGCAAGGGCAGCATGATCCTGGGCCCTAGCGGAGAGAACATCTATCCCGAAGATATCGAGAGCGTGCTCAACAGCCACTTCGCGGTGTCGGACTCCATAGTGAGGCAGGAGGAGGGCAGGCTCGTCGCGCTCGTCAATTTCGACTTCACCGAACTCGAAAGGCGCTACCAGAACCTCAAGCACGACCTCGCGGCAAGTATGGAACACATAAAGACCGAACTGTATAACTATGTCAATTCGAAGGTCAATAAATCGTCCAAAATAGCGACCATAGAAGAGCACAAGGAAAATTTCGAAAAAACGCCCTCACACAAGATCAAACGTTATCTCTATGTCAAAAACCGCGATCAGGGCGATAAGGAGTAATGTAATTTTGCCGTTTTTTGCATAAATTAAAAAAGTGTATTACATTTGCAGTCGCTTCGGGGATACCCTGCGGCAAATCGGGGCTTGTTCGGATCATCCGTTCTCGCTCTTACATGGTGGACGTAGCTCAGCTGGTTAGAGCGTCGGATTGTGGTTCCGAAGGTCGTGGGTTCGAGCCCCATCTTCCACCCAAAGCAGAAAAGAGGCCCGGGAAAGGCCTCTTTTTTCTGCTTGACTAAACAACATAAAATGAATTATACAGAAGATTTCAGCGGCCTGGGGCTTTCGGAGCAAATGCTCGAAGCGGTCAGGCTCAAAGGGTTCGAAACGCCCACGCCGATACAAAGGCTCGCCATACCCAAACTTTTGTCGCAGCACAACGACATCATAGCCCAGTCGCAGACCGGCACCGGCAAGACGGCCGCCTACGGCCTTCCCATACTGCAGGAACTCGAACCCGGGGCAGGGCATGTGCAGGCGATAGTGCTTGTACCTACGAGGGAACTCGCACTGCAGGTCACCGAGGAGATGCTATCCTATAACAAAGACCGCAGGCTGTCGATAGTGCCGATCTACGGCGGCGCGTCGATGAGCGAACAGCTGCGAAGGCTCTCCAAGGGTATCGATATCGTGGTAGGTACGCCGGGGCGCGTTCTCGACCACATACGCCGCGGGACACTGAAACTCTCCGGAATACGTTTCCTCATCCTCGACGAGGCCGACGAAATGCTCAACATGGGCTTCATCGAAGACGTGGAGGAGATCATGAGCCACACCCCCGAACAGAGGCGCGTGATGCTATTCTCGGCCACCATGCCTGACCGCATCATCAAGCTCTCGAAGGGCTACATGCGCGATACGGAGATACTCAAGGTGGAGGCCAAACAGCTCACGGCCGACCTTACCGACCAGATATATTTCGAGGTGAGGGAGGGCGACAAGTTCGACGCACTGACGCGCATCATCGACGTCACGCCCGAATTCTACGGTATAGTCTTCAGCCGCACCAAGATAGGCGTGGACGAGCTCGTGAACCGCCTCCTGGAGAGCGGCTACGCGGCCGAAGGGCTCCACGGCGACGTGTCGCAGGCCCAGAGGGAGAAAATACTCCGCAAGTTCAAGAAAAAGCAGGCCAACATACTCATAGCCACCGATGTCGCGGCGCGCGGCATAGACATCAACAACCTCACGCACGTGATCAACTTTTCGCTGCCGCAGGACTCCGAAAGCTACGTCCACCGCATAGGGCGCACGGGGCGCGCAGGCAATCAGGGGACGGCCATAACGTTCATCTCCAGCTCGGAGCTCCGCCAGTTCGGGTTCCTCAAGCGCGACATAAAGGTGGAGATCAAGAAGGAAACGCTCCCCTCGGCGCAGGACGTGGTGGCCATGAAACGCAGCAAGATAAAGGACGACCTGCAGGAGATCGTAAGCGGCGACAACTATGCCGACTATGGCGATATGGCCGAAGAACTTCTGGCGATATATCCTCCGGAGGTGGCCCTGAGCGCACTCCTCAGGCTCGCCTTCCGCGGCGAGCTGGACACGAACAGCTATCCCGAGATACGTTCGTTTTCCGTGGACCGCAGGGGCACGGCGCGCCTCTTCATCGCCATTGGGCGCGAGGACGGCTACGATGTCCGCAAGCTCGTCACGCTGCTAAAGCGTGAGTGCGGCCTCAAAGATAAGTATATCAACGATATAAAGTTGGGCGACAACTATTCGTTCGTGAGCGTTCCGTTCTCCGACGCCGAGCACGTCGTGCGCAAGCTCAACAGCATACGCAAAGGCGGCAAACCGCTGGCCGAGATTGCCAAACCCGACGAAGGAGGCCCCTCGCGCGACTCCTCGCGCGGCAAAGGAGGCAGAGATGCGGGTAATGCCGAAAGCCGTAAACGGGGCGAAGAATCCGCCGCCTCGTTCTCCGAGGGCGAGCCCATCGAAAAAAGGGAGCGCGAAAGGGAGGAAAAGAAAACAGAGGCACTACGCAAAAAGGAGATGCGCGAGGCACGTCAGACGCGCGAACCGTCAGACAGGCCCTACAGAACCCCGCGCGGGAAAGAGGGCGCCGCACCCAAAGGCAGAACTTACGGCAAAGAGGGCGGTTACGGTAAAGAAGGAGGGCACGGCAAAGAAGGAGGGTACGCGAAAGAAGGCGCCTTCGGAAGGGGCGGCACCTCTGCGAAAAGCAGATCGGAAAGGCCCTCGTCGAAAAACTCCAATCCGTCCGAAAGACCTTTTGCGAAAGGCCCGAAACCGTCCGAAAGGCCATTTGCCAAGGGGGCCAAGGCAGCCGAAAGGCCTGCCGCGAAAGGTTCCAAGACCACGAAAAGCTATACTCAGAAAGACAGCTACTTCCCCGATGAGGGTTCCAATCAGGGCTTCGACTGGTCGATATTCGACACCGGCGACAACCGTTGGGACGACCGCCCGAACAAGAAAAAATCTAAGAAATAACGGCATTCACCGGCCTTGCCTGCAAGGCCGGTGAGTCTTCCGCAACAGGCCGAAAAATCATATTACCTCGCTCAAAAATACCGGAGCGCCGGAATATGAGCAGGTTATGGTGTGATCGCCGAGTAAGGCGTTAATGTATACGTCGAATTTATCGCCTTCCTTGGTTATTTTTAAGCTGCCGCCCTTAACTTCGAGGGCAGTCGTTTCATCGGTGAGATCATCGACAATGCCGGCCGAGAGCTCTATAGGGCCCTCCTGACTCGTTCCGTAATAATAATACCTTTTATTTTTGACCGTCAATTCGAAACGAAGATATAGCCTTAACACGATTTCCGGATCATCGAGAGATATCTCTTTGCCGAAATATTGCTCTTCGAAAAGGTCTATCGTAATGATGCTTTCGGGATAAAGCGACTTGCCGAGTTCGAAATCCTTATCGGAGGTGAAAGCGAACATATAACGGCGCGGCCTGTCATTGCCGTGGTCCATCTCCATGCGGTAGAACGCTTTGTAAATTATTTCCGTTTCGGAGTCGAGGCCGTATGAGCCGAATGTGGTTTCTTCATTCTTCGTGCTGCCGCAGGACAACATTAAGGCAGCTGTAAATAAACAGGAAAGAAGGGTTATTGTCTTTCTCATAATTTTGTTGTTAAGATTAAATGACTTATACCCTTTACGTGCCCTAAAGCCTAATTGTTTCGCAGCTTATGCGAATTCGGACAATTTTTGTTATTTTGTCACGTTTATTAGCCGGATAAATGCCATAACGACATACTCATTGTGAATTATCGATTGTCAATTATCAATTTATATGACAAACAGCATTTGGCATATATTATGCAGAAATCCCACTCGTGCAAATTATTTCATAACATATAAACTGTTTTTAGAACCATGAAAGTCAAACCATTATCAGACAGAGTCTTAATTCAGCCCAACCCCGCCGAGGAGAAGACCGCGGGAGGACTGATAATCCCCGACACCGCAAAAGAAAAACCCCTTGCAGGCAAGGTCGTAGCCGTCGGGCCCGGAACTTCGGAAGTGAAGATGGAGGTCAAGGCAGGCGACCAGGTCCTCTACGGAAAATACGCAGGCACGGAGGTTACCGTCGATGGTACGGATTACCTCATCATGCGGCAGAGCGATATTCTCGCGATAGTATAACAACCTAAATCCAACACTACAATGGCAAAAGAGATAAAGTACAACGTGGAAGCCAGGGAGCTTCTCAAATCGGGCGTCGATGCGCTGGCCGATGCCGTGAAAGTAACGCTCGGCCCCAAGGGCAGGAACGTCATCATAGACAAGAAATTCGGGGCGCCGCAGATCACCAAGGACGGCGTTACGGTAGCCAAGGAGATAGAGCTCGAAGAGCCGTTCGCCAACATGGGTGCGCAAATAGTCAAGGAGGTGGCCTCGAAGACCAACGACGACGCCGGCGACGGTACCACTACGGCCACACTCCTCGCGCAGTCGATAATCAACGTGGGCCTCAAGAACGTCACCGCGGGTGCCAACCCCATGGACCTCAAGAGGGGCATCGACAAAGCCGTCGAGGCCGTTGTGGCCAGCCTCAGGAAGCAGAGCAAGGTCGTGGGCGACAACCTCGAAATGGTGAAGCAGGTGGCAACCGTATCGGCCAACAACGACTCCACGATCGGCTCACTGATAGCCGAGGCTGTCAGCAAGGTCAATAAGGAGGGCGTGATCACCGTCGAGGAGGCCAAAGGCACCGAAACTCACGTCGAGGTGGTCGAGGGTATGCAGTTCGACCGCGGCTACATCTCGGCATACTTCGTGACCGACACCGAAAAAATGGAGGCAACGCTCGAAAAGCCGTACATACTTATCACCGACAGGAAGATCTCCACGATGAAGGAGATCATGGGCGTACTCGAGCCTGTGGCCCAGAGCGGCCGCTCGCTCGTGATCATCGCCGAGGATGTCGATGGAGAGGCGCTCTCGTCGCTCGTGGTCAATAAGCTGCGCGGCACGATCAAGATCGCCGCCGTGAAAGCCCCCGGGTTCGGCGACCGCCGCAAGGAGATGCTCGAAGATATCGCAACCCTCACGGGAGGCACCTACATTACCGAAGACAAAGGCTACAAAATAGAGGACGTCAAGCCCGATATGCTCGGCACGGCCGACAAGGTGACCATCAATAAGGAGAACACCGTCATAGTAGACGGCGGCGGCAAGGGCGAGGCCATCAAGGCGCGCGTGGCGCAGATCCGCAAGCAGATGGAGATATCCACTTCGGACTACGACAAGGAGAAACTCGCGGAACGCCTGGCAAAGCTTGCCGGCGGCGTTGCAGTGCTCTATGTGGGCGCTGCTACCGAGGTCGAGATGAAGGAGAAGAAAGACCGCGTTGAGGACGCTCTGGCCGCTACGCGCGCCGCAGTCGAGGAGGGCATCGTTGCCGGCGGCGGTGTTGCGTACATACGCGCGATCCCTGCGCTGGAAAAGCTCAAAGGCGATAACGAAGACGAGACCACCGGTATCGCCATTGTAAAACGCGCCATCGAAGAGCCTCTGCGCCAGATAGTTGCTAACGCCGGCGGGGAAGGTTCCGTGGTTGTTCAGAAGGTTAAGGACGGCAAGGACGCCTTCGGCTACAATGCGCGTTCGGACAAGTACGAAGACCTTAAGAAGGCGGGCATCATAGATCCCACCAAGGTTACGCGCGTGGCGCTGGAGAATGCGGCGTCCATAGCGGCGATGTTCCTGACCACCGAGTGCGTCATAGCGGACAAGAAGGAGGAAAATCCCGCACCTATGCCCCCCATGGGAGGCGGAATGGGCGGCATGATGTAATCCGTCACGCTCAGTGAACGAGGGCGCCCCGACCGGGACGCCCTCTATTTTTAGTACTGTATTTAGATAATCTCGTAACGTTTCGAAATCCGAAAATGCCGGGACACGTTTTGTTTGACGACGATTAGACGCCTTGGGGCGGCTAAGAGGAGGAGTTACGTGTGAGGCATTTTCGT
>QMCD01003891.1_pt2 | contig 10048 bp, 6 predicted proteins | sample 1821841 | NCBI WGS metagenome assembly QMCD01 (sample SAMN01991225, study PRJNA193472) | Termite gut metagenome, whole genome shotgun sequencing project. | isolation source: worker | host: Macrotermes natalensis
TATTCCAGTTCCTGTAAGTCCATATTTACAGCAGGGTTACGAGGACCTCGCCTTTGAAAAGGAACGGTACAACAAGGTCGCGGTCCTGCCTCCGGCCCGTGATGGCGAAGCGGTCGCCCTGGACCCGCCGTCCGACGATCAGGTTGTCCGGATGCTCGAAAAAGTCCGACCCGTGAGCGGTGCGGTACCCGGCTGTGAAACCACCTACCGGAATATCAAGGGCATTGAGAAGCACTTGATTGCCGATTACGTCGATCCGCCGCGCATCGTTCCGCTGATCGGCCCGGCCCAGTTGCATCACGCCCACTATAAGTGCATCGTCTACTTCGAGGAAACGACCAACGTCGGTTGGCCGATTCCCTACACGATCAAGAACCAGGACGCAGTCGAGGTCCTCTACATTGATCTCGACCACTTCCATCGCGTCGGCGGCCCGGAAAACATGGTTGGCGGCATGTAGGGCGATGAGGGGCGTCGGCGAAGCCGTTTGCGAACGCGGACGGCGTACTCAGCGTACTTCCGTCGAGGTGGCCCCGCCGACCGTTTGGGATTGATCTGCGGTCACCGTTCCATCGTATTGTAGGTTGCGGTACGGATAGGGCGTCGCGGTCGGAGCGCCTGTCACCGGTTGAGTGGCCAGGGCGGTTGCCGTGGGAATCGTCAATCCGGTCGGTGATTCGTAATACACCGCCGCGGTCGGCGGGACCGTTCCGAGCGAGTTAATGAACCCCGGACTGCATATATCGATTTCCGTATAACCGGGAAACACAGGTTTCACGAACTCCGCCGGGTTGATCGGCACGTTGAATTTCGCGTCGTTCAGGTCGATGGTCAACACCCCCGGCGAGCCTTGGCACTGGAGTTCGATATGCCGGGCGTAGAGAATTCCGGTCGGCCCGTCGTAGGCGTGGTTGCTCGAAACGGCGACTGCCGCGAGGGTCCCGTTCGGCGAGTAAATTTCCTGCCGGAGAATGCAGCCGGTTTTCGCGTGGATCGTGGTTTTCTTCATGACGGTGCCCGCCGGCGTGGTCCGCTGGGTGACAAACATCACGCTCTCGCCGTCAACAGGGAACGGTCCGTCATGCGACTCGTTCGGCGAGACGTCGATCATTCCGAGCGCTTCGAGCACCCACGCCGGGTCGATCGGGACCATTTGCCGCACCGGACAGGTCGCGAACTGGTCGTTCCGGCAGTAATATGTCTGCTGTGCTTTCTTGATGCCGATCCAGAACAGCTCGTCGTTTGCGCCGAAATCGATTTCCCGGCCCGTGAGCGTGGACACGCCCCCGACGAGTCGGATGCGCTTCGGCCGCTCGACCCGGAGCGTTGCCTTGATCGGTACGGGCACGTCCGGGACCTTGATGGTCACGTCGTCCCCCGAAATCGATCGGATCATCGCGCTGTTTTTGTAAACCGCGCCGGTCAATTGATCGAGTGTCGGCGTCGTTGCAAACATCGCCGGTAAGTCCGGCATCGAGCCCTTCCTGCAAAGTCTGAATAATTCCATCGTTCTTATATCCGTAGAAAACATTGATAGGCTGTCCGATAGCTAGTATATTCGTATATGAACGATATTAAATTTGTCGGGGGACATGGCGGCATGACCAAGCCTGGCGGCAACACGGCGCCCAACCGTCCGCCCCAGAGGAGCGGCATTTCGTCGCCCACCAATCCGGTGAACGCTGCGGGTAAAGACCTGGCGTGGGACAATCAGTACTGGAGCTTTTGGGTGACCAATGGCGGCGGCGGTACGTTCAAGGACATCTGGACCGCGACGACCTATGCGAGCCATGGGTTGTATGTGAGTGATACACAGACTCCGGGTAGGATTTATGCCATGTCGCTCGAACATCACGTGAGGGCCGAGGCGAGGTTCAAAAACGTGGCCAACTGGAAGATCCTCTGTTTCCAGACCGAGGAGGAGACCATCGAGGGCAGCGAGTGTCAGCCCATCGAGATCGAGGGCAGCAGCAACCTGATGTTTGCCAATACTTATATGTTCCGCGTTATTCGCATCAATCAGCCGTATCCTTATTCGATCCGGGTGTGGGAGAATTGCGAGGATGTGGAGTTCATTAATACGCATAACTATTCGCAGATCAAGTGGACGAGCGACAATCCGCTGTATGATATTAATAAAGATATCGAGGTTCGTCCGTGGGAGTTGCAGCAGTTGGTCGTGACGGGCGACGAGCCGAGGAGGGTGCCGTTGACCAATGAAATCGGGAAGGTACAGAGACTTGCGAAGGGCTTTGAGTTTGCCGAGGGTATTGCGGTTGACAGCAAGGGGAACATTTATTTCTGTGAGCAACGTTTTCGCAGGATCTATCGTTGGTCGGCCGAGACCAACACGCTGTCTCTGGTGAGCGATATGCCGTGGGAGCCGATGTCGCTGGGTGTCGACTCGCAGGATAATCTGTTGGTTACTTTCCGCTATCGTTCGCAGCCGGGCCACATGGTGAACGGCGAGCAGGAGCGTCCCATGAGGTATCCGGACACGCGCGGGACTTCGTTCGCGGGGTACGGGAACGATGCGTTTGAGACAAGGGTGTACTCTATCGACCCCAATGATCCGGACAATACTATCAAGGCTCTGCCTAAGGTTAAGATGGGCTCGATCGCGCGGGTTGCCAAGGCGCTCTATCCGTCGAACCGCTGGAGGGACTTCCATGATTTTAATACCGTTGTTGCGTTTAGGCCGGAGGAGTGTTTTGTGGCTCCCGACGGGGTGACGATCATTCCCAATCAGTTCGACCTGGCGCGTTCGTCGTCGATGTTGGAGGCTGTTCCGGGTAAACCTTTCTATGCCAGTGACGAGTACGACAAGAGGATGGTGCGCATGGATGTTGCTGCCGACGGTGGGTTGTCGAACGTGGAGTACTTTGTGGAGTGGGGCGAGTTCGGCTCTACGGTCGATCGCGACGGGAACCTCTATGTTGCCGACGGGCAGATCTATATTTTTGCACCCGATGGAACGCAGAAGGGCTTGATCCGCACGCCCGAGCGTCCTACGTCTATTCTTTTCGGCGGCAAGGACGGGAACACGCTGTTCATCACGGCTCGCGGTGGGTTCTACAGTGTGAGGATTAAATAGCGTGGGGGGGGTGTGCGTTGGATTGTGCGCGGGCTGTGTGGGTTTATGTGTAGGATGTTTATGAAAATTCTATAAGATCATGAAGAAGTTAGTGTTTGTTTTTTTGTGGCTGTTTACTGCGGTCGGGGTTATGGCCCCGGCTGCGGCTCAGTCATTGCCGGTGTATCTTAACGACAAGATGCCTGTCGAACAGAGGGTGGAGGACGCGTTGAGTCGCATGACTCTGGAAGAGAAGATCGCGATGGTTCACGCGCAGTCGAAGTTTTCGTCGCCCGGGGTACCTCGGTTGGGTATTCCCGACAACTGGATGACCGACGGGCCTCACGGGATCCGTGCCGAGGTGTTGTGGGACGAGTGGAACACCGCCGGACAGACCAACGACGCCTGTATCGCTTTTCCTGCGCTGACTGCTTTGGCGGCGACGTGGAACGAGGATATGGCGGCATTGTACGGGACAGCTATTGGTGAAGAGGCGCGGTATCGGAACAAGAACGTGTTGCTGGGTCCCGGGGTGAATATTTATCGCACGCCGCTCAACGGCCGCAATTTCGAGTACATGGGCGAGGATCCGTTCCTGGCGTCGCGGATGGTTGTGCCTTACGTGAAGGGTGTCCAGGAGAACGGTGTGGCTGCTTGCGTGAAGCACTATGCGTTGAACAATCAGGAGGTTGCAAGGCACACGGTGGATGGGGTTGTGGATGACCGGACGCTTTATGAGATCTATCTGCCGGCGTTCAAGGCGGCGGTTGTGGAGGGTGGTGCGTGGGCTATTATGGGTGCGTATAATCGGTATAAAGGCCAGTGGGCTTGTCAGAATGAGTACCTGTTGGAGGATATTTTGAGGGATGAATGGGGGTTTGATGGGGTTGTGGTCAGTGATTGGGGCGGTGTGAACGACACGCGGCAGGCCGTGTTCAATGGGCTGGATATGGAGTTCGGGACGTGGACGGATGGCCTGAGCGAAGGGGTGAGCAACGCGTACGATAATTACTTTTTGGCCAAGCCGTTCCTGGCGATGATCGAGGGTGGCGACAAGGCCGCCGCCGCGGAGCTCGACAAGAAGGTGAGGAATATTTTGCGACTTGCTTTCCGCACGACGATGGATCGCAGCCGTCCGTTCGGGTCGTTCGCCACGGACGAGCATGCTGCTGTGGGCCGCAAGATCGCTCAGGAGGGGATCGTGTTGTTGCAGAATAAGGGGGGTGTGTTGCCTGTTGATTTGGGGAGCGCGAAGAAGATTGCTGTTGTGGGTGAGAATGCCATCAAGGTTATGACCGTTGGCGGTGGTTCGTCTTCGTTGAAGGTGAAGTACGAGGTTTCGCCGCTGGAAGGGATTCGCGCGCGGGTCGGCGATGCGGCCGAGGTTGTGTACGCTCGCGGTTATGTGGGCGAGGACACCGGCGGTCAGGATGGTCTGAGCGACGGGCAGGATATTGGCGATAGTCGTACTCCGGAGGAGTTGATCGCCGAGGCTTGCCGTGTTGCGGCGGATGCGGATTGGGTTATTTTTGTTGGTGGGCTCAATAAAAATCCCGGGCAGGATTGCGAGGGGGGCGACCGTGCAGACATGGGCTTGCCGTATGGGCAGGATGAATTGATCGCGGCGTTGGCGAAAACCAATAAGAATCTGGCGGTGGTGATCATTTCGGGCAACGCGGTGGAGATGCCGTGGGTGAAGGAGGTTCCGGCGATCGTTCAGGGTTGGTTTTTGGGAACCGAGGCCGGGAATGCGTTGGCGTCGGTGTTGGTGGGCGATGTGAACCCGTCGGGCAAGTTGCCGTTTACGTTCCCGGTGAAGCTCACCGACGTGGGTGCGCACTCCGTGGGCGAGTATCCCGGGGGAGATACGGTGACGTATAATGAAGGGATTTTCGTGGGTTATCGTTGGGCCGACAAGCAGAAAGTTAAGCCGCTTTTTGGGTTCGGGCATGGGCTGAGCTACACCACGTTCGAGTACGGGAAGGTGACTGCGGATGCGAAGACTGTGGCGAAGGATGGTGCGATAAAGGTGCGTGTCAGTGTGCGCAATACAGGTGCCAGAGAGGGTTCCGAGGTTGTGCAGCTGTATGTGCGCGACGTGAAGTCGTCTGTCGAGCGTCCGGTGAAGGAGCTGAAAGGGTTCAAGAAGGTGAAGCTTGCGCCGGACGAGGAGAGGGTGGTCGAGTTTGTGGTGGACGGGAGTATGCTGAGCTTTTTCGACGCGGCGGCTCACGAATGGGTGGCCGAGCCCGGGGCTTTCGAGGCTATCGTCGGCGCTTCGTCGACCGATATAAAGGGCCGGGTGGCGTTTAATTTGTTATAACCTTATTACTGCCTGCTAACTTAAAACTACTTGATTATGAGGTATTTACTATTTTTGGCTATGGTCGCTTCCATTTTTGGGGCGAGCGCGGCAAGTCCGGGTTCGGTCTACACCGAACGTCCGGACGACGCGGAGGCGTTCTACTTTACGGCCGAGAATTATGGCGTTAAGGGTGACGGGCGCACCGATGTGACCGAGGCCCTGCAGCGCGCGGTGAACGACGTGAAGCGCGCGAAGAACTTCGGGATTCTGTTCATCCCCGAGGGCAAGTATTTGATCACCGGTACGATCCATGTGCCGGCGGCGGTGCGTTTGATCGGGTATGGGGCGAAGAGACCGCAGTTTATACTGCCGGCGAATACGCCCGGGTTCGGGGAGCAGAACTACATGATCTGGTTCACGGGCGGTAATGTCGTGGAGCCGGGTCGGCCGCCGCAGGATGCCGGTGCGGGGACTTTTTACAGTGCGCTGAGCAATATCGATATGCGTATCGAGCGTGGGAATCCTGGGGCGGTGGCTATCCGGAGTCACTTTGCTCAGCACAGCTTTATTTCCCACAGTGTGATCGATGCCGGAGCTGGTTTGGCCGGGATCTACGATGTGGGGAATGAGATCGAGAATGTAATTTTCCGCGGCGGGGAATATGGGATCACTTCCGGCCGCACCTCTCCCGGCTGGCCGATGATGATGACCGACACGAGGTTCGAAGGTCAGAGGAAGGCGGCGGTGACGTCGAGGGAAGTGGGCTTTGCGATTGTCAACATGCAGGTGAGGAACGTTCCGGTGGCCTTCGAGATGGCTCACGGTCGCGCCGACAGGTTGCATATCGAGGATTCTTATTTCGAGAATGTGTCGAAGGCGGGGATCGTTGTCGGCGTCGAGGGCAATTCGTTCTCGCAGTTGAATATCGTAAATCTGCATTGTAAGAACGTTCCGACGCTGGTGGAGTATTTGACCAGTGGACGCAAGGAGAGTGTGAGCTATGGCAGTTATACTGTGAGGGATTACACTTATGGGACTGTGTTGGCGGACATGGCGGCGAGGTCCGAGGAGCGGACTGTGCGGGATATTGTGGCTGCCAATAATTTTTCGTTCCCGAAGACCGACGACGTTCCGAAGTTGCCGAAGATGGACACTTGGGTGAGTGTGAAGGAGTTCGGAGCGGTGGGCGACGGCGTGGCCGACGATACCGAGGCGTTCAGAAAGGCTTTGGAGGCGAATAAAAATGTTTATGTGCCGCAGGGGTGGTACCGCGTGACCGAGACAGTGAAGATGCCTGCGGGTACGTCGCTCATCGGTCTGCATCCGTTCGGGACGCAGATCATCCTCGCGGAGAGTACTCCTGCTTTTAGTGGATTTGGCGGGCCTAAGGCTGTGGTCGAGTCGAGCGAGGGGGCGTTCAATATCTTAAATGGTATCGGGATTTTCACGGGGGGTTATAACTATCGGGCAGTGGGGTTGAAGTGGATGGCGTGTGAGCACTCGATGGTGAACGACGTGAAGTTTGTCGGCGGGCACGGGACTATGAGAAAGCCTACGCCTGCGGACGCAACCCTCGGCCAGGTGCCCAATCGTCGCGCCGCCGCACGCATCTCCTCGCCCGAGAATCCGGTGGCCGCCCAGGGGCTCGATTTGGCTTGGGATAATCAGTATTGGAGTCTGTGGATCACCTCCGGCCGTGACGGCAAAGGCGGTGGGGGGACTATCAAGGACGTGTGGACGGCGAGTACGTTTGCCGGGAGCGGACTTTATATTTCCGATACTCAGACTCCCGGGCGGATCTACGCCATGTCGCTGGAGCACCACGTACGCAGTGAAGCGAGGTTGAGTAATGTCGCTAATTGGAAGATATATGCTTTTCAGTTCGAGGAAGAAGGGCGCGAAGGAAAGGATTGCATCATGATGGAGGTGGACAACTCGCGCGATATTATGTTTGCGAACCTGTGGATGTATCGTGTGATCCGCGGGACGACGCCCAAAGAGTTCGGTATCCGGCTGAGAGGCAGCGAGCGGATCCAGTTCCGAAATATGCACAACTATACCCAGATCTTGCCGGTGATCGAGATTCCGGTGTATGAGCAGAACAAGCAGTTGCCGGTGTGGGACTGGGATTTCGCGCGGCTCGATGTGTCGGGCAGGGAGGAGTCTTTGAGGGTTATGGACTCGGAGAAGTGGGCTGTCAACAAGCTGGCGGAGGGCTTTGAGTTTGCGTCCGGGCTGGCGGCCGACAGCAAGGGCAATGTGTACTTTGGCGAGAACCGTCTGAAGAGGATTTACAAGTGGGGTGAGGGTGGCCTGACGCTTGGCGGACTATCCTTGGAAGCCGTTCTCGCTGGCCACCGACACGCAGGATAATCTTTTGGTTATTTTCAGGTATGATCCGCAGCCCGGGTATATGGTCGGGGGTGTGCAGGAGAGTGTCGAGAGGCTGCCCGACGACAATCCCATGTACAGCGGCTGGGGCAACAGCGGTTGGAAGGCGTTGGGCTATTCGATCGACCCCGAGAGGCCGGACGAGACTTTTGCGCCGTTGAGGTTGGTTAAGACCAGTACTGTGAAGGCGCGGAAGATTTTGTTGCCCGGGAGCCGTTGGAGGGGTGACTTCATGGAGGTTGCCGAGTCGATGCCGGAGAACAGTTTCGTGGCGCCCGACGGCGTGACGATCATTCCCGACACCTACGACCTGAGCCGTTCGATGTCGCTGTTCGCCGTTGCGCCGGGTCAGAGTGCACCTGCGTATGTTGCGAATGAGAACAACAAGTCGACGTTGCGGTTTGCTGTGGGTGTCGATGGACGGTTGTCGGGCGGCACCGAGTTTGCGCCCCATGGTCAATATAGCTCCACTGTGGACGCTGCGGGGAATGTGTACATCGCCGACGGGGAGATTTTTGTCTACTCGGCCGGGGGTGAGCTCTTGAGGCGGATCCAGTTGCCCGAGCGGCCCATCTCTATTGTTATCGGCGGAGCTGGCATGGACAAGTTGTTTGTGACCACCACCAAGTCGTTGTACGCGGTTAACTTGTAATTCTATATTATTATGAGAAAGATATTGTTATGTTTGGCTGTTGCCATGTTGGTGGCGGCGTGTGGCGGGAAGGGGTTTACGGTTGAGTTTGATAGTGATTATGAGGTTGCGGGGCAGAAGTTCGCCCTGCGCGACATCAATCCCGAGTTGCCGACCGATTGGACGGAGTACAATTTTGTCGTGTTGGAGTTCAGGATTAATACTGCGCAGCGTTTTCACGTTGGGTTCACGACCGACAATGGGTATAATGAATTGCGGGTGATGAGTTATCTGCCCAATGGTTGGAACAGGTTGGCCATTCCGTTGCGGTTTTATAGGAATCTTCCGGACCCGAGGAACGATCTGGCGGCGACGTTTAATCAGCCGAGGTACACGGGTTGGGTGAATCTGGGCGGTAACCGCGGCGAGTTGACGGGCGTCGACTCGATCGGGATCCGGATGCGGGTACCGATCGGCAACCCGACGCTGGAGCTGAGGAACGTGACGCTGAGTGTCGAGGACCCGGGCGATCAGTATCTGGGCGATATTCCCGTGTTGGACCAGTTCGGGCAGCACAATCTGGTGGACTATCCGGCCAAGGTGAAGACGCTGGAGCAGCTTCAGGCCGAGTGGCGCGCCGAGGAGGCCGATCTGGAGAATGTTCCGGATTACGGGTATGCCAAGTTTGGCGGTTACAAAGCCAAGCAGGTGGCCGCGACGGGATTTTTCCGCACCGAGAAGATCGACGGTCGTTGGTGGTTCGTCGATCCGGAGGGGTATCTGTTCCTGTCGCACGGGGTGGACTGCATCGATCCGGGTCGCGGCGGCAACGTGAAGTGGCTCGACGAGCGGGCCGATATGTTCGACGTGCTTCCGCCGGCCGAGTTCCGCAGCGAAAACCAGCGTGGAGGCAAGATGGCGTCGTTCCGGGCGTGGAACCTGTCGAGGCGGTTCGGGGAAAACTATCGCGAGAAAGCTGCCGAGCTGACCGTGAAGAGGCTGGAGAGGTGGGGGATCAACACGATCGCGAATTGGTCGAGCGCCGATGTTTATAGGTTGAACAAGAAAGCGTACACGCTGGGGTTGAGGAATCTGGGTATCGACGGTTCACTGATGGGCTTGGCCGATGTGTACGCGCCCGATTTCCAGAAGGGGTTGGACGAAAGTATGGCGACCTATCTGCCGGAAAACAAAGACAATCCGTGGGTGCTGGGCTACTTCGTGGGCAACGAACCCTCGTGGCTGGGTCAGGAGGTGAGGCTGTGTCAGCTGATCCTGGATGGCGGCGAAAGGCCGATCAAGGGTGCGCTCATCGAGTTTTTGAAGGGTGGCGACACTCCCGAGCGCAGGAAAGAGTTTATTTATACGACGTTTGATACTTTCCTGCAGACCGTGCGCACGACCATGAAGAAGTATGACCCGAACCACTTGAATCTGGGTATTAGGTTTGGGAACCTGAATGAACTTGACGAGGAGCTCATGGAGATCTGCCGCCGGGCGTTCGATATTTTGAGTTTCAACTGTTACGCTCTCGAGCCCGATCAGCAGATGATGGACCGCGCGTTGAGGCTGACCGACACCCCGATGATCATCGGCGAGTATCACTTCGGGACGGTCGATCGCGGGCTGGCGCAGTCGCTGTGGCAGG
>QMCD01002554.1_pt1 | contig 10045 bp, 12 predicted proteins | sample 1821841 | NCBI WGS metagenome assembly QMCD01 (sample SAMN01991225, study PRJNA193472) | Termite gut metagenome, whole genome shotgun sequencing project. | isolation source: worker | host: Macrotermes natalensis
GCTTTCAGAAACTCAATTTTTGTCGCGGCAACAGCGGCGGCGACAGCGACAATAATCGGCACAATAGGCGCAATCGGCGTTAACTGGTACAAGTTTAAAATGCGCGGTTATGTACAGACAATTTCTTTCTTACCGATGATTCTGCCTGAAATAATAATCGGCGTTTCGCTTTCCATTTTTTTCGCAGGCATTGGAGTCCCCCTGGGACTTTTTACAATTTATATCGCGCATACAACATTCTGCCTTCCGTTTGTTTTTTTAATGGTAATGGCGCGCCTTGACGAATTTGACTTTTCCATAATAGAAGCCGCGCAGGACCTTGGCGCGACAGAAAAAGAAACACTGTTCAAAGTAACCCTTCCTATATGTATGCCCGGAATTATATCGGGAATGTTAACAGCTATTACTCTTTCGTTGGAAGACTTTGTTATCACATTCTTTGTCGCGGGACCCGGCTCCTCTACCCTGCCTGTGTTCATCTATTCGGCAATAACACGCAGAGGCGGAATCACCCCTCTTGTAAGCGCGCTTTCCGTAGTGATGATACTAGGAACAGTTCTGTTAAGCGTCGCCCTGCGAAAATTCTTAAAAGTTATAGTAGCCAGATGACAAATCCCGAAACAAAATAGCGGGTTTAAGCGCTTGCAAAAAAACCGCGTAAATTTTAAACAACAGCCCCGTATAGGGTTGTTAATATATTTTGGAGGAAAATTTTATGAAAAAAGAAAGAGAGGAACAAGAAGAAATCCTAATGACGGGCGCAGTTTCAGGAAAAAGCCAAACGGGGCTGCGTGGAAAATTCGTAGTGTTAACTACGGCGGCATTAGCCGCGGCGGCTTTCGTTATGCTTGTGTTTGCAGGCTGCGAGAAGGAAAACAGGCTTTACATTTACAACTGGACATACTACACGCCTGATTCTGTTATCGAAAAATTCGAACAAGAATTTAATGTTACCGTTGTCTATGATGAGTTTGCGTCTAACGAAGATATGTACGCGAAACTTAAAGCCGGCGGTTCAGGTTACGATATAGTTTTCCCGTCCGCGGATTATACGTCAATTATGATCAAGCAAAATATGCTTGAAAAACTTGATAAATCAAAATTGCCGAATATTAAAAACGTAGACCCTGCGGTACTTAAGCAGACGGACTTTGATCCTGAAATGGATTATTCTGTTCCATACTACTTTGGCGCGGCAGGCATCGCCATAAATACTTCTAAAGTTCCTGAGTATGAAAAAAGCTGGTCAACTTTCGCAAGGGAAGATTTAAGCGAACGCATGACAATGTTAGACGATATGCGCGAAGTTATGGGAGACGCTCTCGCCTATCTCGGCTTTCCGGTAAACTCAACTAATCCGCAGGAAATTGCCAAAGCAAGAGATTTAATTAATTTTTCATGGAAGCCGAATCTTGTTAAATTCGACGCGGAAGCGTTCGGAAAAGGCTATGCCAACGGCGATTTCTGGGTAGTTCAAGGTTATCCCGAAGTCGTCTTTGAAGAAATCGCGGATAATCCTCAGTTAATGAAAGACACGGTTTTCTTTATCCCCGAAGAAGGAGGACCCGCTTACATCGACAGCATGGTAATTCTTAAAGGGGCAAAAAACATTGACATGGCGCACGAGTTTATCAATTTTATTCACCGCCCGGAAATTTACGCGGAGTTTGTAGACAGCTTCGGCTTCCCCGCAACCGCGAACATTCCCGCGCGTGAGTTTAAAACAGGAGAAGCCTGGTATTCCGCGGAAGACCTTGCCAATGTAGAAGTAAAAAAAGACCTTGGCGAAGCATTGGAACTTTTTAACGATGCGTGGTTTAATACAATTAGAATAGGCGGTCAATAACATAAAAAAACAGCAGAAGCTGTTAAAAAATTAAAACGGCAGCCCTCGCCTAAAGTTTCTTAAGACGGGGGTTGTTTTTAGGAGGCTGAACATGAGAAGGAACATTCTCTTTCTTTCGGTTATGGCGGCATTGATGCTCGTCATTATTTCTTGCGATTTTGGTAAACAAAGGCTTTACATTTACAACTGGACATACTACACCCCGGACTCTGTCATCGAAAAATTTGAAGATGAATTTAACGTTAGAGTAATCTACGACGAGTTCGCCTCCAACGAGGATATGTTCGCGAAAATTAAAGCGGCAGGTTCCACACGCGCGACTTATGACATTGTTTTTCCATCTAATTATTTCGTACCGATAATGATCCGCGAAGATATGATTGAAAAAATTGACACATCAAAAATACCCAATCTAAAAAACATAGATTCTAACTTACTGAAAAAAATAAATTACGACCCCAACATGGAGTATTCTGTTCCTTATTTTTACGGAGCAGCCGGCTTAGTGGTCAATACTGAAAAAGTTCCCAATTTCGACCCCAGTTGGTCAATTTTCGCGAGGGAAGATCTCCGCAATCGAATAACAATGCTTGACGATATGCGCGATGTTATGGGCGCGGCTCTTGTCTTCACGGGCAATTCCGTAAATTCAATAAATCCCGAAGAATTAAACGAAGCGAGAGACTTAATAAACAATTCGTGGAAACCTAACGTTGTTAAATTCGATTCCGAGTCGTTCGGCAAAGGCTACGCCAACGGCGATTTCTGGGTCGTACACGCCTTTCCGGAAGCTGTTTTTGAAGAAATTATCGATAATCCCGAGTTAATGAACAACACAGTCTTTTTTATACCGAAAGAAGGCGGTTCCGCTTATGTTGACAGCATGGTCATTCTCAAAAACGCGAGAAACATCGAACTTGCGCACAAATTTATCGATTTTGTCCACAGACCGGAAATCTACGCCGAAATTGTCGATGCTTTTGGTCTGCCCGCAACAGTAAACGTACCCGCCCGCGAGATGAAACAGGGTAATTCATGGTACTCTGTCGAAGATTTGGAAAACACCGAGCTTACAGAAGATTTAGGCAGCTCTCTGGATTTATACAACGACGTGTGGTTTAACTCGGTTAGAGTCGGTATACAATAACCCGGCCGATTAAAGTCCCTCTGCGCGGAAAAGTCAAAAAACGGTGTGCGGGGACTTTACATTATTTTAGTTTTTTGGTACAAATACCATATAAATAGAAGTTTTTAAGGAAGGAAAATATGTCACGAACCTGTGAAATTTGCGGAAAACATACAGTAACCGGCAACAAAGTAAGTCACGCGAAAAACCGTACGCGCAGAACATGGAAACCCAATCTGCAAAAGATGAAAACTCAAATTGACGGCACTACAATGACACTGAAAATCTGCGCCCGCTGTCTAAAAAGCGATTTCGTTACAAAAAAAGTTTAACCGCCCTTGTAAAATGCCGGATCCCGAACTGGTGAAAACGCTTGATTATATCCTCAACCGCAGCAATGAAGCCTCTATAGAAGTCATTGCTGAGGCTGTTGTAAGGCGCAGGCGGGATTTATCGATGTATCACGCGGCGGGGCTTTCCGCTGTAAGTATGCCTGATCCGGCGCGGATGGCGAAAGAGATACAAGAGCAGATCAATACCGGGGTCGGCGGCGGCATTGACAGCATGAAAAGGCAAATCCGCGAAATGATGGTAAGAGTCATTCGGGAAAACGCTCCTGAGCTTAACGAAAGCCAAATTGAAGAATTGTGCCAATCATGGCTGCCTCAGTCCGAAACAGACTTAGAAAGCGGCGATAATCTGCCGCCTGACGCGCTTATTTCCATGATCGAGCAGTTTATATCATTTTCTCACGGCACTATGAAACAATCAGTTGACAAAGGACTCCGCGATGAAATGGGAGACTGGACAGCGCGTTACTGGAAAGTCTTTCCGCCGGTTATAAAACAAATAATTACGGATTATTTAAAAAATAAAATAACAGGAGAAGAATTCGGTTCTAAAATTGAAATTGCATTAAAACTTTAGTTTTGGGAAAACTCCTTATATTGACGAACGGAGCGAGATCGCGGCCGAACCTGCGGTTCGCCGCTTGCGCGGGCATGATGGAGCGCTGAGGAAACGAAAGGTTTAATACCCCGTCGAACCGCGAACCTTTGGTTCGATGGTTCGCGTTCGAGCCCTGCGGTATAATACCTTTTATTGTTTTTTGCTTGTTAAGTAAAAAAAAGCGAAAAACCCATTGACAAGTTTATAAATCATCATTTATGTTTTTATAAAGGACGCTGTATAGCGGACTACTCAGTTTCGACTCATAAAAATTATTTCAAGGGAGAGCGTTATGGTTCTGAACGGAGCTATGGAACAAGAAGAGCTTACATTATTGCCTGTCGAAGGCATGGGAAGCGCTTTCGACACACTAACTTACAGTGAAACATTTCACTGTGAGGACGGCACTGCACTGCCGTCATTCATCTTTGGCGATGACGACGACTACGATGAAGACGATGATTACGAAGATGACGATGACTACGAGGACGAAGAGGAAGATGACGACGACTACGATGACGACGACGAAGACGATCTGGATGAAGAAGATGACGATTACGATGAAGACGATGATTACGATGAGGACGATGATTTAGACGACGACTTTGACGATTAAAGAGAGATGCTTGCCGGCATTTCAATTTGAGATGACGGCGCTAGTCCTGTAAAATAGTAAAATTTATAACATAATTTATGGTTAAGTTAATTCTTTTTATAACAGAATTAACGCATATCGAGCAGCAAACAATTTTACAGGACACTAGTACGCCGTAACAACTAAAAGATCGCAAGCATTGTTTCCCAAATTAACACGCGGTACGCAGACGAAGCGTTTTCATTAAAAAAATTCATTTTCCTTCCGCGTCTCTGCCGAACTTTAGTTAGACCGCTGCGCCTCCGCGTGAAAAAACGCGAGTAAATTTTTAGCCGTTACAATGTACTAGTGTCGCGCCACAACCTTTCAAGGTCGTAGAATTCCCGTGCGCGGCTGTTCATAAGATGGATAACCGCCCAGCCAAGATCAATTATCCGCCATTCTTCATCGGGGTTATTTGAAGGCTTTTTAAGACCGGGTCGGCGAAGAATTTCAATTTCCTTCTCAAAGCAAAAATCTTTAACGTGTTTCTCAAGACCGTCCATGTGGATTTTGCTTGAAGCGGTAGCGATAACAAAAAAATCCGTCCAGTTATTTATCCTGCGGAGATCCAGCACGGAAACATCCTGCGCGTTCGCTTCACGCAAAACTTCGGCAACAGCGTTTACTTTTTCAGTCAATAACGTATCTTCCATCAAAATTCCTTCCAATAATTAATGTAATATCGGCTCTTAAATCAAAGTTTTGAATTCCTGTCCCATCAATGGATAAGGAATCCGCCGCAAGTTCAGTTTCGTTTTCAGGATTTGTAACAGAGAACTCGCTTATAATATTTTTGCAGCGGATAATATCGGCAAACGCGCTTACCATACCTTCATCTCCTGTACGATTAATAATAACGGTTTGTTCATAATTATCCCGGTCAGCGTTGCCTATCGAAACAATGTCATAACCAAAATTCCGCAGCATATCCGCCGTCCTGTTCGCGCTCCCTGTAACCGTAGTTCCGTTTAAAACTTCTACTGTTAAATTCCTCTGCCCCGTACCTTCGCTTTGTCTTGTAAGAGAACCTACAGTTTGGCGTACAACTTCTTTTATAAGATTTCCGTCCCAGTGCGGAATGATAAGCATTTGTCCGGATACTTCGCGCAGACTTCCCGTAACAGACTGAATATTAGTGCGTCCTATATCAATGTGAGCAAGCTCGTCAAATAGACTCAGCAATGTGTTCTCATTCATGCTTGTTTTAAAAAAAGAATAGTACAATTTTGCCGTCTCTTTATTTTTCAGGCTTTCGTTCATTCTTATAAAACGATCCAGCAAGCCGATAAAAAAACGCTGTCTGCGGGCAGTTTGTATTTCTCCGCTCTCGTCAGGAAGGCTGTACGCGGCATAAACAGCGGCTTTATCGCCGTCAAGAACTGTCATACCGGAAGGAAACATAATAAAGTTATCGCCGTCTCTGTGAAAAACTTTTGAAGGAATAAATATTTCCACTCCTTCAAGAATATCTACAATGGATACAAGATTTTCTTTTGTGATAACAACAGAAAAATCAATATCTATTTCCAAAAGTTTTGCAATTTCATTTTCATAACCGCCGATTTTTGAAGGCTCATACATTTTATCGATACGATCCACGCGGTTTATTTGCGTAATTAAAAGACCGATATTAACAGGGATATCAAAAATAGACGCGCGCTTTGTCTGAGGATAATACATCAGCACATAAGTGCTAAGCGGCGTTTCATTTTCTTCAATTACAAATAATACATTTATAACACGGTTTGAGGAAAGCGCGTCTTCTATCGGATTGCTTTGCAGCATAATTACAGCGGCAGTAATTCCCGCGGCGCAAAAAAGAAATATCAAAATAAGCAGAAGATGCGAAGCATCTTTTTTATCAAGATTCAATTTCTTTCCTTTACTCTTTCCAGCAGCCGTAAAGTATCCTCTGATAAATCCAATTTTTTTGCCTGAAGTTTTATGACAGTTTTCTTTAAAACAGCAAAAAGAATATTGTCTAAAGTATATTTATGCCCGGCTGCTTTTGGCTCGGCGGTATCCGGCAGCAATTCGTCTTCCATGCACATTTTCCTTATAGCGGGATCAATGTTTCTTGAAATTTCGGTTTTATCGGCAATATAAATCACTTTTGCTAAATCGCCCATGTTTTCGCTTCCCGACACATGAAAAGCAACCGCTTCAAGCACATCTTTATTTTGAATGCCAAAACGCTCTTTTAACATTACCGCCGCCGCTCTGCCGTGAAGAAGATGCGGCTTTTCTTTTTCAAGCTCCGAAACCGGGTTCCCGTCCGATTTTGCGAGTTTCAACATAAGTTTGATGTCGATCTGCTTTGCCAAATCATGTGCAATACCGGCAAGGTAGCCTGCCTGCGGGTCTAAACCGAAGCGGCGGCAAAGGTCAAAGGCAAGAAGAGCTGTATTCCTTGAATGTAAAAAACGCTCGGTATTAAGCGTTTCTCTTGCTTCCGTTTCTACCCGAAAAATCATCGCAGAGGAACAGCCGCTAACAGCAGGTTCAACACCGCCCGCATAAGGCGAATAGCCGTAAAGCCGCCTGTCTTCAATTATTGCCCTTGCCGCGGACGGCACTAGGGATCGCCAGTCAAGCGCGTCTTTTATTTTTTGGCGCACCATTTGCGAAGAAATGTTCATTCTTTCGTTATTTATAAAAGTATGCGGATACGGCAGCGCACTCGTTGAGTCAATGTTAACTTCGGCGGCATTGCAGCGCCGGGCGATGACAACATCCGCCGTTTGCAAAATCCTCTCGCTGTCGCGCCACTTTGGAAAATCGCGCGCCAAGTCGTCGCCAATAATCAGCACAGGCTTTTCTTTCGGCATATAACGCGAAATAATATCTTCCAATGTGTCTACGGTGTAAGAAACTCCTCCACGCCTTATTTCGCATTCATCAACCGCAATCCGAGGATCGCATGAAACAGCGCCGACGAGCATTTCCAGGCGGCTGTCCGCGTCGAACCTATGGTTAGCAACATCGCCGCCGTTTGCAAGCAAACTTTCCGCGTCAAGTTTGAAGGGAGAACGGAAAGCGGGTATCATTATAATTCTGTCAAGTTTTAAAATTGAAAGAGCGGCGTCCGCCAAAAAAAGATGTCCGTAGTGAACAGGATTGAAACTGCCGCCCAGTATTCCAAGCCTCAATTTTTTTCTCCCGTCAGTCGCAAAAAAGCCTGCGACAACTCTTTTATACCGTCGCCCGAAAAAACCGAAATACTCATAACTTTTTCGTTCGGGTATTTTTCCGCAAGTTCCGCAAGGCGCGTTTCAGTCCCTTCAAGATCGGTTTTTGTCCCGACAATCAGCCGTTTTTTCTTTGTTAAATCCGCGGAAAAAGAATTCAGCTCGTTTAACAAAATGTCAAAAGCGTCAAGGTAATTGTCTTCGCCAAGATCGATAAGAAAAGCAAGAGCCGCGGTGCGCGAAATATGTTTTAAAAACCGAATGCCAAGCCCCGCTCCCTCAGACGCGCCTTCGATAAGACCGGGAATATCAGCGATAATTATGTCCCGCTCCCCCACAGTTAAAACGCCAAGGTTCGGAATCTTTGTCGTGAAAGGATAGGCGGCTATCTTTGGACGCGCGTTGGTAAAGCGATCAAGCAGGCTTGATTTTCCCGCGTTGGGAAAGCCCACAAGTCCAATGTCAGCCATTATCTGCAATTCAATTTTTAATTTGACAGTCTGCCCGGGCTTTCCCGGATGCGCCCTACGAGGCGCTTGGTTAATGGAAGATTTAAAATGGATATTTCCCCAGCCGCCGTTTCCGCCTTTTAAAAACAAAAAATCCTTAAAAGGATCTTCGCGCTTTGCGTCCGGAGAAGATTCAAGCTGCCTGTCGGAAAAATCTTTTATAATCTCGCCGGTTTCCGCGTCACGGATTATAGAGCCGGGCGGCAGCGGAATAATTACATCTTCGCCGTTTTGCCCGTAGCGGGCGGAACTTTCGCCGTCGTGACCGTTTTCCGCCTTAAAAACGTGCTTGTAACGCAGATGGGTAAGAGTGCGCAAATTGGAGCGGACAGTAAAAATAACGTCCCCTCCCCTGCCGCCGTCGCCGCCGGACGGACCGCCCTTGGGGACATATTTTTCCCGCCGGAAAGAGACACAGCCATTACCGCCGTTTCCGGAGGAAACTTCGATTATTGCTTCATCGGCAAATCGTTCCATTGAAAGCCGTAACCGAAAAAACCGCTATTATTAAGCTATTGGGCGGGTTGAACAACAGAGGCGAGCTTACGACCACGGCGCATGTGAAAACTGACTTTTCCGTCTTCAAGGGCGAAAAGCGTGTAATCGCCCCCGCAGCCAACATTGCTGCCCGGGTGAATCTTTGTTCCTCTCTGGCGCGCGATAATAGTCCCCGCCCTTACAAAAGTGCCGTCTGATGCTTTAACTCCCAAATATTTAGGATTTGAGTCGCGTCCGTTTTTCGCGCCGCTTCCGCCGCGTTTCCTTGCCATATTATCCTCCGTCCAAGGTACGAATATTTATTCTGCAATTTTCGGGAAATTCCCCCGCAACAGAGCTAAGCCCTTCCAGCAAGAAAACCCCGGCGGAGAAAAGAAAATCCTTTCCTTCCGCGTCATAATCAACTTCAAGCCTCATCTGCCCCCGACCGGGAGCGCCGCCTGAAACCGTAATTCCTTTCCTGCCGGAAAGGACGTTTAAAGCCGTTCTCATTAAAACAGTAACAGCGGCGCAGACAATATCGGTTCCAGTTTTTCCGAAGCCCGCATGACCTTCAGCCTTGCATGCCCTTAAAACCCCGTCTTTATCGACAACCGCTTCTATCTCGATCAACTAAACCTCGATAATTGAGCTTTTTACCGTTAAATCTAAGAAATCTTTCCCAAAACTTCAATTTTAGGAAAAAAGTAATTGAAATCCGGCTTATGCCGAAATTTCCTCAATCTTAATGACCGAATATTGCTGTCTGTGTCCTTGTTTTCGGCGGTAATCTTTCTTGGGTTTGTACTTGAAAACGATGATTTTCTTGTCTTTCCCGTGAGATTCCACTGTCGCGGACACTTTTACACCTTCAATATAAGGGTTTCCGACTTTTACTTCATCGCCTTCGCCGGAAACCAAAAGCACTTTATCAAGATTGATAGTTGTCCCCGGCTCGGCGTCGATTTTGTCAACTTTCAGCAGAGCGCCTTTTTCGGCTTTGTATTGTTTCCCTAAAAATTCAACTAGCGCGTACATTATCTTCTCCAAATTTTTATACTTAATAACTTATATCCAATAATAAAAAAAAAGTCAAGCGCATTTTGAAAAAGGCTAAAGGAAATCAAAAACCGCGCCGAATGCGAACCGAGAACCACTGCGGTTTTAAAACCACGCTATATCTGGTGTACCCGACAGCTCCTACACGCTAGGACTTTTCGGTGACTGACACCCTATGTGTTCCCAAAAATGAACCGAAGCGGTGTTTTTTGGATGCCGTCTTAACTGCCATCGCCCCTTATGCTTATCGAACAC
>QMCD01004552.1_pt1 | contig 10039 bp, 7 predicted proteins | sample 1821841 | NCBI WGS metagenome assembly QMCD01 (sample SAMN01991225, study PRJNA193472) | Termite gut metagenome, whole genome shotgun sequencing project. | isolation source: worker | host: Macrotermes natalensis
AAAATTAATATTTGGTAATTACTATTTTTTAGCGTATTTTGCGGTTCATTACACAGAAATCAATTTTGCCAAGAAAAATGAAGTATTTAACCGCAGAGTACACGGAGATCACAGAGTTATGATTTTACAACCCTCTATTTTCTCTGTGATCTCCGCGTACTCCGCGGTTTTTTTTGAAAATTGATTTCCTTAGCTTCATTAATTTCTTTCATGCGTTTGCCCTGACAGGGCGAATCCCTTACCGACTTTTCGTACTCTAACCGCCCTCAATTTAACTAGTTTTTCCGCCGATAATATTAAATATGAACGCTCTTTTAATATTATTCGGGGGAAATTTAACAGACAAGGCTTTTCAGCCTGTTTTTGACGGTAAAAACAGCGTTGCTCTTTGCGTTGAGCAGGGAAAAAAGTTCCCTGATGTAAAAAAAGTTGTCCTTCTTGCGTACGGCGAAGATTTTTCCTTTTTAGACGACGATGTTCAGATTGAGCGGAAAAACTCGTCCCGGCCGTGGACAAAGCGCGGCTTGCTTGAAAAAATTTCTTCTTTGCAGGCTGGCTTTGACTGCGTTTATTTTGCCTTTGCCGACTGCCCTTTTTTAGATCCGTCGCTTGCGGGTAAAATCGCGCGGAGGCATTTGGAACAGCGCGCAGAATATTCATACGCGGACGGCTTTCCTTACGGTCTTGCGCCTGAAATTATTTCCCCGGGAACTGCCGGAATTTTAGCAAAAATTTTGGGTGAAGCCGATGACGGGGCTGTTCAAAGAGATATACTTTTTTCATGTTTGCAAAAAGACATTAACGCCTTTAACATAGAAGCGGAAATTTCAGCGGTAGATCTTCGCTGCCACAGAATAAATCTTTGCGCTGATTTAAAACGAAATGTTTTAATGTTAAAAAACTTTCTTTCCGCAAACGGAGGAAAAATTCCTTCCGCGGAAGATACGGAAAAAATAATTGCCTCTCAGCCTGAAATACTTAGAACATTGCCGGCTTTCTTTCCTGTTCAGGTTTACGGCGGCTGTCCTCAACGTTGTTCTATTTGTCCCTACCCCATTTTTACAAACGCGTCGGAACGCAAAGATTTTATGGAAGCGGAAAAATTTGAAGCATTACTCGATAAAATTATTCTTTTTTCGGGGGACGCTGTTATCGACCTTTCTTTGTGGGGGGAATTAAGTTTACATCCGCAAAAAATGAAGTTAATAGAAGCTGTTCTTGCGCGAAAAGAACTTGCTCTTGTAATTGAAACTTCCGCTCTTGGCTGGAAAGACGAAGAACTTGAAAAAACAAAAAGCCTTTGTGACGAATTGGCGAAAAAAGGCATAGTAAGAAAAAATCCTCTGCCGCCGCTTTCCTGGATTGTTTCTCTTGACGCTCAAACAAATGAACGTTACGCGCAATTAAGAGAACATGGTTTTACCGAGGCGCAAGGGACAGCGAAAAAACTTTTATCGCTGTTTCCGAATGATTGTTATGTGCAATCGGTTCGGTTGAAAGATGAGGAACAAGACACAGAAATCTTTTACCGTTATTGGAAAGAAAACGCGCCTTTAAAAGAGAAAAACATAATTATTCAAAAATATGATGATTTCTGCGGAGAACTTGAACGCAGGCAGGCTTCGGATATATCGCCTGTTATTCGAAAACCGTGCCGGCACATAATGCGCGATATGCCGGTTCTTATTGACGGAACTGTCCCTTTATGCAGGGAAGATTTATCTGTATTAAAAGAGAGGCAGCCAACCGCGCTGCCTCTTAAGTCTGTTCTTGGAAATGTTTTTGCGGATTCTCTTGAAGATATCTGGCAAAATGGTCAAAAATATTACATAGAACAATGCAAAGAAAATTATTCGGGGATTTGTAAAAGTTGCGATGAATACTATACCTACAATTTTTAACGAAAAAATTACGCCGTACGCGGCGATTGGAGGCAAAGAACGCACCGCCTCTACCGGCATTTCGGCTGTCATTCTTAACAATAATGGAACCGCGCTTAGCCGCAGGCATTTTTTTCAGGATTTAGAAAAAACAGGTTTTGACAATGTAATCTCGATAGAGTCTCCTTCTCCTCATTACGACATCGAGGAATTGTCAAAACGATTTCCTTTTGTCCGTTTTATTTTGCCGGAAAATAAAATTACTCTTGGAGAACAAATCAATCTTGCCGCGTCAGAAATAGAAAGCCCTCTTTTTTTCGTCCTTCGCAGTGATATAAAAATAATCGCGGGAGGCATCGCAAAAAAAATGGCGGAACGACTGACCGTAAACGAAGAAAAAAAATCTTATTTTAAAAGGCTTTGTACAGTTCCTTTGTTATTAAATCAAAATTACGAAACAATACCTACGCTTGCGGCTCCCGCGACTTATAAAAGAAAAATACAAACTATTTTTTTAGAACCTTTCGCGGAAGAAAGTTTAAGTCTTTATCCTTTTGACGGAATAGGAATATACGACAAGCAGCGTTTTGTTCAAACAGGCGGATTTGATGCAACAATAAAAAATCAAACATGGCAGCTAATGGATTTTGGTTTTAGGGCTTTTCTTTGGGGAGAGGAAATCGCTTTTAATTTTCATTTTAAATTATTATGTTCAGGGGAACTGCCGCCTGAAGATTTCAGCATAAACGAAAATTACTCAAAGTTTTTTTTGAAAAATCTGGCTCCTGTTTTTAAAAGCGATTACGCACATCTGCCTATTTACCGTTTTTGGTCATTTTTACTCAGTTCGGAAGGAGATCCGGTTTTGGCATGGAAGGAATTTTCCAAAGGCAGAGAATGGGTAAAAATAAATAAATTCCGCTGGAGAAGGGACGCCTACTCTGTTACAAATCTATGGGACAAAACCTATATTGATAATATTCAGGAAAAAAAAGCATGACAGCGATTATTCTTCAAGCCCGTCTTGATTCAAAAAGACTGCCCGGCAAATCTTTATTTTTACTCGACGGAAAACCGTTAATATTTCGCGTAATGGAAGCGTTAAACCAAACGCCCGCGGATTTGCGAATACTCGCGTGCCCGGAAGACTCATTTTCATCTTTCGCGCCTCTCGCCGATGAAGCCGGTTTTAAAATATTTTCAGGTCCAAAGGAAGATGTACTTGAAAGATATTGTCAGGCTGTTAAGTTTTTCGGAGTAACAAGGGTAATCAGGGCGACAGGAGACAACCCGTTTGTTTTTACCGATGCCGCCTTTGCGATTAACGCGGAAGGGCTTGCACTGAAAGCCGATTACTCAGGTTACTTTGGACTTCCTTTGGGCGCGGGAGTTGAGTCCGTATCCGCCGCCGCGCTTCTTCGCGCCGGTGAAAGCAAGGACGCGACAAGTTTTGATCGCGAACATGTCTGCCCCTTTTTATATAACAACGGCGGACTTTTTAAACTCCACCGCCCGCTCGCGCCTATTCGCTGGCAAGTTCCGAACGATACGCGCTTAACAGTTGACACGCAGGAAGATTTTGACCGCGCAGCGGAATTGTACGCCGCCTTAAAAGACGAACCTTTCCGTTATCACGGGGCGGCAATTATTAAACGTTATTCGGAAATATTTCCGTGATGGAACAAGGGCAAATCTTAATAGTTCCCTTTCTCGGGCATGGTCACGGCGGCGGGCATTTAGTCCGTTGTATAAAACTTACCTGCGATTTACGCGCAATGGGCAGAGAGGCATTTCTTTATCTGCCCTCAAGCGCCGAAAATATAGAAACTATTTTTATACAAAATAATATTAATCCTACATGGCGCGTAACAGATATAGAATCGCAAAAAACAGGCGCGAAAAAAACAGATTTTATTATAATGGATTTTTTTCAAACATCGTGCGACGAACTTTCACGCTGGAAAAAAATCGCGCCTGTTATCGGCATTGACGAAGGCGGCAGTTCACGCGGCAGTTTCGATTTTCTTATTGATATACTTGTCCCCGAAAAATTAGGAAACCCGAGCGCCAATATAACATCTCCGTCTTTGCTGCCGTTGCCTAAAAAACAAACAAGGTCTGCGCATAGCGGTAAAACAAAGATATTGGTCAGTTTCGGACAGGAAGATTCCGCGGAACTTGGGATTGCCGTTACGCGTTCGCTTTGCGCGAAAAATGACGGCGGCATGGAAATTACTTACCTTAGAGGCTCTCTCGCGGATAAAAAACAAGTAACAAACGATTTAAAAAATGTAAAAATACTGAATAGTATTCCGAACCTTGCGGAACATCTTAACGAATACGACCTTGTAATAACTCATTATGGTATCACCGCGTATGAAGCGTTGTACGCAGGCGCCGCGGTACTGCTTGCAAGTCCGACCCCTTATCACAAAAAACTGGCAAAGGCGGCGGGTTTTAGAACAATTAAAAATGGTGTCAGTCACCTTTGTGGTGAAAAAGGTGTCAGTCACCTTAAAAAATATTGTGAAAAACTTAGCATTAAACACGGCTTAGACAAAGAAGGAGACAGTCTTGCCGCTTTAGTTAACTCGTTTTTGCCGCAGGTTAACCAAAAATGTCCTGTTTGCGGCGGCGAAAGACCGGAACGCATTGTTGCGCGTTTCAAAGACCGTACTTACCGGCGCTGCCAAAAGTGCGGCATAATTTACATGGACAGAACCTGCCCGCCGCCCATTGAATACGAACGTGAGTATTTTTTCGAAAATTACCGGAAACAATACGGAAAAACCTATATCGAGGATTTTCCTAACTTAATGGCGATGGCGAAACGGCGGCTTAAAATAATTAAAAAGCTTGGAGGAAAAGAGTCGCTCTTATTGGACATCGGCTGCGCTTACGGACCTTTTCTAGCCGCCGCCCGCGAAGAAGGTTTTTCTCCCTTTGGCATTGACCCGGCGGAAGACGCTGTACGTTATGTGCAAGAAAAATTGAATATTCCCGCAGCCCTTGGATTTTTCCCAAACTGCCTGCCCTCCCCGACTCACGATGTCCGCTTTCAGGATAAATACGATGTTATAACCCTTTGGTATGTTATCGAACATTTTCAGGACTGTGTTTCTGTGTTAATTGAAATAAAAAAAATATTAAAACACGGCGGAATACTCGCCTTTTCAACGCCTTCGTTTTCAGGCATTTCGGGAAACATTTCTCTTAAAAAGTTTTTGTCAAAAAGCCCGCCCGATCATTTTACAATTTGGTCGCCTAAAATGTGCAAAAAAGCCCTTGCTCTTTACGGCTTTAAAGTAAAAAAAATAATTTTAAGCGGACACCATCCCGAACGTTTCCCGCTCCTTGGGAAATTCGCCAAAAGCAAAAAAAGTCCTTTATATTGGCTGTTCCTTGCTTTCAGTAAAATTTTCGGTCTGGGAGACACTTTTGAAGTTTACGCTTTGTTACAGCGAACCCATATAACATCCTCTTAACTAAAATAAATTTTTTGTAAAAAAAACTGAAAACTGCCAACTAAAATAACTTGCATTTTCTGCATAATAAGTAGTACATTATAGTATAAGCACTATTAACAGGAGGTTATGCCATGAGTAAAAATATCGTGGTGCTGTCCGGTTCACCGAGAAAAGGCGGTAACACCGACATGATTGCCGACGCGTTTATAGAGGGCGCTAAAACTGCGGAAAAAAACGTGACGCTGTTCCGGGTTGCCGATATGAAAATCGGCGGATGTTTGGGGTGCGTGCATTGTTTTGAGGGAAACGGCATCTGCGTCCAAGAAGATGATATGCCGATGGTACTTGACGCGCTCCGACATGCCGACGCGTTGGTGTTGGCATCGCCTGTCTACTATTGGAGCGTCACGGCGCAGTTGAAACTCGCCATTGACCGTATGTATCCGCTCCTCAGTTTTAATGTTCCGATCCAGCGGGTGGCAATGCTTCTAACCTGCGGAAATAAAAGTGAGAGCGTAAACAAAGGTTCCTCATTCATGCTGAATAGTCTGTGCCACGCTTATAATTGGAAGAACGCCGGTATGATCACGGCAGCCGGGCTTCATGGGAAGGGAGAGATCGCCGGGCACGCCAAGCTTGATAAGGCAAGGGCGCTGGGCAGAGATATATGATTTTTTTTGGCGGCAATTTATTGCGCATTCATCAATATCAATAATATACTAAAATAATTCATGATACAAAACACAGATATTGAAATATAAACATTTTGCAAAAAAAAGTGACAGCGGCAACGGTGACTACGCCGATGATTCCGGCCATGGTGGGAAAGGGGCGGGCGAACTTCTTGGCGTGCAGCTTGGCCATGACCTGGAGTTTTTCGCCCGTCACACTGCTCTGGCGCTGTTTTTTCCACCATTTGTGTTTATAGGCAAAATGGGTGTAAAACGGGGTGAGGAACATAGCAAAAGAGAAGGCCAAAATGCCAAAAACCAGCATTTCTACCATTTCGTTTGTTATTTCCGTTAGGGCCATGATTATATATTATCATATCTTGGCGGGTTCAAGAATAGTCAGGCGGGTTGGGCTGCACTTTTTGATTCGGTGGGCTACGGGAACGTGCACCTAACTGCAAACCCACTGTACTTACCGAAGCTGTCCGTGCCCGAGCTAACGCCAGCACTATTGACGTACGTGTCGGAAGCGACGCCATTGTTGTTGTCATGTAGTGACGATGACCACCAGTAGACGTACACGGACTGACCGTACAGCCCGACGCCGGGGAGGAAGCTCCCAGAGGACACAGTGCCAAAGGAAGAACGCCAGGTTTCGTTGCCGCCAGTTGTGGCATTGGGTTGCCAGTTAGGATAGGTTGCGGCGCTACTTGTGGTGTCAGCTGCGGATAGTGTACCGTTGCGCATAGAGCCGTTTAGGATAGCCCATTCGTTGTTAGTGTTGTTTATTATGCTTCCAGTTGAGCGGTCTGCTCCTTGAGGCAATCTCCAACCAGCTGGGCAGATGGTGCCGCTCGTGGTGGAGTTAACGTTGCTTGGGTGTCCGGCGTTGGCGTTACCTTTGGATTCGCCGCCTTTGCCACCCTGCTTACCAATAACGCCTGTGCCGGTTCCAGTGTTGGTGGCTGCTACACAAGTGGGAGTGGTGGTGCTATCGAGGCCTACTGCGGAGCACCAGTTGTAGAGGTAGGATAGGCATTTGCTGTTCATGGGTGAGCTGCCAGTCACATTGGCTGTACACTGGGTGCCGCTGCCGCTATTTAGGGTTCCTGTGGTATTTTGGATCATTTGACCTCCAGAACTTAAAGCGTCTGAACCCGTGAAATTGTTAGTGGTGACGACGCGGGTGGCGTTGGAAGAGTCCCACGAAGAAGAAGTTGTTGCGTTAGCGAAGGTTAGGGTGTGGCTGTCTCCGTAGGTATTAGTCCCGCCATTTGAAATTCCCCCGGCGTAGGCTAGGTTGTCCATCATCCAGAGTTTGTTGTCGGGCATTTTCTTCAGGTGGTAGGACTTGTTGTCACGGGCGTCTTTGAGGGTGATGGTGTCGCCAACGCTTAGGGTGTTGTAGTAGTCCAGTGTTAGTTCTTGTAGGTAAGTGGGGGTGTAGTCCATGACGCACCTAACTGCAAACCCGTAGTACTTATAGATGTAGTGGATGCCCGCGCCGACAGTATCACCCCACTGCGAATCGTTCAACTTCGTGCTGTATGCGTAGGTATTGCTGCTCAGCGACGATGACCACCAGTTGGCGAGTGTGGACTGACCGCCCAGTCCAAGTTGCGGACCGAAGTAACCGGAGGAAACGGTTCCAAAGGAGGAGCGCCAAGTAGCGTTGCCCCCGGTAGTTGCATTGGGTTGCCAGTTGGGGTAAGTTTCTGTACTGCTCGTTGTGTCGGCTGCAGATAGTGCATTGTTGCGCATGGAGCCGTTTAGAATAGCCCATTCGTTCTTGGTGTCGTTTGTTCCGGAAGAGCTGTCTCTGCCTCGAGGTAATCTCCAACCTGCTGGGCAGATGGTGCCGTTGGTTGCAGAGTTTACGTTGCTTGGGTTGCCAGCGTTGGTATTACCTTTGGATTCTCCGCCCTCGCCTCCTGCTTTGCCTATCACGCCAGTTGTAGCGTAGCCTGTTCCTGCTCCTGTGTTGGTAGCCGCTGCACAAGTTGGAGTGGTAGTGCTATCTAATCCTGCTGCGGAGCAGAAGTTGTATAGGTAGGATAAGCAAGCGCTGGTCATGGCAGCATCACCACCGTATGTAGTCGGAGTTGCTCGGCATTGGGCACCAAGATCGCCAACATCGGTCAAATTACCGGTCGTGTTTTGGATCAGTTGACCACCAGAACTGTTTTGGTCAGAACCAGTGTGGTTGTTGGTAGTGACGAAGCGGGTGGTTATTCCCGTTGCGGTTGTCCAAGGTGAAGCACTCGTTGCGTTGGCAAAGGTTAGCGCATGCTCATCACCAAAGTAGTTGCTTCCGCCATTGGAGGTTCCCCCAGCGTAGGCCAGGTTATCCATCATCCAGCACTTTTCGTCGGGCATCTTGCGAACGTGGTAAACCTTTTTATCTCGTTCGTCGTAGAATTTCTTGATGGAACCCATGGGCATGTTAGCACATTGGGCGAGAGTTAAGGTCTGCAATGGTTGCGGCGGTTCTTCGTACGTATAGGCGCCCGTCTTAGTGTACCACCCGCCCGGGCCATCCACCGAGAAGTCGTAAGTGCCGGGGGTGGGAGCAGGTTGGGGAGCCGGATCCGCCTGAGCGTCGGAATCCATGACGCAGCGGACAGCCATCCCATCAGACCTTTCGCCATATGGAATTGTGCCCGGATTAAGGTAGGTGTTGACTATGGTGGTGGCGTTCGCGGTATAGTCAAGCGACGATGTCCACCAGTAAGCCCCCATGGACTGACTGTGCAGCCCGTTGCCCGGGTCGAAACCCCCAGAAGAAACAGTGCCGTAGGAAGAGCGCCAAGTGTCGTTGCCTCCGGTTGTAGCATTGGGCTGCCAGTTTTCCATGTAGCCAGTCCTAGCCCCCGTATTGGCTACAGACAGGAAGCCTGTATTCATGGAGCCGTTCAAGATAGCCCATTCGTTGTTGGTGTCCACATTACTTCCAGTTGAACGGTCTCGTCCTTGTGGCAATCTCCAACCTGCTGGGCAGATGGTGCCGTTGGTGGTGGAGTTAACATTGCTTGGGTTGCCGGCGTTGGTATTGCCTTTGGATTCTCCGCCCTTGCCACCAGTCTTACCTATGATACCCATGCCGTCTCCAGCGGTGGAGCCAACGTAGCCTGTGCCTGTTCCGGTGTTGGTAGCGGCTGCACAAGTAGGAGTGGTAGTGCTATCTAGACCTGCTGCTGAACACCAGTTGTAGAGGTAGGATAGGCAAGCGCTGGTCATCACAGTATTGGTGCCGTCGGTTGTGGGAGTTGCTTGGCATTGGGTGCCGCTGCCGCTCTGAGTGCCAGTTGTATTTTGGATCAGTTGTCCGCCAGAACTACTTTGGTCAAAACCAGTGAAGTTGTTGGTTGTCACGTATCTGGTAGTGAAGCCAGTCGTGTCTGTCCATGGAGACGAGCTCGTGGCATTTACGAAGGTTAGGTTATGGGTACTGTTAGAATGCCATTGGAGGTTCCTCCAGCGTAGGCTAGGTTATCCATCATCCAACACTTTTCGTCGGGCATCTTGCGGATATGGTAAACCTTGCCGTCCCGTTCGTCTTTCATGGTAAAGATATCTCCAACACTAACAGCGGCACACTGTGCCGTTGTTAGTGTTTGCATAGCAAGACCAGTGTCCCCCTCTGGAATCGTAGGAGTCTTAGGATTGTCTTGTCCCGCTGTCCTACACGTAGCTTGGGTTTGGCTGATGATAGTTAAGTCCGTGCACGGATAACCACCACTCCAATCGCTAGAAACATCACCAGTGTTTGATTCATTGCGGTTTCCAGTCCTAGTACCCCCAATATACGCCGCAGTTAGATTAGGACTTGAGCTAGTACCAAAGTTAGTGCCAGTGATGGTAATAAGTGAGTTTCCAGTGGTATAACCCACACTCGGTGTAATGCTAGTGATGGTTGGAGTAGGAATAGAATTAAGCACTGCCGTTAGAGTAATAGCCGCTTGGTAAGTACCCGAAGGCAAGTTGCCTCCAGCGCCTCCGGCGCAAGAGGCAAAGAAGAGAT
>QMCD01002555.1_pt1 | contig 10038 bp, 10 predicted proteins | sample 1821841 | NCBI WGS metagenome assembly QMCD01 (sample SAMN01991225, study PRJNA193472) | Termite gut metagenome, whole genome shotgun sequencing project. | isolation source: worker | host: Macrotermes natalensis
CCTACCTTTGCCACGCATTTGAGAGAAAATGCAAATCTAACAAGGGCGTTTAGCTCAGCTGGTTCAGAGCATCTGCCTTACAAGCAGAGGGTCGGCGGTTCGAATCCGTCAACGCCCACCGAAAGGTGGAAATGTCGAAAGACAAGCAAAGCCAACAAAAGACAAAGAGTCTGATTATCAGTAGATAGTCAGACTTTTTTTATTTCCACGATTGACAAAACAAGACAAAAATTGACATGTTGAGACAACCTATCCGTGGACAAATCGTGGACAAAATGACCCCAGAAAAACTGTCCACGATTTATGGGATAACTAAATGGTTTACATTGTCTTAATATGACATCTTTTGACCCCTTTCAGGGTTCTTAATCTCTTGGTTTCGAGTAATAAATTTGTCGAATTAAAAGAGAAAAGAAATGAAAAGTACTTATCGAGTTCTATTTTTAGTTAGAAAAGCAAGACTTAACAAAGACGGTTTGGCTACAGTTATTGTTCGTGTGACTATTGCCGGAAAATCTGTAGAATTTAATTCAAAAACAGCTGTTGATCCTACCTTATGGAATCCTATTGGACGACTCATGGGAAGGTCAAAAGATGCCAAAGATGCAAATGATGAATTAGATAAAATCCGAGGAGATCTGAAAACTCATTACAATAACCTATATGACCGTGATGGTTATGTAACTCCCGAAAAACTACGTGATTCATATTTGGGTATAGAGATACAGCAATATACCTTAATCATGTTGTACGACAAGAAAGTGGAACAGAAACGAAATCTTGTCGGAAAAGTTATCCGTGATACTACCCTATCCAAATATACAGCAACAAAGAAGCGTATAGAAGATTACCTGGAATATCAATATAAGAAGAAAGATATACCAGTCAGGGATGTAAACTTTCAGTTTGTACTTGACTATGAAACATATCTTCGTTCCAAATGTGATTGCGGACATAATTCTACGGTAAAACATCTGCGATACCTGAAACAGATACTATCGGAGGCATTCAAGAATAGATACATCACAACTGATCCATTTGTAGATTACAGACTCGGATATAAATCTGTCGATAAAGAATATCTCCTGGAGTCAGAAATAAAGAAACTTATGAGTCAAAAGTTTGGGGCAAAAAGACTGGAAGAAGTGCGTGACGTTTTTCTCTTCCAATGCTTCACCGGAGTCGCATACATAGATGCTGCTAATCTTACAGAAGATAATATTCAGGAGGATGAATTCGGGCAGAAATGGATTCGTCTCTATCGACAAAAATCATCTATCCAGGCAAATATACCATTGCTGGAAGTACCTGAAATGATTCTCGATAAATATAGGCATCTGGATGGAAAACTTTTGCCGATTCATACCAATCAAAAAATGAATGAATACCTGAAAGAAATAGCAAATCTGTGCGGAATAAAAAAACGGCTCAGCACGCATTGCGGCAGACATTCTTTCGCAACGATAATGCTTACCAAAGGTGTATTTATAGAAAGTGTATCCAAAATGCTCGGACATACGAACATCACTACGACTCAAATTTATGCTAAGATATTGAATCAAAAAATTAGAACTGAGGTAAATAAAGTTAGAGATGAATTTGATGATATGAAAAAGTTTTATGTTCAGGCGTAATATTCCAGAACTACAAAAAAAGATGCAATTTAAATAAAAGAACAACAGTTAGGATTGAAATATTAAACTTCAATTCTAACTGTTATAATATATTATCCTATACCGCCATTGCATATTCCATATCCGCCTTTTGGCTGTTTCCGTTCTTAATGTTATCCAGATAAGTCACATTCCAACTTTTGGTAAATTTTTAACTAACTCTTAATCTTTTCTTTATTCTTGTTTTTTACTCGCCCTTGGCAAATACGGCAAGACTTTCGTGTCCTTCTGCATCAATACTTTGTACAGCGAAGAAATAATTATCCTTGCTGTAAGGCAAACGTGCTTCTGTTCCATTTATACGTATTTTCATTTGCCATTGCGATTGATCGGTTTCACGAATCAGGATATAGTAGCCTGCCGGTTTCTTCCCTTGTTTAGGAGCCTCCCAATGGAGAGTGGAATAGTTGGTAAGTTCAGAGACCTCCTGCCTCACATTCACGGGAGCCGAAGGGGCCAAAGCCAAATTCCCTACAGCAGACAGGTTTACGCCCGTGTTTTTACGGAGGTATTCAAAATCTATTCCTTCTATTTCATCCCCATATTTCACCCCGTTTTCTTCCCTGGTATATTGATGGGTTCGGTTATAATTCTCGTGCATTTCACAAATGCGCACGGCTGCATATCCTTTCCTGCTGAAGGGCGTATGGTCGCCACCCCGTCCGAAGCGGTCGTTGCGGTAGATCAAATGTCTGTTTATACAGGATTTCCGGGAAGCATTAATGCGATGAATACTTTCCAAGAAGTATTAAACGAACGGAAAAACAAAGGAATCAATGATTTGGTAGGAAGCATAACGAATCAGGAAACGGATTCATTAAGCCGTTATTCGAAAGGGGCAGAAGCTCTTTCGCTTCTTGATAGTTTACAAGTGCAACACATGGAAAAAGCTTATCGTGATTTTTCTCCCGAATTAGTACAATTCACTTTGGAGTATGCTTTCGCCGATATTCATGCCCGAAAAGGATTGGAAAAGAAGTACCGACAAATTGCAACAGTAGCAGCGCTTGCTACATTGGTAAATGCACCGTCTCAATTAAAATTCCATATAAGCGGAGCATTGAATGTCGGAGTGACCGGGGATGAAATAAAAGAAATCATGTTGCTTATGACTGTATATGCAGGATTTCCAGCAGCGATAAACGGAACAAATATTCTGCAAGAGGTAACAGATGAACGCTCTGATCAATAGATTGCAAGTTTATGGACTGTAATTGGAGCAATCTTATGTGGAGAGAATACTATAAGTTAATCATCTACCATTTCTTTTAGTTCTTTGGATAGAGTTTTGTTCGTTAGCCAGAGAATAGTCCTTCCTATTTCTTTAAACTGTTTATTGTTGTACGCCCTTTGCTCTCCTTGATAGCTTTGAAACTACTCATAATATAACCCGTGACATAGCTTTAATATTGAAGAACAGGAATGACAACTTCTAATCAGAAAGGACACAGTAAATCACTCTAAAACCTCCCTTGTCTTTTTATAACTATTGAAACTCTTAAAACCAACCAGGTATATCAGTTCTTCTTCACTCAGATCGGCATAAGAGGCGGATTTTTGAATCTTTTCCAACTCTTCCAATCTGCATTTATTTATATACATGCTAAAACTCAGTTGGTAGTTATCATTAATAAACCTGGAGAGATATGTCCTGTTAGTCCCTAGCGACAATGCCAGATCTGTTATCTTCAGGTTGTAGTCCAGGAATGGCTTTTGCTTTTTTATAAATGACTCAAACTCTTTCTTATTCAGTGAGCCGTAATTGCCTGTTTCAGCCTCCTTTTCCTGAGTGACTATATCCTCTGCTGTCAGCACATAGTTGTTTGTAAAAATATTATAGCAGAGGATTATATCGAAAATGAATGCAAAACAGTTAAAAGATATCTTTGTCAGGTACTCGATATTGCTTCCAGGGGCAGATAAGAGGAATAGTACCGGAATCGGGACATAGGTCACCAGGTAAATAAGCAATACCTCGTATATCCAGCGCAGGGAGGAAGCCTCCATATTAGCCGAGTAATGGATAATGCTTTTCCTGTATGTGAGAACTCTTCTGACTGACAGAACAAAATATACTATGATGAATATGCTTCTTATAAGAATCCGTAAATAGTGGAATCCGCAGAACCACTCATAACCGTCCGCTATATATATTTCTTTGGTGGGCAATCCTACCCTGACTTCGTCCGGAACGAACAAGCTCCATGTCGTATAGGTCAGATACAATATTATAGGGAAAATATAGTGTTTATAGGGGAAAACCTCGTCTTTGTGAAGTCTAGTAATCAAAAAGATGATATGGTAAAAGCCTACCGAAGCCAGCAAAACCACCAGATAGAATAATGAGGATATGTTCAGGAATATTCCTATCGCATAGTTTAGGAAGAACGTACATACGTGATACAGTACAAGAATCAGGTAAAAATAGATGGTGTAAATTTGCGTTTTCCTGCTAAGCCCGTTTTCCCCGGACGAATAGATTTGCTTGGCCGATAATAATATGACACAAAATATCGCAGCGAAAATTGAAATAGAAAAGGCTGCCAAGAGTATTATCTGATCGGGTGTTGTCATATATCGCTTATTCCCTTGTCTTTCTTACATCTCCAATAACTTCTCACACTTCCGAATCCTGCCTGCTTGCATAATGATTCGATACTTTTCCCCTGGTTCTCGTCCATTTGCAGGAGTTTTTCCATTTCAGCCATGCGCCAAGCGTTTACATATTGCCTGAAATTCATCCCATAAACCTCATTGATAAAGCGGGATAAATAACTCTTATTAGTCTTAAATACGTCCAGAAGATCGGTAATCTTCAATTCCATATCGAGATAAGGTCTGTGGATAGCAAAATACTGCTCGAATTCCTTCTGATTTATCAGGCTGTTATCCGTTGGCGAATCTTCTTTGTCTCCAGCCTTTAAATCATTCAGGATATCCGTGCGGATATTCATTATATTTCCTCCGCGGGTCATTACACTGTTGCTGATATCCTGATAAACAAATATATAATCCCTTAGTAATGTATGGTATGTCAACAAGGTACATATCAAAGGCTGTACAATAACATATAAAAGCAGAGAGGTTATGGTAACATTCAGGGCATAAAGTACCATGCATCCGAGATATAAGAATCTGAGTATAATAAGCCAGTATAGCCAGTTTATATGTATCCTGTCTTTGTCGCCAGAGAACTTCCTGCACAGTATTTCATGGTACGACCTTACCTTTCGCCAACTCAGTATTGCATAAAAAAGAGTATATAAACTACAGGTAAGATGAAAATAAACCTCCAGATAATGACTTATATCTTTCAGAGAGCCAAGATTTGAAAACTCCTTATAATAAAACAGGGACTGCACAAGCAACAGCAATACCGGCACGTAATAATGATATACGGATATTGCCTGTTTTTTCCTTTCACTGGCAGTCACCTCTGAAATAAAATGATAAAACAATACCTGCATCAGTTGTATTCCCAGGGACGATAACGGCAAGATATACCTGATAATACCTTCCAATACATTGAACATACCTGAAAAAAACAAAATGGTAAGCGATATAAGAAGATAAAAAAGCAGGATTACCCTTATACGGTTTTCTTTTGGAGGAAGTTTCTGCCGGAATGAATAAAAAATCAGACAAAATGACGTCAGGGCCGTTGCAGCCGGAATAAATGATAATACACCGTTTAAATCACTAAAGTACATGCGGATTAATTCCATGACATCATCTGTGTGTCAAATTGTATATCCTAAAAAATAAATCACCAGTAAAATTACATATAAAATTCAAAAAAAGAATAGTTTATAACTATTTTACGTTTTGTCACAGCAAGTATTTTACGTAAAGGTAAAACCGGTTTTATTTTTTACGGCAAATTTGCAGCAAATATTGAAATCAGCCGTATAAGTAACTCATATTGAGGCTTAAAAAATTTCATCTATTCTTATTAAATCAAAGCTTTTAATTATCATTAATTTCTACGTATGGTATTTTTTAAAAAACTTAGTATTACATTTATTTTATTTCTTTCCGTCTTTCCATCAGGTTATTTAACTCTACACGCCCAAGTTACGATAGGTTCGGGTGTTGCGCCTCAGAGAGGCGCTTTACTCGATTTAAAAGAAAACGAAGATGCGGATCACAATTCGACAAAAGGTGTTTTATATCCTCGCGTCAAATTATCCAAAAGGGACGAATTGTATCCCATGTATGGAGATGCTAATAATCCGGACACTGAATATACAGCAAACAAGGCTACACTGAAAAAAGCATATACGGGACTGGTCGTATATAACCTGACATCGAATGATTCGCAGACTGCCGTTATGGATATATTTCAGACGGGAATATTCTATTGGGATGGAGAACAATGGCGGCTGATAGATAACAGCCTTATGCTGAAACCATCAATCGATGATTTAAAATGCCAGGGCGCTACGCTTACCCCGAACACATATACGCAAGGTGTCCCTTATAAAGGGATATTGAAAGTTCCTTATACAGGTGGTAACGGAGCACCGTATTTACCGGTAGCCATAGCTCCGGTCAACGGATTGGAAGCTATGTTACAGCCCGGGAAATTAGCTGTCGGCGCCGGTGAATTATATTTCGATGTAACGGGGACTCCTAGGATTTCTTCGCCGGATCAGACCAGCTTCCCTATTTCTTTTGCCGATATATCATGTATGGCTTCAGTTGGAGATGGAAGAGATATCAAAGTGATGGAATATGCGAAACTATATATATCACCCTTACCAACCGCTCCGGAACCGGCAATATTACAGAATGCAAAAATAGCCTTCTCCCAACCGGTTACAATGGGGAATATAAAAGTCAGGTACTTTCAAATGCGTTATTGGGGAGCATTACCAATGACAGAAGAATACATACAATTTGCCCCGGCAGAGAGCGCAACAAATGTAACATATTCATATACGAAGCATGGTTCCGGAGGAGTAAATTATGCAGTTTACGGACAGGCTCTCTTAAAGGCCAATCAGTTTATAACTCCAAACGGCAAAGAATGGGATCCTGCAGGTACAGGTTTTATACAGGTAGGCAACCATATAAAGGATAATAGTGCCGATGCATACACTTTAAATTCGGGTAATAGGGACTTTGCTATTCTCACAGTCGTATTTCATAATACAGGCGAAATATACCGGATCAATTTCAATATTAACGGATTTATTCCGGGAGAAGGAATAACACAAAACATAGAATCTGCTTTGACAATATTCGTAGAAAAACTGGAATAGAGGTAATATACTTTTAGGAATAGTAAAATGAAGACCCTTTACTTATCTGTCCCTGCATAGTACCTCAAATTACGGAATAAAAAGTACCTGTATTTCTGTAATTCATACTAATCTGATTTGTATTTGTCTTCATATAGGGTTGCCTGTACTTGCGATAAGGGAAGGCAACCCACTTTTATAAAAGAGCAAAAAAGCCGTTAAAAGATTATTTCGCAACTATATTTTATATTTATGACAGAGACTATTTAACAAATATGTAATCACAAAATGATAGCAGAATAGAGGTTTATAAAAATGTTAATAAAAATAAATATTCGATAAAATATTCATTTTAACAAACGGTGTTTTAATAAAAAATCCCGTAAATTTGATTGCTCGCAATCATACAACTCATAGACTAATGGTTGTACCACAATCTCTCATAGAATTATCAAGCCGGATAAAGGGTTCAAAACTTTATCACAATATTCATATGGGCTGCCGTCTATATATTCCCTACATGCTGGATTATTCTCCATTCAAGGTAAGGATAAAAGCCTACTTTGAGGTTGTAAACGACAGATTGAGGGTCAATGTGGATATCTCTTCAAATGATTATCCTTCTTCATGGTGCAGGCAGGAAGCTGCACGGATTAAACGGATACTTGAAGAGCAGTTTCACGAGATCATATTCGATTGTGAGTTGATATACCGGAACATTCCTTTATCTACCCGCTTGCGGGATGAACTTATCCCTGCCGTAGAAAACCTTATCCCCTATTATGGAAATGCCCTTCGGTTCCTGTGCAGCATGAAGGTATCCGTTTTATTGACAGGGAGATGGCGGGATAAATGGTTCCTGTCCCTATCTCTGGCCTGGATACGTTACCGGAATAACCTGATTGACAAATTATACTTATTCTTACCGAATGCACAGGTTCCTCATTTGAAAAAAGAGATGGAGAGACAGTGGCCGGGAATAAGTCTTCCGGTATCCCTTATCCCGGTCGAAAGTTTGAGCTTTAACATACAGACTTATGAAAAGTTATTAAAATCCGTAGATAGCCGGACTATGCTCGTTATCGACGACTGCTATCTGTTCAAATCTCCTGACGCCATACGCTCCCGGCGCATGATGGATATCGCCGATCAGTGCAACTATAAACTGTTGATGACCGAATCATTGATTGTGAATAATATCCATGATATTTATATGCAGTACCGGATACTGAATAAGGATATACTCGGATATTACCGGTGGGATGATTTTTCCCGGAAACATATTATTTACGGAGGAGTGGATGGTAAGCAGATATTAGGATATAAAAACCTGTCGTATATGGTTGGACTGGCAGAGCCCTATACTTACCCGGTCGATGAGAAAGGAGCCCCGGAAACGGAGCCGGATGTCAGGACCTACATCTGTGAGCTGACTCCTACTCAAAAAGAATCTTACAGCAGAAAAAAGAATGAACTGCTCTTACTCATTGAGAAATACGAAATACAGGTATATGATATTTTCAGGATCATGGGGGAAATGGAACGGATCGCGTGCGGTTATATTTCCACAGGCTATAAAAAGGATCATTATTACAATACCAATAAGCTGCTTTTGCTGAAAAAACATGCATGCAAGGAATGCAGGTATGTTGTTTTTTGCAAGTACCTCTTTGAAGTGGACCTGCTGACAAACTTCTGGGGACGGAAATCCTGCGCTGTTTTCTGTGGCAGGAACAGAAGCGACAGGAGAACCGAGAGGACACAGTTTATGCGGAATAATAAGAAATACCTTATTTCCACATTGGGCATACAGGAAACATGCCTGGAAGGAGTCGGGGCACAATGCGAAATCATTTTCTTCAGCCTCTCTTTCAGGTACAGGAATTACAGGAGGGAACTCGCTTATATCAGCGAGAATGACAAGAACCGGGACACCCCGGTAAAACGCTTTATAACCAACAGCGGGATTGACAGGAAGATTGTAGAGGTCCTGTCCCGCAAGGAAAAACTGGCGAACCAGGTCAACCGACTGTTTACAGACCGGCAAAAACTGAGAGAATTTGCAGAAAGCTTATAAACTATATATATGACACACACTCATGATGAAATAAGGATAGAAAAAGTCTGGGGTACGGATGGCCGCCTGTATGAACTGATCGCTCCTTTTGTGATGAATCCGGAAGTTATCCGCCTGAATGGAGGATACCCTTTCAAAAACACAGAAGACCACCTTTGGTATATTTCCGTCAAAGGGAAGAATATGGTTACCGGATTCATTTCTATTGTGAACGACCATTTGTGCAACGACTTTACCTGGCAGGATGAGGACTTGTTACGGATATTGATAGAACGCGCCTTGATGGATGTAGAGAAAGGGACGCTTGTTACTTTCGTTGCCGACAATTCCGACCGGCCTCTCCTCGAAGAAATGGGCTTTTCTGTAGATAAGGAATGGACGAAGTATTTTAAAATGGCAAAGATCATATGAACGGCTGCGCAAAGAATGTTTATGAGGTTACCCTGGAACGTACCGGATATATATTCTCGGAATTTGAGAATATATACCTGGCTTTCTCGGGAGGCAAAGACAGCGGGGTGATGCTCCATATTGTCCTCGACTATATGCGCCGGCATGGGATAAAGCGTAAAATCGGCGTGCTGTATATGGATGTGGAGGCTTCCTATAAAAGAACCGCCGATTTTATAGAACGGATGTACCTCGATAACCTTGACCTCATCGAGCCCTATTGGGTATGCCTTCCGATGACAACTACCAATGCGGTTTCCATGTATGAGCCGTTCTGGATCTTCTGGGATCCGGCTAAAAAAGATAAATGGGTGCGCCCGATGCCGGAACATAACTTCATTATCAACAAGGATAATCATCCCTTTGATTTTTACAGGGAGAATATGACCTTCGAAGAATTCACTCCTCTGTTCGGCGATTGGTATGCCCGGCAGCACGGAAATAAAAAGACCGCTTGCCTGATAGGTATCCGGGCGGATGAGAGCCTGAACCGTTATCATGCCGTATCACGGAAGGATAAAAGAATTAGCAGAATCGGCTCGTAAATCCGGACTTAAATTTTAATTGAAAAATGGCAGTAAATAATAAAGTAAAG
>QMCD01002557.1_pt1 | contig 10030 bp, 9 predicted proteins | sample 1821841 | NCBI WGS metagenome assembly QMCD01 (sample SAMN01991225, study PRJNA193472) | Termite gut metagenome, whole genome shotgun sequencing project. | isolation source: worker | host: Macrotermes natalensis
GTACAGGATTGGGTAATGAAGCTCTATCTCGAAAGCGAGAAGGCCATCACCCCCGCCGAGCGCAAAGATCAGGAGATGTATGCGACGATGATCAAGAATCAGAACGACAAGATCTTCCTGTCGAAGATGCTCGATGAATCGTCGCAGATCCGCAACAAGAAGAAACTCGCGCGGCGCATCAAACGCCACATCGACACCTACGGGGTGCCGGAATTCTTCAACGGCTGGTTCCGTTTCCTGTTCAAGATGTACACCTCGTTCGGGTATCACTTCGATTTCGTGGCGATACCTATTATTAAATGGCAGCTGCGCGAGCAGACCGCCGGGGTCATTATTAACGAGGCGCGCCCGTTCCTGACAAAGCACCTCGCCGACCGTTTCCAGAAGAACATCGGACAGAACGTCAACCTGCTGGGCGAGGTCGTACTCGGCGACGGCGAGGCCGACAAACGCTACCACCACTATCTCGAAGCCCTCGAAGCGCCGGATATCAACTATATTTCGGTGAAAATTTCTGGTATCTACTCGCAGTTGCACGCGCTGAACTACGAGGAGAGTTTTCCCGAGTTGGTGAACCGCATGTCGGCACTCTACCAGAAGGCGATCGACTTCCCGTACGTCGATGAAAAAGGCGTTGCAAGGCCGAAGTTTATCAACCTCGATATGGAGGAGTATAAGGATTCGCACCTGACGATGAAGGTATTCAAGGCTACGCTCAGCAAACCCGAGTTCAAGAACTATCGCGCCGGGATCGTTATACAAGCCTATCTGCCCGATGCGTGGGAGTTCCAGACCGAGCTGCTGGAATTTGCCAAAGAGCGCGTTGCAGCAGGCGGTGCGCCGGTAAAGATGCGCCTTGTGAAGGGCGCCAACCTTGAGATGGAGAGCGTGGTTTCATCGCTGCGCGGTTGGGCGAACCCGATCCTGCCGAGCAAGGTGGAGGTCGACGCCAATTACCTTTCCATTTTGGAACGCGCCCTGCTGCCCGAGAACGCGGCGGCCTGCAACGTGGGTGTCGCTTCGCACAACTTCTATTCGATCGCGTTCGCATACCTGACCGCCGAGAAGAACGGGACGCGCGACGCAGTGACGTTCGAGATGCTCGAAGGTATGGCAAACCACCTGTGGAGGGCGCAGTCGACCCTCGGCAACCACGTGATCCTCTATACCCCGGTGGTGAAGAACGAGAGTTTCCTCAACGCCATTTCCTACCTCGTGCGCCGCATGGACGAGAACACGGGCCCGGAGAACTTCCTTGCCCACTCGTTCGGCCTGAAACCCGACACCGAGGAGTGGCATTTCCTCGAAAAGCAGTTCAGCGAGGCGTATGCGCTCAAAGATAAAATTGCACACACGAACCCGCGCCTCGAACAGGACAGGCGCGCGCCATACAAGGCCGTCGAGCCGGTCGACAACGTGTTCCGCAACGAGCCCGACACCAACTTCGACCTGCACCAGAACCAACTGTGGACGGAGGAGATCGTGAAGAAGTGGAAAAAGTCGGCCGCCGACACTCCGGAGGTTATCCCGACCCAGATCGGTGCGGAAACCGTCGTGAACGAGAAACAGGCAACGTATAAAGACCGCTGCCAGAACGATGAGGTAACGGTGTGCACAATGTCGCAGGCAAACGCCGAGCAGACGCGCAAGATCGTCGAGATCGCCGCCGCCGACCCGGCGGGATGGCGCAAGAAGCCACTTAAGGAGCGCCGCGAGATACTCTATAAGGCCGCGAACAATCTCTGCGAAATGCGCGGCGACCTGATCGGCTGCATGATGGCCGTGACGGGCAAAACGGTGGTCGAGGGTGACGTAGAGGTGTCGGAAGCTATCGACTTCGCACGGTTCTACCCCACTTCGATGATCGAGTTCGAGAACCTGAAGACCGTAAAATACGAACCAAAGGGGACGATCCTCGTCATCTCGCCGTGGAACTTCCCGTGCGCGATCCCGTGCGGCGGCGTGGTGTCGGCTCTTGCCGGCGGCAACACCGTGATCCTCAAGCCCGCAACCGTTGCCGCACCCGTGGCATGGACGTTCGCACAGGCATTCTGGAATGCAGGCGTGCCTAAAGAGGCGTTGCAAGTGATAATCACCGACCGCGAGGCCCTCGGGTTGCTCACCACCGCCCCGGAGATCAAGCACATCGTGCTCACCGGCGGAACGGATACCGCGCAGAATATCACGCGTAGCAACCCAGTCACGCCCCTTTCGGCCGAGACCGGCGGCAAGAACGCGATGATACTCACCGCGTCGGGCGACCGCGACAAGGCGATCATGAACGCCGTGGCGTCGGCATTCGGCAATGCGGGCCAGAAGTGTTCGGCCTGCTCGCTGCTGCTGGTCGAGGCAAGCGTGTACGACGACCCGGAATTCAAGGTCAAGTTGGTCGACTGCGCCGCCAGCCTCAAGGTGGGCAGCGTGTGGAACATCGGCAATATCGTGGGCCCGATGATCACCAACCAGAACGACAAACTACTGGAGGCTATCAAAACCATGCAGCCGGGCGAAGAGTGGCTCATCGCGCCGAAGTTCGTCGACAAGTTGAAATACTGCCTCGCGCCGACGATCAAGTGGGGCGTGCGTCCCGACTACTTTGCGTTCCGGAACGAGCTGTTCGGCCCGATGCTGAGCGTGGCGCGCGTGAAAGACCTCAAAGAGGCGGTCGACCTGGTGAACGGCCTCGATTACGGCCTTACCTCGGGCCTCCAGAGCCTCGACGAGAACGAGCAGAAATATTGGAAAGATAACCTCGAAGCGGGCAACCTCTACCTAAACCGCGGTATCACGGGCGCAATCGTCAACCGCCAGCCGTTCGGCGGCATGAAGCTGTCGGCATTCGGCGGCGGCATCAAGGCCGGCGGCCCAAACTACGTGGCATGTTTCCTCAATTTCACCGACGCCGGAGAGGACAGCAACTGGAAGGCCAACTACAAGAAGGCTTACGAGAAGGAGTTCGCCCATGCGCGCGACGTGAATAACCTATACGGCGAGCAGAACCTGTTCCGCTACCGTCCGCTGAAGAGCATGGCACTGCGCATGTTCCCGGAGGACACCCTCGAACAGGCCGAGATGGTCGCACTTGCGGCCGAACTCGCAGGGACGCCGCTTACGATCAGCCTCGATATGGCAGACCTGAAAGCCGACAAGCTCACCAAGGCAGGACATAAGGTGAAAAAGGAGACCCTCAACCAGTTCATCGACAGTATGTCGTCATATGAGCGTTTCCGCACCTGCTCGGCCAACATTCCGTTGCAGATGTACGAGGCTGCCGCGATACTGAACAAGTACATCGCAACTGCGCCTCCCGTGCGCGAGGGCCGCGTCGAGCTTCTGCACTACATCAAAGAGCAGAGCATCGCGTTCGAGTACCACCGCTACGGCAGTATCGCCGAAGAGCCTACGCTGGAGTAGCGAATACCGCAAAGTTGAACGGGCTGGCAATTTGATTGCCAGCCCGTTCCTCTTTTTACGCACACGCAGTGTGTTATCCCGAAGCATAGAGCGAGATGACAAAAACGCAGACAGGGCGCGCTCCCTGCCTGTGGCAACTAAGGCATATTAACGCACACGCCAGGTTTAGGTTCTTTTTCATCCGCTTGCACGGACTGTAAGTCTGCCTGGCATGGCGATAACATTAGTTTTAGCAGCCTTGTATATATAGAGCACAGCCAAAACCACTAATCACTAACAAAGAATGCGGACCCCCAAGGAGCCCGCATTCTTTATAAGGATCACACACGAGTGACCTATTGGAAATCTCTCGCCTCTTTTTCGGATGCGTAGATGATTTTCAGCGCGTTCGCACGCCTGAGTTCCTGCTTGATATCCGAGACGATACCCATAAGGATATTCTGGTCGGCCTTGAGCGAGATACTCATATAGTGGCGCTGAACCTCGTCGAGCTTATCGCGCTCCGATGCCACGAACTCCAGAATGTCCTGGGTATTCCGATAGCTGTCGTTGAGCTGGATGCGCGGCGATGTTCCATAGGTCTTCGTATCCATTGGTGGGCCCACCTGAATGTAGCTCACCAACGATTTCTTCTCAAGTTTCTGAGCTTCGGAAGCGATCGGCAGCTTGTAGGTGACAAGCAGTTCCATTTCCCTCATGCTCGTCGAGATCATGAAGAAGAATATAAGCATGAAAATAACGTCGGGCAGAGATGCCGTCGATATCGCGGGGGTTTCTTTACCCCCTTTTTTCTTCATTACTGCCATAACTAATTTCCTCCTGCTGCGTCACGTTCTTCTGCCTCGGAGATGGCGACTGGGACTGCTTTCTGGACTGCCTTCTGGTGTTCCTCCGGCAATTCGTTGTATCCCTTGCCGAAGTACTGCCTCGACACGTCTTCCCTGAGTTCGTTAAATGCCTTCACCAACTCGTTCTGTACACGTATGTACATCCCATAGCTGGTTCCACGGTCGTTCAGCAGGGAAACGACGCCCTTGCTCACCGGATACTCGCCGATAATGTCTATATCTTCGAGTGCGAATTCCGGTAGATTAGGATCGTTTGCCCTGTTCAACACGAAGTCTTTCACGCGGTCTTTCAACTCCGGCAGGTCTGTTCTTTCCATGTTGACCATGAGTTCATTCCTCATGTTGACGAACACCTTGAGCACGTTGCGCTCCTTGATCTCCTGCTCCTGCTTTTCTTCTTGCCATTCGGGAAGGAGTCGCGCGATACCGCGGTCGGTGTTCATCGTCGTGGCAACAAGGAAGAAGATCAGCAGAAGGAAAGAGATGTCGGCCATCGATCCCGCGTTGACTTCCTGTATTTTTCTCTTGTTAATTGCCATATCGATTATGGTTATGTACCATTTTCTACTTAAAGCTGTTCTTTATCGCACCGCCGACAGCCACCAAAATGGCAATGACGAGGGCAAAATAAGTCGTGTAAAGGCCCATGTCCGTTACGATCAGACCGAATTTACCGTCGTAAACATCCTTGCCGCCCGAGACCGCGATCGGCTCGCTGCTCGACAGGAAGTATGAAATGACGAGAATTACGGCCACGGCCGCCATACCGATCAGCGCCGTCTTGCCTCCGCCGGGGTTCTTGCCCATGTTGATGACTGACATCACCACAGCCGCAAGTACCGCCAAGGCCAACAGTATGTACGTGTAGTAGAGCATAAAGTCGACCCCGTCGGCTCCATAGAGGAACGTAGGAATGACCGACAGAATGCCGAGCCCCAACAGTACATACATTATTATAGATGTGATTTTTTTCATACCTATCGCATGTTATTTTTTGCTGTACGCGGTCAGCATGTCCACCAAGGTGATCGAGCTGTCTTCCATTCGGATTACGAGGCTGTCGATCTTCGAAACGATGTAGTTGTAGAAGAACTGGAGGATCACAGCGACGATAAGACCGCCGAGGGTCGTAAGAAGTGCCACCTTGATACCGCCGGCAACCATCGTCGGGCTGATGTCGCCCGCCTTCTCGATCGAGTCGAACGCAGCGACCATACCGATTACGGTACCCATGAAACCCAACATAGGAGCAACTGCAATGAAGAGGCTGATCCACGTCAGACCGCTTTCCATCTGGCCCATCTGTACCGAACCGTACGAAACGACCGTCTTTTCTACCACGTCCAGACCCTCGTCATAGCGCGAAAGGCCCTGATAGAAGATACTTGCGACCGGGCCGCGTGCGTTGCGGCAAACTTCCTTCGCTGCCTCGATACCGCCGTTGCGCAGAGCGTCTTCTACTTCCTGGGTGAGTTTAGCTGTGTTCGTGGTTGCCATGTTCAGGTAGATCACGCGCTCGATCGCTACCGCGAGACCGATGATAAGGCACAGCAGAAGCGGGGTCATCCACTCGACACCACCTTCGATGAACTTCTGTTTGAGCTGCTGGTGCATCGGAGCGTTCTCCGTCTGCGATTCCGCCTCGGTCGTAGTGGTCAGCGGCGCATCAGTCGTTTCAACGACCTGTTCCACAGCAGTTTCATCCTGAGCAAAAACATTAACAGCAGAGAAGCTGCACAAGCCCGCTACCGCTAAGATCAAAAAAAGTTTTTTCATAATAGGTTTTTAGTTAATTAGTTGTTCTTATTTTTCAGATTAAGTTGTCGTCTGTTTTGCCGGGCTATGGTTAGTTCGTTTTACCTTATATTAATATTCACTCGGCGTATTCAAAATACACAAATATGAACGCGCTAAAGTAATGAAATTTTACACACCAACAGAGCAAAAATAAGCATTTTTTTTATCACGCAAACTATCAAGAGGGAATTTATCAACTATTTAACACAATAATAACCTCTGTCGGGATGACGCCGGTCGATTTTTGCCTCGTTTGGAATCGCGGTCGCATGAAAATAATAATTCAGAAAATAATTAACTTTGCAGCAAGAGCTATAAATATATGGAACGCCTGTTATTCTCGGAAAATACGAAACTTGCCGATATGGTGCTGGCCGACGGGCGGCTGCTTCGCGTACTGCCCCACTTCGGCATCGGGCTCGGGTTCGGGGAGAAGACCCTCGGCCAGGTGTGCGCCGACCGCGGGCTCCCGCCGCAACTCGTACTGTTGGTTTGCAACCTCTATACGTTCGAGAATTACGCGCCAGATCCCGCCGAACTGAAACAGCTGCCCGTCGAGGGTATCGTCGGTTACCTCGAAGCCTCCCACCGCGACTATCTCCACGGAAGGATGCCGCGCATCATCGAGGCTGTCCTGGGCCTGCCCGGCGGCGATATGCTGGCCTCGTTCTGCGAAAAGTACCGCCGCGAGGTCGTCGAACATTTCAGGTATGAGGAGGAGACGGTGTTCCCATATATCCGCCGATTGCTGGACGGCGAGCGGCCCGATTACAGGATCAGCGAATACGAGAGCCACCACAGCGACATCGACGGCGCGCTGGAAGACCTGAAGAACATCATAGTCAAATACCTGCCTCCCGCAGCCACGATAGTGGTGTGCGGCCCGGTGCTGGCCGACCTATTTGCGTTCGAGTACGACCTGCGCAAGCATACGTTCCTTGAGGATATGGTCCTGATCCCGCTGGTGGAACGGTTGGACGGAAGCGGCGGTTCTGCCTCTTTCGACGGCGTGGAGCTCACCGAGCGCGAACAGCAGGTTCTCGCGGCCCTCGCACGCGGCCTTTCGAACAAGGAGGTTGCCGACCGACTGCACATTTCCACCCACACGGTCATCTCCCACCGCAAGAACGTGATGCGCAAAACAGGCTTCAAAACCGCGCAGGGCCTCACTTTCTTCGCCCTGCACAACGGGCTGATCTCACAGGACGATTTCCGCTGACCACTGCCCTATCCCCAAAAAAAGGGATGACGCCGATCGCGGATTTCCCCGGATCAGGGGATTTTTTCGCATGGTCCAATGTACGACCTTCGCAGTATAAAATAAAAAATCATTTTATGCTGAAAAAAATCACACTTATTCTATTTGTAGCGACCGTTTCGGTGGCCGCAAATGCACAGGCAAAAAAACAGAACCCTTTCTCATTCGAGGGGGCCTATGTCGGCGACGCCTATTACAATATGACCGGCGGCCTGAAAACCGGCGGCGGATTTATGGGGATAGGCAACATCAAAATCGGGTTCGACACCGAAAAGGCGCGCTTGTGGCGTGGCGGTTCGTTCTTCGTGAACGGCGCGAGCATACACGGCAAGTCGCTGACCGATAACTATCTGGGCGATATGCATGTCGCCTCGAACATCGACGCGGGCGAGCACGCCTACCTGCACGAACTGTGGTTCCGTCAGCAACTCGGCCGTGTGTCGCTGACGCTGGGTTTGCAGGATCTTAACGCCGAGTTTATGGTCGGCGAGGGTGCGGGCGAGTTTGTGAACAGTTCGTTCGGCGTGCCGCCTGTGATCGGAACGGGGATCCCTGTTCCGATATTTCCGCTCACGGGACTCGGACTGTCGGCGCGGTGGGATATCAACGATCGTTGGGCGGTGCAGGCCGCGCTGTTCGACGGCAACCAGACCGCATTCGAGCATAATCCGCACAATATACACTGGGATTTCGGCAAGGACGACGGTGTGTTCACAATTGGCGAGATACACTACAACGGACGTTTCAAACTGGGCGCCTACTACCACTCGGCAGATGACAACTATGGCTTCTATGCCCTCGCAGACCAACCCGTAACCGACCGCCTCGGCCTGTTCGGACAGTTTGCAGTCGCCCCGAAAAGCAAGAACGACAATAACTTTTCGCTTGGCCTGGGTGCCAATTTGTCGGTGGCCGACCGCCACGCCCTCGGGCTGGCCGCCGTCCATGCCAGGCTACATGCTACCGATCACAAACACGAGACGGCAATAGAACTATATTACAAATACACGCTCGGCGACAATATCGCGCTGCAACCCGACTTCCAGTACATAATCAACCCCTCGGGTGCAGAGGCAAAACCCGACAATGCGTTAGTCGGTATAGTGCGGCTTCATATCAACTTTTAAAGTCCCAAACCGGGAATTATTGTTTCTTAATAATTTCATGTTTGTTCCGTAACATTATTGTTTTGAGGTTTGCAGGCTTTTGTGGCGACAAACCTTAAAAAATGAAGGAACGGAACATGAAACGAATTTTACTTTCGGTATTTTTTAGCCTCTTCTGCCTTCAGGGGATAGCGATGCAGGGCGACCAGGGCGAGGCGCGGAATATCGTTATCCGCGGGATGGCGCCGCAGCTCAACTCGGTGACGCTCAACGACAACCGAAACATACAGATGGACCTCTTCCCCAGCCTTTCGTTCAAATACAATGCAAAGGAGAACCTAATCCTGCGCGCCGCCTTCACCACAGCATTGGCCCGCCCCAACTACTACGACCTCGTGCCCTTCGCCAATATCAGCGCCGAGGACCAGGAGATCGCCGTGGGGAATCCAAACCTGAACCCACCTACGCCTACAACTTCGACCTGATGGGCGAGTACTATTTCAAATCGGTGGGCGTTTTCTCCGTGGGTGCGTTTTATAAGGGCTTGCAGGATTTCATCTACCCCTACGCCGATAACAGCTATAACAGCGCCAAATTCGCACGTGACTTCCCCGATATCGCCAACCCCGTCCCGGCGGGCGAAAACTGGGACTTCATCCGCCCGATGAACGGCGAAAGCGTCTCACCCTATGGCTTCGAGGCGGCATTCCAGCGCAAACTCGACTTCTTCGCGTCGCCTTTCCTGCGTAATTTCAGCGTCTACCTAAGCGGGTCGGACGACGTGTTGGTGCGCATAAACCCCGGTACAGTCGACAACGATATGCCGGATGAACCGCAGGCACTTAATATAAGTGACACACGAGACAGTATGCCCGTGGTCGGTGTGTGGTTCATAGTACCCACAAGAGACATTGACGCAGGACACTCCGAGCTTACGAGATTTCAGTGTGAACAAACACATCGGTTTGCAAACCGTGGGTCGGCGCATAGCCATAACGGGCGGGATCTACGGCACGAATAAACTCATCGGAACAAAGCCACAAGCCGTTGATCGAGGCAACAAGACCACCGTTCCGGGTAAAAGAAAAACCACGGAATCTGCGTAATTCCGAGGATTTGATCGAGTTTTTGTCTTTTCGTGTGGTGTTTCCAAGAAAGGAGGCAATTTTAAGCGGTATTTACATCAGCATAAACAGCAGTATCGTTTTTGCTTCCCCGATTGTTTTCCTGAGTTTTTTGATGCCGTCGGTCTTGAGGGCCTTCACCGTCGCCACGGTGATCCCCATCCGACGGCCGATCTCCTCCTGTCTGACGCCTTCGAGGCTCAGCCTTATCACTTCGGCCGTGCGCGGCGGCAGCAAGGCTATGGCCTCGGCCACCATCCGGAATGTCTCCTGTTCGATGAACCAGTGCGAAACGTCTTTCTCCACCCTGTCCGACATGACCCGCAGCGTATCGCGGCGGGCGTCGGCGCGCAGGTGTGCCAGCGAACTGTTCTTTACTATGGCATACAGGTATGTTTTGCCGAAAGACGACCCCGCGATATTCCTGCGGTTGAGCCACATGTTTATCAGCGAATCCTGCACGACGTCTTCGGCGGCCTGATA
>QMCD01002559.1_pt1 | contig 10029 bp, 10 predicted proteins | sample 1821841 | NCBI WGS metagenome assembly QMCD01 (sample SAMN01991225, study PRJNA193472) | Termite gut metagenome, whole genome shotgun sequencing project. | isolation source: worker | host: Macrotermes natalensis
GATACGTGCCTCTTCGGCGATACGTGCCTCTTCGGCCTTACGCGCTTCTTCGGCCCAGCGCGCTTCTTGCTCCTCGCGGGCCTTTTCGGCCTGAATAGCCTCTTTCGTTAAGCCGGCAAGGCTTTCCTCAAAGCCGCGCTTCGACCGCTTGCCAAGCAAGCGCAGTGTTAGCATGCGATAGGCTGGCTTTTCTTCGGGCAAGGCCGGCGCTTCTTCGGGCTCGGCGAGTACCCCCGTTTCGAGCGCCGCCCGCCGCTTGGAGCAGTAGTTGTCGATAACCATGAACATGGAGTGCATAACGATGAAAACCAATACCGGAACGACGGCAAGCGCCATAACCGGCCATTGCAACCGATAGACGCTTACGCCTTGGGACAGCGGAAAGAACAGTTGATAGCTGAATATACATGCGACGGCTATGGCGCATATGCCGCCAAGGCTTCGAAGAACCGAACGCCCGTTTACGAAAAAAACGGCCAAAGCTCCGATAATCCCGATGACCCCCAACACAACTAGCAAACTCTCGCGCATAACGCAAACACTCCGTCAAGTAAGCCGCGCCCGCAAATAATAGCGGGCTTTTCGGCGAATCTATTGTTATAATGTCGATTATTAGCAACTATACCATAATTTCACCGCAATAACAAGTAATCGCGTTTTTTTCGCGGGCGTTTTTACAGCGGGGTTTGCGACGCTTTCTTTTCCCATCTTTTTAAGAAAACAATAACATATAATTGTGCGTTTTATTCTTCTGCTTAGGCCGATGTTATGCTATGCTATGGGTGGACTTTAATAAAGAGGTGGCCTAGTTTTGAAAGCGTCTGCAAAAAAGATAATTACCGCTGTATTAGCAACCATTCTATTCGCGCTTGGTTTTTCTGCGTCTGTTTATGCTTTGCCTATTGAACAATCGGCGGCGATACAGGCTTTACTTGACGACGCTTGCCGTGTTTCAGGTGTGCCGGGTATTTCGATTTCGATAATATACAAAGGCGAGACGTACTACTTTTCGTCCGGTTATGCCGGCCGGGAGAACGATCTTGCGGCAAGCGAAAGCACGCTATATGAATTAGCTTCTGTAAGCAAGGCATTTACCGCCGCGGGTATTCTGCTGCTGGAGGAACGGGGATTGCTTGCTATGACCGATTCCATTCAAAAGTATCTACCGTGGTATCAATTAACACATCGCGGCCAGCCTGTCGATATGCAAAGCCTGACGCTGAACCACTTTTTGCACCATACAAGCGGGCTGACGAACGGGACGCATATGTCAAGCATCCCACAGGGCGGCACGCCGGACATGCTCAAAAAAACCGTGGAAAAGTCGATGGATATCGGGCTGTCGTTCAAGCCTGGCGAGCGGTACGAATATGGTACGGTCAACTATGATGTATTGGGCCTTGTAATCGAGGCTGTGTCCGGCCAAAGCTATGAAGAGTATATGACCGGGCAGGTATTTCGACCCTTGGGACTCAATAGTACCTATGTGTTTAGTGCGGACGCCGAGGCTACCGGACAACTGGCCAAGGGCTACCGGACGTCTTTTTTCATTACGTCTCCCTACGACGCGCCGGAGTTTGCCGGGAATAAGCCCGCAGGCTATATTATATCCTGTGCAAGCGACATGGCTAGATGGATGAACATACATATGGGCGCAATAAGCGATATACCCGAAGAGCTAAAAGCGGTTATCGGGAAATCTCATCAGGGTGATACTTCGGTTGAAGCTGTGGGCGGCATGTATTACGCGGCGGGATGGATGGTAAACGCCGATGCGACAATCATCGAACATTCGGGGCAAAATCCCAATTTTGCCAGCAACGTAGCGATACTGCCGGAGGAACAATTTGCGTTATGCCTTTTGTCCAACGGTACTAATATGAATACGCGGCTTGCGCCGAGCGTGAAGAATATTCTCGATGGAAATCTCGGTCAGCCCTATAGCATGAGCGTAAAGCAGCTTATTGACGTCGTTCTTTCTTCGGCGGCCATTATCGCCTGTATTTTGGCCGCCGCTTTTTTCCTCCTTGGATTGAGCAGGAAAAAGAGAAGCGGGAAGCAGAAGCATGACAGAAAACGTATACTATTGAGCGCTGTTTGGCTTGTAATAACTATCGCCGCGCTTATTATATGCTTGGTTGCGCCGTCGCTTGCCGGAAACGATTGGACGACGACCCTTGTCTGGCAAACATACGGCGTCCTCGCCGCGCCTATTTCGCTAGTGCTCTTATTCGCGTCAATCACATGGTTTGTATACGCCAAACCGGCGTATACCCTTCTCCAAACAGAACGGTAGGGCGCCGGTATATTTAACTAAACTGCGCCTTGTACTCCACGCAGCACTCGTCTATCCGTTCGAGCGCCTCGTCCTCTAGCTGGCCTGTGTTCTGTATTTTGGCTATAATACGCGAATGCCGCGCGATCATGAACTGTAAAAAGCCCGCGTTGAAGCGCTCCACGTCGTGCAGAGGGACGTCGTCGAGATGCCCGCGCACGGCCGAGGCGAGTATGACGACCTGATGCGCCATGGGCAATGGCCTATATTGATCCTGCTTCAGAGTTTCAGTTAGGCGTTCTCCGTATTGGAGCTGCTTGCGCGTCGCGCTGTCGAGCTCGGAGCCGAACTGAGAAAACACCATGAGTTCCCGGTACTGAGCCAATTCCAGGCGCAGCTTCCCCGCGACCTTGCGCATCGCCTTCGTTTGCGCCGCGCCGCCGACGCGCGAAACGGACAGGCCGATATTCAGCGCCGGGCGTATTCCGGAGAGGAAAAGCTCCGTAGAAAGGAAAATCTGTCCGTCGGTAATGGATATGACGTTCGTTGGAATATACGCCGAAATGTCGCCCGCAAGCGTTTCAATGATGGGCAGCGCCGTCATGGAGCCGCCGCCCTTTTCCTTTGAAAGCTTCGCCGCGCGCTCCAATAGGCGCGAATGCAGGTAGAATATATCGCCCGGATAGGCCTCGCGCCCCGGCGGGCGCTTTAATAGCAGCGACATAGATCGGTACGCGACGGCGTGCTTGGATAGGTCATCGTAGACGATTAAAACGTCCTTGCCTTGGTACATGAACTCTTCGGCTATGGCGCAGCCCGTAAACGGCGCGATATATTGCATCGGGGCCGAATCGCTCGCGGAGGCGTTGACGACGGCGGTGTATTCCATAGCGCCCGCGTCCTCTAGCGTGCGTACGAGCGCCGCCATCGTAGAATTCTTTTGCCCTATGCCGACGTAGACGCAGTATATATTAGAGCCCCTTTGGTTCAAAATCGTATCGAGCGCTATGGCCGTCTTGCCCGTCTGGCGGTCGCCTATAATCAGCTCGCGCTGGCCCCGGCCAATGGGCACGACGCCATCCACCGCCATGATACCCGTTTGCAGCGGCGTATCGATAGGCGCTCTGTCCATGATGCCCGGCGCTTCCATCTCTACGCGCCGGAATTTGAGCGCGCGCAAGGGCGCTTTGCCGTCGAGAGGATGTCCGAGCGGGTTTATAACGCGCCCCAGCGCCGCTTCGCCTACGGGAACCTCCAAAACGCGCTGCGTGCGGCGGGCCGTAAGCCCTTGCGTTACGGGCTCGGCCTCCGAGGACGTCAAAAGCACCGCGCTTACGTGCATATCGTCTATGATATTGAGCGCTATGCCGTATGCGCCGGAATCGAAAGTAATAAGCTCGCCGCTCCTACAGCCTTCGAGGCCGCGTATCGTCGCGATGCCGTCGCCCGCGCTTATGACGACGCCTATATGCGAGACGCTCGAGCGCGGCTCGGCCTCTTTAACGCGCTCCAAAAGCTCCTTGCCGATTTCCCGGGAAAACATCGGAACCACCGCGCTAAAATTTTCGTCCATTGAGTCTTTTCCGCCTATTTTGTAATCTGTTCGCGCATGCTTTTTAGCCGCCCGCGTACGCTGCCGTCGTAAACGTCGCCTTGGACGGTGACGATTACGCCGCCGATTATCGACGAGTTGATCTCGACGGTGAAGTCGATATTCGCGTCGTAGCGTTTTTCAAAGCGTTCGGTAATATCCGTTATTGCGTCGTCGTCCAGCATGGACGCCGTCACGATCTTGCCTTTTAAAAACATATGATACCCCGGTAGGGGCGGATGGCAATCCGCCCCTACAATCAACCTACTTCTTTAAAGAAATCCTCGATCAAACGCCGGTTGTCCTCCGCCCTAATTTCGCGCTTTATGACCTTTTGCGCTATCGCGAGGGCAGTATCGGCCAATTCCGAGCGCAAGTCGCGGCGGGCGTGCTGCTTTTCGTTTTCAATATCGCGCTCGGCGCGTTTCTTTATCTCGGCCGCCTCGGCCGTCGCCTTAGCTATGATATCCTCCGCACGCATCGCCGCGGACTTCCCGGCCTCCGCTAAAATCGCGGCGGACTCCTTTTGCGTCTGCTCCATGCGCGCTTCGTAGACTTCGTGCGCCGCTTGCGCTTTGTCGCGCTCCTCGCGCGCGTCGTCTAGCATTTGGGCGACTGAGTCCTCCCGCTTTTTCAGGAAGCGGATTACGGGCTTATACACCAAAAAGCGCAGCGCCACGAATACGACCGCGAGATTTAAAAGATAAAAAACTATGGTGGGCAGTCCAAAATACATGGCGTTACCCTGCGAAGATGATCAATAGCGCCACGACGAAGCCGTAGATCGCTATGGATTCGATAAGCGCGAGCGAGAGGATCAACAGGGAGTTGATCTTGCCCGACGCCTCGGGCTGCCTGGCGACGGCGTCCATCGCGTGGCTGGCCGTCATGCCCATGCCGATACCCGCGCCCACACCCGTCAATACCGCGAGTCCTGCGCCGATTGCCGCTAATTCCATATCAGGTTCCTCCTAAAAAGTAAAAATCTCATTCAATCGCCTCGTGTGTAAACGTCAGCGTCAGCGTAACGAAGATATACGTCTGCATACCTACGTGAAACAGCGTAAAATACAGCGAAAGCACGCCCGGAACGATGGGCGCGATAACGCTGTAGAGCAATTCCATTATGATAAGCCCACCGACCATGTTGCCGAATAGGCGGCAAGCCATCGAAACGGGAATCGCCAGCTCGGTTATGATGCGTATCGGGGCGACGTACGGCGGAAAAAAGTGACGGAGCCTGCCCATCGGCCCCTTCTTGGCGAAACCGTAGGCGTTTATGATGACGAAAGAAACGACGGCCAATACGGCTGTCTGCTGCAAGTCCGTTAAGGGCGAGCGTATGCCAAAGAGCTCGATCAGCCCGCACCCGAGCATATACGCCATAAGCGCGAATATATAGCAGCCGAACCCCTCCAGCTTCTTCGAGCCGATTGAAACCGTATAGTTCCGCGCCGCGCTAACGATTAACTCGATTACGTTTTGAAAGCCCTTCGGCCGCTCCTTGAAACGCGGAAAGGCGAACAGGCGGAATACTACGGCCAACAAAACCAGCGCCAGCGCCACATAGCCGGAATAGAGCGCCGTAACGGAAACTTCGAAACGGACGCCAAACAGCGATATTTCAGTCAGCTCCGCGCTTATGCTGAAGTGAAACCCTTCCATAGGCTACTCCCCCCGCCGCTTATATTGGTATATCGCGACAATCGCGCTGACGAGCGTATAGCCGCCCGCCGCGAAAGCGAGCGCCGATATGGAATAAAGCCCCAATAGCGCCAGCGCAGCTATAGAGAGAGGCAGCTTGAGCGCGATATATAGCTTAGCGCCGCCGCGCGCGCTATTGAGAGAGCGCGCAATAAACGCCCGCGTAATCGCGTATTGTACGAGCGCGAGCGCCGCGCCGCCGAGGATACCGACCGCTATGGGCATGGTTTTGCCTCCTATATCGCGCAGTCATGCGATCATCCCGGCCATTACTTTACTCCTGTTTGCGAACTAATGCAAGGCGAAAAATTAGCAGTTACGAATTACTTGAAAATTGCGAAAGAATTGATCAATATTTCTCCAAAATAAAGCCATTTAGGCGCGTAAACGCACTGCCGAGCAGTTTTTTTTCGCTTTTTACGCGAATACTGCCGCTTGTGGCGGCGTTTTCGAAGCTCATATGGCCCGAAATCAGCGCCGCCAGCGTCTGAACGTCCATTTCGGCGTCGGCGGCTTCCGCGTTTTTATTCGATCGCTCGGCTTTTGATACGCCGTTTTCGATTTCCAATCGGAATACGCCGTCGTTCCATGGGCAAAGCGCGTCTTTAATATATAGCGCCGCCGAGCCGTTTGGCGCGACAAGTTCCAAGCCCGAAAGCGCCTCCTCGACGTCCACGACGCGCATCATAATATTGGGCGCTAGCTTCGGCTCGCCATTAAGCCGTTCCGGCGGCGTTTCCCAAGAGGGCAAGGCGAACGAAACTGTGTGCGCGCCCGGAATAAGCGCGATTTCGAACAAAAGCGGATATATATTATCTATTCTATTGTATATCAGCTCGTGAACAGCGATTTTACCGTCGAATTCGCGGCCAAGCGCGTACGCGTCACCGCCGAGCATGCCGAATCCGCCTTCCATGAGCGTCTCCTCTATGCGGTAGCCGCTCTCGCGCGCGCCGCGGATAAGCGCCGGGTCGGCCCTTGCCGCCATAGCCATATAGCGGGACTGGAGCACGCCGGCGTGGCCTAATTCGATAGGCTCGAAATCCCCGAATGCTCTCAGCTCCTTTAGCTGTTCGGCGTCAAGCGTATATTCAAGCAGGCTCGTAGCGTTCTCCCAGCCGAGGCGGCGGTAGAAGCTGTCGCGGAACGGGTGCAGAAACGTCACGCCCGCGCCGCCATATTTCATATGCAGGAGCGCTTCCTTCAGCACGCGCTCCATATGCCCCTTGCGGCGATGCTCGGGGAGCGTCGCCGCGCCGACGATATACGGCGCTTGCACGTATTTTTCGCGCATCCGGACGCGATAAGGGATTATCAGCGTATCGGAAACGAGTTTTTCGTCCTCAAAAAGCCCCATGATGCGCCCCGGCTTTACGCGCGTTTCAAAATACCATTTTGTAAATTCCGGCGGATCGCCAAAACAGACGTCCCAGATGTGGAGCGCCTGGGGGATGTCGCTGGGGGTTAGGAGGCGAAGGTTGCTCATGTCTCGGACGCCTTAGCTTCTTCGATTATTCTATCTATTTCAGCAAACACTTCTTCCATAGGAGTAAAGCTCGACGTTCCCGCCTTTTTTTCAGCTTCTATTTGTAGCAGAGCATCCTCTATCGTATTATCCATACTACTAATTCCTATTTCCTAATTCCTAACTACTAATTTGGCCGCCATCTTTTCCACCATCCGCGCCGGGCGGTACGATTCCTTCGCCTTGCGCAGGCCCGGCTCGCCCATGTCCTCTTCCCTGTTTATCCAGCGTACGTCGTAGAACTCGTTTTCCACGAACTGCTGGTTTATAAACGGATACAGCCCGCGAATATCGCCGTTCGCCTTCTCGACGTGTATTATCGCCATGTCGCCGGCGATGCGCTCGCCGAAGGTAAAGGCCTCTACCTTGCCGAATACGCGGATCACGCCGCCGACGAGGCCCAGCTCGTCCGCGTTTATAAGCGCCTGAATCACGGCGAGGCGCTCCTGTTCAAGTCCGGGGGAGGTCTTGTCCTTGCCGGAGAGCCAAAGCTCGTACATCTCCATACATTCCTTGCAGTGCGCGGCTTTATCGTAGCGCTCGTACGCGAACTCGTCCGCGTTTGCCGAGCGGAACGCGCTTATATGGTTGCGCTTGGCGTGATACTTCCCGCCGGAGAGCAGTATCAAATCGGTCGAATTGTAGACGTAGTCGAAGAAATCCCGCTTCGGTTCAAAGACGTACTTCCCGGGGAAAGCCGCTTCCATCGCCTCCATATGCGCTTGGGCGACGGAGCCGTAAAGCACGTTCGCCCCGATTTCGGCGAAATGCGCCTCGGCAAGAACGAGCGCCTTAGCCATGCCTACGCCCTTTTTCAGCGTAAACGGGGGTCGAAGGATCGGAGGCTTGTCCCCGTCGCGCGAATGCAAGAACAGCGCATCGTCTACGATATCGTAGCGGATGTCGTAGCCCTCCTGCCAAATGCAGAGGCTGCCAAACGAGGAATCCGAGTGCTCAATCGCCCATTCGTCGAGAAACGGCTGAATCTGCGGCCTCGCACTGGGCGTGACCGGCTTTAGGTCTAACATAGAAGCTCCTTTTGGTATTATTGCTTTATTATACAGCGTCCAGTCCTGCGGGCGGCGGGGTGGTTCCCCGGCCGCAGCCGGATACTAACTACTAGCTACTAATTACTAAATACTAACTGTCACTCCCTAATGGACGCGTTCTGATACAATTCGTAGTATCTGCCCTTTTTCTCGTACAATTCGCGGTGCGCGCCGCGCTCGACGACCTCGCCGCCCGAAATGAACAGTATTTGGTCGGCGTCGCGGATAGTACTTAGCCTGTGCGCGATAACGAAGCTCGTGCGGCCCTTCATCAGCGCGCGCATGGCCTTTTGGAGCTGCATCTCGGTACGCGTATCGACGGAGCTCGTCGCCTCGTCGAGTATAAGCACGTCCGGGTCTGCGATAATCGCCCGCGCGATGGTCAATAGCTGCTTTTGTCCTTGCGAAACGTTCGAGCCCTCGGGCGTAAGGTGCGTATCGTAGCCTTCGGGCAGCGCGCGTATGAAAGCGTCTATCCCCACGGCCTTTGCGGCGGCCTCCGTCTCCTCGTCCGTCGCGTCTAAGCGCCCGTAGCGGATATTTTCGCGTATCGTCCCCTCGAAGAGATACGGATCCTGCAATACGACCGACAGCCGCTTTCGAAGGCTCGGGCGCGTAATGCCCCGTATATCGGCCTTGTCGACGCTAATTTCCCCCGAATCTATGCCGTAGAAGCGCGTTAGCAGGTTGATGACCGTAGTCTTGCCCGCGCCGGTCGGCCCGACGAGCGCGATCATCGACCCGGGCGGCGCGTCGAGCGATACTCCTCTCAATACGGGCTTGCCTGGTACGTAAGAAAAGTCCACCTTATCGAACTGCACGCGCCCCTCTACGGACGTAATTTGCGTCAAATGCTCCTCGCCAAGGCATTCTTCAGGTTCATCCAGTATCTCAAACGCCCGCTCCGCGCCCGCAAGCGCCGCTTGAAGCGCGGAAAACTGGCTTGCCAGCTCGTTTACGGGGCGCGTGAAGGAGCGCGTAAGCATCAGGAACGACGCGATGCCGCCGACCGATATCAGGCCGTTTAGCGCCAATACGCCGCCGAGCCCCGCCGTTATCACGTATTGGGTATTCCCTAGCGCGAGCATGACGGGCATTATGACGCCGGCGAATATCTGGGCCTTCGCGCCCGCTTCCTTCAGCGCGGCATTCTTTTCGCCAAACTCCTCGATTTGCTGGTTCTCGCGGCAGAATAGCTTTACGACGCGCGCACCGGTTATATTCTCCTCGATATGCGCGTTCATATCGCCAAGCGCCGCCTGCTGCGCGCTAAAGTGCTTGCGCGTACGCTTTGCTATGGCGTTCGAGATGAAAGCCATCAACGGTAGGGTTATGAGCGCCGCGAGCGTCATATAGCCGTTCGTCGTAATCATCGCGACGAGCGACGCCATAACGAGCACCACGCTCGATATCACGCTCGTAAAGCTGTTGGACATGGCTTGCGAGATATTGTCCACGTCGTTCGTTAGGCGGGACATAATATCTCCCGGCTTATGGCTGTCGAAATATGAAAGCGGCAAGCGCTGCGCCCTTTCGAATAAATCCTTGCGGATACCCTTTACGACGCGCTGCGCGACGGACGCGCATAGAAACATATATTGCCACCAGCTAAATACGCCCAGCCCGTATACTACGGCCAGCCAGAATATATACCGGCCGAAAGCGGCGTAATCGCCGCCCATGAGGCCCTCGTCCACGATCCTGCCGACCAGCACGCTGCCTATAGAGGTGGTTATCGAGCTGATAACGACCATGAGCATTATGACGGAAAAGCCAAGCATTTCGGGCTTTAGATAGCCCCAAAGCCGCCTTAGCAGCTTTTTTGTATCCTTGGGCTTGCCGTGCGGTATGCGCGCTTGGCGGCCGCCGGGGCCGGGGGGACCCC
>QMCD01007485.1_pt1 | contig 10027 bp, 12 predicted proteins | sample 1821841 | NCBI WGS metagenome assembly QMCD01 (sample SAMN01991225, study PRJNA193472) | Termite gut metagenome, whole genome shotgun sequencing project. | isolation source: worker | host: Macrotermes natalensis
AGGTTCTAGTGATTCTCCATATTTCTTTATCCATCGTCTTATTGTTTGTTTATTGACAGTAGTAAGAACATCATAAATCTCTTCTATGCCTGCTCCCGATAGATACATTATCATACATTTCCTTTTTTTATTTTCGTTGGAGAGAGTTTTAGGCAAAGGTTTTCTGAAATTGCATCTACATTTCTCTTCCTTGCATCTATAACGCTGTTTACCACAATCTTTCCCATTCCTCACTGCATCTGACTGGCATTTGGGGCACTTGACACTTTTTGAATCATTGGTTTGTTTCATATTCTTCAACATTGTCGTATGTTTTTCTATTTTAGAAGTAAAGATATAGTATATTTTTCATGCAAGAACACATATATCTAATTATTACAAAAGACATTATGAAATATATTAGAATCGTATGATATTGATTATATCCACTGAATATAACACTAAATCAATTGATTCATAGTGATTTCATTGCATATGGAATATGATATATTTATTTCATAAACAGTGAATTACAAGATTTGCATTCTGATTGTGCGACCTCACAAGAAACATTCGAATATAGTATATAGAGCCCTTTTACGAAGAAAGGGAGTAACTAAAAACATATAAAATGAAAATCATTTTAACCACTGTTGATGAATTGCGAGAGCTAATCAACGCAGCAGTAGTAAACGCATTCAAGGATGCAAAATCGGCAGAGAGGCGAAAAGCCAATACCGAAGAGTATTTAACCAGAGATCAGGTGTGTAAGATTCTGAAAATATCTATGTCCAGCCTTACACGTAGAGTCTCTGATGGTAGCATGAAATGTTACAAAATCGGTGCCAGGAGCTTTTTTAAAGCCAGTGAATTAAACGATGTACTAATCAAATTAAACAAATAATTATGGAAAATCAAAAACATCAGTTTCCATTGGAAACACTCTCAAAAGTATTTCAAGAGATCATTTTGTCTCTTAATTCATCCTTTTCTTATCCTATACCATACTCGGCTATAGCATTGATTGCTGCTGTGGCAACGGCGATGGGAACAACTCTAAAGTTGCGATTCAAGCAGGGTTTTGAGGTTTTCGGGAACATCTATTGTTATTTTATCTCCGACCCAGGCACTGCGAAGAGCCACCCTATCTCATGGATGTTTTCTCCTATACTTAAACGTCATCAGATGGCTTTAAAGCAGCATCGGGCAGACTACGACTCATTCTTAATCGAGAATGCTGGCAAAAAAGGTAAAGAACGCTTAAAAGAGCCTGTTTTTAAGGGTTTGATTATCAAAGATTTTACGCCAGAATCTTTGATTAAAGAGCTGTGTAACAATCCCAATGGACTTGCCGCAATAATCGATGAATTAATGGGTATGTTCAAAAATGCCAGCCGTTATAATGGCGCATCGTTGTCCGAACAGCTAAACGAAATATTCAGCAATATTCCAATCTATAAAACGAGAGTAAGCTCCGAGCCTTTGTATTGCCCTACTCCTTGTCTGACTATTATAGGAACAACCCAGCCAGGTATGTTGACTGAGATGTATTCAAAAGATAAAGCAAAAAATGGGGGTACAGCACGCTTTCTTCCAGCTTTTCCTAAAGACCTGCCAATACCTCTTTGGACGAATATAGAACATGATTCACAAATGAAGCAACAATATGAACAGATGATAAACCAGTTGCTCGATACGAATTTAGAGTTAGATGAGGATGGCAACCCCGTAAGTCATATTATCGAATTCAACGATGAAGCTAAAGCTGCTATAATCGCTTGGCAATCAGAATTTGCTAAGAAGATCGAACAAGAAGATCGGGGACAGAGCTATCAAGATTCGATGACCAAACTCCCCATTTACTTGCTTAAATTCTCCCTTCTAAATCAAGCTATGCGATTTATTGCAGGAGAAGCGGATTTGGATGCTGTCGACTTGATTTCAGTTAACAATTCTATTGCTCAAATAGAATATTTTGAAACTCAAATACTGCTTGTTCATGATTTTGTATATGGAAAAAACCTCATACTAAAAATGACCGAACAGCAGCGGGCAGTGTTTGCCGTCCTTCCCAGCAGCTTTTGCATAAGTGATGTGTACGATCTTGTTCATGACAAAGCTGGATTTACTAGAGATCAACTAAAAAAGTTTGTTCGCATAAAGGAGTACTTTATGCGTGCGAGTAAAGGCAATTACACTAAACGCTTCGAAGAAATTAACGATTAAATCACTGGCACTTGAGCACTTCGGCACTGGAAGAATCCTAGACTCCGTGTTATGGGGGCTGGAAAACTTTAACCCAGTGCCGTCAAGAGCCACGAGAGCTGAAAAATTATTAACATAAAAATCATAATAACATGGTTATAAAAAAAGATTTTATTCCGAATAATTATTTCGGAAAATACATGTCTCCATTTTACAAAATGGATGAATCCATCGCTCTATTCAGCTTTCTATGTAAGTATTTTCCTGCTGACCTAGTCCAAAGTGTGTTGCAATGGCTGGATGTAATGGCTACCTACCGCTTCCGTTGCGATGGAAAGTTCGGTTCATTATTCAAATTCACAGATTACAGAAACCCTTCACGGGTAATGGAAGTTTGTATAGACCCTAAAACGGGTAAAATACTTCGGGATGGTGATGCTCGAGCTGAAATGACCGATACCCTCAAACCAAACGCCATTTATTATTCCGTGCCTAAGGGCAACAAGGTGTCTATGACCGAAAAGCAGATTCTTCACAACCCACAGCACCAAATCATATATGAACCGAAGCCGTGTCTGTTTGGGAAAGAACAGTGCTTCTCCCACGCTGGTTACACTAGACCTTTTGCCATTGTTAAAGATGTTGTTCCTGCAATAATTCTCAACATATGTGCGTACAAAGACTTCAACAGTCCAGTTTGGCTGGCAACGGGAAATAGTGGTATAACAGGCAATGACCTCCTGAATCCCGAAATATTGAAGCATTTCCAAATTTTAAAAGAGATGATTCTATGCCCTGGTGCTGGATTGTACGAAAAAGCAAAAGAACTTGAATACGCTATCAGGGCGCAAGGGGTCAATGTTAAAACCAGTCGCTTCATGGAAACAGTCGAATATGAAGGCAAACAAAAAGGCGACGACCTGAGCGATTATGTGATAGCTGAAATTAAACGAGGTGTTCCGTATAAGGAGGCATACGAAAAAGCGCTGGATCGCCATAACTTGGCTCTTAGCTGGCTTACCGATATGGTAGAGAACGAAGATAAACTGAAATAAAAATAAAGTAACAACATGGAGGGGGCTTAGCTCCCTCCAAAAAATCAAAAAATATATGAACATAAATTTACACACTCCATTCTACGAGTCTCGTAGAGGAAAGAAATTATTAGATGGAGCTGATGACTCCCGAAAATACCAAAACTACTATTGCTTGGACTCAAAAGGGCAGATAACGCAACCTCCGAAGTCGATTCAACCATATATTCGTAATATAGCTGGAAAAAGAAATGGGTTTCCTAAAGATGAAGCGATTGACATTGGTCTTAATCTGAGAAGGCACATCGTTTCTCAAGACGAAGGCTTGCTTATGGCTATTCGTGATGAGTGGGCTCTACCTGATAGGTGCTATGACTTTTTTACAGTGGAAGATGTCGATGATGACTACTATTCTTAACAAATCGGGCTGTGGCAGCTATTAAAAAGCTGCCACAACCTATTTCTACTATTACCTCCTGAACACAAACCCCTCCTCAAACCAATAATCGGTAGAGAAAAGCTCATTGGCAAATTTTTCATAATCGAAGTAGGTTTGAGCGAATTCTGGTAGGTCATAACAATCGACCACATACCGATAAGCAAAATCCTCTTCACTGTTGTACTTTCCGTGGTATTCGTCCCAGAATTTAGAGATTAAAACATGCGCATCTTCTCTTGATATATCATAACTGCCATGTGTGCACCATACCATAAACGCTTCTTGATTGTCATCTTTAAGGTTATCCATTGCATCCCGAAGATCGAAAAAGTTCTCGCTCAACCAACATTCGCTAATCAGCCCCTCGGGTATTTCCTCCCAATCCTGAAACATAAGCTCAGGGTCTTCTTCATCCTTATGCAATTCTTTACAGGCTTCGATGAACTCTTCCAAGTCGGAGTAGTCGGATAATTGCATCCACTTACCAAATAGGGAACCATCGTTGTATTTGGCATAAGTACCCACATAAATTTGAGCTTCCTGTATATCCATCATTGTGCTGCTCCTTTCTCTATTCGTGGACGACCTCGCTTCTTCTTTTGGACGAGAAGATTGTTCAGATACTGGCTCGGCTTGAATCGGACTACTTTCTTTGCTGGCAACTCCAAGGGCTGCATAGTCTGTGGATGGATGCTCATACGGGCTGCTTTGTCTTTCACGGAAAACGTACCAAAACCAAGGATGATTACCTTTTCATTTCGTTGCATTTCTGTACTGATAGCTTCGATAATGGCTTCCAGTGTCTTTTTGGTGTCGCTCTTGCTTTGTCCTGTTATTTGCGAGACAGCATCGACTAACTCTTTTTTGTTCATATTTGTAAGATTTATTACTGTTTATAATCAGTGTTTTACCTTACCATTTCAAGGCTTATTCCGTTGGATTTCAATTAGACAGCTCGTCATGTTTTATACAGAAGCGTCATAGACTTAAAGTCAGACTATGACGCCTCGTCATATTGCGTGTGCTTGATAAATACTATAAGAGGACGATTTTGATTCTATCATTATCGAATACTTTTAATTTTTTCATGTATGTAGGCAGGTAGTCGTGATGATAACCTGCCTATGCTGTATTTGAGTTACAGATCATTTTCGGTTAATGTCATCAGTCCCAATTCTTGGGCGATAAAGTGTTCAATTCTGGCCCCCTTGGAATCTTGCCAGTTATCCAGCAAATAGATGGCATCACACTTAAACAACTGCACAATGTCGTCTCGCATATACTCTTTCCAATTCTTTGCTGACATAGGAGGATTGGCTGTCATTGGGTTAACTGGAGTGAACCCTTTTTCCAACAACAAGGCTTCCGCTTTATCGAAATTGGCTTTGGCTTCTTTCAGCTCCAAGCCTGTTATCTGCCCCGAGATGTAAACCAATTGACCATTCGCAGTGCGACCTTTAGTAATTTAATTATTTTTTAATGTTTGATTTTTAATTATCTATTATTCAGTTACCTCTTCTTGTTTGTCGGTATTTAGTATCAGATAACCATTCAAATCTTCTGTCTGCTTTTCTTCGGGTGGTATCTGATCTATGATGTCCCAAGTCATCGAATCCGATAACATCGACTGGATAAGTGATGCGAGATTATACAATGCTTCCAATTCCAGTTTGCAGTTCTTGTCTCCAACAAAGAGTAATTGACTCTCGCCATTGGTTACTATCTTAGTGCAAAGAGGAATGGCATTGCGGATTCTGTCGCTAGTCAATTGACTGTAGTCCAGTGTTACGATGATTGATTCCTTGGTACTACTATCTAATATTTTGAGTTTAAATTGTTTCTTATTTTCCATATAATTAAAAATTTGGCAAAAAAATAACCGTTACAGATTGGCTCCGTAACGGTCGTTGTATTTTGTAGGCTTATTTCTTTACTCCATATCTTTTACTGCCTCTAACATCTTCGTTTGTATCTTCATCATACGACCAAGCTGTTTTGAAGATAAAGATTTACTTTTCTCTGCCTTTTTCAAGCTATCTTCCAAATCTTTCGCTTTCTTCATCATAGCAGGATATTCAGCAATCGCACTTAAATCATCATTCTTCATTTTTTCAATTATTTTGATATACTTGTCAACATATTCCTCGTAATCATCCAATACTTTATCCCATTTTGGATTGTCTGATTCCGACACATCTTCATCACTGGATGACGAATAGGATTCATCCTCTTCTTTCTTCTTGCTGGTAATGATAAAGGTAGCGGCTTCATCAGGAAGAACTTTTGCCCCAGGAATCAAACCTTTAAACTCAATCCAATTTTCCTCTCCAACTTTAGTCAGCATGTCTTTTAGTAAGCCATCTCCTTCAAAACTACTGTGTATATCAGTAAAATCACTAATTGGCATACCTTCCTTATCACAAATTGACAAATAAAGTGGTCCACCATTGCCATCATTCAATCCATAATCGTTGGCATTACCTCTTTTTAAAGATTTAATTTTAACTTGAATAATTACTTCTCCTACATAAGTTCTGGTATAGTCCAATTTATAAGTACCCTCAACAATAGCTAGATTAGGCGATAGATAACCTTTTATATCGGTCACATGAGGTGTTAATTCGACTGTTTTATTCTTGTCTTCGGGTGCTGTGTATTCCTCTTGGCTACTACTGCCACCACAATTGCGCATTAGTAAAAATGCAACTATAATAACGGCTATGACCGCAATAACAATGTGTTTCTTTTTCATTTTACTTTTGTTTTTAATTTGTTTAAATGGTTAATATGTAGTAATTATTTTATGAGTTTTATACTTGCCTATTAGGGCTTTCTTTTCTTTTAGATACTGCGCCGAATAGGTAATTACTAGCAGATAATCACCATTAATAACCCTATGCACAATTAAGCTGTTATCTTTTATCAGCATGGAGATGATAGGTGTAACAGACAATTCCGCCTTATCCGATGTAAGACCAACAACAAGGATTGATTTACCTTTTACTTGCACACTGTAGTCATCCCAATCGTCTTTCTCCTCATTTTCATAGCTCATATCCATAAAGAGTTCATCCCCTTGTTTGATAAGGTTGTCAAAATCGAAGTAGGAATAACTGCCGTCCTTTTCCTGCAAACGCATTGCTTCCAATACATCGAATGTCTGCCCCCATACGGAAAATGAAGCAGTTGCTAATAATGTGATTAATAATAATTTCTTCATGTTTTCAGATGCCTTAACTCAAACGACGCTTAGCATAACTAAGCACAAATATAAAACCTTTTTGTTAATTTATCATGTATTTACTAGTTGTTTTATGAAAACTGATATTGATAAGTTCGTCATTAATAGGATTCGGGAAATGCGAAAAGAGAAAGGTTTCTCTCAACGAGGGATGACCGAATTCTTGCATTGCTCTGTCGGGTTTATCGGTCAGGTTGAAAGTCCGAACCATGAAACCAAGTACAGCGTTTATCAGATTTATCAAATAGCAAAGGAGTTTGAATGTTCCGTTGCTGACTTCTTCCCTCCAACAATTCCCGAAAATCCCTAACTACAGGCGGAGATTTATTCTGCTTTTCTTTCATACTCAATTATTTTCAAGCATCACTCCTTTTTATCCATATATGACAAGCAGTCAGGTTTTTGTGCGCTTTGGTTATTGAGAGAAATAAGCAAAAAGCACAATCAAAGTTTGGTGTCAGGTATCAGTTCCGATTATTGGCAAATAATTTGAATGTTAAGGTCAGATAGCAGCTTGTGTGTATGACAGGGCGTCAGATTCAACAAGAGAGCTTAATCTTTTAGCATCTTTCTTATCCCCTCAATAACTGTGTCTGCATCATGATTTTGATTAAGGTAAGCTTGCATCATAGCCCGTATTTTCTTCATTTGTTTGCCCATTGCTCCCTTTGTTTTATCTTCATAAAGCTTCATGTCTTTTATTTCCTGTTCGATGCTTTTCAAATCGAAATTGTGATAGCGGATAATGCACCATAAACCATAATCAACGATGTTGTTAATTTGCATGTTATCGGATTGGGGAATGTTAGAACTGAATATTTTATCAAATTGAGTAAAGATGATGTTTTTAGAGACATTCATTACTGAATGATAATCAGTATTTTCAATGCCTAATTCCTTTTGGATTTTGCGCTTATTTTCCAGCTTCACTTCAAAACGTGTCTTGCCTTGAAAATAATCAAGGATGGATGCCGCATTGCCTGTTCTATTAAGGAATGGTTTGTTTCGGGAAAGGTTAATCTCCACGTCCTTATTGTAAATGCTGATAGACTCCCGACAATCCTCAGCTTTGACATTTTTAGTGAAAAGGATGGCATCTTGATAGCGATACCATTTATATCGGCGATAATCGCCTGTACACTGATTTAGTCTATCTAGTATCTCAGAAGTCAGAGGTAAATTAACATCCTTAGCTATATGCAATTTATTGAAATAACAATCATTGATTATGCTATTAACATCCAACTGGCAGATGCCGAGCATTTCAATATTGGATAGGCATTGCTTAAATGTTTGTGAGGATATTAGCAGAGGATAGTTGGTAAGCAATATTTTAGATGAAAATTCGATCGTCATGCGATTAGAACGGTAATTGGATCTTATGTATAACTCAAAGGGCGTAATGTCTGCATGTTTGTTTGGTTGATACTCTATCGATATTAATTCGCCCGTATCAATATCTACATCATGCTTAAAAAGGTCTTTATTGGGATTGGAGAGGTATTTTGTCTTAGTAACTAACCGAATGGTATCAAATGTAAGAGGAGTAGCTGATTTCATATCTTTTTATAATATTTATCAGCACAGGTTGCCTGATTGAATACCAGAACCTAACTTGATAGGACAGAGTTAGTTCAGCTTACAGTTATATCTCGATATAGACCTAAACCAGCTATTGAAAATTCTTGTTAATAATTAAGCTTGTAAAAACCAACAACGAAAGAGCCCGAAAACGTGACCTGCTTGTATGTGTGAGGATATTCATGCATGGTTTTGAGAGGAGGGGGAGGAAAGAGGAAAGGGCACTACATTCCACTCTTTTGGGCACTGCGGTCTCCGAGAGAGCCCATAAATTAATGGTCTGGCATCAACATAAACCAAACTGCTTAACTTATTCGAAAAGAAAGGATATTGGAGTGTTTAAGTCTATAAGGATCTATATTACAGCACATAATGCAAATATTTGGGGAATTTAAAAAAGGGCACTATCATGGTCACTAAAAAAGAAAAACCCTCGCAAGAGCTTGTCTTACAAGGGTTTTCGATACTTATTTGTGGTCCCACCTGGGCTTGAACCAGGGACCCCCTGATTATGAGTCAGATGCTCTAACCAACTGAGCTATAGGACCTGATTTTCGGTGGTTAACCCGAAATCGGATGCAATATTACTGCTTTTTGTTGAATTCAGCAAACATTTGATGAAAAAACAATTGCATACTTCTTTTAAAATTGTCTTAAAGTATAGATTAAATACTTTTATATCAGTCGTATCAATAGTGAATATTTTTTTAGAAAGCTGTTAGAAAAGATAGCACACAAACAGCGACAAACAGTGACATATAAATGTAGAATAGGATAGCAATACCTTTTGTCTCTACCAGAGCAAAGTAATGTGACAATAGCATGGAGCCTATCCCTATTGAGATGTATAGATTTACATCCGGTGCAATATTCAGAAAAAGGGACAGAAGTAAAGCAGCTATTGTTGTAAAGCTGAGCAATGAAAGACATGCTCTTATCCTTATTTTATCTTTATGCCTGTTTATGTAGTTATCCCCGATTATGAGGCTCAGCAGAAATACCATTGCTATTAGTATTCCCCACGCTATAGCATTTAAACTAAATACCGGCAGATTTTTAAGTATATCGATGTTACAACTAGCGACGAAAGGTAAAATAAACTCGTCTAGTTTGTCAATAAATAAATAGGTAGAGAATGTTGGAAAATATACAATAGAGAAGCCCAATAAAGATGCTAATATCGATTTGGCATTAAAGCATCTCATCATCATAAGGGCAATCCATGATAAGGGTATATAAAGCAATATTACGGGAGTAAATAAGCTGCCCAACGCCAGTATAAACGTTACCTTAAAAGCGATAATAGCTTTAGCTGCTTCATTATATGAGTCGAAAAGTACAGAAATAATAAGCAGTATGAATAGTATACCCAGGTAAGCAGGCGAAACCCAGATAAACGAGGGGTGACAACTGAACAACAATATTATAATAGCCGGAGGTAATAAAGTTCGCCTCCTTATCAATACAAAATCAGTATTGATGTGAGCTACAGAAATAGCCATCAGAGCTACTAATATGGAGCTTCCGATAAAGGAATATAGTGGGTCT
>QMCD01002561.1_pt1 | contig 10026 bp, 13 predicted proteins | sample 1821841 | NCBI WGS metagenome assembly QMCD01 (sample SAMN01991225, study PRJNA193472) | Termite gut metagenome, whole genome shotgun sequencing project. | isolation source: worker | host: Macrotermes natalensis
AATTCGTGGACTTTTTAGACAGCCTCTACAGGAATCAAAAAATTAAAAAATATAATCTTATGACTAAAATAAAATATCTTTCATATCTCCTGTTTTCTTTATTATTTCTTTCTTCCTGCGATAAAGATTTGGAGACCGGTAATACAAGATTGGAAAATTTTGAAATGCTGTGGCAGATTGTGGACGAGAAGTATTGTTTTTTTGAATATAAAAAAGACAGCATCAAGGATTGGAATGAAGTGTATCGTGAATACAAACCGAAAGCTTTAGCTTGCGAAACCGATATGGAAATGTTCTATGTTTTCGGCGATATGCTCAATGAGTTGAAAGACGGGCACGTTAACTTGTATTCTTCATTCGATGTTTCGCGGTATGACATACAGGGCGATTTTCCATTTAATTTTAACAGCAATTTATTGAGAGAAGACCGTTATTGGGGAAAAGATTTTAAAATGGCAGGAGGGCTACGGTATAAAATACTGGAAGGAAACGTAGGGTATATTTACTATGGTAGTTTTTCATCGGGATTTAGCGAGACTAATTTGGATTATGTAATTGACTGTTTTAAAGATACAGAGGGAATTATTTTGGATATTCGGAACAATGGCGGAGGAGCCGTTATGTATGTTGATATGTTGGCATCACGGTTTACCGACCGGGAAGTATTGGTTGGATATTGGCAAAGCAAAATAGGGAAGGGGCATACCGATTTTTCCGATCCGAAACCTATTTACCTGTCTCCAAGTTCCCGCAAGTCATATCACGGAAAGGTAGCCTTGCTGACCAACCGCTCGTGTTACAGTGCGGCAAATGATTTTACGCAGACAATGAAAGCGTTGCCGAACGTGGTTGTTTTCGGCGATAAAACAGGCGGTGGCGCGGGAATGCCGCTTTCGAGCGAATTGCCCTGCGGCTGGTCGTTGCGTCTCTCTGTGGCGCCTTATATGGATGTCAATAGGCAGTATACAGAATTTGGCATTGAGCCGGATGTAAAGATAGATATGACTGCCGAAGATGAATTACAGGGATTAGATACAATTATAGAAACTGCGAAAGATTGGATTTTACAGTTTTAAACACAGATAATAAGGCGGATTCAAAAAATTAATGTTTATCCGCCATCTTATAATAAATACAAAGACCTTTAGATGTACATTATGCAAATATCTAAAGGTCTTTGTGTTTACAAAATCCATTGAACTTAATGACAGACGGACAAATCAGAAATTATGTTTTTCCTCTTTGTCGCTTAATCATAAAAACAAGATTATTTTCCGGTTGGTTTATACCGTGCATTTAGCTGTTCAATCACGTCGTCGGTGATATTCAGGTAATCTTCGGCATAAAAGATGTTGTCGTTTGCGGTGTTACTGAAAATGACCTTGTAGTGTTTGTCCTGATTGTAAAGTTTGAAGAATGCGTCGATTGAATCCCTCAGTTGCGTATTAATTTTTTGTTGTTCGGCAAAGAGTTCCTGCGAAAAGCGACGGTCTAAGTTTTGCAACTCCTGTTCCTTTTTCATCAACCGGGATTGTTCCTGTTCCAAACTTTCTCTTGTCAGGAAACCACCGCTTTCATATTTCTTTTGAAATGCCATTGCATCTTCCTGCAGCTGTTGTTGTTTGCGGCTAATGTCGTTATGATATTTTTCCTGTTTTTTGAGCAATACTTCGTTCATCTCTTTGGCAAAGAGATAATTCACCAAAAGTGAATCAACGCTTACATAAGCTACCGGAAAGCTGTCGGAGAGAGTTGCGCTGGTCGGAGTATTTTCTTGTAATGCTGTTTCGGCCGGAGTATTTCCGCTTGAGGAAAAATGAATAATGTACAGACCAATGACCGCTATACATAAAACAAAAAGAATGATTGTGTTGAAATGTTTCATAATAAATATAATTTTTATTTTTTACTGTCAATGTTTAACGACTGTTCGAGCTTGCTGGTCTTGTGTTTTAGCGCAATAAATACCTTTTTGACGTAGCGCTTCGTTATCTCCAACATGAGAAGAAGGAAACTTTCTCCCCTTGAAAAAAAAGACTCTAATTCCTAAAAGCAAAACGGCTATTCCGACCAAGATGAATGTCGGCAATAAAATCTTCCACATTTATCTTTTCTAAATTTTTGACAAATATAAATCATCTAATTGTGTAAAAAGTCTAATAAACTCTATTTTTCTAAATAATTTTGTATAAAGGCGTGTTTTTAACTAAATTTAATCAGATGAAGGGGGAAGCGCGTTTGTTGCAAATTGACTATATTTGCCGCTGTATAAACCCAACATCGTAAATTCAATTTCGCAAATTACATTATGAACACAATAACAGACCTTCAACCCAAATTGCTTTGGTATTATTTCGACGAGATATGCCGTATTCCACACTCTTCTAAAAAGGAACAAAAACTGATTGAATATTTAGTTGATTTCGGACGCACGCACTATTTAGAAACGATTGTGGACGCTACGGGAAATGTGTTGATTCGGAAAAAAGCTGTTCCGGGAATGGAGAAAAAACCTTCCGTCGTGCTGCAATCGCACATAGATATGGTTGCCGAGAAAAACAATGATGCCGCTTTTGATTTCGACAAAGACCCGATTATCCCTTATATCGACGGTGAATGGATAAAAGCCAAGGGAACAACGCTTGGCGCCGACAATGGGATAGGCGTAGCGGCGCAGTTGGCTTTATTGGCATCGGATGATATACCGCACGGCGATATTGAGTGTCTTTTTACGGTAGAAGAGGAGACGGGGCTGACCGGCGCAAAAAATTTTCAAACGGGCATACTTCAATCCAAGATATTGATTAATTTGGATTCGGAGGAAGACGGCTGTTTTTGCATCGGATGTGCCGGCGGGATAGATACAGTTGCCGTATTTCGTTATGATGAACAGCAGTCGCCTGAAAATCTTTTCTTTTTTAGTGTAAAAGTCAGTGGTTTACAAGGCGGGCATTCGGGTATAGAAATAAATCGAGAACGTGGAAATGCCATCAAAATACTTGCGCGGTATCTTTGGACAATAAACAAGCAGTTTCCGGTATATCTGCAAAGTATCGATGGCGGAAATCAGCACAATGCGATTCCGCGCGAAGCCTTGGCTGTTGTAGCCGTTCCTTTCGGAAAAAAAGAGGATGTCCGCATATTGCTTAATCTTTTTATCCACGATTTGGAGGGTGAAATTCCTTCGGAAAAAGCGCTCCGTATTGACCTTGATTCTGAAAATACGGCAGAAAAAGTGATTGACAAAACATGTTCTGACAGATTGTTGAGCGCACTGTATGCTTGTCCGCACGGCGTGATAAAAAACAGTTTTGATATCAAAGACTTGCCGGAGGTATCGACCAATCTGGCATCCGTCAAAATGAAAGAAGGCAATACGATTGTCGTGGGGACAAGCCAACGCAGTTCGGTCGAATCGGAAAAGCACGATATTAAAAATCAAATAGAAGCGCTGTTTCTGTTAGCAGGAGCAGAAGTAACACACGGAGACGGTTATCCGGGCTGGAAACCGAATATTCATTCCAGCATAACAAAAACAGTGGTTGATTCCTACTTTCACTTATTCCACAAAAAGCCTGTTGTAGAAGCTATTCACGCCGGTTTGGAGTGCGGATTATTCTTAGAAAAGTACCCTGACTTGGATATGATTTCCATCGGACCAACCATTCTCGGCAACCATTCTCCTGCTGAAAAAGTGCATATCCATAGCGTAGAAAAATTTTGGGAGCATTTAGCGGAGGTATTGTTAAGATTAAATTGATTTGAAAATTTTGCGTCTTCTTGTTTACACTACAAAAAGCGTAAATGCATAAATAATTAAGAAACAGGAAAATAAATAGATTAAAAATGTTTTCCCACAAAGACACAAAGGTCACAAAAAACTTTGTGTTCTTAGTGTCTTTGTGGGAAATAACTATTGTTTACTTTACAAAAGCGTAAAATTTTTCATTTCGTTTTTTAAAGTACATTTAATACTTGTTCCTTAATCTGCTCCAACTCATCTTTCATCTTAACCACAATCTTCTGCATTTCCGAATTGTTGGATTTGGAACCAAGCGTGTTGATTTCGCGACCGATTTCCTGAGCGATAAAACCGAGTTTTTTGCCCGGAGAATTTTCTGCCATTGTCTCTTCAAAATAGGAAAGATGATGTGCCAGCCGTTGCTTCTCTTCGTTTATATCCAATTTTTCGATGTAGTAAATCAACTCCTGCTCAAAACGGTTTTTGTCAAAATCAATTTCTTTCAAGCCGGACAGACTTTCTTTGATTCTATTTCTCACTTTTTCAATGCGGTCTTTTTCGTGCGGCTCGACTTCCGTCAAAAATGTTCTGATGTTAGATAGTTTTGACTTAAAAACTTTCTGAAGAGATACTCCTTCCTGTTTTCTGAATGCGATAAGCTGGTTTATGGCGTCCGAGAAAGCCGATTGAATTTTTTCCCATTCCTCCTCATCCAACTCCTGCATCTCATTTTTCATCGCGTCGGGCAGACGCAACAATGTAGCAAACCAATCGGAAGGCAACGGCATTTGCAACTGTTGAGACACCTCTACAATCTGCCTGTAATAGCCTTCAATGACAGGAATATTCAGTTGCGAAGTGGTCTCTTTTCCCAGATTTTCCACATAAATGCCAAATTCGATTTTTCCTCTTTCCAGCTTTTGCGAAATAAAATTGCGAAGTTCAATTTCCTTTTCTTTATACACATTAGGAATACGCGAAAATAAATCCAACTGTTTACTGTTTAAGGAACGTATTTCTATCGTGATTTTTTTGTTTTCTAATTCGCATGTCGTTTTACCGAATCCGGTCATTGATAGTACCATCTCTTTTTATTTTAAAATTTCATCTGCAAAATTAGTTTTTAATTTTGTTTTTGGCATTAAAAATCATACTTTTGTAGTATCAAAACAATAAAAACAATACAACTATAGCTACTGCGTTAAGAAACAAAAAAAATTATTTTTGAAAAATACGGATAACAAATACAGAATATCAAGAGCCGAAACGCCTTTCTATAACACAAGCAATTACCGAAAAAATATCGTTATCAGTAGTGATACCAAGTTTCCAAAATATAAGAAACAGGGATTGAATTTAATTTTTAATTGCTGACAATTTGACTGAAATAATATAATACATAAAAATGGCAACTTTAATCCACATCGAAACATCCACAAACGTCTGTTCCGTAGCGCTTTCGCGAGATGGCAAGGTTCTTTGGAACAGAGAAAACAGCGAAGGGCAATCTCATTCTGTGCTGCTTGGAAAATATGTAGAAGAATTATTGAACTTTGCCAGAGAATCAGGTATTTCGTTGGATGGAATTGCCATAAGCTGCGGACCGGGGTCATATACCGGCTTGCGCATTGGAGTTTCTACTGCCAAAGGGCTTGCCTACGGGCTGGACTTGCCGCTTTTATCGGTCAATACGCTGCAAGTGATGGCTAATCAAGTTGTAAAAAATGTTGAAGTGGGCGAAAATGTGTGGCTTTGTCCGATGATTGATGCCCGGAGAATGGAAGTCTATACCTCTTTTTACGATAAAAGTTTGCATCTCACACGCGATATTCAGGCAGAGATTATAGACGAAAATTCCTATTCGGAGATATTGAAAGAGCGGAAAATCCTCTGTTTCGGTAATGGGGCGGAAAAATGCAAAAAGGTCTTGACTCATCCGAATATTGAATTTATCGACCATATTCACCCTTTGGCAAAAGATATGGTAGAACTGGCGGAAAAAGCATTCCGAAATAAAGAATTTCAAGACGTAGCCTATTTCGAGCCGTTTTATTTGAAGGAGTTTGTGGCGACTACGCCGAAGAATAAAGTTTTTTGATGCTGGATATTGAATAAAAGTAAAAAATATTACATTTGTTTTGTAATTTAAAAAATAAGAAAGAATATGGAAGTAACCATTGATATTATCAATAAAAGTGCTATAAACCTGCTAAATAGCATGGAGCAAATGCACCTTATTCGTATGCGCAAGAGAGTTGCGCCACAAAAATTATCGGATAGATTTGCAGGCAAACTCAAATTGTCTGATGTTGAATACAATGATTTTCAAACCTATCTAAAAAATAGTCGGAACGAATGGGAACGGAATATTTAATGGACTCAAATGTCATTATTGATTATTTGGATAGCAAACTGCCCGATACGGGAATGGATTTTGTATCGAATGTAGTAAATAAGGTTCCCAATATCTCTGTTATATCTCAAATTGAAGTTTTACGTTATAATGCCCCAATTCATGCAAGTCGCGTTTTATCTGATTTTGTGGAAATTTCATCCGTATATCCGTTAGACAACGATATAGTTCCACTGACGATTGATATTTGTAAACGCTATAAAATAAAACTACCGGATGCAATTATTGCAGCAACAGCTATTTTTTACAACTTTACGTTGTTAACCAGAAATATTGATGATTTTAAAAATATTTCGTCTTTGCAATTAGTTAATCCGTGGAGTGTTTGATAGCAAACTTGATGAAAATTTGAAAACTATCCCGTCCCATATTGACACCGACAATGCTGAATTTCAGCAAGCATTGCAGCTGATTCAAAGTACCAGCCAATCCGTGTTTCTTACCGGGAAAGCGGGAACAGGTAAATCTACTTTTCTGAAATATATTTGCGAAAATACGAAGAAAAAACACATAGTATTAGCTCCTACGGGCGTAGCGGCGATTAATGCGGGCGGAATGACGATTCATTCTTTTTTCAAAATGCCCCTTCGTCCGGTTTTGCCTGACGATCCCGATTTGAGCCTGCAGAACAACCGCATTTTTGAATTTCTGAAATACACCAGAAACCGTGTAAAGCTGATTCAAAAAGCGGAACTCATCATTATTGACGAGATTTCGATGGTTCGGGCGGATATGATTGATTTTATAGATAAGGTACTGCGTGTTTATTCCCGGAATATGCGCGTTCCGTTTGGAGGAAAGCAATTGCTTTTTGTGGGCGATATGTATCAGCTGGAACCGGTAGTACCGTCCGACCAGAAGCTGATTTTATCACGTTTTTATCCCAATGCTTACTTCTTTTCCGCCAATGTTTTCAATCAAATTTCTCTCGTAACGATTGAGTTGCAAAAAGTTTACCGGCAGACCGATGAATTGTTTATCCGCCTGTTGGACAACATTCGTGTAAACCGGATTTCACGCACCGACCTGGCAGAAATTAACAACCGCTGCTTTCCCGAATATACGCCCGATACGAAAGATTTTATCATTACGGTTGCAACCAAAAAGGAGGTAGTTGATCATATAAATGAAAGCCGGCTGAAGGAGTTGCCCGGAGAGGTTTTTCTGTTTCAAGGCGCGATTCAGGGCGAATTTCCCGAATCGGGACTGCCTACACAGAAAGAGTTGGAACTGAAAGAAAATGCTCAAGTCATATTCCTGAAAAACGATACGGAGAAACGCTGGTGTAACGGGACAATCGGCATTATTTCCGAAATAACCGAAGACAATCAGATTATCATACAGTTGGAAGATGGCTCCGAACATCTGCTCGAACGCGAAGTCTGGGAAAACATTCGTTACACTTACAACGAAAAGGAGAAAAAGATAGAGGAAGAGGTGCTGGGTTCTTTTATCCAGTATCCGGTCAGGCTGGCGTGGGCGATTACGATACACAAAAGCCAGGGGCTGACGTTTGACCGGGTAGTGGTCGATTTGAGCGGAGGCGTTTTTGCCGGCGGACAGACTTATGTTGCACTGAGCCGTTGCCGTTCGCTTGAAGGAATGGTATTAAAACGTCCTGTCGGTCAGTCCGATGTTTTTGTAAAAAAAGAGATTGTTGATTTTTCCAAACAATACAATAATCAGTTATTAGTGGATAAGGCGATGAAGCACGCGCAGGCGGATATACTGTATGCCGAAACTCTTCGCCAATTCAAAAATCGTGATTTTGAAAAGTCGCTGAACACTTTCTTTCAGGCGATACGCGCCCGCTACGATATAGAAAAACCGCTGATGAAAAGGTTCATACGCCGCGAGTTAAGCGTTATTTCGCGTTTGGAACAGGAAAATAAAAAGCTGCGTGAACGCCTGAACAACCAGACTGAAAAATACCGCGAACTTTCTCACGAGTTTTATTTAATGGGAAATGAATGTATAACCAAACTGAAAGATACGCGCGCTGCATTGGCAAATTTTGAAAAGGCGTTGCTGTTAGACCCGAAAAATGTAGATGCGTTAGTCCGTAAAGGCATTACCCTGTACGATATAGCCGAATACGACGAAGCTGAAAAGTGCTTTCAAGCCGCCGTAGAACTAAGTCCGAATCTTTTCAAAGCCGTATATAACCGGGGAAAAAACCGGATAGAAATAAACAATCTGGACGGCGCTTTAACCGATTTGCTAAAAGCCCTTTCCCTGAAAAAAACACACCGGATGACGCACGAGCTGCTCGGCGATGTCTATTCCCGGATAGGAGAACCCGAAAAGGCGATGGTGCATTGGGCGATTGCGAGAGGGGAGGAGTAGTTTAAATGTCTTGTTAGGAGATAAAATATTGGTATGCAAACTGCTGGGACAAACTTCGCTTGTTTTTGTTTGGAATAAATCATATATTTGTGTTGAAAACTAAAAACATTAATTATGACAGAATTAATATTAAAAAGCAAAATAAACCATCAAAAACTAAATTCAATTGTTAGGTTTCTTCGAGCGTGGGATATAGAAGTAGAAGTAAAGACCTCCTCCGAAAAAAAGAATAAGAATATTAAATTTACCAATTTCGGACTTGTAGCACCGAACGGTTACCAATTTAATAGAGAAGAAGCCAATGCAAGGTAATCGAAAAATATTTCTTGATAGCAACATTGTAATATATTCTTATCGCAAAGACGAAATAGACAAGCAAGAAAGAGCGAGAGAATTATTTAGTGAAAATAATGTTACAATCAGTACACAAGTGTTACAAGAAACAGCTAATACTTTATATCGAAAGTTCAAAACAGACATTCATATTATCAGTTTGCTACTTGAAGAGTGTATTCATAATGTAACCGAACTTCACATTAATACAGAGAAAACCGTTGTCAAAGCCTGCAATATTGTAGAACGTTATCAATATTCTTTTTATGACAGTCTGATTATCGCAGCAGCCTTAGAGACTGAATGTCAAGTACTTTATTCTAAAGATATGCAACATAATATGATAATAGAAGGACAATTGAAAATAATCAATCCTTTTTTCAATATTTGAATAATAATAAATTATGAATTTTCCGATACTAAGAATAGATTAGCAAAATATTGTACAATGACATTATTCCTGTTGAGTTTACTTTTGATTGTATAGACCAGTTAAGTTTTGAAACTTAACTGGTTTTTGTTTTTTCAAATTCAGAAGTCAGACGTTGGACATTCCATTCTCAAACTCCTTCCAAAGCACATCATCCGGTACCGGCGCAACCACCTTTACCGGAAGTTGTGAAACCGGATGGATAAACTCAATGCTCCGGGCGTGCAGGCTTATTCCGCCGTCCTTGTTGGTACGCGGAAAACCGTATTTGATGTCGCCTTTGATAGGACAACCGATTTTTGCTAACTGACAGCGTATTTGGTGATGCCTTCCGGTTTTGAGGTCAACTTCCAACAAGTAATAATTATCCGACTGGGTAATCAGCTTGAACGAAAGGATTGATTTTTTTGCATCGTCTATCGGATCGTCATAGGCATACGATTTGTTTTGCTTTTCATTTCGCAGCAAGTAATGCGTTAAGGTCATTTCCGGTTCGGGCGGTGCGTTCTTTACGATTGCCCAATATCTTTTTTTAAGGTTGTGGGTACGAAACAGATTATTCATCCGCGCCAGCGCTTTGGATGTTTTGGCAAAAACGACGGCACCACTTACCGGTCGGTCAAGACGATGGGTAATACCGATAAAAACATTGCCCGGCTTGTTGTATTTTTCCTTTAAATATTCCTTAATGGTTTCAGACAGAGGAATGTCGCCCGTTTTGTCTGCCTGTACAATTTCTGAATTTGTTTTATTGACAACAAT
>QMCD01002563.1_pt1 | contig 10025 bp, 5 predicted proteins | sample 1821841 | NCBI WGS metagenome assembly QMCD01 (sample SAMN01991225, study PRJNA193472) | Termite gut metagenome, whole genome shotgun sequencing project. | isolation source: worker | host: Macrotermes natalensis
CGGCGGAGAGGGCGAGGGCGGCGCGGTAGTCGAACATGTCGAAGACGGCCATGACGGACAGGAGGAACAGGAGGGAGGAGAGGAATATATTTTTCGGCGGCAGTTCCGTGCGTGCGGCGGCGGCGCGGGGCACTTCCGCTTTTTTCGCGCGGAGGCAGAGGAGGGCGAGGAGGGCTGCGCCGGCGAGGGAGAGGGGGAGGACTGTCCGGAGGAAGGGGGGGAAGGACAGGGAGTATCGGGAGTAGATGTAGAGGTTTTGTGGGTTGCCCATGGGGAGGAGGATGCTGCCTGCGTTGGCGGCGAGGGTTTGGAGGATGACGGTGAGGGTGGCGTCTTGTTTTGCTTGTCGGAAGGTGAGGAGGGCAATGGGGACGAAGACGATGAGGGCGACGTCGTTGGTGATGAGCATGGAGGAGGCGAAGGTTCCGGCTGTCAGGGCTGCGGTGAGGGAGCGGGTGGAGTGGCAGGTGGCGGCGAGGTGTTCGGCGGCGGCGTCGAATGCGCCGGAGAGCATGAGTCCTCCGGAGGCGGTCATGAGGCAGGCGAGGCAGGCGAGGGTTTTGGCGTCTATGGATGCGGCGAGTGTGGATGTGTTTGGGCGCGTGAGTAGGGTGGAGGCTGTGGCGAGGATGGCGGCGATCCAGAGGACGGGGTCTTTGGCGATTATGTTGTGGAGGTATGTGCGCCAGGGGAGGGGCCGGTATTTGGGGAGGCGGTTGCTTTGTTTGAAGAGACGAGTGGATACGGACATGTGTGACCTTGTTTGCTATTTACGCATCGCCCACTTTAGCAGCCTAAAAGTTTTTTGAAGAGAGGGGGAGTCCAGAGGGGGAGAGAGCAATTTTTTAAACCGGCTATGGTGTCGCGCTCGGTCAACGAAGGGTTCTCGGGCGGCGAGAAGAAAAAGAACGAGATTTTCCAGATGGCGATGCTCGCACCGCGCCTTGCGATCCTCGACGAAACCGACAGCGGACTCGATATCGACGCCCTGCGCATCGTGGGCGAGGGGGTGAGTCGTCAGCGCGGCAAGGACAACGCGATCGTGGTGATAACCCATCACCAGAGGCTTTTGGACTACATCGTGCCCGACTTCGTGCACGTGCTCTACCGCGGCCGCATCGTGAAATCCGGCACGCGCGAACTCGCCCTGAAGCTCGAAAAAGAGGGCTACGATTGGCTGACAGCCAACGTGTAACCTCTCCCGTGTACGCCCTCCTTCGACCTCAATGGTGAAAAGTCAACAAGACGCCGCTATAGAGAGGTTCGGTCCGACGACGGCGAAGGAATGGGAATGGGAACGACAACGGCGATCTCAGCCCCCCGCTGGAAGCGGCGGATGACTGACGAGCTTTTTCAAAGCTCGGGTTTGCCCACCGGGCTCGATGCAAAATTGAGGATTTGCGAAAAGAACAAAACGAAGATGAAAAACGAACCCATACATACACCCCATGGCGGGCCTCTTTGTACCGACGGACCGGCACGGGACGTGGAGCATCCCCGGACCGAGGTTTTGCTGGTCGAGGGGGGCAAGAGCAAGAGGTGCGAAAGAGACGAAGAGGGGGGTAAGGACAAGAGGTGCGAAAGAGACGAAGAGAGCGCAAGGAGCGGGGAGGGAGTGCGGAGGGAGTCTTTCGAGCTTGGAGCCGGTGAACGGCTGCACGTTGTCGCGTTCGTGCTAGGGTCGGGCGAGCTGTCGATGGAGGTGAATTTGGTCGGTCCCGGGGCGGAGTTCGAATTGGACGGGCTGTTTGTTGACAATAGCTCTATTTCACTGTCCGTCAACCATTTATCGCCCAACTGCACCAGCCGCCAGCTGGTCAAGGGCATCGCGGTAGGCAGCGGAGCAAAGGGGGCGTTCTCGGGTCGGATCTACGTCGCTCGCGATGCGCAACACACTGATGCCGAGCAATATAACCGCAACATAGTGATCGGCGACGGAGCCACCATCACCACCCGACCACAGATGGAGATCTATGCCGACGACGTGCGTTGTGCCCACGGAGCAACGATCGGCGAGCTCGACCGCGAGGCCGTTTTCTACCTCCGTCAACGCGGTCTTTCGGAAGCCGAAGCGCGGCGACTGCTGTTGGAGGGTTTCGCTCACGACATTGTAAATCGCTGTCCTTCTGTCGATTGCCGCAATACCATCGCCGCGAAAATAGATACCTTGCTCTCCTATGTCTAAAAAATCAAAAAACTGTTTGTCGTCAGAAGGAAGTTCAGGCAAGGCGCGCAAGGATTTCACGAAGGAGCGTACACAGACGTACGAGACCGAGCGAAATTCGAAGTGCAACGAAGCATCAACACCCTTATCACGACAAACCCACTTCGATGTGATCGTCATAGGAGGCGGCCACGCGGGCTGCGAAGCGGCAGTGGCGGCGGCTCGTCTGGGGGCGCAGGCAGGTACGATGTCTGGTACGCTATCAGACACACAAGACTGTACACCAGGTACACAAAGCGGTACGCAATTCAGTACCGGAACACGTGTCCTGCTCATCACGATGGATGTCTCCAAGTTGGCCGCCATGTCGTGTAACCCGGCTGTGGGCGGCGAGGCTAAAGGACAGATAGTCAGGGAGATAGATGCTCTCGGCGGACAGATGGGCATCATCACCGACCGCAGTACGATCCAGTTTCGAATGCTGGGTACGTCGAAGGGTGCGGCAATGTGGAGCCCGCGCGCGCAGTGCGACAAAACACGGTTTTCGGAGCTGTGGCGCCATACCGTCGAGACGACGCCGGGCCTGTTCGTGTGGCAGGACAACGTGGTGGAGGTGTTGACGTCGCCATCTGAACAGCTTGACCGCAACATCTCTTCAACAGACAACTCCGCCACCCCCCCCCGGGTGCCGAACGGGCTCGCAGAGCCCGAATCGACTGTGCCGGGAGCACAGGGAGCCCATTCCTCCGAGACCAATTTGTCGTCAGAACAGTGCAAATGCCGCGCCGACCGCAGTTTTGAGGCTGAGGACAGTACGGATGGTACGGACTCGGCCACAAAACAAGGAGGAGAGGCAGGCGCGCCGCTATCACGACAAATTTACGGTGTGAGGACTACGCTGGGTGTCGAATTCTACGCGCCGAAAGTTATCCTCACAGCCGGCACTTTTTTGGGCGGGCGGATCCACGTCGGGTGTAACACGATCGAAGGCGGAAGGGTCGGAGATGGCGCGTCTAACGGCCTGACGGACAGCCTCATAGCACTCGGTTTCGAGACCGGACGGATGAAAACCGGCACCCCTGCACGCATAGACGGCCGGACGATCGATTTTTCGAAACTTCAGGTCCAGAATGGCGATACCGAGCCCTCTAAATTTTCTTATTCTCCTGTCACTCAGCCTGTTGCGCTTGCCGACCAACTGCCGTGCTACATAACCAACACCTCGCCCGCAGTGCACGACACCCTGCGCGGCGGGTTTGCCGATTCGCCACTTTTCAATGGCACGATCCGCGGCGTCGGTCCACGTTATTGCCCCTCGATCGAGGACAAATTGCGCACCTTCGCCGACAAGTCGTCGCATCAGTTATTCCTTGAGCCAGAGGGAGTTGCGACTAACGAGTGGTACCTGAACGGCTTTTCGTCGTCGTTGCCGTGGGAGGTTCAGATGGCGGCTCTGCGACAGATCGAGGGTCTTGAAAACGCACACATTTTGCGGCCCGGTTATGCCGTCGAGTACGACTATTTTCCGCCCACACAATTGCGTCACACGCTTGAGACAAAGCTCGTCAGCGGGCTCTATTTCGCGGGTCAGGTGAACGGCACGACTGGATACGAAGAGGCTGCTGCTCAAGGACTTATGGCCGGGATCAACGCCCATTTGTCGCTTGTAGGAGGTGGGGAGTTCGTTTTACGCCGCGACGAGGCTTATATCGGCGTTTTGATCGACGATTTGGTTTCGAAGGGGGTGGACGAGCCATATCGGATGTTCACGAGTCGGGCGGAGTATCGCATTTTGTTGCGTCAGGACAACGCCGATTTTAGACTTACTCCGTTTGGGCGCAAAATCGGGTTGGTGGACGACGCTCGGTGGGCTTTTTTTGAGCAAAAAAAATCGCGCGTAGAATCGCTCAGAAGTTTCGTTCGTGAACTGAGTATCACTCCGGACGATTTTCGCGACTATTTAATTTCTCTCGATTCGGCACCTTTGACTCAGGGCCGCAAGCTCACCTTCTTACTCTCCCGCAACGAAATTTCATTACGCGAACTTCTCCGGAGAAGTCGATCCGCTTTCTTTTCTCTCATTTCTCCTCCCTCCGCTTCCAAAAAACCCACATTGTTCCACGTGGAACAATCGGAAATATCCAACGATCCAGCAACCAGCACTGGGATTAAGCAGCCGTCTTGGCATTCCATCACTCTTGTCAAACAACAAGAAAACTTGTTCCACGTGGAACAAACGGAGGGTAAAAACAAAGAGTGTGATTGTTTGTTGGGGAGTGAGGGGGTTCGACCAGGAGGCGCGCTGGAAGAGTTGGTTCGGTTTGTGGAGGAGCACGGAGTGACAGACGAAGAGCTCGATCTGGTCGATACCGAGATAAAATATCGCGGCTACATCGAGCGCGAACGCCTGATAGCTGAAAAAATGCATCGCCTTGAGGGTGTTGTGATCCCCTCGGGGTTCGATTTCACAACATTATCGTCGCTCACCATCGAAGCACGCCAAAAGCTCGAACGCATCCGCCCTGCCACGATCGGACAGGCCGCACGCATCCCCGGAGTCTCTCCAGCCGACATCAACGTCCTTCTCGTCTACTTCGGCCGATAGTGACAACCGTCGCTCGGGCTGCGGCAGGAGGGTTATCGTATGCCTTTTTGTTGCTGGAGTGAACTTAAGGGGTCTTTTATGCACTCCTATCGACAATGGCAACCGCCACAAAACCCACCCACGCCCCTAATACAAAAACGCCCCCTTCCTAAATGAAGAGGGCGCTCATGTCGCTATAATAACTACAAATCGAGGCTGCTTTCAAAAAACAGCTTACCTCACTTCGATCAAATACGGCATCCGGGCCTGGACTTCTTTCGATTCGAGAGTGTTGCGCAGATATTCATACTGCCGGAACGACTCTCCCAACTCATCGCGCAAAACAGACGTGCGAATACGTGACGAAAGGCCGCTGAAAAACGCCTCCAAGCCTGTCGGTGTCGCCGTAACTTCCCAGATACGGAAGTCGTCGGTCACCCCAACCCTGTCCGCCGCCAGCGAAACCGCATCCACAAGGCCGCCGAAGCCGTCAATAAGACCATTCTCCATAGCATTGACACCCGACCAAACACGACCCTGACCGATGGCATCGACCTCTTCGAATGTCATGTTGCGACCCTCGGACACGTGCCCGACGAACGTTCCGTAAGTATCTTCAACAGCCTTCTGATAGTACGCCAGTTCAGCGGCCGAGGGGCTATGGAACATCGATCCTACATCGGAATAAGCGTTGGTTTTCACCACATCGGTGGTCACGCCGAGGTTGCTTTTCAGTGCCGGACCGACGTTTGCGAAGAGCCCGAACACGCCGATCGAGCCGGTGAGGGTTGTGCGGTCGGCATAGATTGCGTCGCCGGGAGCGGCGATGTAGTACCCGCCCGAGGCTGCCATCGAGCCCATCGACACGATGACGGGTTTTTTGGCCTTCAGCAGTTCGATCTCGCGCCACATCACCTCCGAGGCAAGCGCACTGCCGCCCGGCGAGTTAATACGCAGCACGACCGCCTTGACAGCGTCGTCGTCGGCAGCTTTTTTGAGTTTTTCGACCATCGAGGCGCTGCCTACCTGACCGCCGCCACCGTTGCCCGACACTATCTCTCCCTCGGCGTAGACGATGGCGATCTTGTTTTTTGAACTCAGGCGAGCGGGTGTGATCTGGGCCACGTAGTCGCTGAAGGATACTATTTTGGGGTCTTCATCGAGGTCGGTTTCGGTCAGGGTCGACAGTTCGTCGAAAACTTCGTCTTCATACTTCAGACCGTCGATCATTTTCATTTCGACCGCTGCCCGAGGACTGTCGATAGCCAGTTCGTCGGCCAACAGCTGCAACGCCGGTATTTCGATCCCGCGCGCTTCTGAGACACCTTCGAGAATGAAATTCCACAGCGAACCGACCATGGTTTGGTATTGGAGTCTGTTTTCGGGGCTCATCCGATCGAGTATGAAGGGTTCGACGGCGCTTTTGAACGATCCGTGGCGCACCACGATCGGTTCGATATCGAACTTGTCGAGCAGACCTTTGAAGAACATCATTTCGATCGACAGACCTGTCCATTGCAGATCACCGGCTGGATTGGCGTAGATTTTGTCGGCCACGGTGGCGAACCAGTATCTGATCTGCGACCAATATTCTTCATACGCCACAATAAACTTCCCGCTCTCTTTGAATCGTTCGAGTGCAGCGCGGATCTCTTCGAGTGAGGAGATATCGATACCGGTGTTTTCGCCGAAATGCATGTAGATACCCTCGATACGGTCGTCTTTTGCAGCGGCGTCGATGGCGTTTATGGCACTCAGAAGCGAAGTCCTCTTGACGGAGCTCATCGACATGAGGTCGATCCCGTCGAGTGGCGAGGCGGAGGGTGAATCGACGATCGTTCCGAGGTCGAGTTGCAAAACAGAGTCCGAGGCGATTGGTTTCGAGGCAGACATGGAGCCCATCGAGGCAACGATCCCCACCATGATGAGGGTCCACATGAGCGTCATGACGACGCACCCGACCACGAGTGCGAGCAGGGCGGCCAAAAAAGTCTTAAAAAAGTTCATACGCAAAATATTTAGAATTCATAAAGTATACAATTAAACACACAAACAACAAAAGGTAACTAACTCGCCAACAACTACTTAACGATAGTCATTTCGCGCACCAGGTGTCCTGCTCCGGCGAAGCGGTCGATGGTCCACAACACGTAGCGGATGTCGACATTGATACAGCGCTGGAGCTCCGACTCGAACATCACGTCGCCGCTCATCGCTTCCCAGTTGCCGTCGAAGGCCAGACCGATCAACTCGCCCCTGCCGTTCAAGACTGGCGAGCCGCTGTTTCCTCCTGTTATATCATTGTTACTCAAGAAGTTAAGTCTCAATTCTCCGTCCTCTCCATACCTTCCGTAATCGCCCTCGCGATACGCCTCCTTCAACCGCGGATCGACCGTGAATTCGATCGGATTCTCCGGGTCTTCCTTTTCCATCACACCTTTCAGGGTCGTGTAATAGTGATATGTCACCCCATCCCTGGGGTCGTACGGCAGCACCAAACCGTAGGTCAACCGCATCGAGAAGTTGGCGTCGGGGTACATTTTCGCCAGCGGATCCATTTCCGCCAACCCTTTGATGTAGACCCTGCGCCACTCGCCCAGGCTTTTATTCAGCGGCTGGAGCTGCATCGACAGGCGGGTCAATCTGTTGCGCACCGAACTGCTCACCACGGCCGCGGGGTCGTCGTCCATCGCCGCACCGCTGTAGTTGTCCAAAAATGCCGACAGTTTCTCCGCGGAGGAGTAGATAGAGTTATCGAACATCCAGTCGACAAACAAGTCGGTCGAACCGCCGAAATCTCTGTCGATGCGCCCGAAGACCGACGGGCGATCCTCCTCCGACAGATTTTTGGCCACCATTGCGAACATCTTTTTAGACGCTCTACGATCCGTCGGCTCATTATAATCCCTGTAGAATTTGGCCACGGCGTCCATCACCTCCTGTTTATTTGTCACCTTGCCGTCCTCGACCTTCATCACCGCCGCCACCCGTTGCGGCACTCCGACTATCTCCGAACCGCTCCACAGCGTCTCGTAGAGGTACATATATACTTTATCCAGCTTGCTCGACCGACCCACCAGCTCGTCGATCTTGTCCAGCGCCAGATGGTACTGGTGGGGAGAGTCCTTTCGTCCGTCGGCCCACGCCTGGAATCTCTCTTCCAAGGCGGCCTTCCGAGCAGGTATACCATTGTCCACCAACGCTTTGTTCATCCCGATAGAGTTCTTCCAGTAGTTGGCCGACGAAGCGTGTTTCGACGCGTACTTCAACCTCACGTCGGGATCGGCCTCCATATCCTCCATCAACACCGCCAGCCTTTCGCCGCGAATATTTATGCGGTCGGTGTTCGTGTTATCCACCATGTGAGTCATCTCATAGGTCGTCATATACCTGTCCGTACTTCCGGGAAAACCGATGATCATGGCAAAGTCGTTCTCCTTCACCCCGCCGAGCGAGATCTTCAGGTGGACAGGCGCGTTATAAGGCCTGTTTTCGGGCGAATAGTCGGCCGGACTATTGTCGGGTCCGGCATAGATGCGAAACATCGAGAAATCGTCTGTATGGCGCGGCCACATCCAATTGTCGGTGTCGCCCCCGAACTTACCCATCGACGCGGGCGGCGTACCCACCAGCCTCACATCCCGAAACACCTCGCTGGCAACCATAAAGTACTGATTACCACCCATGAAGTCCTGCACCCGCACCGTATATTGCGGATACTTCTCCTTATACTTCTCCGTAACTTCTGCGATACCCTTACTAATAATCCCATCCCTCTTACTTCCCACTCCCATCTCCGCAGCCTCACCCACAACCGCCGCCGTAACATCCTCCATCACCCGTATAAAAGTCACACTCAAACCCGGCGCAGGTATCTCCTCACCTCGATCCATCGCCCAAAATCCGTTCATCAAATAGTTGTGCTCCGGACTCGACAAATTCTGGATCGCACCATACCCACAATGATGATTAGTCAACAAAAGTCCGTCCGCACTCACAACCTCACCCGTACAACCCCCTCCGAAAATCACCACCGCATCCTTCAACGACGCCTTGTTCACACTGTAAATATCCTCCGCCGTCAATTTCAACCCCTTCGCACGCATCTCCTTAATATTCAACTTATTAAGGTACGGCAACAACCACATCCCCTCGTCCGCCCACGCCACAAAACCCACCAACACAAACACAAAACTCAAAACAATCTTCTTCATATTCCAAATAAATTAATTTATTCCTTAATTCTTTGTCTTTCGCGACTTTTAAAAAAGTCGCCAAAAAATTTTCGCGGAAACTGACGTTTCCTACCATTGTTCGGCATTCGCGGCAGGCTTCAGCCTGTTGCTTATTTCAAATTATTGTGATCTCGAAAGTAAACTTTCAGAGTCACAATAATTTGAAATAGAGTTGCACTGCGTGCAACCCGCGAATGCCGTAAATTGCAGACGCCGCCGGCGTTCCGGCAATCTTTTGGTTACTTTGGGATTTGCCAAAGTAACTATAAGTCACAAAATTAAGAAATTTTGAGCATTTGATGTATACTTTTTTGGGCTTGTGTACGAATATTTTCGGGGACGGTTACTTGTGGTTTTTCGGATTGTAGGGCGGCGAGGATATTTTCGAGGGTGATCATTTTCATGAATTCGCATTCGTTGCAACCGCATGTAGCTCCGGTGGGTGGTGCGGGGTGGAATGTTTTTTGTGGGCACGACTTTTGGAGTTCAAATAAAATACCTGGTTCGGTGACGACTATGAACTCGTTGGCGGGGTTTCGTTTGGCCTCTTCGATTATTGCGGCGGTACTGCCTACGAAGTCTGCGACCTCTAAGACATACGCGCGGCACTCGGGGTGGGCGAGGACCGGCGCGCCGGGGTGGGCACGTTTCAGTTCCAGCACACCTTCGAGCGAGAATTTTTCGTGGACGTGGCACGCGCCGTCCCACAGGATCATGTTGCGCCGCCCGGTTTTGGCCTGGAGCCACGCCCCGAGGTTTCTGTCCGGCGCGAAAATAATTTCTTTATCCTCCGGGATCGACTCTATGACGCGCAGCGCGTTCGACGACGTGCAACACACATCGGTCAGCGCCTTGATCCCCGCCGTCGTATTAACATAACTCACCACCACCGCTCCGGGATGCTGCTCCTTAAACCGGGCAAACTCCTCCACAGGGCAGCTCTCGGCCAACGAACATCCCGCCCCCAACTCAGGTATCACCCCCTTCTTCCGCGGCGCCAATATCCCCGCCGTCTCCGCCATAAAATACACCCCCGCCAACA
>QMCD01002565.1_pt1 | contig 10019 bp, 6 predicted proteins | sample 1821841 | NCBI WGS metagenome assembly QMCD01 (sample SAMN01991225, study PRJNA193472) | Termite gut metagenome, whole genome shotgun sequencing project. | isolation source: worker | host: Macrotermes natalensis
AGGACTGCATATGCCGCAATGCAAGGCTACGAAGGAATGACCGCCGAAGAAATGAAAAAGGCCATTACTCAGAAATATGCATCTGAAGGCCCAATGACGCCTTATCGTTTTAATGCGATGGTGAATGAAATGCGTAAATCTGGAGCAATGGATGCTCATGATGCTATTAGAATATCTTTGGCCGTATCGGGCAGCATTTCAGTTCATGTCGATACCCATTATATGAATAATGGAGTCGATTATGATACTCTCGTGAACGATAATTACTACGAGCGCACCAAAAATAAATATATGGAAATGTATCATGATCCTATTGGATTTTCCGGCATACGCGACGATCTCATATATCGCATGACGGACGGCGGCGGTAAGAACGCCGAAACCGAAAGAACCATTTACGATTTCTTAGAGTTCCTTGCGGGTTTGAACCTTTTGTAGTTCACCCTGAAAAGAACAATCTTGTCTGACAAGTAGATTTTATTTTAGCACTTGCATGGATGCAAGGCTTTTCTATTAGCTGGTAAACCTATTGACCTCATAGTCATTTATGAATTTGTAAAATTTGGGTTAGCCCTATTGACCCTCAACCGCTTGAGCGTTTTATGCTGGTCTATATGAAACACATAACGTGCGCATATTTCCGCTTCGGATGCAACCGCTATGAGCATTTCGCTTCATCTTGCGAAAATGAAAAAAGATCGACCGCTTCTATTTCGTGTTTCAGGGCGCACAAAAGTGAGGGGAGGATAGCTATATGAGGAACCCATTTTCTGTTAAACACATCGTCGCGATTTTCTTAATCGCACAAACGGCTATCATATTAATGCTTGTATTTTTTGTATTTCGTGCGATAATACCGTCCGTCCGTCCTGTGGTCTTCGTAGGCGGCATCGCTCTAGGCATTGCGATAACAATCTTCACCGCCGACAGAATAATTCATCACGTCAACGCCAAATATGCGCATAACGCCAAAGGGTTGAAAAAGTACGCCAAAGAGCTGCAAGCCAAGTCAAAGGCATTAGATGATTACGCGCTTGTATTAAAGGGATGTGCTTTAAATATGAGCGAACAGCAGCACGAGCTTCAAAAGCGCTCAAAGATGCTCAACGAATACGGCAAAAAGATGAATGCGTTGATGGAAGAGATGGATACCTCTATAGATCGCGTGGGAAATCCGGCATAAGTACAAGGACTTAATTCAAAGAGCATGACTGGAGGATTGTCAAAATGAAGAACATGAAGGTTGCTGTTAAACTTGTTATCGGCTTCTTGATCGTAACGCTGCTGGCTATCGCGATTGGGACAGTGGGAATATTCTCGCTGACTTCCGCAGCGGACAATACGGCGCTCTTGGCCGAGCGTACCGAGATCGCAATAATCGCAGCGCGCATGAACCGCAATGTTCAAGCGCAGAGGGCAGCTTTCCGAGGAGCTGCCGTTTATCACGTTATGGAGCAAGCCGATAAGCGGGACTCCAACCTTGCCGACCTCGATTCGCTGGAGACTGACTATGACGCGCTGCACGACGAAGTAGCCGCAATGCTTATCACGGAAACGGGCAAGCAGCTCATGGCTGGGATCAACACGTCGTATACACCGTTCATGGAAGCCCGCGAGACTTTTGTAACGGACATCATCGACCCCGCCATAACAAATGAGGTCATGATCGGGCAGCTCGACACCGTTGCCGCGACAGTAGCGCCGTTGGCTGAAAGCATAGCCGCTCTTGTGGATTTCGCGGATACTCTTACAACGCAGATGGCCGATGAAGCCGCAGTTACAGCCGCCAGCACCACAATCATCCTTGTTGCCATTCTTATAGCGGCGGTCATTATTTCGACATTTCTGGCGATCTATATCTCCCGCTTAATCAGCAGACCGCTGACCGTGCTTACTGCGTTCATGCAGAAGGCCAGTGAGACGGGCGATATTGCTTTGAGCGCGGAAGATCACGCAATTATCGCTAAATTCGGAAAAGCCAAAGATGAAACGGGCAAGACTATCGCCGCTACAGCCGCGTTTATCATGCGCATCACCGAGGTTAGCGAAGCGCTGGGAACCGTCGCGGACGGCGATTTGACGGTCGTGCTGGCCCCCTTATCCGAAAAGGACGTTTTAGGGGTTTCGCTTCGGAAAATGACGGGGAACCTCAATACCATGTTTGAGGAGATCAATACCGCTTCATCGCAAGTATCCGTAGGCTCCCATCAAGTAGCAGACGGGGCGCAGGCGCTGGCTGCGGGTTCGACAGAGCAAGCCGCGTCCGTACAGGAGCTTTCAAGCTCTATTTCGGAGGTCGCGGAGCGCACGAAGGACAATTCAGTGAAAGCGGAGCAAGCCGCCAAGCTTGCCACTTCGATAAAGGGCAGCGCGGAAAAGGGCAGCGCCCAAATGGACGATATGATTAAGTCCGTAAAGAATATAAACGAAGCCAGCCAGTCGATCAGTAAGGTTATCAAGACCATAGACGATATCGCGTTCCAGACTAATATTCTCGCTTTGAACGCCGCCGTTGAAGCGGCAAGAGCCGGACAACACGGCAAGGGCTTTGCCGTCGTAGCCGAGGAGGTGCGCAATCTATCGGCCAAAAGCGCACAGGCGGCGAAGGATACGGAAAGCCTGATCGCTGATTCTATGCAAAAAGCGGAGCATGGCGTAAAAGTCGCCGGTGAAACGGCCACGAGCCTTTCGGAGATCGTGTCTGGCATCAATGAATCAAACGTGCTGATTACGGAGATTGCGCAGGCTTCGGAAGAACAATCCATGAGCATTTCGCAAATCAACGTCGGCATCGATCAAGTCGCGAAGGTTGTACAGTCAAATAGCGCGACAGCGGAGGAATCTGCTGCGGCGTCCGAGGAAATGAGCAGCCAAGCCGCTGTGTTGCAGGAGCTTATCTCTCAATTCAAGCTGGATAACCCAAACACGCAGCGCCGTATTGGTGGACAAACGGCTGCGCCTCCGCGCCTTGCCCCAGCAGAAGAAGAATATACGGATGTTCCTAGTGGCGTTTACGGGAAGTATTAAGCGCCCTGTTAGCGAGGAGGTGTTGCCCTATGGTTGATAGCGTAGAAAATCTAAAAAGTATTCTAAACGGGATGGACGCGCTTATAACTGTTTGTAGTCCAGACGATGGCAGGATTCTATTCCTGAACGACAGTATACGTGAATACTTTGGAATTAAGAGCGATGGCGTCGGTCAGATATGTTATAAGTTGCTTCAGGGACGGGATGAGCCATGCCCCGCCTGTCCTTATAAGCAGTTAATTAATGAGCCTGACAAAATCATCAAATGGGATCACAAGGAGTCGATAAAGGGGCGAACCCTTCATAAAACTGCGCAGCTAATCAATTGGAGCGGCGGCAAGAAGGCGCATTTGGAATATGCCTTAGACATAACCGACTTGATGGAAGTTGAGGAAGCGCTCGAACGCCGCGAGGATATGCTCGACGCCTTAAATAACGCGGCGATCACTCTCCTATCGCAAAATGAAGAAACATTTGTGGCTACGATGTCCGAAGGGATAAGCTTTATAGCCGAAATAATTGGCATTGATAGAATGTCTGTGTCCCGTAATACGCAAAAACCTGACGGGCTATATGCGTCACAAATATTTCGCTGGAATAAAAAATCAGGATCAGCCCTCCCGTTGATGAAGGAGTTGATTGAAAACTCGTATGACAGCCATATTCCGCGCTGGAGGGACAAACTAGCGGCGGGTGAACACATCAATGGCCCGGTGAGCCTCATGCCAGAGGCCAACGCGCTCAAACCGTTTGGCTGTGTGACGGTGCTTGCCATTCCCGTCACTAACAGCGGGGAATTTTGGGGCTTTGTCTTATTTGAAAATCTGCAAGAGGAACGTCCATATACTGCCGGAGAGGTCGAAATCCTGCGCTCTGCGAGTTTTATGCTTGCTAACGCCGTTATCCGTAATGATGAGGCGCTAGTTCGCCTAGAAATGAAGCAAAGCCTTCAAGCTTATTCAATAGAATTGAAGAACGCGCTTACGGAGGCGCAGTCTGCCAGCCGATCCAAAAGTGAATTTCTGTCCAGCATGAGCCACGAAATGCGTACTCCGCTGAATGCGGTAATCGGCATGACGGCAATCGGCCTACGTTCCGCAGAGGCCGAACGGAAGAATTACGCTCTTGAAAAAATTGAAGAAGCTTCGACGCATTTATTGGGCGTTATAAACGATATCCTTGATATGTCCAAGATTGAATCGGGCAAGCTGGAGCTGTCGCCGGTGGAATTCAATTTAGAACAGATGTTACAAAAGGTCGTCACGGTCATAAGCTACCGCGTGAACGAGAAGCAACAGCAGTTTACGGTCAATGTGGACGGCAATGTGCCGCGCTTCGTCATCGGCGACGATCAGCGGCTGGCGCAGATTATCACAAACTTGCTTGCGAACGCCGCAAAATTCACGCCAAAAGACGGCGAAATACATTTAGGTATCTCATTGCTGGGAGAAGAAAGCGGTATCAACGAGGTAAGGTTTGAGGTTGCCGACAGCGGAATAGGCATATCGCCTGAACAACAAGCGAAGCTATTCCAGTCGTTCCAGCAGGCCGAAAGCGGAATCAGCCGTGAATATGGCGGTACAGGGCTGGGGCTGGCAATATCCAAGCGCCTCGTAGAAATGATGGGTGGCCGGATTTGGGTGGAATCCGAACCGGGCGAAGGTGCGCGTTTTATTTTCACCGCGAAAATGCCCAACACAGCCAAGAATCTTCGTTCATTGCTCCGACCCGGCGTTAATTGGGATAGCGTTCGCGTTTTGGTGGTAGACAGTGCGGCGTCCGTGCGTCGCCAATTCAGAGAAACCTTCGAGCGATTAGGCGTCGAATGCGTGACGGTTGAGGATGGCGTTGCGGCCCATGACGCAATAGAGGAACATGCTGACTTTGACGTATATTTTATCGACGTACATGCGGCTGGCGTAAATAACGTTATGATGTTGCCTGCATGGATACGATCAAGAGGTGAGCGCAGCGCGATCATCTTAACGTCGGATTCCGACTGGGAGGGCTTACAGGAGGCGGTTCTGCGTTCCGGCGCGGATAAAGGTCTAATTAAGCCGATACTATCATCCGCACTTATTGACTGTATGAACGAGTGCCTGGGTAATCCTGATACGAATCAAGCACTGGACAACAACAACGAGTTTGCGGGCAAGACTCTCCTGCTTGCCGAGGATATTGATATAAACCGTGAAATCGTCGTGTCTTTATTGGCCGATACGGGGCTTCAAATTGATTGCGCCGAAAATGGTAGGGACGCGCTCACGTTAATGGAGGCCAATCCCAATAAATACGATATGGTTTTCATGGACATGCAAATGCCTATCATGGATGGGCTGGAGGCGACTCGCCAAATACGCGCCTTATCCGCGCCGTGGAGTAAAGAGATGCCCATTATAGCTATGACCGCCAACGTTTTCAAAGATGATGTCGCTAACTGCATGAATGCTGGGATGAACGACCATATGGGCAAACCTATTGACTTTGAAGAAATGATGGGGAAACTCCGCAAATACTTACTTGACGATGAATACGCCCAACACAGATTGCGATATGAAAGCCGCTCCGCATTGGCGTTGCTCCGCGGCGATGATCGGTATATCGCAAAGCTTACGGAAGGCACAAAGGTTTCCGTAGATATTCGCGTCCTCAACGATCAAGGTAAACGAGGTGTAATATCGCTGCCCTCGATTGTAGAGGAAGTCTACTCCGATGGATTCTTTCTCGTTCAGATGCCAAAACATCAAAGCGGCTACTATCCGCTCCCCCGCGACGAAATGTTTCTTGTTTATTTTACGGTTGAGGCCGAAAAAAGCGCTGCCGATATGTTTGTAATCCCCGCTCGGTTCATAGAAAAAATAGAGCGCGAAGATTCTGTTTATGCCAAGCTGGAGCCACTGGGCAAAATCGAGCGTTCCCAGCGAAGAGATTGCTACCGCCTACCCCTATCGATAGAAGTTACTCTAAGACGCGCATACGGCAAAGATGCTTTGGCAACCAATGCTAGGATGATTAATTTCAGCGATGGCGGTATGCTGATTTCTACTGATATTAACCTCGTTCAAGGGGAAAATGTCACCCTAGACTTTAGCATAGGTGAACATGAAACCGTTGGAGGCAACGTACTCCGCGTTGAGAGAACAGAATATGCGAGGCCAAGATACCGCGCTGCCATAGCGTTCAATAATGCGACCATTGACCAGAAAGAGCGTTTTTATCGCTTTATAATGGATAAACAAGTCGAAAAAGCGGCGGCTATGAGGGATGGGTTCACGGCTCAGTCTAATTCTTTATCGATGGCGACGTAGTAAACGGAGGCGATATTCGGTGCGCAAAATAGATTTTACTCCGCAGCCATATAAGGCGGCTATCATCAGATTATTTGCCGCGTTTGCCGCGCTGGAAGGCTTTCGGCAATGCCATATGCGCCTGTGTTTTAGAATCTCTGACCAGACTGGCTTATCTGCGCAGAAAAATACGATATTTCTTCTGCTTTGCGTCGCGGTAGTGGCCGGTATGTTGCTTGCGCCATTGATGATGGATAGAACACGAATTAGCGGATACCCGGCGCGGCTAACGAATTTTGTTCGCGCTTGTGCGGCAATCGCGGCCTGTGCCGCCGTCGCTGGTTTCTACACAAACGGTTATACGGCGCTGTCGTTCCAGTTTGCCACAACGGTATTTACGTCTTGCGCACTGGCCGTTTGTCTGCGGCAAATGACAAAACTGCTCCCTCCGCGCCGCGTCGGATTGGCTATCGGATTGGCGTTCGCTGTGGCGGCGCTCTCCGGCGCGGCGTTATTCTCCCTGCCATTCGTGAAATTTGAAATTGGCGTTATTTTGACTATATTGGGCGGGTTTTTACTCATCGCCAGCCTCTGCTTCAACGCAAGCCGCTTCGATATGGCGACCAAACAAATGCCCGTCAGCAATTTACGTATCAAACTGCCCTCCAAGCGGATCATGCGCTTATTCCTTATAATTCTTTGCCTATTTGTTATTGTGGACGGCCTGTTTGATACAATGTATGCGCCTCGTGCGCCATTCGGCCAGACGCTCAATTATACATTCTTTATCCTGCTGTACGCTGCCATCGTCTGCATCGCTGCGGGATTCGCATTTGAACGTATAAATGTCGCGGCGGCAATGATCTGCGCTTTTGTACTGATCGGTGTGGGTCAGACGATGTCCTTTTTCTCACAAAACGCGCTGATCTTTTATCCGTATATGTTTTCAAACATGGGGGACACGCTTATGGGGGTCATACTCATTTCGCTCCCTGTAGCGTTTTGTGCTTTTTCGCTGCAAAAGTCAGGCATCCTGCCGGGTCTTGGATACATTCTGTTATATGGCGGTTCTTTTTTGATACGTGTTGGTGTGCAGTTTTCCGGGCTAGATTACATTCATTTAACGGGCGCGGCTCTTATCGCTTCTATCGTGGCAATCATCATGATAATCTGCATGGTACGGGAAGTAAAAGCCGTTAAGCTTAGAGGCTTGGAAAAAGAGTTTTCAGAAAGCTTGGCTAGTTCGCCATTATTCAATGACGTGTCGCTGAATTATTTCTCTGTGCATTATTGCTTCACAACGAAGGAAACCGAAATATTGCGCAGTCTCGTGGAGAGTAAAAGTCCTTCGGCCATCGCTGAAATAATGGCTATATCGGAGAAGGCCGTATTACACCAGATACGCTCCATGCTGGCGAAAACCGGCGTGAAAACGCGGCTCGAAATGATGATATTGTTCAAGAACGCTACAATTCAAGCATTGACGCAACGGGATATACGACGCGCCGCAAACGGGTGATGCCGTTACTGGACGCGAACTGGCGTTTGCTGCTTTTCCCGGACGGTAATCATTACGCGAATTAAATAGTTGCCATCGTCGTTTGTACAAATTTCATTCAGCGGGTATTCCTCATAGGCATCGCCGCATATCTCAAAGCCGCTTAGGTCGATGAACTCTTTCATACGCTTGCCCAAGTCCGTATTCTCCCCATATCCCCCGAACGTATAGCCTATCGCGTACAAACCGGCTGGTCTGCAATCCTGCCCAGCGGGATTAAAAAAATAGTAACGATCCGGGTATTTCCAATCTCCAATTTTAACCCGATCTTCTGCATGAGTAGCCCATACAGGATATTGCATTTCATACTCCGACGCGGCATACTTGACGCTCATTGTGTTATAGAAATAATACAAAGCATCGTAATCCGTATTTTCGTCGGAGTAGTCGTTTAACTCCCCTAAAATAATATGTTCTTTAGGTAAATACCGTATACTAATGTTATCTTTATCGGCGTCAAGTCCAGATTGAATAACATTAAGCATGGTGTTTAGAAGCTTGTTTGCTTCATCCAGCTCGTCCTTTTTATCCTCATGCGTTTTTATTTGACGTAATAATATCTGCTTTGCAAGCTCTGGAGTGCGCCGATCCTTTAAGCCTCTGATTTCAGCAAGCGGAACGCCAAGCTTTTTCAGTAATCGTATAGCATTGCAAAAAGCCAATTGCTTAACCGAATAACAGCGATAATTATTCGTCCTGCGGAATGCTGGGGTAAGCAGCCCGATTTTGTCGTAATGCCGCAACGTCGATATAGACGTTCTTGTTATTCGCGAAAATTCCCCTACGGATAAATACTCTTTTTTCATAAGCGCCCTCCATTTTCTACAACATCAGTTGCTTCGGATGTCGATGCCTAAAGGTGTACCTTTAGCATTTGGTGGTCGCCTAAAAAATAAATTCAGCTTTGGTTTGTATTTCATTCCATATAATGTTATACTTGCGGTCAATGAATGGGATCGGAATAAAAATCAACGGCTGTCACAAGGTACACCTTTTGGCAGTCCTATTTATCTTCTTTTCATCGACCTATGCTCCCGCAAACGCCTATAAAACGTGGTTTCTTTCATGCCCGTTATTTCTAGGACTTCGGAAAACGGCAGCTTACCGCGTTCCCATCGCTTAACGATAATCGCAAAATCTTCGGGGGACTTTATGGCAGGACGACCAAATACGACGCCTCTCGCCTTTGCAGCGGCAATACCCTCTGCCTGCCGCTTCTTAATGTTGTCGCGTTCGCTATGCGCTACGAAAGACAGTATTTGCAGCACTAGGTCGGCAATGAAGGTTCCCATTAAATCTCGCCCGTTGCGCGTGTCTAAAAGCGGCATGTCGATCACGACGATATCCACGCCTCGCTCCTTAGTGAGTATACGCCACTGATTTTGTATCTCGTCATAATTTCTGCCCAAACGATCAATGCTCTTGATGTAAAGCAGATCACCGGGCGCAATGCGCTTCGTCAGCATGAGGTAAGCAGGCCGCTCAAAATCTTTCCCGCTTTGTTTATCTGTAAAAATATGTGCTGTTGGGATTTTTAACTCGCTCATGGCGAACATTTGCCTATCTTCTTTTTGATCGGCACTCGAAACTCGGCAATATCCATAAGTTTCCATGATGTCTCCTTGTTGTCACTCTGTTTATTTCGGGTGGTCGCCGAAGGGAAATTATACGATAAGGTGAAAGGGCATAGTCAATACTGTAGATAGCGCCATCCAAGAAAAGAGGATACTATCATTATCTGCTTCCCTCCCTCAACTGTCTACGACGCCGCTGCGCATTATCCGTAATGAAGCGGTAAATCCGAGCGGTGAAGCTTTGCGATAGGTGCGGGGATGATTCAGTAAGACGGAGAGGAGAGCGTTCGAGCATGGATATCGCCTAATCCGATTACAGCTTGCTTAAAATCGGGATAGCGTTACAGCTATCCCGATCTCTTACTTCCCGATAAGCCCAGCAGCGAACATCGTACCCAAGACGGACAGGAGCGCGGTAATAACGACGCCCACGACGGTCGAGACAACCTTGCTCTTAATCTCCTTCTTTGTTTCTTGATACTCGCGGAAGGGTTTTTGCTCTATGTGCGTAACGCGAGAATTGACCGCGCCAAACTGGTCGGCTACCTTTTCAGACATAGCCAGTTGCCCCTG
>QMCD01005051.1_pt1 | contig 10016 bp, 13 predicted proteins | sample 1821841 | NCBI WGS metagenome assembly QMCD01 (sample SAMN01991225, study PRJNA193472) | Termite gut metagenome, whole genome shotgun sequencing project. | isolation source: worker | host: Macrotermes natalensis
AATATACTACCATTTAAATATCCAAGGCTTTTTTGCGCTGCCATAGAAGACAATATTTTAAACATCCATCCTAAAGATATTGCTATCCCGAAAGGGAGGATAATAGCTTGGGGAGCGTTGGGCAAGAACGCAACTTTATTGCTGCCGCATCTTAAGAATACAGCCTTAGAACCTACTGAGCTGTGGGATGGTGCATCCGATGGGGCAATAATAAAAAAACCTGATCCGTCAAACCTGACCGAAAATGATCTTGTCTTGGTGATACCATCCCGCTCGGGCGACATTCCTTCAGCCGTAAAAACCTTATCACTAGCCAAGGTTTTGACATTCAATGATGTTTTAACATATACTGCGGCTCAGAAATTTCCGGAATTCTATGATAACCAGATTAAATTCAACCCGGCATGAGCGACGTAGGCTATACCATGACCCCCGACGAACTCAGGTCCGTCCAGTTAATTGAGCTTGAACTTCTCTGTGAGGTTGACAGAATATGCCGAAAGAATAATATACAATATCGTATCGTAGCCGGTACGCTTTTGGGAGCGGTTCGCCACGGTGGGTTCATACCTTGGGACGATGACGCCGATGTCGGATTCCTCAGGAATGAGTATGAAAAATTTAAAAAAGCCTGCAATAAGGATTTGGACACATCAAGATTTTATTTCCAGGATCACATTAACACACCGGGATACCGCTGGGGATATCCGGCACGACGAACCTTTTGAAGGTACATATGGTGGGCGACGTACTGGTAAAGGGAACGGGCATCAACAAGCTTTGTGCGCGGGCCAACCTTTGCGTCGCGCATACGGAGGAAGAGGCGCGGCAGAATTTCCGCGACGGGGATATTTTGGCAATGAATAAGACGTCGAACGACATACTCGACCTGATCAAGCGCTCGGCCGGTGTGATTACAGAGAAAGACGGCATGGAATCGCACGCCGCCATCGTGGGCATGGCGCTCGATAAACCGGTGCTGGTGGGGGCGAAGGGCGCGACGAACATACTGAAAAGCGGTACGCTCATAAAGCTGGACGCCGAACGCGGGCTGGTAAGTATCGTTAAGGACAAAAAATAATGGAGAAGCAACTATAACTATGTTAGTATTCAGACCGCTTGCAATGAAAGACAAGGAAGAGTACGACAGTTATGTGAAACCGAATAACTGCATACACTCCGAGGCGTCGTTTTCCAACAATTTTATCTGGCAGGAATCGTGGAATACGGAGATTGCGGCCGACGGGCACGCGCTTTATGTGACAATGCACAGCGACAGGCACAGGCCGCTCATTTTCCCGCCGTTTTTAAAAGACAACGGGGAATCCATACAGCCGTACATGGAAAAATGCGAGGCGTATATGGCGGAACGTTTCGGCGCGTTCCATATGAAATGCGCCACGGACCAGACGGTGGAAAAAATCCGGCGGGACTGCGGCGGGCGGTACGCGTTTATGTACGACGAGCGCAACTCGGAATACATCTACAACGCGAGCGACCTCATAAACCTTACGGGCAAAAAATACCATTCCAAGCGGAACCATATTCACGCGTTTTTGCGCGGCAACAGCCCCGTGCTGGAAGCGTATGACGAAAAGTACAAGGAAGAATGCCTGGCGCTGCAAGGCGCGTGGGCGGCGGATAAAGGCGGGGACGGGCGCGATGCCGAGGAAGAATACGCCTCGATCAAAAAAGCGCTCGACCATTACGGGGAACTGGAATACAAGGGCTGCGTGGTGCTGCTCGCGGGCGAGGTCGCCGCGTTTTCCATAGGCGAGCGCATTTGCCCCGAGACGGCTGTGATACACATTGAAAAAGCAAAACCCGGCGTGGACGGCCTGTTCGCGTATATCAACAGGGAATTCGCCGCCAATTTCTGGAGCGACTGCACCTACATCAACCGGGAAGAGGATATGGGCGTGCCGGGCATCAGGCGGGCGAAACGCTCGTACCACCCCGCGTTTATGCTGGATAAATACGACGTGCTGATCGGGGAGTGAGATGGAGATACGCGGGCTGTCAACGAAGGACTACCGGCAGGCAAAGGCGCTCTGGAAGACTTGCTTTGGCGATTCGGACGCGTTTATCGATACCTATTTCCAATACGCGGCGCCCATAGAAAAAAGCCTGGGGCTGTTTTCCGGGGGCGCGCTGCTTTCCGACCTTTTTATGCTGGATTTTAAGGCGGTTCTTTCGGGCGCTGTGTATCACGCGCCTTTTCTCGCAGGGTGCGCCACGCTGCCCGAAGCCCGCAAAAAAGATTATATGCGCACGCTGATCAAACAGGCGCTCACGCAAATGAAGGCGCGGGGGATTGCCGTCACATTCCTGCACCCGTTCCTGCACGCGTTTTACCGCAAATTCGGCTACGGGACGGTGGCGTATGTGAAGACGCGGAACATAACAAGCGACGCGCGTTTGATATCGCGCGAGGTGCGCCATGCGCGGGCAGTTGAGCAAGCGCCGCTTGCGCTGCTTGCGCGCTCGTATACCGCGTTTATTTCGGGGTACGACAATTATTTCGCGCGGGGCGCCGGGCGGATGGACGCGTGGGTGCGGCTGCTTTTTTCGGACGGCGGCGTACTTTCCTATATCGCGGAAGGGGAAACGGCCGCATACGCCATGTATTATGTGCGCGGGGATACGGCGGAGATTTTTGAGCTTGTTTATTTTGACGAAGCGCAAAAGCAATCGCTGCTGCATTCCACGGGCGCGAAAAATGTAACGTTCAGAACGCCCGCGCCGGCGGGGGAGGAAGAATTTACGATGATGCGCGCGCTTGACCCGGCGCGGCTGCTCGCCGCCTGCCCGATGAAAGAACGCGCCGCGCTTGTACTGTACATAGAAGATAGTTTTCTTGAAACGGAATACCGCCTTGCGGTAGAGGCGGCGGGCGGCGCAAACAAAGTGGCTATGACGGACGCGCCGCCGGATTTTTCGATGGACATAGGAACGCTGGCGCAGCTTGTGGCCGGAAGCTGTTTGCCGGAGGGGCAAAAGCAGCTTTGTGGTGTGTTTGCGCCCAAAATTAGCTGTTATTTCGAGCAATATTGAAAGAACGGGAACAAAACGTCGGTATCTTCAATAAACGCGGTGTTTTTTAAGATCGGATGGGGATTCGTTGGTTTTTGCGGTGAAACGGATTTGCATTCCAAAGGGATTAGGTCTAAACTATGGTTTAGAATAAACGGGATGGGAAGACAGCTATGTGGTGTTTATTTGTTGGGATCGGGCTGGGTGTGCTGGAGATACTGGTACTGAAAAAAACGGTTGACGCGGTGACTTCCGGCACGTCTTTTGTGGGGCTGAGCGTTTTGATTTCCATGGGGAAGTTGGCGCTTATTTTGATTACACTGTTTTTGATCGCGTACCTGCTTGATACGACGCACATGCTCTGGTGCGCGGGCGGCATCGCGATATCCATGATAGGCTTTCCGATCGTGCGCGGCATCCGCAATATCAAAAAATACAAAAAATTAGAAAACCGGGGGGAACAATAATGCATATTCCCGGCGTGTTTCCAGACGATATCAAGCTGTTTGGCTACGAGGTGAGCGAAACGCTGGTGAACGCTTACGTTGTGCTGGTCATTGTGGTTGTGCTGGCGCTGGTGTTCCGCTTTGCCGTACTGCGCAATTTTAAGGCGGTTCCCAAAGGCATCCAGAATGTGCTGGAGATGGCTGTTTCAGCGGTGAATAAGTTTTCCACCGGCATATTGGGCGAGCACGGCGCTTCGATCGCGCCCTATATCCTCACGTTGTTCGCGTTTATTATCTGTAACGGCGCGGTGGAGTTTTTGGGCTTCCGCTCGGCGATGACAGACTTAAACTGTACGATTGGCATGGCGGCGATCACTTTTGCGCTCATCATCGCGTACAGTGTGCGGTATAAAGGGGTGAAGGGGTGGCTCAAGACGTATTCGTCGCCCAGCCCCATAGTGACGCCGTTTAACATTATTTCATCGATCGCCGTTCCCGTTTCGCTGGCTTGCCGGCTTTTTGGCAATATGTTCAGTGGACTGGTGGTAATGGATATGATATACGGCGCGATGGGCTATTTCGCCATTTTCCTTCCGGCGCTCGCGTCCACCTATTTTATATTGTTCCATCTGGCAATGCAGTCCTATGTGTTTACGATGCTCACGATGTCGTTTATGAAAGAAAAACTGGAATAAAAGTGTTTGAGGACGGTCATTTAAGAATATACTATATTTAGGAGGGTTAAATAATGGATGGTTTGACAGCGATTGGCGCGGGCATTGCCGTTTTGACGGGCCTGGGCGCGGGTGTGGGCATGGGTATTGCCACGAGCAAGGCCTGCGAGGCGGTGGCCAGGCAGCCGGAGGCGACAAGCAAGATACAGCAAGTGCTTTTGATTGGGTTGGCGCTTGCGGAGTCTACCGCGATTTATGGTTTTGTTATCGCGATATTGATGATTTTCCAATAAGATTCCGGGGGAAGCAGTGAAAATATGAAAGCTGTTGGGGGAGAGTTATGGATATCGACATAATTGAAATATTACTATATATCGCGAATGTTGTGATATTGTTCTTCTTTTTGCGCTGGCTGCTTTATAAGCCGATCACAAAGTTTTTGAACAACCGGACGGATAGTATACAAAGACAGGTGGACGAGGCCGCAAAAAAGCATACGGAGGCGGAGCAGCTCAAGGCAAAGTACGATGAAATGATGAGCAGCGCGCAGGACCTTGCCGCGCAGATTATCAACAAGGGCAAGGATGTGGCCGACGAGCAGGCGAGGCAGATTGTGGAAGACGCGGAAGAAAAGGCGAAAGAGCTTAGGGCGCGCACGCAAAAGCACATCAGCGAGCAAAAGCGCCAGGCCGTTTTGGATATGCGCCAGGATGTCACAAGAATTGCCATACAGATCGCGGAAAAAGTTCTCGAGCGCGAGGTCTCTTATGACGACAACAAGAAGATTATTGATAAATTCTTCGAGAAGGTGGGCTGAAGGTGGAACTAAAAGGTAAGCTGGTAACTGCATCGAAACTGCCGGACGAAGAGCTTGCAACGATAAAGACGCGCTTTGAAAAGCTGCTTGGCGCCACGGTCGATTTGAAAGTAGAGGTCGACCCCGGCCTGTTTGGCGGTTTCCGCGCGACGATAAACAATATGGTGTATGACCTGAGTGTGCGCTCTTACCTGGAGCGGATGCAGGCTTATATGGCTGAGGGCGCGGAGCCGTTTTCGCATGAGAGGCTGGACGCGGAAGTGAAGTCGGCGGAAAGCGAAGTGGACAGCGCGATAAGCGAAGATAAGATCGGGCAAGACCTACAGGATAAAATAAAACAATTCGGCGCGGAGTTTGACGTCTCGCTGATTGGCATCGTGGAGAAAACGGGCGACGGCATCGTGTTTGTGCGCGGCCTTGAGGGCGCGAAATACGGGGAGCTTTTGCAGTTTGACCACGGCGCTTACGGCATCGTCATGAACCTGGAAAAAGACAGGGTGGGCGCGGTGCTCTTAAACGCTGTGGAGGAGGTTTCGGAAGGCTCTATGGTGCGCCACACCGGCGACGTGGTAAAGGTGCCGGTGGGGGACGCGCTTTTATCGCGCGTGGTGAACCCGATCGGGCTGCCCATCGACGCAAAAGGAAGGGTCGAAACGGAAAAGCACCGGCCTATCGAATCGGAAGCGCCGCCCATTATAGACAGGCAGGCGGTGAACGAGCCGCTGCAAACGGGTATTATGGCGATCGATTCCATGATCCCGATTGGGCGGGGCCAGCGTGAGCTTATCATAGGTGACAGGCAGACGGGCAAAACGGCGATTGCCGTCGATACCATCATAAACCAAAAGGGGAAGGACGTGATCTGCATTTATGTGGCGATCGCGCAGAAAGCTTCTACCGTCGCGGATATTGTAAACCGGCTGGATGAATATGGCGCGATGGATTATACGGTCGTCGTCGCCTCTACGGCAAGTGACACGGCGCCCATGCAATACATCGCCCCCTACGCGGGCTGCGCCATTGCCGAAGAGTTTATGTACGAAGGAAAAGACGTGCTTGTCGTGTATGACGACCTTTCAAAGCACGCTGTGGCATACCGCACCATGTCGCTGCTTTTGAGGAGGCCGCCCGGGCGCGAGGCGTACCCCGGCGACGTGTTCTACCTGCATTCCCGGCTGCTGGAGCGCGCGGCAAAGCTGAGCGATAAGCTGGGGGCGGGCTCTATGACGGCGCTGCCCATTGTGGAGACGATGGACGGGGATATCAGTTCGTATATCCCGACGAACGTTATTTCTATCACGGACGGGCAGATATACCTTGAGTCCGAGCTTTTTAACTCCGGCCAGCGCCCGGCGATCAATGTGGGCCTTTCCGTATCCCGCGTGGGCGGCAGCGCGCAGATCAAGGCGATGCGGCAGGTGGCCGGCCCGCTTCGGATCGAGCTGGCGCAGTACCGCGAGCTGGCGGTGTTCGCGCAGTTTGCTTCCGACCTTGATAAAGCGACGCAGGACGCTATCGCGAACGGTGTGCGGCTGACGCAGGCGCTTATCCAGCCGGAAGGTTTTCCTGAAGGTAGTAAGACAATCAAAGAATAGCTGGCACAAAAGCTGCTGATGGATGTGCCGGTCAAAAAGATACGGCAGTTCAATAAAGAGTTTTTAGGGTATTTTTCCGCGAGGAACCAGGCGGTGATGAAAGAGATCGCGGAAAGCGGGCTGATGACGGAGGAACAGTCGAAGCTTATCACGGATTCCGCGGCGGAATTTAAGAAGACATTTCTTGGAGCGGCGGAGCAGGGTAAAGGCGCCGGTAAAAAATGAGGAACGCATCCGATATTAACAACAGCATACGCGCCGTAAGCCAGACGAGCCAGATCACAAACGCGATGAAGCTGATCTCCACCTCCAAGATGCAAAAAGCGAACGCGCGCTACGAGGCAAACCGGATCTATTTTGACCGCGTGCGCTCCGCGCTGAAAGATATATTGACGCATTCGCGCGAGCTGCACCACACATTTCTGGAAAAGCATGAAAGCGGCATTCCGGCGTATGTGGTCATCGCGGCGGATAAGGGCCTTGCCGGCGCGTACAACCACAATGTACTGAATTTCGCGTTTGATAAAATGCCGGAGGGCGATAAATTCGTGATATCGATCGGGCAGGAGACCCGCGCGTTCTTTTCGCGGAAAAAGATACCGATCGACGTGGAATACCTCCATGTCGCGCAGAACCCGACGCTGTACGAAACGCGCCGTCTTGTGGAGGATATCTCGAAGATGTATAAAGAGGGTATTATGAGCGAAGTGAACCTCATCTATACGAGATATTTTTCCACGGTGAAGCAGAAGCCGGTATCCATAAAACTATTGCCGGTGGAATTGACCGACTTTGACGACGTGAAGCTGGAAACGGAATACGGTACCGAGCTTGACTACCACCCTTCCGCGTCGCAAGTGTTCGATACGCTGGTGCCGCAATATATTGTGGGGCTGGTGTATGGCGCGGTGGTGCAGGCTTATGCGAGCGAGAACAGCGCGCGCATGGTCGCGATGGATAACGCTTCCAGAAACGCGTCCGAAATGATGAGCAGGCTGAGCATTGAAATGAACCACGCCCGGCAGTACGCTGTAACGCGGGAGATCACTGAAATTGTGGGCGCGCTGGACGCCATGGCAGAAGAGGAGTAGCGGAATGTATAACTATAAAACAGTCAGTGAAGGGGAGATCGTAAAGATAACCGGCCCTGTGCTGGACGTCGCGTTTCCGGAGGCGGCCACGCCGTCGCTGCACACCGTTTTATATACCGAGATCGGCGAAAGGAAAGTGTGGATGGAGGTTGCCGGGCAAAACGGCAATGTGGTGCACTGCGTGGCGCTCGAGGCCACGGAAGGCGCTTCGTGCGGGCTGAAGGTCATCAACACGGGCGAGCCTGTGACCGTGCCGGTCGGTAAATCCATACTGGGCCGCGTGATCAACGTGATGGGCGACGCGATAGACGGCAAGGGCCCGCTTGAGACGGAGGAGTATTGGCCCATCTACAGGGAAGCCCCGCCGTTTGCCGAGCAAAACCCGGTATCCGAGGTGTTTGAAACCGGCCTTAAGGTCATTGACCTTCTGGCGCCTTACGCAAAGGGCGGCAAGATCGGCCTGTTTGGCGGCGCGGGCGTGGGCAAGACGGTGCTGATAAACGAGTTGATCCATAATATCGCGACGGAAAGCGGCGGCTATTCCGTGTTTACAGGCGTGGGCGAGCGCAGCAGGGAAGGGTATGACCTAATACAGGAAATGACGGAAAGCGGCGTAATAGAGAACACGGCACTCGCGTTCGGGCAGATGAACGAGCCGCCCGGGTCGCGTATGCGCGTCGCGCTCACCGGCCTTACGCTGGCCGAATACCTGCGCGATATGACAGGCCAGAATATACTGCTTTTCATTGATAATATCTATCGGTTTATACAGGCGGGCTCGGAGGTATCGGCGCTTTTGGGCCGTATCCCTTCGGCGGTGGGGTACCAGCCCACGCTCGCTAATGAGCTGGGCGAGCTGCAAGAGCGCATTACATCTACAAAGCACGGATCCATCACGTCGGTGCAGGCGATTTATGTGCCCGCCGATGACCTCACAGACCCCGCCCCGGCGACGACGTTTTCGCACCTCGACGCGACGACGGTGCTTTCAAGGAGCGTTTCCGAGTTGGGTATTTACCCGGCGGTCGACCCGCTGGAATCGTCCTCGCGGATACTCGACCCGCGCATTGTGGGGGAGGAGCATTACGAGATCGCGGGGCGCGTGATCAATACCTTACAGCGCTACAAGGAATTGCAGGATATCATATCTATTTTGGGTATGGAGGAGCTTGCGCCCGAAGATAAGATATTGGTGTTCCGCGCGCGTAAAATACAAAGGTTCCTGTCGCAGCCCATGTTTGTGGCCGAGGTATACACGGGTGTGAAAGGGAAATTTGTGCCGATTGCCGAGACGATCAAGAGCTTTAGGGAGATACTGGACGGCGCGGCGGACGACCTGCCGGAGCAGGCGTTCTTTATGGTGGGCAACCTCGATGAGGCGCGGGAAAAAGCAAAGGGCATGTGAGCTATGGCGACAAAATATTTGCTGGAAATATTGACGCCCGAGCGGTCGTTTTTTGTGGATATGGTGGAGTCCATTATCTTTGAGACCGAAGACGGCGAAATGTCCATACAAAACGGGCATGAAACGATGGTTATCTCCATCATCCCGAGCGAGATACGCATCAACACCGGCAGTAAGTGGCTGGCTTGTTCGGTGGCGGAGGGGTTTATTGAGGTGCGGCCGGATGAAACGATCATGTTTACGCAGAGCGCGGAGTGGCCGGAAGAGATAGACGTTAAGCGCGCAGAACGCGCCAAAGAGCGCGCGGAAGAACGGATGCGCCAGCGGCAGAGCGAGCAGGAATACCGGAGAAGCAAGATCGCCCTCGCGCGGGCTATGGCAAGGCTGGCGCTTACGAAGAGGAAGACGAAGCTGTAGGAATACGGCATACTATACTATAATGTTTGGGGGCGGATGATAAAAATGTGTATCGAATTTAAAAAGCTCAGTGAGTTTGACAGAGGTATACTTTATAGCTTATTGTCGGACGCCTACGCGTTTGATAGCAGGTATGAAGATACCTACAAAGAAGACTGGCTGGCCGCTGAAAAGTTCTTTTTTGATAATCCGGATATCGGAGACAAATATTGTTCTGTAGCAACGCTGCATGGTGAAGCAATTGGTTGGATTGGATGGGACCCAAGGAATCTCCCGGATTACGCTATCATTGGCCATAATTGCATTATTACCAGGCATAAAGGGAAAGGGTATGGAAAAATCCAGCTTCAGGAAGCGGTGAACAAGATCATCAAAAGCGGCGCAAATAAAATCTATGTTTCTACAGACAATGAATTAACGCCCGCGCAGAAAATGTATGAGAGTGTTGGATTTAAAAGAATGGACAATTCGGCGTTGGCGCAATGGCAAGTGGCGCAAAACACGGATATATACTATGTTTTGGAAGTGCGCGCGGTAT
>QMCD01005450.1_pt1 | contig 10014 bp, 7 predicted proteins | sample 1821841 | NCBI WGS metagenome assembly QMCD01 (sample SAMN01991225, study PRJNA193472) | Termite gut metagenome, whole genome shotgun sequencing project. | isolation source: worker | host: Macrotermes natalensis
TGGAATTTCCCGGGAAATACACTATTTTTGTGGTATAATGAAGTAAAGCGCAGAACGCCGCAACGCGGTCGACGCAAAATTGCTAACGCTTCGGATTCAGAGTTGTAAAGTATTGACAATCATAACGGTTATGGTGAGGTTCAAAACCCTCCAGCTCCACCCGGCCACTTGGGAGTATTGTGAAAAACACCGTAAATCAAGCGTTTACGGTGTTTTGTCATTTTAGCACATTGGCAAATCAAAATAATTCCATATTTTTGTGGCTGTTGCCTAATCTCTCTGCTAACCATGAGTACCACAGACGACGACGCATGTGCAAGCCGGACGACGGTCGAAGAGTTGTTTCGTAAATACTACCGCGTTCTGCGTGCCTATGCCTATCGTCTGGTCGGCAGTCACACTACGGCAGAGGACATCGTGCAGGATGTCTGGTACGAGTTGTGTAAAAAAAGCTCCTCCCTTGAGTTGGGCCCCGCCATCAAATACTACCTCTTCAAAGCGGTTTACACCAAATCGCTGAACCATCTTACGGATCGGGCCAACCGGACAAGCGAATATCGCGAATCTCCGACGGAGGCGAAGATCCAACAGATTTACATCCAATCCCAACTGTCTGAGCCCGAGAACGACCTCTATATAAATGAGCTGACCGAGATAATACAACGCCTCGTCGACAGGATGCCACCTCAGTGCAGGACTGTGTACTCCCTCAGCCGGAATTGCGACATGAAGAACACCGAGATCGCCCTGCACCTCGGGATTTCTGTTAAGGCGGTCGAAAAACATATCTCGAAAGCGCTCTCCATCCTGCGCTCCACCCTCAAAGAGGGCGCGATCCGCTGATCTTATTTTTTTTGGTCGACGGGGTAGGGTTTTTCCCCTCCCGTTTGTTATACTTGTATACACCCACGGATCGAAACACCTGAAATGCTCAAAACCGACATGGAGATAGAGATTATCATATCAAAGTATGTAAGTGGAAATCCGACCACGGAAAAGGAGAAGGAACAACTCCTTCATTGGTTGGAACAGTCCGAAGAGAACAGACGACAATTCAGAGACGCATGTGATATTTGGTTGGCCGGCGGCGACGCATCGGCCGAAGATATTCACACCGAACGGGCCCTGGCGCGGTTGATGGATCGGATCGGATCCGCATCCGCAGCTGAAAAAATCGCGAGGTGCGGTCCCGTCCCCCGTATGTGGCGCTTACTGCGGGTCGCTGCGGCGATCGCGTTGCCGTTGGCATGCATTTACGCAGGTTACAGATGGCACGATGCACGAGAGGCCACCGAGACGGTCGTGGTCAACAAGGCGATGACCCACAACCGGAGCAAGGCGCGTTTCGTACTGCCCGACAGCACCGTAGTGTGGCTCAACTCGAACAGCGTGCTTGAGTACCCCGATGCCTTCACCGGCCCCAAGCGCGTGGTGCGGCTTCACGGCGAAGCGCTGTTCGATGTGAAGAAGGCGAACGACTTTCCTTTTATCGTTCAGGTCGACGAAATAGATGTCGAAGTGCTCGGCACCCGTTTCGTGGTTCAGAACTATCCCGACAAACCGATCATAGAGACGGTGCTGGTGGAGGGAAGCGTGAAGATCGGCGGCAGCGGCATCACCGATCCCACGATACTCACCCCCGGACAACTCCTCTCGTTGGACAAACAGAGCAACACGACCGACGTGCGGTCGGTCGACAGTTCGAACTACACGAGTTGGATAAATTCGCAATTGGTGTTCGACAACAGCAACCTGGGCGACATCATCACCAACCTGCAAAAATGGTACGGCATAGATATTGTGGTGACGAGATGTCTGTTGGAAGAGACGAGCCTGTCGTTCACTGTGAATAACGAACCGCCGGAGGAGATACTTAAGTACATGTCGTTGACGATCCCGGCGAAGTTGGAGTTCAGGGAGGGAAAATACTATCTCGCCCCGTACAGTTAGACAGACCGATGAAAAGTTGAATAATAACCTTTAAAACTGAAAAGCCATGTGAAAAAAAACTACTAAAAAAAGCAGGCCGATGCGCTAACATCCACCTGCTCACAATGTTTTAGTTAACATTCTACCAGTGTAACGAATAATATTAACATTAAAACCCCACAAAGTTATGAAGAAATTTTTTGATAACGCGTTTTTTCATCTTTTTTGTTTGGTCTCCGCGTTAATTGTGTTCCAGAGTGCGGCGGCCGAGTCGGCCCAGCCGGCCCTGATAGATTTGGACGTCGAGGGATTCTCTCTGAAGCAGGTCTTCAAGGAGATCGAATCCAAGAGCAGTCTCACTTTCTTTTACAACGACAAATTGATCGACGTCGAGCGTACGGTCGATGTGAACGTCAAGAATGCGACGGTCGAAAATATTCTCGACAACATCCTGACCGATTGCAGCTATGTGATCGAAAACAAGATGATCCTGTTGTTCCCAAAAACGACAGGCGGCGGCGCATCCTCATCCGCACCGGCAGCCACTCAACAGCAACAGCAGAACAGGGTGACGGGAGCGGTGACCGATTTGAACGAGAGGCCCGTTGCCGGCGTGAGCGTGATTGTGGTAGGAACGAACATCGCGACTCTGACCGACGCCGCCGGTGAGTTCGCCCTCGCCGACGTTCCCGCCGGAGCGACGCTTCAGGTGTCGTTCATCGGATACCAGACCCAACAGATCGCCGTGGGCGCGCAGAGACGCGTCAATGTCATCCTTCAGGAAGATTTTACCGCCATCGAGGATGTCGTGGTGGTGGGATACGGCACACTGCGTAAAAAAGACCTGACCGGTTCGGTGGGACAGGTTTCGTCCGGCGCTATTGAAGCACTCTCTACCAACCGCATAGAGCAGGCCCTGACAGGACAGGTAGCCGGTGTGCAGGTTATCTCCAAAACAGGTATGCCGGGCGAGGGCCCAATGATCCGCATCCGCGGTGTGGGCAGTATCACCGCCGGTTCGGACCCCCTCTATGTGGTGGACGGTTTTCCGACCGATAACATTCAGACTCTGAACCCGAGCGACATCGCGAGTATAGATATATTGAAGGACGCCTCCTCTACCGCGATCTACGGATCGAGGGGATCGAACGGTGTTATCATCATCAACACCAAACGAGGCCGCGCCGGAAAGCCGACGGTCACCGCCGATATTTCCTACGGTATATCGCAGGTCTATGACATTCCGCGAATGATGAACGGCCCCGAATTAGCCGAGTACGCCTACTGGTCGGTGAGGAACCGCAACCTCGACCTGGGCGTCACCAACGAGGTTCTCGACAGCACCACTCCCACCTCATGGCCGCGACTCGCGCTTCCCAAACCCCAATGGGAGGTGATTAACGGCACCAACGTAGTCGACTTCGACATGGTGAGGGCGATCCTTCGGCTCGCACCCCAAAGCCGCTACATGGTGGGTGTGAACGGCGGCAGCGAGAACGTGCAGTATCTGTTGAGCGCCGAGTATCTCAATCAGCAGGGTGTGGTGCGCAACAGCGACTTCGACCGTCTGTCGCTGAGGGCCAATGTAGACGTCAAGTTGTCGGATAAGTTCTCCGTCAAACTAAACGTCAACCCCTCGTTAACCAACGAGAACATGTCTTACGAGAGCAGTTCGTCCAACTACGGAGGTTACATGTCGGGCAGTCCCGTCAACCGCGCCCAGTTGTGGCCCTCCTACTTCCCGGCCCGGAGCGCCGACGGTGAGTACTTCATGTTCTCGCACAACGACGCGTCGCACGAGTGGAACCCCCTGGCCCAGGTGAACGAGGTTCTCAACTACCGGAAGCGTTCGCGCATACTGTCCAACATGAATATCGACTACCAAATCTACGATGATCTGCGATTCAACATCATGCTCGGCGGCACGATCGGCAACTCTACCGCCACCCGTTTCGAGCCCAGCCTGCCGGTCTTCTCCTCGGGCGGCGACTACGACAACGATGCGTTCGGTCTCGACGAGTCGTCAATGAGCATCAACTGGATCACAGAGTACACGCTCCACTACAACAAGACGATAGGCAAGCACTCCATTCAGGGACTCGCCGGTTACACGGCACAGGCGAGTTGGAACAAGTCGAGCAGCCTGCAAAGCAACCGCTATCCCAACAACCTGATTCCCTATCTGAGCGCTGTGGCCAACACCCTGAGCGGAGGTACGGCCAACGTGAACGAGTGGTCGCTGGTGTCGTGGCTGGCGCGCGTCAACTACAACTACGACAGTAAATACTATCTCACCGCGTCGTGGCGTACCGACGGATCCTCGCGCTTCGGACAGGACAGCAAGTACGGTAACTTCCCGTCTGTGTCAGTCGCATGGCGCATATCCCAGGAGAATTTCCTCAGGGACAACATGGGCGTGCTCGACGATCTGAAACTGAGGGTGAGCTACGGACTTACCGGCAACAACAACATCGGCAACTACAACCACATCGCAACGATCAGTTATCTTCGCGCGGTGCTCGGCGATGGGGCGGCGCAGGGTTACGCTCCGGCGGCACTCAACAATCCGATGCTTACGTGGGAGGTACAGAAACAGGTGAACGCAGGGTTGGATCTCGCCATGTTTCGCAACAGGGTGTCGGTCACTTTCGATTACTACCACTCGCGCAACACGGGCCTTCTGCTCGACGTCAACATTCCCGCCACCACGGGCTTCACACGCACCACCAAGAACATCGGCGAGGTGCAGAACCATGGTTTCGACATTCAGGTCAGGACGGAAAACATCCGCAATGATAATTTCAGATGGTCGACCGATTTCAACATCTCCTCGTTCAAGAACAAGGTGATCGCGCTCGGCCCTGAAGGCGACCCCATCAGAAGCTCCTCGCACATTACCCAGATCGGCCGCCCCATCGGAATGTTCCACGGCTACCAGGTGGACGGAGTCTTCATGAATCAGGCCGAAGTGGATAAGGGCCCGATCTTCGGTATCGGCACGTCGAACCAGTCGCGTCCGGGCGACCTGCGCTTTGTCGACAAGAACAACGACGGCCAGATCAACTCCCTCGACCAGGGCGAAATGGGAAATCCCTATCCCGACTTCACCTACGGGATGACCAACAACATCACGTGGAAAAACCTCACCCTGAGCGTCAGTTTCTACGGCAGCTATGGCAACGAGATCCTCAACCTCGCCTCCTCAGGGATCCTCAACAAACGAGGCAACCGCGTGGGGCAGCTGGCCACCCAGCTCAACTTCTGGAAGACCGAACAGGAACCTGGCGACGGAGTCGCACCGAGGCCCAACGACGCTTCCACGGGCGGCAACAGGGAGGTCTCGCAGCACTTCATCGACACCGGTACGTTCCTTCGCATCAACAATCTGAGACTGAGTTGGGATCTGCCCGTGTCGGCGATCGGAAAGGCTATAAAAGTCAACTCCATGAATGCGCAGCTCTACTTCAACATCTCGAACCTCTACACCTTCACCGGAAACGAGACCTGCTTCAACCCCGACGTGAGCAACAGCACCGCTTCGTTGACCCCCGGTGTGAGTTACAGCGATTATCCATTGCCGCGCACATATTTGTTGGGAATAAACGTCAGATTTTAACAACCATCGAAAATCGCAGTCATTATGAAAAAGATAGTATTGATCATAAGCATAATCATATTCGCGGGGTGTTCCGGTGATTTCATCAATCGTTACCCCCTTTCCACAGCCACGGTGGCGAATGTATACAAAACCGACAAAGACTTTCAGGACGCTCTGGTGGGGTGTTACAACCAGTTGAGATCGCAGTTCGGCACCTACTGGCAATGGGATCTGGTCAGCGACGACGCCCGCCATCAATGGTCGACGCTCGACGTGAGACGCAACATGGACGAGTACACCTATCTCAACAACGAGGGCATCTTTTCATCGCGCTGGAACGGTTACTACACACTGATCTATCGCGCGAACTACATCCTCGGGGCGATAGAGGACAAGGACGAATCGGCCGTTCCGAAAAAGCAGGCCTACATCGGGGAGGCTAAATTCATGAGAGCCATCTCCCACTTCCACCTCGTACGGGCCTTCGGAGCCGTTCCCCTCATCACCGCAGTCATTCCCGACAGCGAGGCTCTCAAGATCGGACGCACTCCGGTCGACGAGGTCTATCGCCAGATAATATCCGACCTGGTCGACGCAGGCAACTCACTGCCCGCCTCTTACACCGGGGCCGATCTCGGGCGTGTTACCAAAGGGGCGGCAAAGTCGCTGCTCGGATGCGTCTGCCCTTTGGTCATTCCGGGGAAACCGTGCTCAAGGAGGTGACGGGGATGGGTTACGCGCTGCTCGAAAACTTCGCCGACCTGTGGAATTATTCGCTCAACGAGCATCACAGCGAATACATCTTCGACATCGAGTATGCGTCGGACATCCAGTTGGGATCTTCATTCACCAACGATTTCATGCCACAGCAGGCCGAGATCGCCCAACTGTGGGGTATCCCCGGCGCGGCGGGCAACAGCTACACCCCGTCCGACGCACTGTTCGATATATTCGAGGATACCGACCTGAGGAAGGACATCACCGCCTCCCGCGGATGGGTCGACGCCGAGGGTGTCTACCATGAGATCAATCCTAGCGGCCAGGGAGCCAAAACTTACCAGAAGAAGTACCTCACCGCCATTCCCCGCAGCAACGACAGCCCCGCCAACTGGAAGGTGATCCGCTACGCCGACGTGCTGTTGATGCTGGCCGAGGCGCTCAACGAGAACGGCAAAACCTCTGAGGCGCTTCCATGGATCAACATGGTGAGAACCCGCGCCGGAGTCGATCCTTATCCCGCCACCATCACGACGGCGGCGCTCCGCGAAGAGATCATGGACGAACGCCGCCGAGAATTGTCGTTCGAGGGGCACCGTATCTGGGATCTGCTCCGTACGGGACGCGTGTTGGATGCCTGCGGGCCGCTGGGCATGCAGCCCCACATGGTTCTGTTCCCAATTCCCCTGGCCCAGATCCAGGTTATGAACAATCCTTCTATATTCCCGCAGAACCCCGGTTGGGATTAACTCTGTACCTTATGTTGGTCTTACACTAAAAACGAGATATGATAATGAAGAAAAGTAAAATGGACAGGCGCGATTTTTTGAGGGACGTTGCGGCGCTGAGCGCCCTGGTGGCGATCAACCCTTTGGCGGGCTACGCCTCACTGACTGACCGGCCGCCCATAGCCCCCGCCCCGGCACGCGGACGGAAGATGCACGGCATACAGGTCGGAGCGGTGTCGTTCGTCGACGAAGGAGTGGAGAAGGTGCTCGACTTCCTGCAAAAGGAGGTACACATCAACACCCTGTTCGTCACCGTATTCACCTACGGCCGCGGATTGGCCGGCAGGCAGATACCGGGGCAGCCCATGCCCGACCACGGTTCGCAGGAGTCGGACGCGCAAACCTACCACGGCGGCAATTACGCCATGACGAATCCGAAATTCTACACAAATACTGTACTCAAGCAGGTGAGGGCGCCGGAACACGGAGACTTCGACGTTCTGGCCGCTGTCATTCCCCAGGCCCGCAAGAGAGGCATGCAGGTCTACGCCTGCGTGGAGGATCAGTGGCGGCAGGATGTTCCCGGGATACTGCCTCTGAGGGAGACCGATCTTTACGGACGCACGGCCAACACCCTCTGTCTGTTCCATCCCGACGTGAAGGAGTTCTGGACTGCGTTGGTGGCCGACCTCTGCTCGTCGTACCCCATCGACGGGGTGATGTTCTTCAACGAACGCAACGGGCCGCTCCTCTCGGCACTCGGGGCAAGCCACTTTCAGAGTATCGACTCGTCGAGGGTAACCTGCTTTTGCGACCACCACAAAAAGGCGGCGATCGAACACGGACTCGATTTCGAACGGATCAAGGAGGGGTATCGCAAACTCGATACCTTCGTCCAACAGTCGCTCCGCAACATTCGCCCTAGCGACGGATATTATGTGGAGTTTCAGCGCCTGATGCTCGACTATCCAGAGATTTCGGCCTACGACAGACTTTTCGACGAGGCCAAACACCAGATCCTCAAAGATGTCTACGGCAAGGTGAAGTCTATCAACAAGAAGTTGCAGGTCGGTTTCCACATTGAGCACGTGAACTCGTTCAACCCGCTGTTCCGCGCGACGCGCAGCTACGACGAACTCGCCGACATGGCCGACTTCCTGAAGGTGGTCTCCTACAACAATTGCGCGGGAGAACGCTACGCCAACTTCATCCGCAACGTCGGCTCCACCGCATTCAGGGATGTTCCCCTCGAAATGTTGATGAGAGTGAACAACCGCCTGCTCGGGTACGGCGAGAGCGAACCCTCGCTCGACCAACTGCCCACGGCGGGTCTGTCGGCCGACACCGTCTACCGCGAAACGCAGCGGGCGGTAAAGGGCGTGAACGGCAAGTGCCTCATCCTGCCGGGGATCGACGTCAACATCCCCACCGGCAGGAACAGCCGAAAAGCCTCCGAACAGGATACCTACGAAGCCACCCTGGCCGCCTATCGCGGCGGGGCCGACGGAGTGATCCTCTCGCGCAAGTATTCGGAGATGAATCTGGCCAACCTCAGAGGTGCCGGACGGGCGATCCGCGAAGGTAACAGGTTGTGATTGTGTAAACTGCTAAAAAAACGAAGAAAATGGACAATGATCAGCAAAGAACAACCCAACGGATCGACACGCAGAAGGTGATCGGCATTCAGATCGGCGCCGAGTCCTTTATGGACGAGGGCATAGAACAGGTGTTGGATATTTTGCAGGAGAAAGCCGGTGTCAACACCCTTTACGTCTCCACCTTTACCTACGACCGCGGCATTCACGGACGGCCTTCAAGGAACTGGCCCGACCACGGGATACACGAACCCGACTCGGCCCGTTACCACGGCGGCAACTACGCAACTCCCCACGCCGAATTCTACCGCAACACCCGGATAAGGGGCGAGCAACTGAAAGCTCCCGACTTCGGGAACGTCGACCTTCTCGAACAGGTGATCCCGGCGGCTCGTCGCCGGAGGATGAATGTCTACGCCTCGGTTCAGGACGGATTCGAGTACCCCGACGACGTGACTATGTTCAAGGATTTCTACGAGGAGAATCTCGGCGGCCAAAAGGGAGGAGCGATGTGTTTCTACGCTCCCGACGTGCGCGAGTTCTGGAAGGCGGTGAGCGTCGATCTCTGCACATCGTACGACATCGACGGGATTCTGCTCTTTAACGAACGAGGCGGGCCGCCGAAGGCGGCGGCCCCTAGCATACAGTCGTCGCGGGTAACCTGCTTCTGCGAACACCACCGCAAGGCGGCCGAAGAGATGGGCATCGACTTCGAACGCGCCAAGGAGGGTTACCGCCAGCTCGATGCCTTCGTGCAACGCTCACTTGCGGGCGACCGGCCCACCGACGGCTACTACGTCGAGTTCGCTCGCCTTATGGCCGCTTGGCCCGAGGTGTACGCATACAACAAACTCTTCGACATGGGCAAAACCCAAGTTCTGGCCGATGTATACGCAGCGGTAAAAGGAGTTGGCAAGAACCAGCAGGTGGGATTCCACATCGAGCACGTCAACTCGTTCAATCCCTTCTACCGGGCGACGCGCGGGTACGAGGATATGGCACAGATAGCCGACTTCCTCAAGATCGTGGTCTACAACAACTGCGGCGGGGAGCGCTACGCCTCGTTCATTCGCAACGCGGGTTCGATGGTCTTCCGCGACATTCCGGCCGAGGAGTTGATGCGCTTCAACAACTATCTTTTGGGCTACGGCACCGACGAGGCCTCGATGGAGGGGTTGGCGACGGCTGGTCTGTCGGCCGACTATGTCTATCGCGAAACCAGGCGCGCTCTCGACGGCGTGGAGGGTCACCGATGCGACATCCTGTCGGGGATCGACATCAACATCCCGACGGGAAGAGACAGCAGAAAACAATCTCCCCATGACGCCTATGACGCCACTTTTGCCGCACTGAGAGGTGGCGCGCAGGGAGTTTTTTGCCCATCATCATTTGCAGCACGAACTGCCACAACGCTACCAAATTGATTTATACCTAACTCTATTGCTGG
>QMCD01000894.1_pt1 | contig 10013 bp, 10 predicted proteins | sample 1821841 | NCBI WGS metagenome assembly QMCD01 (sample SAMN01991225, study PRJNA193472) | Termite gut metagenome, whole genome shotgun sequencing project. | isolation source: worker | host: Macrotermes natalensis
AATCCCGATGATATCGCACGGCCCGGCTATGAATGGGAGCTGGCCGACGTCAAGGGCGCTGCGTCATGCTCGGGCTGTGGATCGGGATCGGGCTGGGGCTGGGGGTGTTGCTGCTGACCCCCGCCGGGAATAAGTTGCTCCAGGCGTTGAAACAGCGGCTCTTCGGCAAAAAATGAACTGTAGTTCCCCCTGTGCAGCACGGCAAAGACCATCACGGCCAGTGTAGTCAGGAGGAGTAACCACCCGGTGATACGTTTTATCATGGTTTGGATTGTTTTTCGAGTATCTCCACGGCACGTTGCATCGTCTTGTCGATCGCGTACGCTTCGGCATGGAGTGCCGTGGCACCGAGTGGCGTGTTACGGCCAATGTTGGCCCTGAGCTGCGCTTCGAGGATCGGACGCGACTCGGCGATCTGTTTGTAGTTCGGCTTGACACCCTGACGCGCGGCGTAACGCACGAAATCGTTCACCAGATTCTTGTCGCGATCGAAAAATGCGTCCAGTTGCGCGAGGGAGGTGATGTTATCTAACGCCACGCGGTGTCGATCGGTGTAGTCGAGCGTGTATCGCGACAGGATGTTGCGGTAGACCACCTCCACGAGATAGGGTGTCACACCCAGCGTGTCGACCGGCATCTCCACGTCGGGCATAATGCCGCCCCCGGCCTGCAACACCCTTCCGCCAGGTGTCACACGACTCACCGTATCGGCGACATACGTCCCGTAAGGCTTCTGTATCGAACGCCCGGTGGGTGTATAGTAACGTGCCACCGTCAGGCGCACCGCCGTACTGTCCTCGAACGGGATCTGTTTCTGCACCAGTCCCTTGCCGAACGACTGCCGTCCGATGATGGTGGCACGGTCGTTATCCTGCAACGCACCGGCCAGGATCTCGCTCGCCGAAGCCGAATGTTCATCTATCAGCACCACCAACGGCACATGCTGATAGGCACCTTTACCGTTGCTATGCTCCTCGACGCGGCGGCGGTTTCGATCCTCCGTGTAGACGATCATCGCACCGGCAGGGAGGAACTCGTTGGCTATCTTCACCGACTGGTCATAGATCCCTCCCACGTTGCCGCGCAGGTCCAGAATGAGGCCTCGCATCTCTTCGACACCTTCTAATCCCCCGCGGGGGTGCTTCGCCGCAGGCGATAGCTTGGGCGGGGGAGAGAGGGCTTTTTTTACCTCCCCGTACGACGTCGTGGTGAACTGCGACAGTTTCAAGTATCCGATCCCGTCGGCGATCATGAATGCCGTTTCGACACTGTGGAGGGGTATCGGTCCGCGGGTGATCTCGATCTCCACCGGTTGCGATATCCCTTCGCGTTGCAGGCCCAGTTTCACTTTCGTGTCCCGCGGTCCGCGCAGCATCCGTACCACGTTCAGTTGCGGCAACTTCTGTCCTGCGACGAGCGAGTCGTCGATGCGGATGATCCGATCACCGGTACGCACACCGGCACGTTCGCTCGGACCGGACGGAATGAGTGTCAGTACGACGGCCGTGTCGGTCATCATGTTGAACGCCACGCCAATCCCGTCGAATCCGCCTTCGATCATCTCCTGCACGCCCTGCATTTCCGACTTTGGGATGTAGGTCGAGAAGGGATCGAGTTGTTGCAACAGGGTGGGCAGCATCGCTTCGGACAATGAATCTGTCGACACAGGGTCGACATATTCGGCATTGATCAATGCCAGTGCGCGCCACAACTTGTTGTCGCGCACGTTGTCCGAAACGGTGCCGCGGAGGGTCGCGAGGGGGTTCGCGACGCGGCTTGTGAAGCGTCCCACGAGGAATCCCGCCGCCACCAGGACGAGCATCACGATCCAGCCCGATCGCCTCATATCACGCCACCCTTAGACTTTGCCGCGGCAGCTGCTGCGGCAGCTTCTTTCTCCGCCCTGTGGTTATCGAACGTGTAGGTCACCCCGACGCTCAGCAGCAGCTGTGTCTGCAAGTGGTAGTGCTGCGCACGGTTGTAGTAGAGTTGGAAGTATACCGATGTGGTGAGGAACCGCGTGGCTTTGATGTCGAGCGTGTTCTCCCACCGTACCGTCGGATGCACGGCCAGCATCGGCTTGTTGCCCACTTCGCCACCCGTGTTCCATGCCGCGAGGGCGCCCTCGTACTCATCGACGGATCTGTATTTTTTATCCTTGCCGAAGTAGGAGAGCCATCCCATGAACGAGTAGAGTGTCGTGCGATAGCGGATGATCTCCTTGCGTCCGAACTTGCGGTCGAAATCCACCTGCACGGACGAACCACCCTCCCAACGTGCCCGTTTATCGCTGGCCGTCAGGCCGTAGGTCAGCCACCCGGTTTTGCCGCCCCACACGTTCTCGTGCACGATGCGGTTGTCGACGAACGTACCACTGATGGCTATTGGTGAAATGTTGACGATGAAGGGCCACTTCTTATCGGGACTCTTGTACGTGAAACCGAGCGATGCGTCGAAGTATCCCGGCGCGAGGAACGAGCTCTTACGCTCTTCGAGTTTCTGTTGCGAACGCGAGATGTAACCGTGCGCGAACTGACTTCGGAAGCGGATGATCGACGCCAGTGCCCAGTCGCGACTGATGGCGTAGGCGGGCGATGTGGAGATTTGGAACTCATCCTGATACTTGAACCAGGTGGCCTTTTTGGTCGTCACGCCATCCGCGACGAGTTCGAGGTTCATGCGGTTGTAACCGAACTTGGCGTCGAACTTCGAGGTCAACGAGAATTTCCCTTTCGTGTAGGTGTGGTAAATGTACGCCGTGGCGGAGAGACCGATGGAGTTGTCACCACCCGATGTCTTGATCCACGAGTCGTTGAACGACGTCACGGTACCCATCAACCCCACGCCGTATTCCAACTGATTGCGTTGGTGACGGATCGCACGGCGTCGTGCGCGCGCTCCGGCGGGGGAGTGGTACGTGTCGCTCGACACCTCGTCGCCGTCCGCCGCATCGTCCAGCGGCTTCACCGGAGTTGCGAGGCGCATGTTGTCGAAACTGATCTGTGCCTGTGCCGCATCGGAGCACACCACGAACACCATACACAAAAGAAGCAGTAAACCGTGTCTCATAATTCTCGATCTGTTTGTCTTGATATTGCACAAATATAGGAATTTATTTCGTACTTTCGTACCATTATGTCGTACATTGGAGCTCATGTCAGTGCATCGGGCGGTGTGGAGAACGCACCGCTGAATGCCGCGCGTATCGGTGCCACAGGATTCGCCCTCTTCACCAAGAACCAACGCCAGTGGAGCACCCCTCCGTTGACACAGAAATCCATCGACGCGTTCCGCGAGAACTGCCGCGCGCATAGCTTCGTGCCGGCAGCCATACTGCCGCACGACAGCTACCTGATCAATCTTGGTCACCCCGCTCCAATGGAGTTGGAGCGGTCGCGCGCGGCATTTCTCGACGAGATGCAGCGTTGCGAGGCGTTGGGGCTGGACAAACTGAACTTCCATCCGGGGAGTCACCTGAAGCAGATCTCCGTGGACGAATGCCTGTCGCGTGTGGCGGAGAGTATTAATCGTGTGTTGGAACAGACACACGGCGTGACGGCCGTCATCGAGAACACGGCGGGACAGGGCAGTAACGTCGGGTTCGCGTTCGAGCACCTGGCACAGATCATCGACCGGGTGGAAGACAAATCACGCGTGGGTGTGTGTATCGACACGTGCCATGCATTTACTGCCGGTTACGACATGCGCAATCCCGAATCGGTGTTTGCCGAACTGGATCGTGTCGTGGGGTTGCATTACCTGCGCGGCATGCATCTGAACGACACGTTGAAAGATCGCGGGAGCCACGTGGATCGTCACGCCCCGATGGGTACCGGTGAGATCGGCATCGCATGTTTCCAATACATCGCGCAACGCTTCAAAGAGATCCCTCTGATCCTCGAAACGCCGGACGAAACCCGTTGGCCGGACGAGATCGCAATGCTCAAAAGTTGGGCTTGATCCGATCCTTGCGTCGACGAAAGAGATAGCTGACGCGGAATTCAAACAAAAATATGTGATACCAAAATTCATCCTCGCTGATGCGTTGGAGCGAGTGTCGGAGTGATATCCTCGTCAAAACCTCCGTCCACAACATTTTACCCGGCGGAAAGGTGGCCGTGTGTTCCACCTTAGCCGTCAGATTGTTCATCGATTCCACATAGATTGCCTCAAATTCCCATGAGGCTGGCATAAACGTCTTTTCTTTTTTCATAAAAAATGGGCGCAAGCTGCACTTTTGGACCTCGGGTCGACGAAAACCTTGCACTCAAAAGCCGCTTACGCCCAAGAGGGACCAATCCCCGAAGGGATTAGGTCGCCACTCAGGTTCCACAACTCTTATACCAGTACAAACCCCTCTTTCGAGGGTTCCGTCGTTTGAGGTCGGCATAAGGCTGCTTGCCTTAAAATTTGTTAGTTAATCTTGTTCTATAACTTGTTGTTTGTTGTTCTAATTTGACCCAAAGATAAGAAAAAATCTAACTCTTCACTTTGAGTTTCAATGTTTGTGAACCATCGAGCCAAGTGCAATCGAGTGTCAGCTCATTCAAATCTCCCTTCACTGTCGCCACGACATCCTCATAGTCTGTCCAAACAGACTCTTCTACGCTGTGCATAACCCGCCCCTCGTACGCAACAAAATCAAACGGAGCGAGGCTGTGCGGATCTGCATCCAGTGCGACAGGAATATTCGGAATGTTAACGTCGAACATGTGATATGGACCCTGGAGAACCCACGTATAGGTATCATCGTTATACCATCGCCCCCACATGCTCGAACACCTCAAATGAGCAATGGTTTGCGACTCGGACAATCGTAGGATCTCGACAGAAACCAGGCTACCGGTATTCGGTCTGAAATTATCCAATATTTTACCATCGAATTCCGCTTCGATAGAGGCAATGCCCACTTCTAAAAGCAAGGGGTTCCGATCGTATGAATAATCATACGATTCGGACCGCACCCCGAGATTTTCCACGACAAGTGTATTCCCTTCCCAAGTGCATTCGAGCCTCATCTCCCCATTCCACACAGGGTATGGTGCCGGAGAGCACCGGGTGCCATATAAACCATGACTGAACTCGGCACTGATGGACACGTCGACATTCTTATGGAAATTCCCGTTGTGCGTGACGGTGGCACGGTCGACATAGCGATCGATCTCGACATGGCTCTCGTCTTTGGACATGTCAATATGGACTTTTGGCGCGAAAATTTCGATCTCCTGATCCTCAAACGTAAGATGACAAGTGATCGAGACAGAATTGTCGGACACCTTTTCAAGTCTCACATGACTTTTTGGAACATAGTTGATATAGTTCCCTCTGGGGACGTATTCATAATACGTCATATCCTCAATCGGCTCTCCATTGAGAGAGGCGTGACCTGCAACAACGTACATTGAGGAGTGTGCGGACAGTAGCGCCGCGGGCGAACGGTCGAACGGCCCACAACCGAACCAACACGACACCCCGGCAAGCCCGACCAAGGGAAGAAGCCAACGTAAAAGTTTCACGACAACGGGTATTTAATCCTCTTCCGTTTCGATATAGGCTTTCAGCAGTTCCGTCTGCACATCGGACGGCACCTGTTCGTACGAAGCGAATTTCATCGAGTAGGTCGCTGCGCCGGAACTCAGTGACGACAGCGTGGTCGAGTAACGGTATAGCTCCGCCAACGGCACGCGTGCCGTCAGACGGTCGAAACCTTTGTCACTCTCCATACCCATGATCATCGCGCGACGGTTCTGCAGATCACTCATGATCGCACCCATGTATTCGGTCGGCGTGAGTACCTCCACTTCGTACATCGGCTCCATGATCTTCGGGCCCGCCTGACGGAAGGCCTCTTTGAACGCGTTGCGTGCGGCGAGTTTGAACGAGATCTCGTTCGAGTCCACCGGATGCATCTTACCGTCGTACACCACCACACGAATGTCGCGCGCGTACGATCCCGTCAACGGACCCTCGTCCATCTTCTCCATCACCCCTTTCAGGATGGCAGGCAGGAAACGCGCGTCGATCGCACCCCCGACAATGGCGCTGTAGAACTGCAACTTGCCGCCCCACGCCAGGTCGTACTCCTCCTTATTCTTCACGTTGACGAGAATGTCCCCCTTACCCGCCACCTTGTAACTCTTCGGTTCGGGCATCCCTTCCGTGTAGGGTTCCACGAGCAGATGCACTTCGGCGAACTGTCCCGCGCCGCCCGACTGCTTCTTATGGCGATAATCCGACGCGGCGACTTTGGTGATCGTCTCGCGATAGGGGATTTTGGGCGCAATGTACTCGAACGTGAGTTTGTTCTCTGTTGCAATGCGGTTTTTCAGGATATTGAGGTGGTGCTCACCCTGTCCCTGCACGATCGTCTGCTTCAGCTCCTTGGAGTACTCTACCAGGATGGACGGATCCTCGAACTTGGCGTCGTTCAACACCTTACCCAACTTCTCGTCGTCGGCTGCATCCTTGGTCTTGATCGCGGCACGATAACGTGGTTCGGGGAACTCGATCGGTTCGATCGTCACGGGTGTCGACGGTGCGGCAAGCGTGTCGTTCGTGCGTACTCCTTTCAACTTCACGGCACACCCGATGTCACCGGCCGACAGTTCCGTCACTTTGATGCGGTTCTTCCCCGCCACGGCAAACAGTTGAGACACTTTCTCTTTGTTACCCGTGCGCGTGTCGATCACCTCCATGCCCTCGGCGAGTTTACCGCGGATCACACGCAGGTACGAGATCTCACCGATATGGGGTTCCAACTGGCTCTTGAATATGAACGCCACGGTGGCTCCGTTTTCGTCTGCTTCGACGGCCGCGCCGTCGACAGTGGCGAAAGCGGGCGCTTTCATCGGCCCCGGCGCCACGTTGATGATGAACTCCATCAAGCGTTTCGTGCCGATATCGCGTTTGGCGCTGCCACAGAAGATCGGCATCACGGAGCGTTGCGACACGCCCACCTTCAAACCGGCACGGATATCGTCCTGCGTCAAGGTGCCCTTCTCGAAGTAGAGCTCCATCAACGCATCGTCATACTCGGCAGCCGCCTCGACAAGCTCCTTGTTCAGTGCCGCAGCACGCTCCATCTCCTCGGCTGGAATCTCCATCTCCTCACGGGTGCCGTTCTCATCCTTAAAACGGTACATTTTCATCAGCAACACATCCACGAACGCATCGAAACCCGTGCCTTGGTTGACGGGATACTGCACGATGACGGGTTTCACGCGCGACGCGGCACGGATCGACTCCACGGCGCCCTCGAAGTTGGCCTTCTCGGAGTCCAACTTGTTGACGAACCCGATCAACGGCTTGTTCAACTCGCGGGCGTAACGGGACTGGATCTCGCTGCCCACTTCCCATCCCACGGTACCGTCGAACACCATCACACCGACGTCGGCCGCCTTGAACGCGGCGAACAACGATCCGCAGAAGTCGTCCGAACCCGGACAATCGATGATGTTCAGCTTGCGATCCATGAACTCGGTGAAGAGGATCGTCGAGTAGATCGAGCGGCGATACTCCTGTTCGATGGGCGTGTTGTCCGAAATCGTGTTACCCGCCTCCACGGTGCCCCGTCGGTCGATGACTTTACCTTCGTAAGCCATCGCCTCGGCGAGGGTGGTTTTACCCGTGTCGGGAGCACCCAGCAGGGCGATGTTTTTTATTTGTGCTGCGGAATATTGTCTCATAATTTTGCGTTTTTATGGGGTGTATTTCACCCCTCCTTGTCATTCGCGAGTCATGTGCGCTGAGTACACTCCTTTGCTCTCTCCGGCGCTCGGTGCGAAATCCCCTCCCCTAAATTCCGCAAAAACCTCACTTCTTTCAGTTAGTCCCGAACGCAACGGACGCTATAGGCGTTCCGGAAGGTCGACGAGTAGGTCATTTCAGGCATATTGTCTCCGGTTCTGAAACGAATGTGGTACCCGTTACCCGTACCGGCACCGGCTACCTCGCTGGACCAGTAGCATCCGTATTTACCCCCTTCGACGAACTGGCTGCTCGAGATACGCATGCCCGTCACGACGAGGAAAACCGATTTTTTGGTCTCATTGTCGGTGAACGTCAACCGACCACCATCCCATTTGAGCGCCACCTTAGTCCGATCGCCCAAGGCACGCAACTCGTCGAACAACGGCAGGCGCCACCCCTCGGGACACGGATCGTTCTCCGGACTCCATTCCGTGGCTTCATACATGTTTTCATCCCATTTGACTCCTTCGGGATACGATATCAACGCCGCTTCGGCAGCCCACGCCGTGGTGCGGTTAAACTGGTACAATTTACCGATGTCGGTCGGTTTTTCGACGAACTTGCGGAACGTATCGACGTTGCGGGTCGACCACACGACGCCGTTCACCTCGACACCCTGCTCTTCATCGCCGCCGGGCGTTGGCGTTACGGGTATCTCGGTACCGGGATCCTCCCCGTTACCTTTGTCACAGGAGTACAGGGCGGCCGCACACATCGTCATGGCCGCGATACACAGAAGTAAAGTTTTTTTCATGGGTTATTTTAATTTTAGATTTTGAAAGTTATTTGACGCCTAATATAGGTAAAATTTTCGTTAATTCCAAATCCTGAGCCCCGTAAACTCCTCCACGGCACGGTGCCCCTCGTCACCCAACGCGACGGAGTATTCGTTGACGAACAACCGGATATGACTGTCGATCACGCTGTCATCCATCTCCTGCGCATGTGACTTTATGTACGACCGCGACGCTTCTGGATGCGCGAATGCATACTCGATGCTGCGGCGAAGGTCTGTCTCGATCTGACGCTTGATGCCATCCGACAAGTTTCGCTTCACCACGATCGCCCCGAGGGGGAGAGGGAGGTGCTTTTCGCGTTCCCACACCTGTCCCAGGTCGGCAACCAACTCCAGCCTCAACTTTTCGTACACGAACCGCCCTTCGTGTATCAACACCCCGGCATCGAACTCGCCACGTGCCACAGCAGGTGCTATCTCGGAAAACAGGAGCGGGATTTTGTCCGTCACATCGGGATAGAACAGCTCCACAAGCCGGTTGGCGGTGGTGTGTAGTCCGGGGATGGCGACTCTTTGGATCACGTCTGTCTCGGGGCGCCTGACCATCACGGGGCCATTTCCATGCCCCAGGGCCGAACCGCATTCCAACACCGTATACTTGTCGATAAGGCACGGCAGTGCGGCATAACTGACCTTACATACGTCCGGCCCTTCATGGTCAGGCGCCCCGAGACCGCCTGCACGCATGGCGTGACGATTCAACTCCTCAATATCGAAATAAGAGGTATCGAGATGCAGGTCTGTGTCGATACGCCCGTTGACGAGCGCGTCGAACATGAACGTGTCGTTCGGGCAGGGGGAGATATGGAGTTTGATTGTCATGAGCGCAACACTTTGACGACCGCCTGGGCCAACGCCTCCACAGCCTCGTCGGTATGCCACGACTCATAGGGGTCGTCGGTGTAGTTCGACACGGCACGCAACTCGGCACACGGCACCCCCAACGCACAACACACCGCCATAAACGCCGCCCCCTCCATGTTTTCGAGATCCGACCCCGCATCCGGAAGACCGATGCCGTTGGTGGTGTTGGAGTTGCCCGTCGGAAAACCGTCCAACGTCCAAGTGGATTCATAGGCGGTGAAGAAGTGTTCGGGAATGTCGTGGATCTTCTCCCGCGCCACGGCATACACCTCACCGATCCGCATGGATTTTCGGTACGCCCCCGCGATACCGACCATGAGCAATCTGTCAGGATGTTCGTTCACGATGATGCGTGCCGTATGTGCGGCCGTTTCGGCCATACCGACACCCGTAATACGTATCGGTGCGTCGGGCCAGAGTCTCCGTAACGCTACAGCCTCCAACTCGGTGGGGATCAAAATAAGTGTTTTCATAATTTTTTTCTAAAACCTCTAAGACCGTTCGCCTTTACTTCCCCAAGCCCCCCACTGTCGCTTTTTTGGAAAAAAGCTCCTGCAAAAAACTTCGGGAAGTACTTCGTACTTCCATTATGTGCGCGACACCA
>QMCD01002567.1_pt1 | contig 10011 bp, 8 predicted proteins | sample 1821841 | NCBI WGS metagenome assembly QMCD01 (sample SAMN01991225, study PRJNA193472) | Termite gut metagenome, whole genome shotgun sequencing project. | isolation source: worker | host: Macrotermes natalensis
TAAGGAGCGACCTAGGGCAAAACTGGTAACTAGGGCTAAGTCGTAACAAGGTAGCCGTACCGGAAGGTGTGGCTGGAACACCTCCTTTTTGGAGCTGTAACTTGCTATAAAGTTTTACTCTAAACTTGTTTTTCAATCTTACAACCGTCCCAATTAATTTAATTGGGACGGTTTTTTTGATTTCTTCGGAAATACCGCCAACGCTTAAGTCTTTAAAGAAAAGGGTATGGATACATACCCTTTTCTTTTGATATGTATTTATGTTAGCGTACTTGATAATAAACTACCGGATACACCTAAGCCTTCCCCAGTCATCGGTTCTATTACTTCCTGATTTTACTAAGCTTAGGGTGCCGGCTTGCAAGGGTTGTGCTACGCAGCAACAGCTTGAGCAGCTATTTACAATCAATGCGGTATGACGTGGGCTCATACAGTAGTCGCAATTGTGTTCGTAACCGGTATTGGTGTTGCTCCAATAGAAGTCAAAGCTGCTTGTGTATAAGTTGAGTTTAGATCGTTCGGTCCAAAAACATTTTAATATAGCAGGAGAAGGTATTGACCACCCACTTGGGCACAGGCCGGCAGTGGGAGTGGTTGTTTTTATGTCTGTGAACTGTACTTCGTATTCCACCGAATTACAAGTTATATTTGTCGCATTGTCGGCTGCCAAGTCGCGACAATAGCCGCCTACAAGCGTTAATCCAGACTGGCAGCAACCGCCGGCACCTACATATACATCTCTTGCACTGCAACAAGTTGCTACGGTTACACTTCTTGATACTTGTGTTCCATTTCCGCAACTATTCACCGGAGTTGCATATACTGTTCGTGTACCCACTGCTGTTACAGTAGCTGCTGCCCCGCTTGAAGCGTTTACGTTGCTCCACGTCCACGAGGTGGTGTTGGTGCCTGTCGCGCTTAAGTGCACATTTTGGCAGGCCGTGGAGGTAACCGCTATACTGGCTCCGCCGGGTAATTGGTCTACAATGCCGGGACAACCGGTAGCATCGCTAAAAGAAGTAATGCAAGTACCGGTGTAAGTTTTCGCTGCCACCGTAATACTCCCGTTAATAATAAATGGAGAAGTACCTTTCAGTGTATAAGTGCCATTGCTCAATACTGCATTGGGTGGGTAGTCGGTGGCTGTGGCGCACCAGTTGAACTTAGCGGGCACACCACTTAATGTAACCGTTACGGTGCTGCTAAAGGCACCGTCGGCACCTTGCAGGTAGAAGCCTTTCCCATTGTTGCCGCTTATGGTACCGGAAGTAGCAGTAGCCGAAACAACAGTTGCTCGCTGCCAACTGCCGGTGGTTGCCGGATTCGTAATAGTAGCGTAGTCTACCAATAACCATACTTTACTTAAATGTGTCGCATTGCGCGTACCGCTTGCCCACGATACGGAGAATGTTACTCGTTTGTTGGTGTAATCGGTGTTGATACTTTTTACTTGTACGGCTGCCTCGACAAGCCCACAGAGGGAAAGAAATAATATTATTAAAAAAATGTGTTTAGCTGCGCTGAACTTACAACTGTGTTTAGATTTTGATAGTGTTTGGTTCATGATTTTTATGTTTTTAATTGTTATCTCAAGTTTTTCGCAGCGCTAAGGGTTGTCTTGTGTTACGAAACGATTAGAACAAACAAACGCGACAACGATATTTACAAAACAACCCCCTGCTGCTATATTTCTACAACTGCCATTTTTATACATTCTCAATCTTTCAATTGTTTTTGTGCTTTTATTCCGGTAAGTGGGTGTGATTAATTTTTAAGAAACAAAAAGACATTTTGTGTTTAACCTTTAAACGTGGTACCCTACTTATTTCCTCTGAGGTTCTCGAATACCTAAACAATGAATAAGCAAAAGCCCACGTTTTCTTCATGTGGAGCCTTTACTTTTACCCTCATCGTTTTGAAATTTTCGAGATTTCAGAGAAAGAATAAAAGTCGGCAAAATTATTGAACGAACGTAATGATGATGCAAATGTAAAACTTTATTTTTACAATGCAAACTTTATTTTTGAATCTACTTTTTATAAGTGTTTTTTATGCGTTTGCCTCGAAGGTGCTGTTTACGATTTTCTTTTCACTGCCATTAAACCGCTATGCATTACCAGCCGCCGCAAGAACGGAATATACATAAATGGATTTTTCAGCAACTTGCTACAAAGTTTTAAACGGATTTTAAGTGTTTTGCGGCGGTACATTTTTTCCGCTCCGGCGAGCGAAGCGTTTAATGCCTTGCTTAGCTGCAAGGCGCTATCCATCGCATAGCTGATACCTTCCAGTGAGCTGGGGCTGATAAACCCCGCCGCTTCGCCAATTAGGAATACCCCGTTTTTGGCCACCGCAAACTGCGTGGGATTGGCCGGCCGCGATACCAGACAGGCTTCGGTTTTTATAGGAGCGCCGAATTTAAAACCGAAAGATTGTAACTTTACTTTCAATTCCTCGAAACGGGCTTTTGCATGCACCTTAGGCAATGCGGCGCCTAATATAAAGTAACCGTCTTTAGAATCGCTCCACGCATAACAATCGGTCAGTGTTTCGTCGAAAATAGAAGAATAAAACGGTTCGGCATGCTCTTCGCGGAACCATTGTTGGATAGCTACGTATTGCCGTATGCGGCGATTAAAAAAACGCCGGCGGACAATAGAGTTTGCGCCGTCGGCGCCCACCAGCCGCTTAGCAGTAATGGCTTGCTCCTTTCCCTTTTGTTCAAACGTGATATTAAACCCGGCAGAGGTACGGTTAATAGCCGTGCAAAACGATTGGTCGAAAACAGCTACGCTTGCGGGCAACAACGATGCCAGCCACAAGTCGAACTTATGCCGGTCGAGGTTCAGGTAAAACCGTTGATACAGCTTGGTTATCTTAGCCGGTATATCAACGGTTTTAACGGCAAATATCTGCGGGGTTACTAAAATTTCTTTAGGTAGTGTAAGGTTGAATTGCGAGAGGGCTTTTTGGGCATCGGGCGCTAACAGCCCGCCGCAAGGCTTGCGGAAGCCCTCGTCGTGGTAATTGTAACTTTTGCGGTCAATCACAGCCACCCGGTATTCTTTTTTCAAGAGCCGCGCTAAAGTAGCTCCGGCAGGCCCCATGCCTACAATAGCAATATCAAAATCCGGTTGTTGTTCCATTGACGCTGGTTGGTTGTACTTGCTAATTGAAACGGTTAATCTACCACCCAAACCATAGCGTGGTCGTCGACTATTTCGTAGTGTAATTGGTAATCGGCCTTTGTAAACTCTTTGTCCGTGTAGGTAGCAAAGAGTTTGCCTTTTTTGTGAGGAGTAAATTTTTCTATCTCGAACTGCTTGGAAAAATCAATACCGCTTGTGCAAATTTGTTTGTACAACGCTTCCTTGGCGCCCCAGATAATGCAAAGTTGGATATCTCGTTTTTTCTCGGCCAAGTATCCCCGTTCCGTTTCGGATAAGGCCTTTCTCTCTACGGCCGAAAAATTACGGGTTGTACATTCTATGTCTATTCCTACATGGGCGGTGGGGTGGTAGACAATAGTTACAAAGCGTTTGGTATGGGCAATACTGATGTCGCCTACTTCGTTTTGCAAAAAGGGGCGGCCATTGTCGTGATAGCCTAAATATATTTTTTTGCCGAACAAATGGTAAAGCAGCAGGTAGATTGCCAAGCGTTCTTTCCTTCGCTGTTCGCTAGTAATAAAGCCCATTTCCTCTTCTTCGTTGCTCGGCAGCGAGCAGGCTTCTTGCAAACTTTTTTCGGACTCGGTAATTTCCCAAATTCCTATCAGAGCTCCGTCTTTATATTTATGTGTACTGTAAACCGGCATAGCTGTTGTCTATTTCCATTCCAATGTTTCTATTATATGTTTAATGTCTTCCGTTAAAAAAGCGATTGATGGTGCCAACGAGTCGACATTAGGGGTAGCCATAAAGTAAAGCGAACCTCTTAAAAAGTGGCGTGTGCTGTCGGTTACATAAAATTGTACGGACGACGCCACATCTCCGTCTATTTCGTAGAGTAACCCGTATATTTTTTTCGCATCGTCGCGCAGTTGCCGTTCCGTTATTTCTTCCGCCTTTATGGTATGACGATATACAAAATTATAAGTATCGTCCAGCAATTCCGGCAAATTATTGCGCACTTGCTTGTAGCTTATATGAACGGTGGCCTGATAGCCGGGCATTTTAACATTTACCCAATAAGGCTCGTACTTGTAACTTTGCTTGTCGGGCACAATCCGGGCATAAGCAGGATAGTCGAACCGGTAAGGATAGCCTGTGGAATCAAAAGGGCGGTACGTTTTTTCCGGGAAATCAACACGCATATATCCGCGCGGCTTGGGAACAAACGGATTGCTGCACGCCATTATAATTAAAGGCAGGAGGCCGATTACAGCAAACAACCCGTAAAATTTTTTAATCCGTTTCATCCCATATCTCTCCTACAATTTCTTCTAAAATATCTTCGAGAGTTACAATCCCTTCCGTTCCGCCGTATTCATCGACTACTACGGCCATGTGCATTTTTTTCTGGCGAAATTCTTCCAGCAAATCATTTATTTTTTTATTTTCCGGCACAAAGTAAGCATCTCGAATAAGCTGCTGCCAAACAAAATCCGCATCTTCGGTATATAAGTGAGGCATTAAATCTTTTACATATAGAATGCCTTTTACATGGTCCGGTGTTTTTTCGTAAACAGGAATACGGGAATAACCACATTCTATCATTTTATTACGTACCGCCGGAAAATCCATGCTTATTTCTACCGCATCTACATTTATTCTCGGCCGCATCACTTCGCGCACGTCAATGTTGACAAAGCGTACGATGCCTTTTAATATTTTCTTATCCTCGGCCGAACTTTCGCCGGCCAAGTCTACGGCTTGCGACAATTCGTCTATAGATACGTTGCTGCGCACATTGCTCAGGCTTTTATTTACCCGTTTCGTTAGGCGGTTGAGCAGCCAAGTCAACGGGTGTAGCATTTTTGAGATAACGGCTAACGGGTAAGCCACTTTTTTTGTAAGAGCCAATGCATATTGTGTAGCTACGGTTTTCGGGAGCACTTCTCCGAATAAGGCTAATAAAAAAGTTACACACACAGTTTGTATCAAAAAACTTGCCAACGGGCTTGAAAATTCAATCAGGGTGTTCATTAGAAATGTCGACAATAAAACGATAGCCACGTTCACAAAATTGTTCCCTAATAAAAGTGTCCCCAACAACCGGTCAGAGTTAGATAAATGTTTCAGTACCCGGTGGGCGGCATGCGAATCTTCGCGTTTAAGTTTGTCTATATCCTGCGGCGATAAAGAAAAGAAAGCCGTTTCGGAGCCGGAGAAAAAAGCGGAAAGGAAAAGTAAAATAATTAGTAAACAACCGTACAGCCAATCGACAGGTTGCGCCGGTAAAAACTGGATCTGTAAAAGTATCCAACAACTAGGAGGTTCCAAAGTCTAACAATATATTGGTTATTGACGCAAAGGTAACAAAAATAACTTATTTCTCAAAAATCGGGCAGTAATTGTAAAAAAATTTGAAAAATCGAAAAAATTCATTAATTTTGTAAAATATAATCGACATCAATACGATGGATATGAATAGAAAGAAACTTTTTTTCGTTGTTTTATTGGTTGCTGGCGTAACATTTAGCGCTTGTAACATATTTAAACCGGATGGCGGGCGTTCGGCTACTACCGGTTGGGCTTATAACGACCCACAGTATGGCGGATTTGAAATGAAGGAGGCCGCGGCACAACGTGCAGCGCCGGGGTTAGTCTTTATAGAAGGCGGTGGATTTATCATGGGTCAAGTAGCTGAAGATTTAAGTTTTGATTGGAATAATCAAAAGCGCCGCGTAACGGTAGATTCTTACTATATTGACGAAACGGAAGTAACAAATATTGCCTATCGAGAATATGTGTATTGGCTACAACGAGTATATGTCTCGTATCCGAAAGTTTATCAAAACGCATTGCCCGATACATTAGTGTGGCGCCGTCCGTTGGCGTTCAACGAGCCGTATGTGTCTACTTATTTTCGTCACCCGGCCTACGACCAGTACCCGGTGGTAGGGGTTAGCTGGCGGCAGGCAAATGATTATTGTATTTGGCGTTCGGACCGGATCAATGAAATATCGTTGGTTAATCATGGTGTTTTGAAACTTAACCCCGACCAAAGGGATTCTAATAGCTTTAATACGGAAGCCTACCTGATGGGGCAATATCAAGGATTGGTAAATAGGAATCTGCGAGATTATTCTAGGGCAGACCCGAAAGCGACGCGCCGTGTAACATTTGATGATGGTATATTGTTCCCGAACTACCGTCTCCCAACAGAAGCAGAATGGGAATATGCAGCTATTGCTCAAATAGGCTCTACCTATGAGGAGCGAGTGATTGAACGCCGTGTGTATCCTTGGAGCGGAACATCTGTTCGTAGCGCCGAAAAAGGAAGCCGCGGGCGATACCTGGCAAACTTCCAACGTGGCCGCGGCGATTTGATGGGCGTAGCAGGCGCTTCGAACGATGGGTATGCACTGCCTGCACCTGTTCATTCGTTTTTGCCTAACGACTATGGCTTATATTGTATGGCAGGCAATGTGAACGAATGGGTAGCCGATGTTTACCGCCCCATGTCGTTTGATGATGTAGAAGAATTTAATCCATATAGGGGTAATGTATATACGGAATTTGCCCGTGATGAAAATGGAAATATTTTACGAAAAGATTCATTAGGCCGTATGCGCCGCGACACAGTAGGCTATTTAGGCGATACACGTTATAACTATCAGATGGGAGACCTTCGGAACTACGAAGACGGTGATGTATTGTCGTCTATTTACTACGAACAAAATAGCGAAACCTCGCCGGAAGCCAGTGCAAATTCTTTTCGCATGTACGACCAGGGCCAAGGCGCCGGGCACCGTGGAATGACAACGTTGATTAGTGATAAATCCCGCGTTTATAAAGGTGGTTCGTTCTTGGACCGTGCCTATTGGTTAAGCCCGGGTACCCGCCGTTTCTTGGACGAAGACCGTTCTGCAGTAGATATAGGGTTCCGCTGTGCGATGAACAAAGTAGGGGATCCTCGTATTGTAGGCGGAAAATAAAAAGCTTTGTTAGAAAAATTATACCAGATTTATAAAGAACATCCCGTTGTTTGCACCGATAGTCGTGAAATAACAACGGGGTGCTTGTTTTTTGCCTTGAAGGGCGAACATTTCGACGGTAATAAGTTTGCCTTGCAAGCAGTGGACAATGGTGCTGCTTTTGCTATTGTAGACGACCCAAATTTACCTGACCATAAGCAGCTGATAAAAGTGCCCGATGTTTTGAAAACATTGCAGGAGCTGGCATTGTTGCATAGGCGCACGTTAGCTATCCCTGTAATAGGTATTACCGGTACCAACGGAAAAACAACTACCAAAGAACTTCTGTCGCGAGTATTGGCATTGAAATATAGCATTAGCGTTACGCAGGGAAATTTGAATAACCATATAGGTGTTCCGCTGACCTTACTTCGGATACCTTCAAGTGCTCAGTTAGCAGTGGTGGAGATGGGGGCTAATCATCCGGGAGAAATAGCATCGTTGTGTACCCTTGCAGAGCCTACGCACGGATTGATTACAAATATCGGCAAAGGGCATTTGGAAGGTTTCGGTTCGTTGGCGGGAGTACAAAAAACGAAGGGAGAATTATATGATTTTTTGTCGGGGCACAACGGAATAGTGTTCTACAACGCCGATAATGCAATGCTTTCGGAGATGATTGCAAAAAGAAAATTTAAAGAGGCGGTACGTTACGGGCAAAAAGAAAATAATGTACGCATTGTTCAAGGCGATAGTAAGTATCCGTTTCTTCGATTGGCTGTGGCGGATTACCCGCTGCTCGAAACGCAATTAATAGGAACATATAATGCCGATAATATTTTAGCGGCTTTGGCTGTCGGCAATTTTTTTGGCGTGGACAAACCGGCGGCCGCGGAAGCTATTCGCACCTATGTTCCGACTAATAACCGGTCGCAGCTTATTAGGACGGGACGCAACATGGTTATTATGGATGCTTACAATGCCAACCCTTCCAGCATGACAGCCGCCATTGAAAACTTTGCCCGTCTTGACGAGCCGGAGAAGTGGCTTGTTTTAGGCGATATGCTGGAACTGGGCGATGAGTCATTAGCAGAACATACGGCTATCATAGATTTGATAGCTGCACAAAAGTTGACAAACGTGTTGTTGGTAGGAAAGAATTTCGGGCAAGTAGCAAAAAATAAATTTTCTTGTTTCGGCTCCGTAGACGAATTGATTGCGTATCTACAAAAAAAACCGTTGGCAAATGTTACTTTGCTGATAAAAGGTTCCCATAGTATACAACTTAATAGATTGAAAGATTATGTGTAGCGGGAGCTGTAATGTAGTTAAGAAAACAAACGGTTGTTTTTATCTGTATTTCTAAATTTTACTATCTTTGCCAAAAGATAAACCTAACTAAAATTATAACTAAAACTCAATTAACGATGAAAAAAACATTTCTTTTTTCAACACTGCTCTGCTTAGCAGGCTTATTTTCTTTCGTGGCTTGCGACGACAAAAACGACGAAGAAACTACTTTGACCGTATCTCCTTTAACCTTTAATGAGGTTCTCGGACAAGGAGACACGTTGTCTTTTACTGTTGACTGTAATGCGAATTGGAGCATAACCAACAATCCGGAGTGGATTTCTCTAACACCTCCGTCCGGCAACGGAGCGAGTACGGTGAGCATGATAGTAAAAGCAAGTACGCTTACTACTTCTACACGTAGCGCTACGTTTACGGTTACGGCGGGCGATAAGCAAGAAAACATAACGGTTAATCAAGAAGAGGGACCGACATCTCCTGAACAGGTTGCTTTAGTAAATCAGTTGGTAGGCACATGGCAATCTACAGGTTATTATGTGTGGCCAACCGCCAATTCTTTAGGATACGAATCGAATCCTCATAGCATGGAAGTAACAAAGGTAGACGATTACACCATTCAAATTACCGGATTATTAGGCAGGGGCATGCCGGCAGATATTGATAAGTTCATAGCTACCGTGGGTATTGATAACGATGGAATTGGTTTTATTACTATACCTGCCGGACAGGAGTTAAGTTCTATTATATTTACAGATACTGACAAAAATGTGCTTGGCCTCTATGGAGGAGAATTTGAGGAAGGCGACTGTCCCTTTGCCGGCAGAAATCTTGTTATTCCTATTGGCCAGGAGGGCGACAACTTAGTTATGGCGCCCGGCGACAACACAGCTGTAACAATAGAGGGCGAGCAAGTGCATCTCGCATTCTTTGTGCTTGCTTACCGGAATAGTGAATGTGTTGGCGGAGGAGCCAGAATGGCAGGCGTTGTGTGGACGAAGCCCCTCTCATCGGGTGCTTCTGCTACAGGTGCAGCTCCTGCTAAAAAAACGAAGGACGCCACCATTCTATTTGAAGAAGGCGCTTTCGTTCCGGCCTTTCAATCTTTAACGAAATAGTCTAAGTAAAAAACATAAAAAAAGAGAGTTGCTATCGGCAACTCTCTTTTTGTTTATTTCGATTGTTTATTTTTCTAAGAATTTAATGGAGTCGTATTTCACCATTTTTACTTCTTTTATATCCGTTTCAAAAGGAATTATACCGGCGGCAGTTGTCTCTCTTTTAGGCGAAGGTGTTTCGGAAACAATAGGTGTTCCTAAAGAGGAGCCTACGGTGATTACGAGATTGGCGTAGCCTTCGGTAACATAGCCTTTAGGTATCTCATCATCATCTACAGCTATAACACCAATCAAAACATCTTGTCCGTTATCTGTTCGTCCGCCAAAGTTTATTTGTTGGGTGATAGGGTCCCATTGTACCGGATAGTCTTCGATGTAGTAGAACGTGTTTCCAAGACGATAATAAGCAACGAGGAGCGCGTCGTAGATAGCGCCTCCTCCTCCTTCTACTGTCCCTAATATCCTTTGTACAACCTGTAGTTCATTTCCAACAATATCTATATA
>QMCD01008275.1_pt2 | contig 10008 bp, 12 predicted proteins | sample 1821841 | NCBI WGS metagenome assembly QMCD01 (sample SAMN01991225, study PRJNA193472) | Termite gut metagenome, whole genome shotgun sequencing project. | isolation source: worker | host: Macrotermes natalensis
AGAAAACGTACTGTTATAAACCCTATCGACAATGAAAAAATTACTATCAATTTCGGTGGCCTTAACGGCATTAATAATTACGGGATGTGGCTCGGGTAAAAACTGGGATACATACGAAAAACGCGTGACGCTCTCGTCCGAAGAGGTGACGGGCGACAACACCCTCAGAACGACCTACACGTGGGACGAAACGACGGGAGAACAAATTAAAGAGGTCCAAACGCTGAACGGCGCGACCGTCTACGAAATCAACGATTTCGGCTTCGATTTGGGAAAGGGCAAATATGTCAGCATCCGTACCTGGCCCGATGGCCGCCGCCAGCGACTTGAACAGACCGTCGGATATTTCGGCCAAAACAATCGCGAAATCAAGTTCGAGGTGTTCGACATCGATGAGGACGGCACCGTGGGACTTACGCCGGTAGAGAAGCGTGAAAGCGAATACACCGAATCCGGCCTGCCAACCAAAATAACACATACCGGCGAATACGGGAATATAACCCTACTGCGTGATAATTACAATTACGACAATTACTATCTTTACCACAAATTTACCTACTCCGAAAGCAGATACGGCAGTTCGCCGGTGACCATGACCCAACAGTTCTCTCCAAGAGACAACTACACGAACTATGAAATCACTGGGGACAGGAACGGAGACGGTACACCCGAAACCGTCGAAACGTTAAGCGATTACGATATGACGGGCACAAGTAACGACGATATCACCCTGACCTATACTCTCACCAACTATGACAACGAAGGGAACCCCGTCGTAACCAGGGTCACAAAAAAATACAGGATTCTTACCATTACGGTCGAGTATTAAGAGCTTGTTTGATTGACAACCCGCCCCATTGATTGACGGGATAGATTTTCACCGCACCGTTGACAATTATCTCGATGTCGAAAGGAGGCGAGGCGGAGATGACGTCCGAAGCGGGAAACTCGCGCGCTATGACGTAAATATAGAGGTCGGCGCTCTCGCACGGGGGAGTTTCGAGGATTTTGCCCTTGTCTGTCAGGTTGACATAGTCGACCATTTCTCCGTCCGAATCGAAACATACGGCGGTCATATAAACTGCGTATCTGTTCCACTCGGGGAATGTGCTTCGCACCTCTATCCTGAAACTTTTCACTGCCGCAAAATTACAAAAAATCGTAATTCGTGATTCGAATTTTGTAATTTATAACTATCTTTGCACCCCGCAAGTTATGAAATCACGGGCAGAGAGAGTGAGGCAACGGTATAATATCCCATACAAGGGCCTGAAAGAGGGTATGCACGCTTTCGAGTGGGTAGTTGGAAGTGATTTTTGGAAGACGCATCCCGAAGGTGGCATAATTAGTGGAGAAGTGAAGGTGACCGCGACTTTGGATAGAGGCGCAACCGGAGCGATGAGGTTGGAGGTTGTGATGGAAGGTAGTGTCGTAGTGCCGTGTGACAGGTGTTTGGAGGATTGCGAACTGCCTGTGGATTATCGCGGACGATTTGCGGTTAAGTTCTCGGAAGAGGAGCACCCGTTCGAGGGCGACGTTATGTGGCTTAATCCTGGCGATGCGACGATAGACCTCGAACAATATATATATGAAAGCATTGTTTTGAGCCTGCCGTTGCAGAGAGTGCATCCCGAAGATGTCCACGGACAACCGCTATGCAACCCTGCGATGCTCGAAAAATTCAAAATAGTGACGGAAGAAGAGTTTGATAATTTGCAAAATTCGTAATTTTTAATTTGTAATTAAATATGGCACATCCTAAACACAAAGTCTCGTCGACCCGGCGCGACAAAAGAAGAACCCACTACAAGGCTACGGTTCCGACCGTGGCCACCTGCTCCAATTGCGGCTCGCCCGTACTGTACCACAGAGTCTGCCCCGAGTGCGGTTTCTATCGCGGAAAGTTGGCTATCGAGCAAAAAGCCGAATAACGCTGCGATGACCGGCAAGGTGTTGAGAGTGGGCGTCGACGCAATGGGTGGAGATTATGCACCCGAGGCTGTCGTCGTGGGCGCTATCGAAGCGATGAGAAAGCTCGCTGACGATGTCCGGCTTGTACTTTTCGGAGACGAAAAGGCTATTCGCGCCATCATGGATCGCGAAGGGTTGGCAGCCGGCATGTTCGAAGTGATTCCCACGACTGAGGTGATAACCATGAGCGACCATCCGGCACAGGCGTTTACCAAGAAGCCCGATTCTTCGCTCACGGTCGGCTTCGGTTGGCTCAAGGCGGGCCGCATAGACGGTTTCGCGAGTGCCGGTAATACCGGAGCCATGCTCGTGGGGTCGATGTACACCGTCAGAGCAATCGAAGGGGTCATCCGCCCGACCATCTCGTCGCCGATTCCGGTTGTGGACGGACGCACTGCGTTGTTGCTCGATGTGGGTCTCAACGTAGACTGCAAACCCGACGTGCTCGACCAATACGGGCTGTTGGGCAGCACCTACGCCGAAAAAGTGCTCGGTATCTCCAATCCGCGCGTAGCCCTGCTCAATATCGGCGAAGAGAAGGAGAAGGGTAATCTTGCCACCAAGGCGGCCTATGAAATAATGGAAGGCTCAGCAAAGTACAACTTCGTGGGCAACATCGAAGGCAAGCATCTGTTTACCGGCGAAGTGGCCGATGTGATCGTGTGCGACGGTTTTGTGGGCAATATCGTACTGAAGCAGGCCGAGAGCATGTACGACATAATACGCAGTCTGGGTGTAGAGAGCAACGGATTTTTCGATGGCATGAATTACGAGAATATCGGCGGAACACCGGTTTTGGGAGTTAACGCCGCCGTCACGGTGGGACACGGTCGTTCGACGCCGCGCGCGATTTGCAACATGATCCTCCAAACGGAGCGCACGGTACGCAGCGGCTTCGTACAATTGATTAAAGAAAAAATTTCATAGTTACCGTCCTTCGTAAGATGCCTCCCCCGCTTGTGGCGACGGTCGGCGCTCCGGTCGGAGACTATTCGAAATAACACATAGTTTTTCTCCTTCGGCTTATCTTGCGCGCCGCTTTGCGACACTGCCGGGCCTCATTGAAGACTATTTTTAGACATAGTTTTCTTCTTCGCAAGATGCCTTCCCCGCCTTCGGCGACGGTCGGCGCTCAGTCGAAGACTATTCGACCTGAAGGTCTCATAGTTCAAGGGATAGAACGGAAGTTTCCTAAACTTCAGATACAGGTTCGAGTCCTGTTGAGACTACATGAACCCCATCTCAAATCTATTTTGAGATGGGGTTTGTCATGAATTGTTACTATCTTGTAACCGATTTAATCGGGAAAAGGACCGGCAATAATTAATAATACACAGGATATTAATTGGATTATATTTAAGAAACATGAAAAAAACACTGCTAATCCCGGCCATAATCTCCGTTTTGGTTAACTGTGGCGCACGAAAAGAAGAAAGCCCCTTACCGCTGCTCGATAAAGCAGCTTTCGAAACCGTCATCGACGGTAAGCCGGTGTCGCTCTATACCCTCACCAACTCGAACGGTGCGGTTCTTCAACTCACCAACTACGGCTGCCGCATACTGGCGTTGTGGGTTCCCGACCGCGACGGCGTGATGCGCGACGTTGTTTGGGGATACGACTCTATCGAGGCGACGCTGGCGGGTGACCTCAATTCAGGCCCAGTGGTGGGGCGTTACGGTAACCGTATAGCCGGCGGACGCTTTACTCTCGACGGGATGGAATATCAGCTCGAAACCAATAACGGGCCCAACCACCTGCATGGAGGCCGCAACGGATGGGCGACCAAAGTGTGGGATGCGAAAGTCGTCAAAAGCGATGTGCGTGGCGGCAGCGACCGGGTGGAGATGACGCTCGTTTCGCCCGACGGCGACGAGAAGTATCCCGGAACCGTCATAATCAAGGTCACCTATTCGTTCAATAGCGACAACGCCGTGCAAATCCACTACGAAGCCACGACCGATGCCCCGACAGTACTCAATCCGACGAACCACGCCTACTTCAACCTGCACGGCACGGCTAACGAGACGATACTTTCACACATCATGACGATACATGCCGACGCCTTCACTCCTGTCGATCGAGGAGGCATACCGACGGGCGAAATCCGTTCTGTGAATGGAACTTCGCTCGATTTTCGCACCCCGACGGCCATCGGCATAGGCATGGCATCCGAGTACAAAAATCCCGATGCATCGCGCGGTTACGACCATAACTGGGTGCTCAACAGAAAACCCGCCAGGCAAAACCGGGATTTTTGGCACGCCGCCGAGGTGTATGAACCCGCCACGGGCATAGCGATGGATGTCTTTACCACTGAACCTGGTATGCAGGTTTACACCTGTAACGGAGTCAACCCGAACGATAGGGGGAAATATGGCGAGGTGAGGACCCGTCACTCCGGTATAGCGCTCGAAACGCAACACTTTCCCGATTCGCCGAACCATCCCGATTTTCCATCGACGGTATTGCGTCCGGGCCAGACATTTACCTCACATACGATATATCGATTCTTTACCAAATAGGGACGACCTTCAAAAGCGGCGAAATATCAGCCGCTTTTTTCACTGTTTTGCGGTCGAAAATTGCTTTTGTTAAAAAATTTTATTAATTTGCGCTCCTGTTTTCGTTTAAAAAACTCGCCTAAAAAAATCTCAATATATGGAAAACAACAAGTTATCCCAAATTACGCAGAAACTTTACGAGGAGGGCCTGGCCAAAGGACGCTCGGAGGGCGAGAGAATCGTCCGCGAAGCAGAGGAAAAAGCTAAAAAAATCGTATCCGAAGCAGAAGAAAAAGCCGACCGTATAACCAGGAAAGCCGCCTCCGATGCACGCGAACTGCAAAAGAATACAATGACCGAGATTGCGCTTGCCGGTCGCGAGGCCGTAGCCAAAATAAAAGGCGAAATAGCCGGTCTGATTATAGCGCGCAGTGTTGGGGGTGGCGTTCACAAGGCGGGGATGGATCCCGCATTCATCAGGGAGATACTTTTGGATGTTGCGAAGAATTGGCGCGGCGGGGCCGGAAAGGGCACTTTGCAGGCGCTTCTTCCGGCGGAGCGGCAAAAGGAGCTTGACGCGGCTTTTGCTGAAAGTGCGGCGGCGCTCCTGAAAGAGGGCATGGAAGTGGGTTACGGCAAAGATGTCCGCACGGGCTTCAAGGTGGGCGAAAAGGGTGGCGGATACTACATAGGCTTCTCGGACGAGAATTTCGAGGCGCTGTTGGGCCAATACCTGCGCGAAAAGGTGGCAACCATTCTCTACGAAACAAAATAATGTTCGGGGGGAAACAATATTATACTCTGATCGCGGGGTTGCGTGAATACACTCCCGGCACGGGCGAAAAGAGTTTTGACCCGGAGGCTATTTACGGCACGATTCGCCGTGAACTCGGTCGTGCCGACCGCAAGGCGGCGGGCCTCGTATGGTCGCTTATGGATATCTATGGTCTCGAGCGTGGGCGCATCGAACAGCTTTACGCGCTGTGCGGCTCCTCGTCGTGCGCCTGGTTGCGCGAGTGGGCGCGTTTCGACCGCAATCTACGCAACGTGATTGCCGCACATACCGCCCGGACGAAAGGACGTCAGGTGGCGGATTCGCTTTTAAGCGTCGAAGGCGACGAAGTGGCTATGTCGCTGGCGAGAAGTTCGGCAGCCGATTTTAATCTGCGCGGCGAACTCGACTATATCGACCGGCTGCTCACTGCACTGGGCGACGAGGCGAGCGTCGTCGAAAAGGAGCGCACCATCGATCTCATCCGTTGGGAAAAGGCCGAATCGCTTGCCGAATTCGACTCGTTCGGCGCGCCGACCATCCTTGCATATCTCGTAAAGGCGGCCATCATCGGTCGCTGGACGAAGCTCGATCCTGCTACGGGGCGCGAAATGTACGAGCGGTTGGTGAAGCAATTAAAAATTGATAATTGAACGTTAAGATATGAACACGAAAGGTAAAGTTTCGGGTATAGTCGCCAACATGGTGGTGGTGAAGACCGAAGGGGCGGTTTCTCAAAACGAGATCTGCCATGTAGAGGCAGGGGGCGGAGTGAAGCTGATGGCGGAGGTCATTAAAGTCATCGGCGACGAGGCGTACATTCAGGTTTTCGACTCGACCAGGGGGCTGGCGGCAGGGGCACCGGTGGAGTTTGCAGGGCACATGCTGGAGGTGACGCTCGCGCCGGGTATGCTGTCGCGCAGCTACGACGGCCTTCAGAACGACCTCGAAAAGATGAGCGGCATATTTATCGAACGCGGTTCGACCACCGAACCGGTCGACTTTGCCGCCGAATGGGAGTTCACCCCGTTGGCTGCCGCCGGAGACAAAGTGGTGGCGGGTTCGTGGTTGGGCGAAGTGCCCGAAATCAACATCGTGCACAAGATAATGGTGCCTTTCTCGATGGAAGGGAATTACACCGTAAAGAGCCTCGCCGCAAAAGGCACATATAAGATCACCGACACTATCGCCACCGTGACCGATGCGGATGGCGTCGAACACAAGATAACGATGGTTCAGAAATGGCCGGTCAAGAAAGCGGTGAAGGCTTACACCTCCAAACCACGCCCGAGTAAGGTCATGGAAACGGGTGTTCGGGCCATCGACACCTTCAACCCGATTACAGAGGGCGGCACGGGCTTCATTCCGGGACCTTTCGGGGCGGGCAAGACGGTGCTTCAGCACGCCATCTCGAAACAGGCCGACGCCGACATCATCATGGTGGTGGCGTGCGGCGAGAGGGCGAACGAGGTCGTGGAGATCTTTGCCGAGTTTCCCCACCTTGTCGACCCTCACACGGGTCACAAGCTCATGGAGCGTACCATTATAATATGCAACACCTCGAACATGCCGGTTGCGGCGCGCGAAGCGTCGGTATACACCGGAATGGCAATCAGCGAATACTACCGCGCGATGGGCCTCAAGGTTTTGGTGCTGGCCGACTCCACCTCGCGTTGGGCGCAGGCTTTGCGTGAGATGTCGAACCGCCTCGAGGAACTTCCCGGACAGGACGCCTTCCCGATGGACCTGTCGGCTATTATCTCCAATTTCTATTCGCGCGCAGGACTTGTTTATCTTCCGAACGGCCAAACCGGTTCGGTAACGTTTCTCGGAACGGTGTCGCCTGCGGGCGGCAACCTCAAGGAGCCTGTGACCGAATCGACGAAAAAGGCGGCGAGGTGTTTCTACGCCCTGTCGCAGGCGAGGGCCGACTCGAAACGTTATCCCGCCATCGACCCGCTCGACAGCTATTCGAAGTATCTCGAATACCCCGAAGTGCAGGAGTATCTCGACCGCACCGTCGAACCCGGTTGGGTGGACAGGGTGATGCAGGGCAAGACGCTGGTGCAAAGAGGCAAGGAGGCCGCCGAACAGATCAACATACTGGGGGACGACGGCGTTCCGGTCGAATACCACGAGAGGTTTTGGAAGAGTGAGCTGCTCGACGCCGTAATTCTGCAACAGGATGCTTTCGACGCGACGGACGCCTATTGCAACTTCGAGCGGCAGAGATATATGTACAACATGGTGTTGGGTATCTGCGAGCGTCGCTTCTCCTTCGACGATTTCGAGGCATGCTCGGGGTTCTTCAAGGATCTTATCAACCTGTTCAAACAGATGAACTACACCGCCTTCGAGAGCGAAGCATTTCATGGCTACCGCAAACAAATCGAGGCTAAATTGTGACAACGGCGGCTTAAATTAAAGTAAGAATTATGACAACGACGGCATTTCAAAGGATTTATACGCGGATAGACAATATCACGAAGGCGACGGTGACGCTGCGCGCGAGCGGCGTGGGCAACGACGAGTTGGCAAGCGTGGGCGGACGACTGGCGCAGGTAGTGAAAATCGCCGGCGAAGAGGTGACGCTTCAAATATTTGCCGGCACCGAAGGCATAGCGACCGACGATGAGGTGGTTTTTCACGGCGAACCGCCCGTGTTGAGAGTCTCCGACTCGTTGGCGGGAAGATTCTTTAACGCCTACGGCCAGCCCATAGAAGAGGGTGCGGGCCGCACGGGCGATTATGGTGTCGATTCCACCCTCGACGGGGAGCCGAGACCCATCGGCGGCCCGACGGTAAATCCGTTCAGGCGCCTGCAACCGTCAGAGCTTATTGCGACGGGCATTGCCGGCATCTTAACAATACGATCGTGACGGGGCAGAAGATCCCTTTCTTCGCCGACCCCGACCAGCCCTACAACCAGGTGATGGCAACCGTCGCTTTGAGGGCGCAGGCCGACAAGATTATTCTCGGCGGCATGGGCCTTACGAACGATGATTACCTCTATTTTAAGAACGTCTTCGAGAATGCGGGGGCGCTTGACCGCATAGTCAGTTTTGTGAACACTACCGAAGACCCGCCGGTGGAACGCCTTCTCGTGCCCGACATGGCGCTGACCGCCGCCGAATATTTTGCGGTGGACAAGGGAGAGAAGGTTTTGGTGCTGCTCACCGACATGACGCTGTACGCCGACGCACTGGCCATCGTGTCCAATCGCATGGACCAAATTCCCTCGAAGGACTCGATGCCGGGTTCACTGTATTCCGACCTTTCGAAAATCTATGAGAAGGCGGTGCAGCTTCCGAACGGCGGTTCGATAACCATAATTGCCGTGACGACCCTTTCGGGCGGCGACATAACCCACGCCATTCCCGACAACACGGGTTACATCACCGAAGGGCAGCTGTTCCTGCGCGGAGACACGGATACGGGTAAAGTCATAGTCGACCCGTTCCGGTCGCTCTCGCGCCTCAAGCAGCTGGTTATCGGCAAAAAGACCCGCGAAGACCATCCGCAGGTGATGAACGCTGCTGTTCGTCTCTACGCCGACGCAGCAGGAGCAAAAACCAAGCTGGAAAACGGATTCGACCTGTCGGACTACGACGAAAGGGCCTTGGCTTTTGCCCGGGATTACTCGGGGGCGCTGCTCGCAATAGACGTCAACATTGCTATAGACGAGATGTTGGACACCGCATGGAGGCTTTTTGCAAAATACTTCTCACCTGCCGAAACGGCGATCAAACAGGAGTTAATAGATAAGTTTTGGCCGAAAGCGTAAGCAATGGCAATTAAATTTCAGTATAATAAGACGGCTCTCGGAGACCTCGACAAACAGTTGAAGGTGCGGCGGCGTGCGCTTCCCACAATCAAAAGCAAGGAGAGCGCCCTTAGGATGGAGGTCAAGCGGGCGAAAGCCACTGCCGGCGAGTTTCGCGAGCAGTTGGACGAACTCACCGAGCATCACCAATACATGATGGCGTTGTGGGGCGAGTTCGACCCCGAACTTGTGCGCATCGACGATGTACGGCTTTCCGAGGGCAAAGTGGCCGGAGTGAGGGTACCTGTTTTGGAAGGGGTCGATTTCTCGGAGAAGGATTACGACCTGTTCAGCAGCCCGGCCTGGACTGCCGACGGCGTGGAGCTTGTCAAAAAGATAGGCACGCTGATGGTCGAAAGCGAGGTCTACATGCGTCGCAGCGAACTGCTCGACCGCGCGCGCAAAAAAACGACTCAAAAGGTGAATCTCTACGAAAAGGTGCAGATACCCGGTTATGAGGAGGCTATACTCAAAATCAAACGCTTCCTCGAAGATGAGGAGAACCTGTCGAAAAGTTCGCAAAAGATAGTCAAGCAACGCCACAGTGTGACGGAAAAGAGAATGGCCGTATGATAGTCAGGATGAACAAATACACCTTTGTGGTGCTCGCGGGGCAGAGGGAGGATTTTTTGGAACGGCTGCAGGAGTTGGGCATGGTCGATGTCACGACGGTCGGCTGGGAGCCTTCGGAGGAGGATCGCACGCTCATAGCCCTGACCGAAAAGCACAGGGAGGCGGTCGAATATCTTCGCGCTTTGAAGGAGTCGAAAGAGTTCTCCATCGAGGGTAAACCTTTCGACACCGGCGCCGAGGCTTTCGACAAGTACGAAGCGGCGCGGCGCGAGACGGCGACGATAGAGGCCGAGATTGCGCGCTATGAGAAATTTACGGCGGAGACGGCTCCTTTGGGTGAGTTCGATCCTGCGAAAATACGCGAATT
>QMCD01004713.1_pt1 | contig 10005 bp, 8 predicted proteins | sample 1821841 | NCBI WGS metagenome assembly QMCD01 (sample SAMN01991225, study PRJNA193472) | Termite gut metagenome, whole genome shotgun sequencing project. | isolation source: worker | host: Macrotermes natalensis
TCAGAATTGTACAAAATCGTTATCTCTAAGCATAGGCACAACCTTTCATATGCGCACGCTTGGGGTCTGGGGCAAAGCCCCAGCACTGTCTACTTAAGCGAGTGTTTACAAGACCACTATCATACCAAGTGCCACAAAACTACCATACTCAAACACCTTTGTCGCTTTTTCACTGCATCACTTAAGAACTGATATACAGTAAATGTCGCGCAGAAAGGTTAACCCCCATAAAGCATATGCGATCATCGTGCTTGTGGTTTTAAGGCAACATCTGTCATTGCAGTACGCGTCTGCAGCTAGATATTTCAAGTGTGCTTTGATTAGACCAAGAGGAAATTAGCCTCTGCGTTAAACACAATCTACCTGCTCTGTGTGTAAAGTGGATATTATCTGCGAACCTACTTTATATGTGCGGCTTTTGTATGTATATTTGTGCATAGCAAAAATTGATAAATGAATCGGCGGTTTTGCATTATGGATAGAGATTCTCAACATTTTGATGTGGCAGTTATTGGCGCGGGGGTTGCGGGCTGTACTGTCGCCAGAGAGCTTGCGCGTTATGACTTAAGTTGCGTGGTTTTAGAAGCCGGAAACGACATTGCTTGCGGAGCAACTCGCGCTAACTCCGGTATTGTGCACGCCGGGTATGATCCAAAGCCGGGAACGCTTAAGGCAAAGTATTGTGTTCGTGGTGCTCAGATGTTTGCCGATTTGTCTACAGAGCTGGAGTTTAGCTACATTAACAATGGCTCACTGGTACTTGCTTTTACGGATGAAGAGGTTGTGGCGCTGAAAGAGTTAAAGCGGCGCGCGAATGCCAACAGTGTAGAGGTTGAGATATTAGACAGAGAGCAATTGCGCGAAAAGGAGCCTAATGTTTCTGCGTCTGCGGTTGCTGCATTGTATGCGCCAACCGCCGGCATATGTGATCCATATGGACTGGCATTTGCAGCCGCAGAAAATGCAGCGGAAAACGGCGTGCAGTTTATATTTGAGCAGCAGGTTGTTTCGGTGACCCGCGAGGTAAAAGTGTTTGCGGTCACAACAAGTGCAGGCGATGTGTTCCGTGCGAAAAAAGTGGTCAATGCTGCCGGTGTTTTTGCGGATGAGATCAATAACGCTGCGACTGACACCGTATTGTCCATAACACCGGTGCGCGGCGAGTATATGCTCTACGATACCGTATATGGTGCCGCTTTCAGACATACTATGTTTCAGGCTCCAAGCGCGATGGGTAAAGGTATCCTTGTTACTCCAACTGTACATGGAAACCTTATTATTGGGCCAAATGCTGTGCCCCAGGAAAGCAAAGAAGATCTATCAACTTCCGTGACCGGTTTAAATGATGTAATGGAAATTGCAAAAAAGACTTGGCCGGAGGCGAGCAAAAAAGGGCTGATCACAAACTTTGCCGGACTTCGCGCCAAGGGTGCAGATGGTGACTTTGTAATTGGTGAGGCAAAGGGAGCGTCAGGTTTCTTTAACATTGCCTGCTTTGATTCGCCCGGACTGACCTCGGCACCGGCTGTGGCTGTAGACGTGGCGAGTTGGGTTGCTGAGCAGCTTGAGGCAAATAGGCGTGCAGATTTTAACCCGTGCCGCAAACGCAGTGGGCGAAAGCTCTTTGCCATGATGAGCGACGAAGAACGTGCAGTCGCAATTGCCAATGAGCCGGATCAAGGCGAGATAGTATGTCGCTGTTGCTCAGTATCGCGTGGTGACCTTACATACGAGTTAAATGCAACACTACCTGTATTGTGCCTAGATGCACTAAAGTGGCGAACAGGAGCCATGATGGGCAGATGCCACGCAGGTTTTTGCTCACCGGAGATAATGCGAATAGTGCATGAACACACCGGTCTAAAACCGGAACAGATGGATAAACGTTTGCCGGGCTCGACATTCGTAGTTCAAAGCAGCAAAGCTTACGAAAACAGTTCAGATTCCTGTCATCCTGAGCGCAGCGCAGCGCAGTCAAAAGATCTAAACGCTGCATCACATGGCGACAACGGTTGTCGCCCAAAAAACACTCAGTTGGACACTTTGATTACCAGCAATCGCTCTACGCTCTCCATGGCAACAAATGTATTTGATGGAGAAGAGAAAAGCAATCTACATAGCGACTCTCCCATATCACAATCATATGATGTCTTAATCATTGGTGCCGGAGCAGCAGGTATGGCTGCAGCTGTAGCGGCGCGCAAAGAAGGCACCGAGCGAGTTGCGCTGCTAGACCGCGAAAGCTTCATGGGCGGCATTCTTAGGCAATGCATCCACAACGGATTTGGACTCACCAGATTCAAGAAAGAGCTCACCGGTCCGGAGTATGCCGGCATTGAAGAATCAGGTCTAGGTGCGGCAGGCATTGATCTGTACCTCAGCACCACCGTGCAATCGATACATCCTGATCAAGCAGGCGAACCTCACACTGTAAACGCCGTAAATCGCAACGGCTTTCTGCGGCTAAAAGCAAAGACCATAGTGCTTGCTACAGGCTCGCGAGAGCGTGGTTTGGGTGCACTTAACTTAGCCGGATCGCGTCCTGCCGGCGTGTTTTCTGCCGGCAGCGCGCAGAACCTCATCAACTTGGAGGGCTGTTTGCCGGGCAGAAAAATAATTATTCAAGGCTCGGGTGACATCGGACTTATCATGGCCAGACGCTGCTTGTATGCCGGAGCGGAGGTGCTGGGTGTTTTTGCTCGCTCCACAAAACCAAGCGGACTGAGTCGCAATGTGCGCCAATGCTTAGACGATTACAACATTCCCTTTTATGGCAACCGTGTAGCCACTCGTCTGGAAGGGGAGAGACGACTCGAAGCGGTATGGATATCTAAAGTTGATCCAAGTACCAAGCAAGTGATAGAAGGAAGCGAGGAGCGTTGGCCATGCGACACACTTCTGTTGTCGATTGGTCTGCTGCCGGAAAACGAACTGGCTTTAAGCGCCGGGATTGAGCTGGATAAAACATCAGGCGGACCGCTAACAGATGCATGGCTCCAGACAAGCGTTCCCGGCATATTTGCCTGCGGAAACGCCCTGCATATCCATGATCTGGCCGACAATGCCTCCGAAGAAGGTGAACTTGCCGGTACGGTAGCTGCTAGGTTAGCGCAAGGTATTGGCGATGAGCCGTCGCTGCCAATGCCGCGCATTCAAAATCACAACGCTGTGCTGGATGAGGTTTCGCTATTGATGGCTGATTCATGCACAATTNNNCTGACATTGGTTTGTGTGCGTTGTCCAAAAAGCTGCGAGCTGGCAATAACATTTGCACCGGACGGTAGTATCGCCAGCATATGCGGAGAGGGATGCAGACTTGGCACAGCTTATGCGACCGAAGAGATCACCGATCCAAAGCGAATAGTTACGGCCTCAATCAGCATTGCAGGCTCTATGGAGCCACTAAGTGTTAAGACCGCTGCGGCTGTTTCAAGAACGCAAGTGTTTAAGGTGTTAGATGAGATCAAAGCACTAAAGCTCAAAGCTCCGATTACAACAGGCACCATACTGAAAGAAGACATAGCCAAAACCGGAGTATCACTGGTAGCGACAAAATCAATCGGATAGAAAGGGTGAGTCGTGAAAGAGAAGTTTGTCATTGCGCTGGATCAAGGCACAACCAGTTCGCGAGCGGTGCTTGTGGACAAACAAGGCAAGATTCGAGGTATAGCTCAACACCCATTTACTCAGCATTATCCAAGACCCGGTTGGGTAGAGCACGACCCTATGGAGATACTATCGTCGCAGTTAGCTGCGTTTACAGAGTTGCTGGTTGCGCAGTCGATCGAACCGCAGCAAATTGACAGCATTGGCATCACCAATCAACGCGAAACAACGGTCATTTGGGACAAGCAGACCGGCGTGCCTATCGGAAGCGCTATCGTGTGGCAATGCCGCCGTACCACGCCTATCATCGAAGAGCTCTGCAAAGACAAAGACTTCGCACCAACTGTGACGGCAAAGACCGGTCTCATCCCCGATGCGTACTTCTCCGCCAGTAAGATCAAGTGGATGCTTGATAATGTGGAGGGTGCGCGCGAGCTCGCAACATCCGGTCGCCTTGCCTTTGGCACGGTGGACACTTGGCTCATTTGGTCGCTCACAAAAGGCGCGGTGCATGCAACTGACCCAACCAACGCCAGTCGCACCATGCTCTACGACATTCACGAAGGCAAGTGGGATCCGTGGCTGTTTAGGCGCTTTGATGTTCCCGAACAAATCCTGCCGGAGGTAAGGCCGTCATCAGGTGACTTTGGCGTGACTGCTCACGTTGGTGTTCCGGCCGGTATCCCCATAAGAGGCGTGGCCGGAGACCAGCAAGCTGCTTTGTTTGGGCAGTGTTGCTTTGAGCCGGGGCAAGCTAAGAACACTTATGGTACCGGTTGCTTCTTGCTCATGCATACGGGAGAAAATGCTTGTGATTCAAAGCATCAGTTGGTCACTACCATTGCCGCGTCAGCGCCCGACAACTTGCGAAGTAACCGCACCTTATCCACACCTAAGACTGAATATGCACTTGAGGGCAGTGTGTTTGTGGCCGGAGCTTTGATTCAGTGGCTGCGGGATGAGCTTGGGCTTATTGAGTCGGCAGAGCAAAGCGAGCAGATAGCGCTGACGGTGCCTAATTCCAATGGCGTTTATGTGGTGCCGGCATTTACCGGACTTGGTGCTCCGCACTGGGATCCGCATGCGCGCGGAGCGATATTTGGGCTCACCCGTGGAGTTACCAAGGCGCATATAGTGCGAGCAGCGTTGGAGTCATTGGCATATGAGGTTTATGACCTGGTCAAGGCTATGGAAGATGACGCCGAGGTGGCTATAAATGCGCTCAATGTTGACGGCGGGGCATCTGCAAATAACTTTCTCATGCAGTTTCAAAGCGACATTTTAAACACGCCGATAATACGACCGGAAGCGATTGAATCCACAGCATTAGGTGCGGCCTATTTAGCGGGTCTTTGCAGCGGTTTTTGGCAAAGTCTTGAAGAGCTGAGCGACTTGCGCGGAAGTGTGCAGAAGTTTGAATCGCAAATGGATGAACAAAGGCGTGCGGAATTGATGAAAGGGTGGCGTGAAGCTATAAGGCGTACCTGCACGTAGGTTTCTTTGGGTCGCGCGAAGGTATATTGCTCAACATAAACAATTAGCGTAAGTTTCTCCATTCTCACCATCTCGGTATGGCATTAGCCGTATAATCGTGACTTTGTGAGTCTAATGATGGCGGCGACAGTTCTCGCTACATTATCTTGCTCGTGTAAAAGTGAGGACGTTGTAGGGGTGATCGAGTGAAATATCGTCTGGATCCAAGATCGGGTAAAGAGCTTTCGGTTTTAGGATTTGGTTGCATGCGCTTTCCGCGCAGAGCCGTGGCTACAGATAAAGAAAAAGTGGAGAAGCTAATCATTTCGGCGATCGAGCGTGGGGTCAACTATTTTGACACCGCTTATATCTACCCGGAAAGCGAAGCCGTGCTTGGCGAGGTTTTAGCCAAAAACAATGTGCGATCCAAGGTTTATTTGGCAACAAAGCTGCCGCACGGCAGGTGTAAATCAATTGAAGATGCCGAAAAGATCTTTAGCGAGCAGCTAAGTAGGTTACGCACTGATCACATTGACTATTATCTAATCCACAATATATCTAAACCTGAAAGCTGGGGAAAGCTTAAGGCAATAGGCATTGAAGAGTGGATTGCGGCTAAAAAACAAAATGGGCAGATAGGTCAAATTGGATTTTCATTTCATGGGTCGCAAGATGAATATATGCAGCTGCTAGATGCGTATGATTGGGATTTTGTCCAGATTCAATACAACTATATGGATGAGAACTATCAGGCCGGGCGTGCCGGGGTAGAAAAAGCTGCCCAAAAGGGGTTGCCGGTAATTGTTATGGAGCCGCTGCTTGGCGGAAAGCTGGCAACCGGGCTACCTCGCGAGGTGGACAAGATATTTAAAGCGGCAAATCCTGAGCGCAGTGCTGTGTCGTGGGCAATGAGCTGGCTTTTAGATCAAAGTGCAGTGACCGTGGTATTGTCCGGTATGAATGCGATGGAGCAGCTGGATGAAAATATTGCCATAGCCGATTTATCTGAGCCGGGGATGTTAAGTGCTCAGGAGGCTGCGGTTTTTGAGCCGGTAGCCGAAGCGTTTAAAAGGCATTACAAGGTGGATTGTACGGGCTGTAATTATTGCATGCCGTGCCCAAGTGGCGTAAACATTCCGGGTTGTTTTTCTGCCTATAATGCCAGGTACGCAATGGGATATTATGCGGGCATGCAGATGTATGTGCTCAACTCGGGTATGAGCAACAAAAAGGGTAGTAACGCCAGGAGCTGCACAAAATGTGGAGCTTGTGAGAAAAAGTGCCCTCAACACATCCGGATTATTGCCGAGCTTGAGGCTGTAGCCAAAAAGATGGAACCGTGGTACGTTAGGGGAGCGATGGCTGTGGTTCGAAAGTTTATGTAAGGGCTGTGTAATCTTTTACAACCTATACAATTGCCGCTGCGGCTTATGTGGCTAATCCGTATAATGGATAGGTAATATTCCCAACGATTTGAGATGCTAAAATAGCGGAGGTTTGATGAGCATGATGACGGCTCGAAACGATAAACAAGACTTATCGCAAAATGCGAGCAACAGGGAGATGTCTGCAGGTAGTGGGCGTCGCGCGCGTGTGCAAACAGGCACGACGATTAAGGATAGTTTTAGTGCCTTGATGGGCAGCAACTCATACAGACGCGAGCTTAAAGGCAAGCGTAATGAGCTAGATGCGCTGCGCACACGCATCAAAAACGACAAAACCATACAAGCAGACAATATTTCGATACTTTCAAACTACGACTCGGTATTTGGTGAGCAACAAACGATTTTAAGTGAGTCGCGCACGGCTTTAGATAAGGCAGAGGCGCAAAGACGTTCTTTGGAAAATGAGCTCAGGCCATGGGAGACAAAACTTACCGACATGAAAGAGTCTCACCGTAAAACCATTAAGCCGCTGCAGGATGCTTATGATTCTGCCAAAAGAAGCATGCTTGATATTGAAGACGAGTTATTAGCCGCCAAGAAAGAATACGACTCGTTAGAGCGCCAGTTAAGGCGAGCAAGTGATGAGAAGCGTGGCACTTTGGAACTTAAGTTTTCTGCCCAAAAACCTATCGTGCAAACTTGGGAGGTTCAGCGCTCCTCAGCAGTGAACTTAAAGAATCAAGCCGAATCAGAGTTGGAGAGCAAGAAAAGCGCATTTGCCAGCGAGGAGCGTCCATTAGAAGCCGAGATTGATCGCCTAAAGGGCTTGATCGCGGTGGAAAAAGCCACGATCGAGGAAATGTCGAACAAGGTGGACAACGCAAATAAGCGCATAGATTACAGTCGCCACGTAAAAAACAACCCCGAAGAAACTCAAAGACTTGGCGAGCTAATAAGAGAAAACGAGCAGTACGAGATAACGCTGGCGCAATCCGTAAAAGAACTGCAGGTAACTCACGACAACTTAAAAGGGCAGGCCTTAAAAGCAAAGGTGTTGCTGATTGCAGGATCGGTTGTCTTAGTAGCCATAATAGTAATAGTGGTGGTCTTGGTGCTAAGAGCCAACGGCATCATGTAGCGATTTCAGATGTTGCCCAAAAAGCATCTGTCCAGATGCTTCGGCTACGAACTGCATGTGTCTTTCATCGTGTTTTGCAGTTATTTTTCATCTGTCATTCCCGCTACCCCCTGTCATTCCCGCGCAGGCGGGAATCCACCCTGCGTCAAAAGGTAGCGTGTGTAGCGCAAAGCGCCTGTCATTCCCGCCACCCCCTGTCATTCCCGCGCAGGCGGGAATCCACCCAAGCACTCACATAACGACTGCAAATGTCGCTCGGAAATCAAATGTGCACAGAAAAGCTAGTATCACTTATGAACAGTCTTTCCAAACAGCGCCTTCTCCACATAAGGAATGCCACGTTCCGGCGAATACGGATTACTGGGACTCATGAAATACATCATCCGAGACGACCTAACAAAATACAGCGTCCAAAAGATCGTCCACAATAGTGCCAACATAACCAGCGACCAGTGATAATCCATATTGCTAAAGATGCTGTAGCTAGTGTTTCCGTTAAGTAGATCGGTAATGTGGAAGTATTCCTTGATGACAAAGACTATCAAATTGCCAACGATAGCCACTATCCCCGCCAGCTGGAAGTTGCGCAAGAATCCGCTATTGCGAGTAATGAGCTGTATCAAGGTCATGATGATGATGATCGAATACAAAATAAGCGTGGCAACCGCAATTATAGAAGTGAAGATATTGTTTTCGCTGGCAGAGGTGTAGCGAGAGGAGTAGATAGAGGTGTCGCTAGAGAACTGTCCGCCCATTTGCAGCATTCCTCTAAATAGATCCTCAATAGCTCCGGGAAAGCCGGCAATCATAGTAAACGCATATATCGCTTGCAAAATAATGAACGCCAAAATGGCGCCACCTATCTTGCCAAAATCACTTGTTGGGGCGGGAGCCTGCATGGGTGCCGGATATATTGGCGCACCCGGTTGCTGATAAGGATCGGAATAAGGCATCTGTTGCTGCGACGATGTATAGTAAGGGTCTTGCATGGGAGCAAGGTATTGATCCTGTAGGGGAGTTGCCTGATAGTTGTTAGGCTGTGGCTGCGGTTGAGATTGAGGGTATGGTTGTGGCTGAGGGTAAGGCTGTGACTGCGGTGCCATCGACACTTGGTAAGGATCAAACTGCTGCTGCGGTTGCTGAGATTGCGGAGGCGCTTGATATAGATCGGGCTGTTGTTGCTGGGTCACCTGATTATAATCAGTCTGTTGCTGTTGCTGTTGCTGTTGCTGTTGCTGTTGCTGTTGCTCGGGCACCTGATTGTAGTCCGGTTGTTGCTGTTGGTTTTGGTCTTTGGTCTCACTCATAATATAGCCTTCCCGCTAGAGCCAAGAGTTGTTGATACGAAGTTTAGCACGTTATTGTAGGCTCGACTATTTGAATAGTTGTTGGCACCTTAGGTCTTGGTCTGCCAAGTTATGTGATCTGATCGTATGAAGATGCTCAAAAAAAGTTCTCAAGAAGCTTTTATCGATTTGAATGCCTTCCCGGACGTTGGAGTAATTACTTCTTACCAGAGCATTTCTAAAGAAGTCGGCATGTTCCTTGAACGGCTCATTATCAATGTCGATCCCAAGGTTTCTGAGATACATGATTAAAAAAGTTGCAATGGTTCTTGTGTTGCCTTCTCTAAAGGGGTGGGTTTGCCAAATATTTGATACAAAATCAGCTAATGATTCTATTTGTGCGGAGTCAAATGGCAAAGAGTGCTGTACATTTTTCTGCTCATCAAAATCATATTTAAGTGTATCGAAAATGCTGTTGTAGTCCGCGTACTCAACAGACCTACCATTTAATATGCGTTCCGCTTTTTCTATATTTACAGTTCTAAAAACACCAACCCATTTGTAAGGCAATACATCATGAAACAACTCTTCATGAATGCTTTTTAACTTAAGAGGCGAAAACTTAAACCCGCCTTTTTCAAGAACAAGAGCAATTCTTGAGGCTGAGATATCAGGCTCCTTGGTCACCATCTCTGGCGAGTCACCGTCTAGGTTGTTGTAGCGCTCCTCGATTTTAAGACAAGCTGCTGAAATATCGTACTTACCGGATGCTACGTCATCAGTAATCTCGTCGTAGTACTCAGAAGTATGCAAGCCATCTACTTTTTGAAGTCCCTTACCAAGCGCCAAGTACTCTTTTCTGAGTGCTAGGTCTTCAGTGCCTCGAATCTCTTTGTATTCGCTTTCATTGGACATAGGTAGGACTCTCTTTTCAAGAAGTTTTACTCACCAGATTATAACACACACCCCAAATTACCTGCGCATATGTGTCATGATAGCAAAATCCAAATCATCAAATAAGAGGCTTCGGTAGTTTGTGTGGTAGATGATTTGCCCTAGCACTTCTCATGCCGCCTTTTTCTTTTCTTTTGCACAACTTGGTTTTCTGCCTGGTAGC
>QMCD01004346.1_pt1 | contig 10004 bp, 10 predicted proteins | sample 1821841 | NCBI WGS metagenome assembly QMCD01 (sample SAMN01991225, study PRJNA193472) | Termite gut metagenome, whole genome shotgun sequencing project. | isolation source: worker | host: Macrotermes natalensis
ATCGGCTTCGATGCCAAGCGGGTGGAAAAATTTCTTGCCGAAAATTACGACGACCCTGTTTACGCCGAAACGAGTTTGCGTTGTGTGGGCTGCGGAGCCTGCACGTATCTTTGTCCCACTTGCCATTGCTTTGACATTGTTGACGAGGGGGGAGCCTCAAAGGGCAAGCGGGTCAAGAATTGGGATACTTGCCAATGTACGATGTTTACGCATCACGCATCGGGCCATAATCCTCGCGGCGATCAGGCGGCACGGCAGCGAAACCGAATTCAGCACAAATTTCGCATTTACCCGGAAAAATTCGGGGTTATTTTATGTACAGGCTGTGGAAATTGCACGCGGGAATGCTCTGCGTCCTTGGGAGTGCGGCCGGTTTTGGAATTGCTGGACAAAAAGGCGCAGGGTTAGAGCAAATCTATTTTCAGTTCTCCATTTTCAATTTTCAATTCACTGCCCCCCGCCGGAGCGAAAATGACGGTTACTGGACGAGTTTAATGTCGCTACCGTTCTACTGCAATTTTCCCGGAAATCCAATGATGTTCCATTTTCCGATGTTTCGCTTTTTCGCCGTTCTAATCGCCATTTCTACCCTCACTTCCAGTCGATTGCTGGCGACCGAGCCGGTTCCAAGGAGCACGATCGCGCCAAAACCGCCCAGTTTTAGCGGGTTATCAGCATTGCCAACAACTCCGTCCTCGGATACCACTCAAACGGCAACGAAAGAGGTGACGGGAACAGACGCTGTGGCTCCTGCACACCCTCTCACTTCTGTCGATTCTACTGGTTCCGCGTTTGGCACGGCTTCGCCCACCAATCCGCGGGCCTCTTCCACCATTCGCGTTACCGGTGTTCTGCAAATTCCCGTGCGCAATCGCGCCGCGCTGGCCGCCGCTTATCCCGCCGTGCTGCGTTCGCTGCAAACACCGAAAATCGACGCGGCTGGACAGCCCGTCTTGGATACGGCTTTGGATGGAACGGTCGAACCAGTGATGATTCCCGTTGTGGAAGGAATGGTCGTGCGGAAAGGTCAGGTGCTGGGCAATTTGGATGACCGCGAACTGAAAAGTCGGCTCAAAACGGCAAAAACGGAATTGGAAGTCGCCATCGCCGCCATGGAAAAGGAGATCGAAATTGACCACGCTGCCCGCGGCGTGCAGCACGCCCAAGCCAAACTCAACATGCTTGAGGGCGCAAATAAAATCAGTCCCGGAGCGTTTTCCCTCATGGAAATTAAGGTAGCCGAGTTTGAAGTTCTTCAGGCCCAAGCTCAGCTGGAGTTGCAAAAATACGTTATCAACGTTGAAAGGAAGGCGGCCACCGAAGTTCGCCGCGAGCAAATCAACGAGATCAACGTCTTGATTGAGCTTCGCAAGCTGATTGCGCCGCTGGACGGCATGATTCTCAAAATCGCGAAATCGGAGGGGGAGTGGCTTCGAGAAGGTGATGTTGTGTACGAAATCGCCCAGTTGAACACCCTTCAAGTGGAATGTCAAATCAGTGCCAACAATTTCACGGTCGAAGAGGTTCTGGACAGAACCGCGACCGTGACGGTACTCATGCCGGATGGCCAGCAGCGAGAATTTGCCGGAAAAGTTGTTTTTGTTAATCCGCAAGTCGCCTACGCTTCGGGCATGTTTTTGGCTTATGTGGAAGTTCAGAATCAATCCACAGGCCGTTCGTGGGTCCTTCAGCCCGGCAAGCAAGTTGATGTACAAATCCATCTCCAAGCGGAATAGACTTTTTTCGGCATCTTATTCCAACACCGTTTTTCGCACCGTTTCCGCGTTGACCGGCGAGATAATGCCCTTTTCGGTGATAATTCCGGCGATCAACTCGGCGGGCGTGACATCAAAAGCTGGATTATACACTTTCACGCCTTCCGGGGCGGTACGCTTGCCAAATCCGCAGCAAATTTCATTCGCATCGCGTTCTTCGATGGGGATGAGACTGCCGTCTTCCAGCGTAAGGTCAAAAGTCGAAGTCGGGGCGGCCACGTAAAACGGAACGCCGTGATGGGCTGCCGCGACGGCCAAACCATATGTTCCGATTTTGTTGGCCGTGTCACCATTGGCGGCAATGCGGTCCGCCCCAACCACCACGCCGTTGACACCGCCCTTCTTCATCACCATCGCCGCCATTGAATCACAAATCAACGTGACATCAATGCCGTGCTGCATGAGTTCCCACGCCGTAAGTCGCGCACCTTGCAGGAGAGGTCGGGTTTCATCGGCAAAAACGTGAATGGTTTTGCCGGGTGAATGATCGTTCCCGTCCGCCGCCGCAAAAAACACCGCGAGGGCTGTGCCGTAATCCGCTGTGGCCAACCCGCCCGCGTTGCAATGTGTGATGAACGTGTCGCCATCGTGAATGAGTGCGGCTCCATGCTCGCCAATTCGGCGGCAAATCGCGCGATCTTCTTCGTGAATGATTTTCGCTTCTTGGAAGAGCGCGTCCATAATTTTCGCCGCACTTTTCGTCTCAAAAAGTGCCGTTGCCTTGGCTTTCATGCGGTCAAGTGCCCAAAAAAGATTGACGGCAGTGGGACGACTGGAAGCCAAATATTCGATCACGTCGTCCAGTCGTCTGCGGAACATCTCGATATTGGCATCGTTGGGCAGGGTTTGAAGCGCAACGCAAACGCCATAGGCCGCCGCGATTCCGATGGCTGGCGCGCCGCGAACTCGGAGCATTTTGATGGCTTCCCAAACAGACTGCACATCGTGGCAATCGATTTCGCGGAATTCGATGGGCAAGAGCGTTTGGTCAATCATGCGCAGAAAACCATGACGGTCTTCACCATAATTGACAAAACACGCCTCAAGAGAGGGTTCAATCCGGGTAATAACGGCTTAACCCTTCAATAACAAAGCGGCTGTAGGGGGCTTGCACAGCGATAACAGAGGTTATTCTATCTCTCAAACCGGGCGGTGTCCAGAGGCCGCTTTTTGCCCGCGTTCGACTGCCCTTGCGTGCGGAGCGGATGTTATGGTAAAATGCCAGCAGCAATAAAATCATTTCCTGATCGTTGTTTCCTATTTCCTTCCCCACTATGTCCACACTTCTCATCGCTTTAGGAACGGTTATTGGATTTCTGATTGCCTATCATACTTACGGCAAGTTTCTCACGCGAAAAATCTTCAAGCTGCAAGACGACGAGCCGGTTCCCAGTGTCGAGCAAGAAGACGGTATTGATTTCGTACCGACGAATCGTTACGTCATTTTTGGGCATCATTTCACTTCCATTGCCGGAACCGGTCCCATCGTCGGGGCGGCCGTCGCCGTCATGTGGGGCTGGCTTCCCGCCTTGCTTTGGGTCGTTTTCGGGAGCATTTTTGTCGGGGCCGTGCATGATTTTACCGCGCTGGTTATGTCGCTACGAAATAACGGCAAGTCGCTGGGCGAAATCGCGGGCAAAGTCATTTCGCCATTCGCAAAATTGCTTCTGCTCGCCATGCTCTGTTTTTTGCTGGCCATCGTCATCGCCGTTTTTGCCGTGGTCATTGCCACAACCTTCAGAGATTACCCGCAATCCGTCATTCCCTCGATCATCGCCATTCCCATTGCCATCGGACTGGGATTTTCGACACGAAAACTCGGTGTTCCGCTCAAAATCGCATCGACGTTTTCCGTTGCACTCCTTTTCGGCTTTATCTTCGCCGTCTCGGAGTGGCCTGCCTTGACGCTGACCATGCCCGACTTGCGCGATGTTCATCCTATGCTCAATACGACCATGCTCTGGAGCTGGACGATTCTCCTTTACTGTTACGCCGCATCGGTGTTACCGGTTTGGCTTCTGCTTCAGCCGCGAGATTATGTCAACAGTCTCGTGCTCTACGTGACCATGACGCTTATCGTGGCGGGCATTTTTGTGGCCGGTTTTACGAGTAGCGCGGAAGTCACCACGGCGGCCCCCATGTTGCGAATCGCCGACGCCAAGGAAAATGGTTCGCCGCCCCTCTTTCCGTTTCTTTTCATCACCGTGGCCTGCGGGGCGGTCAGCGGTTTTCATGGCCTCGTTTGCAGTGGTACGACCAGCAAGCAAGTGGCCTCGGCAAAAGACGCGAGGTTTATCGCCTATGGCGGAATGCTACTTGAAGCTGTGCTCGCGATTCTGGTTATTCTTTCCTGTACGGCCGGTCTCGCGCTGGGGGTCAAAAATGTTTCCACTTCGGCGGCGGCAACGGGTTCTCAGGCGGCAAACGTGATAAAAATGGATGCAGGCACCGAAAAAGTCTATGGCCGCGAGGCTTGGAATTTGCGTTACGACCGCCCCGCCTCGCAGGTCAATCTGGGCGAACAGGTCGGCGTATTTATCGAAGGCGGTGGCAATTTTATTTCGCAAATTCACATCGGAAAAATCGGCATTCCAGAAAAAGCTGCCCAGGGACTCATTGCCATTCTCATCGCCTGTTTTGTGGCCACCACCATCGACAGTGTGCTCCGACTTTTCCGTTACGTTTTACATGAAGTCGGTGAAACGATTCATCTCAAACCGCTGGGAAACCGTTACATCGCGGCAGGCGTCGGACTTTTTCTTGGCGGAACGTTGGCACTGTGCAAAGCGACCCCGGCGGCAGATTACGGGACGGGTGGCATGATTCTTTGGCCTCTTTTCGGGGCAGGAAATCAAATCGTCGCAGGCCTGACGCTCGTGATTGGCAGCGTCTATTTGTTGCGGCGAAAAACACCGGCCTTGTATTTGCTTTTGCCCGCCATTGTGATGATGGTCATTCCGCTTTGGAGCTTGTTGTACCAAATTTGCTTAGGGCCGAACAGCTTTTTGCGGCCCGGCGTGGGAGCGGATGGGCAAAATCTGCCGCCGAAGTTTTTGCTCCTGTTTTGCGGAATCGGCATGTTTCTGCTGGCCTGTTTTTTGATCCTCGAAGCCTACCGGGTGGTACGGCAGCTGTTGCGGGAAAAACGGTCATTACTGGACAAAAAACCGGAAACCACGGCAAAATAATCGACTGTCAAACCCAGCTGTTGTAAAAACCCGTTGCACCATTGCGAAGGTCGACGCTGTATGCGGGTTCCCACGGCGGCCAGTGAAATCTTTATAGGAAAGGTGCTAAATAGCGCAACGGGGTTTGACTCGGACCTCCAAACCTTCCGGTGTTTACTGTTGCTTGACACCTTTCCCTTCTTCTGCTAAACTCCCACTACGATGCGCCGGTGGTGAAAAAACACTGCCGGCGTTGAAGGCGGTTTCGGCCACCTTCTGCCATCCCACTCTAAAATATCCGCGAAATATTTTGTCAATTGCAAACTTGCAATTGATCTGGGTGGTATCAAACTGGACTTCCGGTGTGCGCTTGGGTTGCGTACATATATGGGGACCGGTTTCGATGCCATTGGAGTTGGGACCCCTCGCGGAGGCCAGATGGACGATGAGTATTCGGGCCGGTTCTCCTTTTTTTGGTCTGTTTTTCAGGCTTTTTTCGCATTTTAGAGTCGGCAGAACTTGCCCATCTTCGCTAAAATGCCATGCCGCAACCCTTGCCTGCCCTGCTGGAAGAACTTCACAACAAATTGTGTGCCGTCGATACGACCGTCGAGGATATTTGCCTGATTATGGCTCGGCGAATCATCACCAACGAGGTGCCGGTTCCGTTAGGCGAACTGGCGAAGCTGTGCGGCCTGCTGCAACTGGTGCGCGAAAGCGTTCTGGAAATCGAAAGCTTTTACGAGTAAACGGATTATGCCGATTTGGGGGCCGCATCGTTAAGTCTGCGTCTGCTCCACTGTGGTTTTTACCGAATATCCTTTGGACGCACTGCCTTTGGTGCGATTTTGATACGCCACGAAAAGTTCCGCGATCACGCCCACCGACAAAAGCTGAGCACCAAACAGCAACGAGGCCACGCCATAGATCATTGCAGGGCGACTTCCAATGTCAACCGGTTCGCTGAAGAATAAGCCCATGCGCGAAAATCCCCAAATTGCGGCAAGGTAAGTGAGAAGAACCGCGCCCACCGCCATCGCTAAAAGCCCGATCGTGCCCATCAAATGCTGCGGCCTTTGGCCGTAACCCGTGAGAAACCAGACGGTAAAAAGGTCTAGAAAGCCTTTGACAAATCGCGTAAAACCGTATTTCGATTGTCCAAACTGCCGCGCACGGTGAGCCACGACTTTTTCACCCACTCGAAAACCTCGCGCGGCGGCCAAGACGGGCACAAAACGATGCAATTCGCCGTACAGCGTGATTTCGTCAAAAATTTCCCGCCGGTAACATTTCATACCGCAATTGTGGTCATGCAACTTGACACCGGTCATGCAACTGACCATGCCGTTGAAAAAACGCGAAGGAATGACTTTGTGCCACGGGTCATGCCGCACCTGTTTCCAGCCGCTCACGACATCCAGACTTGTGCCCATCATCGTGATAAAACCGGGAATTTCGTGGGGATCATCCTGTAAGTCGGCATCCATCGTGATAACAATTTCGCCCTGGGCGGCCTCAAAACCGGCGTTGAGCGCGGCCGCCTTGCCAAAATTTCGCCGAAATTGAATGCCACGAATGCGACTATCCTGCTTGGCAAGTTGCTCGATGATCTCCCAGCTTCGGTCTTTGGAGCCATCATCAATAAAAATGATTTCGAGATCGTACTGTTGCGCGTCGGCCACCTCGCAAATTTCACGATGAAGCTGGGCCAAACTTTCTTCTTCGTTGTAAACGGGAATGACAAGGGAAAGTTGCATGGCAAGCGTAAGGAAAAGGGCAAAAGACACAGAATTCTCTTGCAAAATATAGGTTCTATTTTCCGGTTAGGCAAGAAATTTTCGGAAAAACGTGTCAGTTGGCGCGAAAGAACTCCAGTTTGGCCGCTTTTGCGGCTGGAACAAAGCGCATTCCGTCAAAATGTCCTGCCGGGGATGATTGTAAAAAAGGGAGTTTATGCTATAATGACAACGGTTTTATTTGTTCAACCATAACTGTGGCAACGTGAGTCGATTGATATGCGGATCGTTTTAGGAAGTGACCATCGCGGAAAGGACATGTGTACGTGGATTGCCAATTACTTGGGCAGAACGGAGCATAAAGTACGTTTGATCGCGTGCGAAGCGGGCCAGCCGGTGGATTATCCCGATGTGGCCGCCGAAACGGCGAACGATGTCATGTCTGGTCAAGCCGACCGCGGCATTCTCATTTGCGGAACCGGCATTGGCGTGTGCATCGTCGCGAATAAATTTCCCGGAGTCCGAGCAGCCCAGTGCCAAAACGAGGTTGTGGCTGAACTGAGCCGCCGTCATAACAACTCCAACGTTCTCTGTCTGTCCGGCGACATGCTTGGAGAAAAAGCGACACTGGCTATCGTGGAAAAATGGCTGAGCACCGATTTCGATGGCGGGCGGCATACCGAACGGCTCAATAAAATTGCCAAATTAGAGCAGCGTGACCGCGTAAAACCATCGCAGGTATAATGTCAAACCATCCAGCACAAATCGGCAACTTTCTCTGCGGACAGGATCAGCCCTTGCTCTTGATTGCCGGACCGTGTACGCTGCAACAGAAATTCAACGGTGTCATTGCGGACAAGCTGGCCGAACTGCAAGAAAAATTTGCGATCAACGTCATTTTCAAAGGTTCCTTCGACAAGGCCAACCGCACGAGCATTGGCTCATACCGGGGTGCGGGTCTGGATGAAGGCCTCAAAATGCTGGAAAGTGTTCGCCGCCAAACCGCCCTGCCCGTCACGACGGATATTCACGAATCGGCACAGGCCACCGTGGTGAGCGAAGTCTGCGATCTCGTGCAAATTCCGGCTTTTTTAGCGCGTCAAACCGATTTGCTCGTTGCCGCCGCGCAAACCGGCAAGGCGGTTCATGTCAAAAAAGGCCAGTTTATGGCACCGGGCGACATGAAAAACGTGGTGGCCAAATTGGAGGCGTCAGGCTGTAACAACATCCTGCTGGGCGAGCGGGGCACGTTTTTCGGTTACGGTCGACTAGTCAACGACATGCAATCGTTGGTGGTGATGCGACAGTTTGCGCCGGTTGTGTTTGACGCAACGCATAGTGTTCAGGAACCGAGTGGATTGGGCACAACGTCGGGCGGAAATCGTGAGATGGTCGCGCCGCTTGCTCGCGCCGCGGCGGCGGTGGGGATTGACGCGCTTTTTCTGGAAACGCACCCTGAGCCGGAAAAATCGCCCAGCGATGGGGCCAACATGGTTTTGCTGGGTCACCTTGAATCGTTGCTGAAGCAGGTGCTCCAAATTCGCGCCGCCGTTACTCCGACATGACATGCTGGTTGGGTTGATTTCTTTGGAGGGTGTCATTATGTTGCGTTCTATCCTTCTTCTTATCGTTTGTCTCTTCGGTTCACCGTTGCTCTTCGCGCAGCAATCACGCCCCGCGGATGCCTCGCTGTTGCACCGCGCGATCCGTGCCCTCTTTCTAGGATCGCAGCCAGAATCGCAGTTACAATCGTCGCCGCAACTCGCCCCGGCGGCCTTACTGCCAATGGGGGCAGAGTATGTCCTCTTGGAGTTGAAGGGTGGGTCGAGGTAAATCAAATCAACCCATTCACTGTTCATGCCGCACAAAACGTACAGATTGTCGTGCGTGTAAAGCGTGTTTTGGAAAGGATGGGGCATGGAGGGGGTGAGCATGGGGTATCCTCAATTGCAACCTCCGGGGACACGCATTTTCATACACGTCCCCGGCTCGGATTGTTCTTCATCTGTCCACGGCGGAGCTTCGGGGTTCGTGTCCGGGTTAATGTCAACCGGCTTGCCGTTTTGCGAGACGATGACCGGTAGTTTCAAGCGGCGAAGCTCGGCGATTTCCTTTCTGACGGCCATGTCCATGGCCCGGGCGATTTTCTGTGACCATTCGCTGGGCACGGGCTTATCGAGTAATTCAGTTGCCATGTCGTGATTCTTTCTCAAGGTAATGGAAAAAATCGTTGTCATAAATCACGTTGTCTGAGTGTGTCGTTGATTCCGCGACGATGCGTCTTTCCGTTCCCGTATTATCGAAAATCGTCCATTGATCGACAATCGGCATATAAATTTCAAATAGATTCTTTAATCCCCGAAAAAAACGCCGCCGAATCGTATCTTTCGGAATGTCGTGTCCTCCTTTTGCAACACGCAGAGCGACACGAGAAACTGCTGTTTACGTCGTAAAAAATACGAAATAACAGGTGCGCAATTTTCCCCCATCTTCCGGGTCTGAATTGTCGTAAAAAATCTCGAAAAAAGGATACTCATGCGGAACCTCCGCGTTCTCGGCATCGTAAAATCCCGATTTGAATGTTTTGATTTCATTGGGCTTGAACCACTTTTGCCCTCCTCCACCTCCGAGATAATTGGAGATTCGTTTTGTTTCACTCCACTCCAGTTTTCGGTCTGCCAGCATGGTTTCAATATCTTTCTTTCTTGCTCGAACTTTGCAAGAGATGGTGGTGTCCATCCAAGAAGACGAGTGGGCATGTTCCCAAATGATCGTTTTAGGAAATGTCAGACCCGCGAATTTGCCAATATTTTGCACGATTTCCGAGTTTGTGACGTCTAGCGTTTGGTCGGACTGTTTGTGTATGTGACAGAGTCCCTGAACGACAATCGTCGTGAAGAAAATGCCGATGGCCGCGAAGAAAAAGAGTAGCGCAACGCCGATTCGGTAGAAAATTTTGGCGGGCAAACCCCAGCTTTTCGGTTTTGTGTCCCAGTCGGTCATGTGACAAATTCTCCGCATTCTTCGCAAAAAAACGCCGGGGAGCTCGGAAATCCGCAAATTCCGCTCTTTTCAGTCGCTGCACTACACTTGCGGCTCCTGATTGGTTACTGCATCACCATCCAAACGATCACAGCGATCACTGCGCAAAGAGCAACGAAAAACACAACGGACCAGAAACAGCCGCGATGTTCTTCGTTCGTGTCACCATACCACCAACGCAGTGCAATGATATCTACAACGGCATTGACCAGAATTCCGAGAAAATCCCACATGGCATAAAACTCCATAAAACTCCGGGGACTCACGTCCCCGGCTCGGATTGT
>QMCD01002571.1_pt1 | contig 10001 bp, 7 predicted proteins | sample 1821841 | NCBI WGS metagenome assembly QMCD01 (sample SAMN01991225, study PRJNA193472) | Termite gut metagenome, whole genome shotgun sequencing project. | isolation source: worker | host: Macrotermes natalensis
GAACCCGCGCCCGCAGCTCCGGCCGGCGCAACGGCAAAAGCCGCGTTTATTACGCAGGCGCTGTCCAACGAATCACAGGCGTATTCCTGGAAGCAATTGCAGCAATATTGCGGCGAATACGGATTTGAGATGCAGGTCTTTGAAGGCCAGAACGACGTTCAAAACGAGGCGAAGGCCGTCAGCAACTGTATTGCGCAAGGCTACGACGTCATATTTGTCAATCCCAGCGACATAAACGCGATTGTCCCCTCGCTGATGGAGGCTAAGAGCGCCGGCTTGATAGTAGGCATGTTCTCGTCCGATCTTGCGCCGGAATTCCAGGATACACGCGATTTCTTCTGTGGCGTCGACGATACGATGGCCGGAGAAACCGCCGCTCAGGCATTCATCGACAAATTCCCCGACGGCGCGACGATCGTTGAAGTCGGCGGGCAGGCCGGGCACGACGCGCAGATCAAGCGCAACGACGGCTTTATGAAGGTAATCGAGGGCACCAATATCACCGTATTGGACAGCCAGAATTGCAACGGCTGGGTAACGGCGGACGCCATGTCGATCACGGAAGATTTCATCGTCAAATACGGCGACCAGATTCAGGGCGTCTTCTGCCATTGGGACAATGGCGCGACGGGCGTCATCGAAGCGTTAGAAAACGCAGGTATGACTGACGTGTTTATCGCCGGCGTCGACGGCTGCCGCGCCGGGTTTGATCAGGTTCGCGAAGGCAAGCAAGGCGTCTGCATCGGGCAGAGCTTTACGAACATGGCGATTAAGTGCCTCCAGAACGCCAGGGCTATGCTCGACGGCCAGACCGTTGAAAAAGTTAATTTCATACCTCTGGACGTTGTAACGCTTGAGACGATCGATTCCTTCCCGTATCCCGAATGGTAAATTGCCGCATCGTTAGGTTCGTTCCGGCTTAGCCGGAACGAACCTAACGTCATATAAAAACGAAGGGGATAAAAGGCAATGGCAAACGACAATATCATCCTCTCCATAAAGGACGTTCACAAATCGTTTCCGGGAGTTAAGGCTTTGGATAACGTTTCTTTGGAAGTACGCGCCGGAAGCGTGCACGGAATCGTGGGCGAAAACGGCGCGGGTAAATCGACGCTGATGAAAATACTCTCCGGCGTCTACGAAAAGGATTCCGGAACGGTGGCTTTTGACGGGCAAACCGTAGAGCGTACAACGCCCGTAGAGTCGCTGAACCGCGGCCTGAGCATCATCTATCAGGAATTCAATCTGGTCAATACGATGAGCGTGGGCGAAAACATATTCCTCGGCCGGTTCAAGGAAATGGGCGGCATGCGGGGTACGCACGCGAAAGCGCGGGAGCTTTTAGACTCAATCGGCAGCACGATCGACACGCATAGGTTTGTCGAAGAACTAAGCGCGGCTGAAAAACAGATGGTGGAGATAACGAAGGCGCTCTCCTTCAATTCGAAGCTTATCATCATGGACGAACCAAGCTCAAGCCTCACCTCCGACGAGCTCAAGCGCCTGTTTCAGATAATCCACGACTTAAAGCAGCGCGGCGTTTCCATCATCTATATCAGCCATAAGCTCGACGAGATATTCGAGTTGTGCGATATCGTCACGATTATGCGCGACGGCCATATGATCGACACGAAGCCTGTAAGCGAGGTCACGCGCAACGAAATGATAACCAAAATGGTTGGCCGCGATATAGAAAACGAATTCCCGCCCCGCGCGCATTGCGCCGGCGAAACAATCTTGAAAGTAAGCTCAATCAAAACGCGCAAGCTTCACGACATATCGTTCGAGCTAAAAAAAGGAGAAATTCTCGGGCTTGTAGGGTTGGTGGGCGCGGGCCGCACCGAAATTATCCGGGCAATCTGCGGTGCGGATAAGGTCAAGGGGCACGCGGTTTCTATAGGCGGCAAACCCGTAAAGATCAAGAACCCCGCCAGCGCGAAGCGCATGGGAATCGGCCTGGTTCCGGAGGATCGCAAGCTTCAAGGCTTGGTGCTGCCGTTTTCCGTTCAGTCCAATATAGCGATGGCCAGCCTCGACAGGATTTCAAGGCTCGGTTTCATCAATCGCGCCGAAGAAAAAGCGATAGCGCTTCGGCAAATCAACAACCTTTCCATAAAAACTCCGTCGCCAATGACAAAAGCCGTCAGCCTTTCGGGCGGCAATCAACAAAAATGCATCATGGGCCGCTGGCTGGAGATTAACCCCAGTATCCTTATACTAGATGAACCAACGCGCGGCATAGACGTCGGCGCAAAATACGAAATTTACGTTTTGATGAAGCAAATAGTAGAGAACGGCGGTTCTATCATCATGATCTCGTCAGAGCTTCCGGAAGTATTAAATATGAGCAACCGCGTTTTGACCATATGCGAAGGGCGCATCACAGGGGAATTCAACCCAGAAGACGTTCCGGCCCAGACCATTATGGACGCGGCGATCGGATGACGGAGGTGAAGCAAATATGACTCGTCGCTTTGACCTGAAGAAAATAATGATGGACAATTTGGTGCTTGTCGTCATATTTCTGTTGGTTATCATCACGGCCATCGTAGAACCTAATTTTATGTCAGAAGCGAACATGACAAACTTAATGCGCCAGTTTGGCCCGTTGAGCTTGGTATCTCTAGGCATGACGTTCGTCATCATCGGCGGCTTCATCGACCTTTCGGTCGCGGGTATTATATCGCTTGTCGCTGTGGTGACGGTTGCGCTCATAGACCCGCTAGGACAGGTGAACGCCCTCCTAATCGGCGTTGCGCTGGGTGCTGGGCTCGGGCTGATCAACAGCATTCTATTGTTAACATGCGGCGCGATGACGCAGGCGGAGGCGTTATTCATCACCTTCGGTATGAGTTCGGTCTACAGCGCGCTGGCGCTGATCATAACGGACGGCGCGACGCTGCACATGACTTGGCTGACTACGCCTCAGACGATCTTTGAAACGATCGGCTCCGGCACGGTCGGAGTTTTATCCGTTTCCTTTATCATTTTCCTTGTTTGCCTTGCGATTCTATATGTATTTCAAGGCGAAACCCATGCCGGGCGCTCTATAAGCTATACCGGGGGAAACAAAGTCGCGGCGATACTAAGCGGCATACCCGTTAAGCGCAGCATGGTGATCATCTATACGATATCCGGGTTTATGGCTGCCGTCGGCTCGGTCGTATTGTTTTCACGCGTAACGACTGCCGCGCCGATAATCGGCAGAGGATTCGAGACCAACGCCATACTCTCCGTAGTAGTCGGCGGCACTTCGCTCAAGGGCGGCAAAGGCAGCGTTTTGCGAACGGTGCTTGGCGTGCTTTTAGTTACGCTGCTGTCCAATTGCATGAACCTTCTGGGCGTGCCGCCGTATATGCAGGTTGTACTCAGAGGCGCTGTTCTCGTGCTGGCCATATGGCTCGATAACCGCAAGGAACTTTAGGACGACGGGAGCCGAATTATGAATAATCAATTAGGCATTATGGGAAAGAGAGTATGGCGCTTGCTCTCAAAACAGAAAGCGGTACTCGCGATTATCGCGATGCTGATCGTCATGCTGTTCTTCGATACAAATTTCTACACGTCATACAACATTTTGGCTATGCTGCAGGACGCGTCCGTCAATGTAATCATCGCCTTCGGCGTTACTTTGGCGGTAATCTGCGCCGGCTGCGACCTTTCCGTGGGAAGCGTGATGTGCCTTTCGGGCATAATTACGGTGCAGCTAATCAACGCCGGCGTAAATATGTGGCTTGCCATGCTGGCGGGCGTAGCGTCCGGCGCTGTAGTCGGCTTCATCAACGGCTTCTTCGTCGTCAAGCAGCGCACGGAAGCGTTTATCATCACGCTCGGCATGGGCATGCTCATGAAGGGCGTCTGTCAGCATCTGACCGACGCGCATCCGATCTCGTCTAAAAACCTCGATTTCATGAAGCTGGCCAACGGTAAGCTGTTCGGCACTATTCCTAATTTGGCTATCGTCATGCTGGCCGTCGGCATATTGGTCTATTGCCTGCTGCGGTATACTAGCTTTGGCAGAAACTGTTATGCTATCGGCGGGGATTATGACGTAGCTAAATATTCGGGCATCAGCGTTGTGCGAACCAAGTGGCTCGCTTTTGTGCTTTGCGGCACGATTACCGCCTTCGCGGGCGTATTACTTTCTTCAAAGCTAAACACGGGTTCCTCTATCTATGGGGACGAAACGGCATTGATGGTTAATTGCGGCGTCGTCGTCGGCGGCACATCGTTTGCCGGAGGTATCGGAGGCATACCTCAAAGCTTTGTCGGAATTATGGTGCTTCAATTATTGACGAACTGTATGAACATGCTGGGCGTAACGCCATATTTACAGGTCGTATGCCAAGGCATAGTTATAGTGACTATAATCTGGCTGGATTGCTTCGGGCGCAAGCGCAAGCGCGAAGCGGTATAAATAATATTTGTTTTGCCGTCCGTTCGGCCCAATTTTTAGGCAACGGGTGTATCCATTTATCCTCCAAAAACTATATCTAGGCCAAAAGCAAAACAGGAAGCGGATCGTGTTCGTCCCGTCGCCTGTTTCGCTTACGGTTATATGCTTTTGGATTGTCGGGCTTCCCGCTTGATGAACGACGGTTCGGAGCTGCCTCTACACGGTTACCTATATACCGCTATTACAGCCAGCTAGAGTTTGCTATCGATACTGAATGGAATTATCAAGTCGTTTCTAAAAGCGATAATGCACCTGCCACGATCATGAACTATATGCAAGAACTGACGCAATAGCCCCGAATTTTGCAGAAATTGTGTACTTTTCATAAAAATAGTGTATAATCGTATAACGGTGCGTCCAAAGTTGTATACTTTGGAGGATCGGTATAGATGTCTGATTATGCGTAGAAACTATAATTGCATACGGAGGCGGATTATTTGAAAAAGCCTATTTCTTTCGGCAGAATGCTGGCGTTTGCAGTCGGCGACGTATTTGGCGGAGGTTCCTTCAATATTATCAACTTCCTCTATCCGGGCTTTTTAGCGTTGGCCGTAGGTCTGCCGCCGGAGCTCGCGGGCGTTGTCATGCTGCTCGCGCGTATTTTCGACGCCGTTTCGGATCCTGTTATGGGGTTTTTCTCCGATAAGCTGCGGGTACGCTTTGGAACGCGCCGGGGCACGCTAATCATTAGCGCCCCGCTGATCGTACTATCGATGTTCCTTATGTTCTATCCGTACGGCAACGAAAGCCTGTCGGTTCGGTTTTGGTCGGTTTTATTATCGTATATATTCTTTTACGCTGTCCAGACGTCGATCATGATTCCGTATTTCTCGCTTTCCAGCGAGATGACCGAGGACTATACCGAGCGGGCGCGCATGACGTCGCTTAGGCTGGGGTTTTCCATATTCTCTTCGATTATATGCGTCGCCGTACCCGGGATAATAGTCGGCGCGTTTGATGGCAACAGCGGCTACATAGTTATGAGCTTGGTATTTGGCGTCGTATTTATGGTTTGCGTCGGAATAACCGGTCTGTTTGCGAAGGAAGGAATGCCCGCGCCGAAGAAGGCGGAGCCGTTTGTTATACGCGATTTTATCCGCCCGTTTCGCGTAAAGCCGTTCCGGCAGTACCTGTGGATGTTTTTATGCTGCCAGATAACCATGGCCATTATGAGCGCGTTGTTTTTCTTCTATGTCGACTTTTACTATTGCCGCGATATGACGGCAAGGGGTGAATCGAACATGGTCGGAATGCTGGGCGCGGCTATTATGTTCGGGATGCAGATCGTCGCGCTTCCCATATATATGGCGGTCATAAAAAAACTGGGCAAGATAGCGGTTTATATAATCGGTTCGATTATCTGGATCATCGGCGCGCTCTTCCTGTTCGCGTTGCCCGCAAACGGAGGCCCTCTGCCTTTGTATATCCTGGCAGCGGTTTTGGGGCTCGGCATCAGCGGCCCGGGCCTTATACCGCACGCGATTTTCGCGGACATAGTCGATGTCGGCAATCTAAAGTTTGGCGCCAGGACGGCCGGCGCGTTCAGCGGTATAGCTAACTTAGTGAATAAAACCGCGCAGGCGCTCGGCTTGGCGCTCGTCATGGCCATAATCGGGGCGGCGGGCTTTATCGAACAGGACATAAGCGCCGGGGCCGCGAAGGTCGTTTCGCAATCCGCCTCCGCTCAGTCGGCGATAGTCATGGTCATGGCGCTTGCGCCGCTCGTTTTCATGTCCTTCGGAGTATTTGTTTGTACGCGCTACCGTCTGGATAAAACCAATCACGCGCGAGTTTTGGCCGCTCTGGGGGGCGACGACGATGAGCGTACTGCCGTCCTCGAATTACTGTCATAAGCCATGCGCAAAGAAGTAAAAAAGCCCAATTGGGCATTATACTTGATCGTATTTTTACTGATCTATCCGGTCTTAAAGCTGGTATTTCGACTGAAAGTCGACCGCAGCGCGTATCATCCCCCTCGTGGGCCGCTTATTGTAGTTAGCAACCATCAGTCCTTCATGGACTTCTTGTTGGTCATGCTTACGGTATATCCGCGGCGCCTGAATGCCGTTACGGCGCTGAAATTCTTTTTATACAGGCCGCTCAACACGCTTTTGCCCATTATGGGATGTATTCCCAAGAAGCTGTTCGACCCGGATACGCGCTCGATAAAGGGTATCATGGCCGTCCTCAATAGAGGCGACGCCGTTCTGCTCTTTCCGGAGGGCCGTTGTTCGGTGGACGGAGCGTATATGGGCATGCACAAAGCGACGGGGAAGCTGATAAAAAAGCTCGGCGTGCCTGTAATTAGCTGCCGCATCGAGGGTTCGTATATTTGCATGCCTTTTTGGCGAAAAGGGATACGGCCGGGGCGCGTGCGCGTCACGCTTGCCAACCTTTTTGACGCCGCAGCTATAAGCGCCCTATCGGCAGAAGAGATTACCGACGGGATCGACGCGAGGCTGGGCGGCGCAAAAGAACCGGACGGGCCGCTCGGCGTATTTAAGGAGAAGCGGCTTCTGGAAGGCCTAGAGAATATATTGTACTACTGCCCGGAGTGTGGGCGCGAGTTTACGCTAAAAACGCGAGGCAACGCCATTTATTGCCATGCTTGCGGCTTTGAGGCGACGATGGATCGCGCCGCGAAGCTGCATTCGACGCGCGGCGATATCGCGAGCGTCCACGATTGGTATAAATTGCAGTGCGTATATGAGAGAAAGTTTCTTAACGAAACGATGGCGCCTGTTAAAACGCGGGTCATAGTTAGGATGCCGCTTCGTGCGGGTAAGGGCGTCGACGAGTGCGGCGAAGGCGAGCTTTGGCTGGAGCCTCCGGGCTGGCATTATGACGGAGAGCTTTTGGGGAAGGATGTTATGCTGTTCTTCCCAATAGATACGGTTCCGGCGATGCCCTTCGACCCGAACGACGATTTTCAAATATACGCGCAGAGCAATTTCTATATGTTTTCGCCTGAAAACAGGCTTGCCAGCGTGAAATACGCCACAATAGGTGAGTGCGCGTATTGGCGTTTTGCAGCCAATGTGCAGATGACCCATGCGCGCGACAGCGGTTTTTGTACAAATCCTGTATAGCGATTAGCCGGTAGAGCCGAGTCGGTAGAGCCGAAAAAATCGGTATAGACATTGTGCTTTCGCTATGCTATAATTGCTTCTTGCCGGGCAAACTACGAGATTGCCAACGTAGCTCAGCCGGTAGAGCAGCTGATTCGTAATCAGCAGGTCAGGAGTTCGAGTCTCCTCGTTGGCTCCATGGAAAGCGCTCCGTTTCTCTAGGGAAATGGGGCGCTCTTTTTTTAGAACATCTTACAAGTAACAATAATATATTCGTACGCGTCAAATAACACTGCGTATCGAATAAGAACGGGCTGCACCCGCAGCAGTATATCGAGTTTTTGCTGAAGATGCTGCCCGGCTCGACAACCAGCGATTTAGAAAGTTTGCTGCCGTGGAGTTCGGCTCTGCCGATCGATTGTTATATGACACAAAAAACGGAGGCCAACGTTGATGGGAAAAAGCGCTGAGTTCTTAATCGGATTCGTTCGCGATTATTTAGACGGCGAGAATAGCCGTTTAGATTTCGACTTAAACTTTGATCATTATATCATCGAGCATTATCCGCGAATGGAACACGAAAATCCAGAATTAGCGGAATGCTTTGCATTCTATCTGGCCGGTGATGAAATTGATCGAGCCAGAGATTTATAGGATGGCGAGTGCAAAAAGCTGGTTCGCAGACAGTTCAACAAATTTGTAGCTGCATCCATCAAATGACGGCTACAATTGACCACCGCGCTTAGGGTGGTCAAGACGTTCTGCGATTTGACGCTTACGATAGAGTCCGAGCACTTTTCGGCAGAGACTTGATCTGGGAATACAACCATGCTGACAATCAAAAAATCATTATAGTTGTTCGCCTTGCCGGGCGCACCAGATTCGTCTAGATAGCCATACATACTCTTAATATTATACACCAGACCCTAATATTTCTTTCTATAATCGTCTAAAACCTCTCGAGCATAAAATCAATACTTTTCGGACGAGTAATCCGAAAAATATCGAGATTTTTCGGAATTAAACCTATTTATCTATGCTAAAAATCAATATCACGACATTGGCCATTATGGAGATAGCCACATGGTGCGATAAAGCCGGTGCGCCAGCTGGATGATGCTCCAGCAAGTCAAAAACGCTAACCGAAGGCTTGTCTACCTTTCAATCAGCGTTTTTGGTGTAATCGTAGGGCAAAATTATTTTTTTATTCCCGAAAAGCTAGTGTTTATGCGGGTTTATCTCTGGTTTTATTGTAGGCATTGCCCCACAGGCCCAACCGGCCCGACCGGCGTGACTGGCCCGGCGCCCGATACGAGCAAGTTCGTGACGACCGATTCGAACCAGACGATAGGGTCGAAGGATCCCGATGTTGGTAAAAAGACCTTTGCGGGCGGCGCGTCTATGAACGGGCGTACGCTTGAAAACGTCGGGACGCCGGGGAGCGACGGCGACGCGGCGAACAAGAAATATGTCGACGACGCGATTGTCAAAGCAACGTCGACATCCGGCAAGTATCCGCTATATCCGAATGAGAATCCCGTCGATTCGGGCTTGGTTTGGATTGACGGTAAGAAAGTCTTCCGTATGACCTTTAAATCCACTACTCATGCAAGCAGCGGTCAGTTTAAAGACTTAGGCGCCTTGCCTTACTTTAATGAACTCGTTGAATTGCAAGGGTATGTGAAAACAAGCGACAATAACAATGTTCAGCTCAACTGGTATCTCTATGACAGGGGCTATAATACGGCTACCGGCGTTAAAGATGATGGAACAGTCCAGCTAATGTGGCGTTCCAATGCGGGTAATGAAAGTGTATTGAGTAATAGACCTTGTGTTGTTACCGTTTACTACACCATGAAGTAAGAGCGAAAAAAGCCCCTTAACCGGCGCGGCGGACAAAACGGCAGCCCCGCCTGTGGAGTGACACGGGCGGGGCTTTTCAATATATAGTAACCGATGATTAATACATTGTAGGGGACGATGGCAATCGTCCCGAACCCTTTCTGCGGGCGGATTACCATCCGCCCCTACATGCCCAACCTACGGCGTAATCAGCGAATTGGCTAACTTACGTTTCATCAAATCCGGATTGGAGCTGTGCAGCAATGCGTTCTGCGCCGTAATAACGCCCCTGTCAACCATCGCCAAGAGGCTTGCGTCCATAGAAACCATGCCCTCGGCGGAGGAGGACTGGATGGCGTTATCGATTTGGTGCGTCTTCGCCTCGCGGATCATGTTGCGGATAGCCGTGTTGCAGAGCATGATTTCGAACGCCGGCGCGATCCTTTGATCCACCGTCGGAATTAGCTGCTGAGATACTACGGCTTGCAGCACCATCGAGAGCTGTACGCGTATCTGCGCTTGCTGGTTCGGCGGGAACGCGTCGATAACGCGGTCGATTGTGTTGACGGAACCCATGGTATGCAGCGTCGATATGACCAGATGCCCCGTCTCCGCCGCCGTCATGGCTATGGAGA
>QMCD01003146.1_pt1 | contig 9991 bp, 10 predicted proteins | sample 1821841 | NCBI WGS metagenome assembly QMCD01 (sample SAMN01991225, study PRJNA193472) | Termite gut metagenome, whole genome shotgun sequencing project. | isolation source: worker | host: Macrotermes natalensis
GCGCGGCAGGCCAAAGGCCTGTAGCTTTTCCGGTATCTGTTTCAAACAATACAAATGAATTTGCATTTTGAAACAGATATCGAAAAAGGCTGCTAAAGCAGCCCGCGCAATTCAACTGCAAGTGCAAGGGAAAACACAGTGCGGGAAACCCCGGCATCCATTATATTAAAAATAGATAAATCAAGAGATACGCAGTATCTCAGAGAAGTTTTCGGTGAAGCCTTTTACAAAAGGCTTCAAAAAGAAATAAATCATTGAAACAAAACGCAATATGAGCGGAGGATTATATTCGATGGGGGCGAAAGATTTCGACAAGACCCTCGACATGACAAAGGTGAAGCCTTATGGCGACACGATGAATGACGGCAAGGTGCAGTTGAGTTTCACGCTGCCGGTGCCCCTTGGCGATGAGGCTGTGGAGGCTGCCAAACAGACGATACTTAAAATGGGGTTGGAGAATCCGCAGGTGGTTTTTTATAAGGAGCTTACGCCTGGGTTTACATTTTTCAACTGCTATGGCTCGGCGCAGGCGGCAGTCGATTTCACCTCGATATATGTGCCCAAGGTCGAGAGTTCGGTGATGGATATGGAGCAGACGGACGAATATATCCGCGCCAACGTGGGCCGCAAACTTGTCATAGTCGGGGCAAGCACGGGCACCGATGCACATACGGTCGGCATAGATGCCATTATGAACATGAAGGGTTATGCGGGACATTATGGGTTGGAGCGCTATGATATGATAGAGGCCTACAATCTCGGCAGCCAGGTTCCCAATGACGAGTTTATAGCCCGCGCGCTGGAGCTGAATGCCGATGCGCTGCTGGTGTCGCAGACTGTAACACAAAAGAATCTGGTGGAGCTGATAGAGCTGCTGGAGGCCGAGGGGCTTAGGGACAGGTGGATAGTGGCGTGTGGAGGGCCTCGCATCACGCACGAGCTGGCCAAGGAGCTGGGTTACGATGCCGGCTTCGGCATGAATACATACGCCGATGACGTGGCTTCGTTTGTGGCACAGGAGTTTGTAAGGAGAATTACGAATTGAGTTTCATTTATACACATAACATAACCAATTACCAAAACTTTAAAAACATTATTACTATGAGAAAATTTCAACATTTTGTATTGCTTGCAGCAATTGCTATCTCGGTAACACTCTTCGCATCGTGCTCACCTTCGGATGGTTCTGTCATATTCCGAGCGCAATTAACGACATTATGTCGCCCGAACTTATTGCAGAGATAGAAGCCTTGGGAATGCCGATAAACAGGGGTGCCAACCCTCCGAAAGATATTACCGGCTCATATCTCATTGCTCCGTGTGTTTGCTATGCGAGCAGTATAATAAACGACTCGTATGGTCCCGGGCATCAGTTTGCCGATTTATACCTGAGGTTATACAACCAGAACAATGAGAATAATTTCAGGACCTCCAAGGCCCATAAATAATGGTATCATAATTTTATTTTTTTACTATATTTTATTTAATTACCTTAATTTCTTTAAGCCATTTGTCAACTTCATCTTGAGATGATTTTGCATTGTCTCCCGGAATGGCAAATCCTTCCAACAGGGTAGATTTCTCACAAAATTTTTCCATATCGGAAAAACATCTTGCTTTTCCTCCTCTTCCATGAGTACAAAATGGAACAACTGTTTTTCCTGCCAGATTATGTTCCGACAAAAAAGTAGCCACAGGCGGAGCCATTGTACTCCACCAATTGGGAGTTCCGACAAAAATCACATCATAATCATTGATGTTGTCGACTTTTGATTTTAATGCAGGCTTATAATTATCTGCAATTTCTTCTTTCGCCTGCTCTACACACACTTGATAATCGTTTGGATAAGCCTTCATGGGAACAATCTCAAAAATATCTCCTCCGGTAGTTTTTTGGATTTGTTTGGCAATAGCTTCCGTGTTTTTAGCCTCAGACCATGAATAATAAACAATGAGGACTTTTCTTTCGTCCGTCGTTTTTGAAGTTTGTTGCCCTTGAGTGCAACCGGTCATCAATGTTAGCACGATAATGCTTAATAGAAAATGTTTTATTTGCATATTACTTTCAATTTAAATAAGTTTATTTTTTATTTTTCAATTAGTATCCATATTTAGCCATTAATTTCAGTATTCCGTAAACACCTGCTATTTGTATCAACATTCCGGGAATGGCAAGCTGTAAATTCTGAGTTGCCATATAAAAACTGCCGGACAAAACCCATTCAAGAATAGTTCCCGTAAGCTGGTAGAATAATACAATACCTGTCAAAATGGGAATGGAAACTTTTTGAAAATATTTGGCAGCATAAGCAGCAGCAATAGCCAGCAAAGTAGATTTTATTAATATGACAGGCAAGGCAGTAATGACAGGCATACCTGTCAACAGATAATTAACTATCGGAGAAAGAATCGCGATAAGCAAGCCTGATTTCAAGCCGTATTTATACGCTCCCAGAAATGTAAAGAAATAAATCGGAAGGAAAATATGTCCTCCCTGCCCAATAGCATGGCAAAGTATCGGAAAGAGAATGTTACCCGCAATAAAGAACAGTGCTATAATATACGTTTTTGTCTGTTTATATGAAAGGGAATATAGTTTAATTGCAGTATCCATGTTTTTCATTTTATTATTTGTTATTGAATTTTTGTATTTCACTGCAAAAGTAATTATTTTTATCGAAACAGATATTGTTTCTTAGTGCAAGAGGAAAAAAATTATCATTAAAAAAGACAAAATAATTTCGAAATCAATAATACAAGGGGGAAAATTTGCTTATTTGCATATTTGTACTATCGTTTTGGTCGAACCTCTTGTAAAAACCTTCGTGTTACTTCTTCACCATTGTACCATTTCACCATTGTACCTTTATAACTTCCTGTAACTTCATTTAACTTGCGTAAATTCTTTTAAATAAATAAGTCTCGAACCTACGTTATGTATAATATAATGATATACTTTTTCATGATTTCATCCTTTTTTAGCTTCTCTCTCTTTTCCATTAGGGCTTAGCGAAGGTTTCGCAAGTTCGCGAAAGTCTCCTCACGGGCTTGGTGAAGGTTTCGCGAGTTCGCGAAAGTCTCCCCATGGGCTTGGTGAAGGTTTCGCGAGTTCGCGAAAGTCTCCTCACGGGCTTGGTGAAGGTTTCGCGAGTTCGCGAAAGTCTCCTCTGTTAGATAAAGGTTATACCTTTGTCGTTTTATTCTGACAGGCTTTGCCTGTTTTCTTTTTGCAGGTAGAAAGAACGGACGAAGTACAGAGCCGCATCCGAACTTCACACCTTTTCACAGCCTTAGCCAAACGGAGAAATGTCAAAAGTTATGAGGAAGTTGTGTAATGGCGTAAAACCAGTCCGCTGACAAATAGCTTAGATTGCTTGCCATAGTTTATCCGATATAAAAAGAGCGACCGAAGAACATTTTCTCAATCGCTCTTGATTCGGAATTTTTGTTTTAAATTACTACAGTGGTTTCACCGGAATGCATATTTCCACGTCAAATTGCTCATGCTTGTTGTCCTCCAATGAGTTGTAATACAATTCATACGGACTTCCGTAGAATTGGTATCCGCTTTCGGTAACCCATAAGCACATCGTGTTCCAGGCTTTTTCAAAACCTTTTGAATCTATTTGAAAACGACCAACCGCGTATTTTCCGCCGGGAATGATTGCTTTACCGATTTCACCTTCCACTTTCACATCGCTGGTTACTGTAATACATGCGTCTTGACGCACCTTTTCTATTTCCGTTACCGCAGGGTCGTCCTGATAAATGGTAATGGTTTTGGTGCCGGAATTGAGCAGTCCTCTTGGACCAGCCCATTTCACCAGCTTTTCATAAGCTTTCCCGATTTGATTGTACTGGCCGGTGTGACGAATATACACCACTTTGATTTCCGGCATTTCTTTGATTTCAACTTTTGTTTCCATAAAAATTAAATTATTAAGTTTAATGGTGCAAAGTTGCACATTAAAATCAAATTTTTGTTTCATATTCTTGCTAAGCAGTTGTCCATTCTTGCTATATCGCAATCCGTTATTGGCAAAAATGGCTTTCTCCTGCTGCCGGTACTCCTTTGCCGTAATACCAAAATAAGCGCGGAATGAGCGGCTGAACAGCGATACGCTCCCGAATCCACAGGCATAAGCAATTTCCATAATGGATATTTGCCTGCTGTTTTGCAGGAACATTGCCGCTCTTTCAACACGCTTACGTTGAACATAGTTTGCAGGTGTTTCACCTGTCAATACGTTAAATATGCGGTGAAAATGATAAGGAGAAAAGTGGGCAATTCCGGCTAATATATCAAGGGTCAACGGCTGATCAATGTTTTTATCTATATAATTCATCACTTTGTTAATTCGTGATATGTACTCTTGACGGCTTGTTTCTTTGATATTCATTTTCTTATAGGTTAATTATAATCTTACAAAGATATGGAAAAATTTGAGCAGATGTTTTGCAAATCTTGCGGACTTGCATCTCCTAATTCTTTAAATGATATAAAAATTACAGCATTTTATTCGGATGAAAAATGAAGTATAACCAATCCTTTATTCATTTTTGTTTTATAAATTTGTAACTTTGCATAAATAAATTTCTAATTAAAGATGCCACAAGGACTATTCAAAAAACGGGAACCCCGCAAATTCAACTATAAAGCCCGTTATTATGACCAGCAAAACGCGGAAATCCGCAAGCAGAAAATTCTCAATGGAGAAGAAAATACGGATGTGAATTTTGAAGATAGGTTTCGCCAAAAAATAGAAGAGAATCGAAAAATAAAAAATAATTCCATTCGTAAGCTGGTATTTATGGTTACTCTTTTGATATTGTTAATATATCTTATTGTTGCTCTATAATTATGTCGGATATTATTCATGTTCTTTCTGATAATATTGCCAACCAGATAGCTGCCGGAGAAGTAATCCAGCGTCCAGCTTCTGTCGTTAAGGAATTAGTAGAAAATGCTGTAGATGCGGGAGCAACATCTGTTGATGTGATTATCAAGGGCGCCGGAAGAACACTTATTCAAATTAACGATAATGGCTGCGGAATGAGCGAAACTGATGCCCGTCTCTGCTTTGAACGACACGCCACTTCAAAAATTAAGAGTGCGGATGATTTGTTCAAATTGAATACAAAAGGTTTCCGTGGAGAGGCGCTGGCTTCTATTGCCGCTATTGCTCATGTGGAACTGCATACTCGTCATTGTGAAGATGAAATAGGGACGACTGTTTTGTTGGAGGGAAGTATCTGCAAAGATCAAATACCTTGCACACACGAAAAAGGAACATCTATGCTGGTGAAAAACTTGTTTTACAATGTTCCGGCACGAAGAAATTTCCTTAAAAGCGACAATGTGGAATTCAGTCATATCCAGGAAGAATTTCTGCGTGTAGCTTATGTACATCCTGAAGTAGCTTTTAGACTGTATCATAACGATAAATTGGAATACAACCTTCCAAAAGACACATTAAAACAGCGAATTGTAAATATTTTAGGAAATAAAAGTAAAGAGCAGCTTATTCCTGTTGAGCAGCAAAGTGAAATTGTAAATATCAGCGGATTCATTGGAAAACCTAATTTTGCCAAGAAAACGAGAGGAGAACAATACATGTTTGTTAATAATCGCTTTATTAAGCACCCTTATTTTCATCATGCTATTTGCGGGGCTTTTGAAGATGTAATTCCGGAAAAGCACTTTCCGACTTATTTTATTTATTTTGAAGTTGATCCCCAATTAATAGATGTAAATATTCATCCGACCAAAACAGAGATAAAGTTTCAGGATGAGAAGTTTATTTACAGTATTTTACGCGCGGCTGTCAAAGGAGCAATAGGTTCTTTCAATTTAGGCGGGTCTATTGACTTTGAAAATATTTCGCCTATTGATTTTAGTGCAATTCCACAAAAAGGCATTCCCAGAGACCCTTCTATTACTGTACATTCCAATTTCAATCCTTTTGACCGGACAAAACAGAAAACCTCCGCAAAACAAGATAGTTATTCCAGTGCAAAACCCGCTAAAGTAGACGATAGCTGGAAGAAAATATATCAAAGTATTCAAGAAAATACAGTTGTAGAAGCTGGTTCTTCCCAAGAAAATGCTCAAACTTCTTTTGCTTCTGTTTTTGAAGAAGAAAATAATGAAAGCCAAGATACTTTAATAATAAATCAGCCGGCAGTTTTTCAGGTTTTGGAAAAATATATTGTTGCCCGAATCAAATCTGGATTTGTGATTATTGAACCCGAAGCGGCATTGGAACGGATCCTGTTTGAGCGTTATTCGAATTATCTAACGAATAATCCTCAAAATTCGCAAAAACTGCTTTTCCCGGAAACCTTAACCTTTTCTCCTCAAAATACAGATATTATTAACGATCTTCTCAAGGAGTTTCATGACCTTGGATTTGATATGGAACCTTTCGGCAAGAATACATTCATCCTTAATGGTATTCCGGCAGATTTGTTAGACCAAACGTCTCAAACTGTTATTGAAGAAATGCTGGAATCATATAAAAACAATCTGATTTCTTTGAAAGTTAGTAAAAAAAATAATCTTGCACATTCTTTGGCAAGGTCAATGGGGAAAAAGAAAACCAATAAAAATCTTTCGGAAGAAGAAATGCAATCAATCTTGAATGAGCTGTTTACAACTGCCTCTGCTCACGTTTCCCCCAGCGGGAAAAAGATTTGTATTACTTTTAAAGAAAGAGAATTAGTGCGATTATTTGAATAATATGAATAAACGAAAAATAATCAACGACCCTGTTTACGGGTTTATCAATATCAATAGCGAATTTATTTTCGACCTGATACAGCATGCTTATTTTCAGAGGTTACGTAATATTCATCAACTGGGATTAACACATTATGTATACCCCGGAGCCATACATAGCCGATTCCAGCACTCTTTAGGAGCCATGCATTTAATGCAAAATGCTTTGAATGTCTTATCGGACAAAGGAATAGAAATAACACAGGAAGAAAAGGAGGCTACTTTAGCTGCTATTCTACTCCACGATATTGGACATACCCCTTTTTCTCATGCGCTGGAATATTTTTTTGTGGAAAGTCTTTCTCATGAGGACTTCACAAATTTGCTAATTAATAATTTAAATGACAATGAATTTAAAGGAAAGCTTGACCTTACCTTGCGAATTTTTGAAAATAAATACCCTAAATCTTTTTTACATCAATTAGTTTCCAGTCAGTTGGATGTTGACCGCTTAGATTATCTAAATAGAGACAGTTTTTATGCGGGAGTTGCCGAAGGAGTGATTGGTTCGGAACGGATTATTAAAATGTTAAATGTGTTCGATAACCATCTTGTTGCTGATATGAAAGCTATCTACTCCATTGAAAAATTTATTATTTCCCGCCGTTTGATGTATTGGCAGGTTTATCTACATAAAACAGTGCATGTGGTTGAGGTTCTTTTAATAAATATATTAAAACGGGCGCGTTATCTGTTTGAACATAGAAATTTGAGTTTTATTTCTCCTGCACTGAGATTCTTTTTCGAGCAAAAACGTACCATTTTAGATTTTACTATAAATAATCATGGGCTGAAAACATTTGTAAATTTAGATGATAACGATATTTTGTTTTGTATTAAAATGTGGCAGCAAGAACAAGACAAAGTGCTATCCATGCTAAGTAAACGCTTATATAACCGTCATTTATTCAAAATCGAAGTAGCAGAACTCCCTTTTGATTCGGATTATATAATATCTATTTTGGGGAAAATACAGAATTATTACAATTTTACCACAGAAGAATGTGACTATTTCGTTGCCACAGGAAAGATGGAAAACAGAGCCTACAATGCACAGGTAGAATCTATTCAAATTTTAGACAAAAACGGAAAATTATTTCCTATGGAAGAAATTTCCGATCACTTAAATCATCGCACGCTTTCTGAAAGTGTAAGTAAGTATTTTTTATGTTATCCGAAAGAAATATAAATTTTAAAGACAGACACAGCTTACTAAAATGTATAGATAGCACAATATAAAACCATCAATATTTTGTTGCTACTGTTTTGTGTGTTGGTAAATATTACATTTCTTGTTGCTTGATTTTTTATTACATTGTTAATATTTTTATTCATTCCTAATATAAAAAAATGAAATCCACATATTTAGAGAATAAAGAAAAAATATGTATTTTTTGCCGACTGTAAGGAAAAAATGCTTAATTTTGCATCCTGTTTAAATGGTGGGTGTAGCTCAGTTGGTTAGAGTGCCGGGTTGTGGTTCCGAAGGTCGTGGGTTCGAATCCCATCATCCACCCACTTTTAAAGTGGAATAGAAGTGTAATTAAGTTAGGTAAAATATACAGAAATTATATAGTAGAGATGAAAAAAGACATTCACCCAAAAGAATATCGCTTTGTTGTGTTTAAAGACATGTCAAATGATGTTGCTTTTTTAAGTAAATCTACCGTTAAAACGAAAGATACTATTGTATGGGAAGACGGTAAGGAATATCCATTGATGAAACTTGAAATATCCAATACATCTCATCCTTTCTTTACCGGAAAGATGAAATTGGTAGATACTGCCGGTCGTGTGGATAAATTTATGAATAAATACAAGTCTCATCTGAATAAAAAATCTGAAAAGTAGTAGTTTTTTTTCATAGTTTTTTGGGGCTCTCTATTAGGGAAGCTCCATTTTTTATTCCCCATTCTAAGCCGCGGAGAATAAAAAATCTTTCTTATCCATACTATCTCCGCTTGTGGCGGGGTAATTCTTTTCAAGTATAAATATACTGATAATATATTTGTTATAAATTATTTCCATCTTGGAAAAGTGGAAATTTTATTTAGCAAAAAAAATAATAATGCACAATCTTGTTTGTATTATTATTTTTTTATACCTTTGTACCATTAAAATAATGTATAATAAATTAACTAAAAATTTATGATAATATGAAAAAATTTATTCTTTTATTTGCAATGACAATTGTAATCCTTAGTGTTGTGGAAGCACAGAGGATAACTAAAATTTATGGACAAGATATATTAGGAAGTAATAAACCATGGGTTAATTTTGGAACAGATACGTTACAATATACTCCTACAGATAATTTAAAATATAACGTAAATATTAGATTAGCTGTTGTTTACGAAAATGGATCTACTGCGCTTGCTAAAGACGATATTATAGTGCTTGATCTGAAAATTGCTACTTCTAGTATTTTTAAATTTGATGGAGATAGTTTACATTATGAGTTGACTGAAGATCTTGCTGCAAATGATACGTTGTGGATAGATTTGAGTGGAACGAACTACGAAAGCATGGTTAACTACAGTAATTCTTTCATGGCGACAAGCAATGACAATTTAGGTAAAATATCTATGACAGCAACTGTGTTTAGAACATCCAAGTTTACTGTACCTACAAGTAATAGAAATAAGACAGTGGATGCTTATTTTTTAAAAACTGCGGGGGGAAGTAGTTCATTAATAGAAAAAGCAATCCAAAATGTTCAACTATTTCCTAATCCGGTAAACAGTAGTTTAAATATTACTAACTTGAGTAATACAAAAGTTGAAATTTTCAATGTCGTAGGACAACGCATTTTAACTTATGGAAATGCTTATGGAAATTTGAATGTAGATATGGCAGCATATCCTAATGGTATTTATTTTGTAAAAATGCAAAACGGAAAATCTGTTCGTACGGAAAAAATAAAATTGGTAAAATAAATTTTTACTCCTAACCTCTAAAAGGGGCTTTAGAAATGCGGATAATTGTTTTCGATTATCCGCATTTTTTATGCTTTTTGCGGTATAATAGTCAAAAATAGTTGGTAAAAAAAGATATATGGTCGTATAACTCTTATCCATGGCATTATTTTTCAGTTAAAAAGTTTATTGAATTTGATTTCAATAAACTTTTTTAATATGTCAAAAACGAGAAAATTTCGCTGTTGGTCATGTCAAAGTCTGCACGTAATAAAATGGGGAAAACAAAGGGGAAAGC
>QMCD01007872.1_pt1 | contig 9987 bp, 8 predicted proteins | sample 1821841 | NCBI WGS metagenome assembly QMCD01 (sample SAMN01991225, study PRJNA193472) | Termite gut metagenome, whole genome shotgun sequencing project. | isolation source: worker | host: Macrotermes natalensis
GGGGGCTCAGGTTGTTAGATATTTCGCGAAGACTGCGGATCGCCTCGTCGATGACGTATGTCGTGTTGCCTATAATTTCGAGGTTACCCGTCGATTGCCCTTCTGTCGACAGCGCCGAAAGCGACATCTTGGCTGACGAGAGCAGGGGTCCCAAACCGTCGTGCAGCTCTTTGGAGAAGCGCACCCGCTCCTTCTCCTCGGTACGCAGAATGGTCGAAAGGATGCGTTTGCTCGTAAGGCCGCGCTGGAAAATCAGTTTGTCGATGTAGTCGACCAGCCGACGCGCGCTGAACAGCACGACGGTGAGGCACAGCGAAACGACGATGTCGAGCCAAACCAGCACCACAAGCCATGTAGAAGTTTCACCACTGGGTGCGAGGTGTGCGAATTCCAACACCCTCGACGCGGTTGTCGCGAGCAACGCGACGATAAAGAGTATCCACACCGAATTGTACTTGGTCTTTCGGATCATACCGATGGCATACACCGTGGCCAGCAAGGATCGAAACGACGAGAAGTATCTTGACCGCCATAATCTTGGTTATTACTCGAACAGAACAAAGGTAAGAAAAAAAACAGCACCCGGTTTTCCGAATGCTGTTTTTTCGACTTGTGGCGTGGAAGCGGTGTTTATGCCTGCTTCTCTTTTTTTGCGCCGCTGTAACGTTTTTCCTTGATGCGCGCTTTCTTACCGGTGAGGGCTTTCAGATAGTAGATCCTTGCCCTGCGAACCACGCCGCGCTTGTTCACCTCGATGCTGTCGATGTGGGGCGAGTAGAGCGGGAAGATACGCTCGACACCGACACCGTTCGACACTTTGCGAATGGTGAACATTTTGGTTTTGCCCGTGCCTTTGATCTGTATGACCACGCCGCGGAAACTCTGCAAACGCTCCTTGTTACCCTCGATGATCTTGTAGGTAACGGTGATGGTGTCCCCGCTTTTGAATTCGGGTACCTCTTTCTCAGTCCACATCGAGTCCTGAGCGAGCTTGATGAGTAGATCTTTGTTCATTTTTGCTTAAGCTTTTAATAATTACGAGGGCATCGTTTCCAATCCCCCGCCAACATTCCCGCTGCGCTTTAATCCATTATATAAAGCGCCCAATGAAAGAGGTTGGGGTCGCAAAGGTAAATAATTTTTTTATCTTTGTATCCTTAAAGTTGAAATTATGAGTGAACGGTTGATTTTTGTGACCAACGACGACGGTTACGCGGCGAGAGGTCTGGCGCGCCTCGTGGAGGTGTTGCGTCCTTTCGGACGTATTGTCGTGGTCGCCCCGGAGAGTGCCCAATCGGGTATGTCACACGCGATAACGATGAACAATCCGCTGTTTTTGCGCAAAGTTTCGAGCGAACCCGGTCTGGAGGTGTACGCCTGCTCCGGCACACCGGTCGATTGCGTCAAGATGGCTCTGGACCATCTGCTGGTCGGCCAAACGATCGACCTCGTCTGCTCGGGCATCAACCACGGTTCTAACGCGGCAATAAACATTCTCTACTCGGGAACTATGGGAGCCGCCATTGAAGGGAGTTTCTACGGAGTGCCTTCGATAGGCTTTTCGCTCACCGACCACTCCGCCGACGCCGATTTCGAGGCGGCGGGGAGTGTTGCGCGCGAGATCGTCGAGGGGATCCTTGCTGCAAAGCCCTCGGTGCCGCTGTGTCTTAACGTGAACATCCCGGTGGCGCGTCCCGAAGAGATAAAGGGGATTAAGGTGTGCCGCCAGTGCCGCGGCCATTGGCGTGAGGAGTTCTATTGCAGGCAAAGCCCCTTCGGAAGGGACTATTTCTGGCTGACGGGCGATTTTAAGAACGCAGAACCCTCTTCAACGGATACCGACGAATGGGCGCTCGCAAATGGCTACGTCTCGGTCGTGCCCATTCAGGTCGATCTGACCAACCACGCGCAACTCGCCCCTCTCGCGGGGATTTTGCAGCGATAGGGGTGGTTATACAACGCTCCGGCCACAAATAGATATCGGGATCACCCAATCCCTTCTTCTTGAAAATACTCGCGAACGGCTCTCTTATAACGTTCGATGGTCTCCTCCATCGTGTCGGTGGATTTGCCGCCTGCTGCGTTTTTATGACCTCCTCCGTCGAAGTACCTGCGTGCGAAAAGGTTCACATCCACATCGCCGCGCGAACGCAGCGAAATGCGGATAAAGCGGTGGTTTTGCAGCAGCATCGCCGACATCTTTACCTTTTCGATCGACAGGGGATAGTTCACGAATCCTTCGCTGTCGCCCTGCTTGAAGTGGAAACGCCTCAATTCGTTCTCTTTGAGTGAAATAAGTGCAGCCTGGCCGTTCTCGATAATCTCCATTTTTGGCCCGAGAGCATAACTCAAAAGCCTGACGCGCCCCTCGCTGTAAGAGTTGTAGACCTTGAAGTTGATATAAGGTATATCGATGCCTTTGTTGACGAGGTCGGCGACGATCCTGAACAGGTCGCCAGTGAGGAACGAGAACGAAAAATTGCCGGTATCGGTCATCATTCCCACATATAGCACGGTGCCCATATCGCGATCGACGGCCTCGGAACCGGCCAGTCGCGATATTAGCTTGTACACTATATAGGATGTCGAAGAGGTTTCCGGGTATGAGAACAACACGTCGAAATACTCCTCAGGTGGCGCAAGGTGGTGGTCGATTAACACCCGTTTGGCACCTGCGTTGGCTTCGATAGCTTCGGCGAGCCCCTCCAGGCGCCCGATGTTGTTGAAGTCGAGACAGCAAACCACATCGGCCTTCGACGCGAACTCGTTCACAACGCCCCCTCGTTCGGTGTAGACATTAATGCGCTCTATACCCGGCATCCATTCGAGGAAATAGGGGAACCTGTTCGGCACGACGCACATAACGGTGTGTCCCATACCCTCAAGCATCCGTGCCCAGGCGATCGATGAACCCAAAGCGTCGCCGTCGGGGTTGTAGTGGGAAACGACCAGAACCCTTTTCTCGCCTTCGAGGATAGCCCTCAGTTGCTCCAGCGTATGTGAGGAGATTGTCATTGCATCGTCGTACGTTCCCATTTACCGTCACGCAATTCATAGCTGTTACCCATTAGCCCTTGTGCGGGTGGGTCGAGCTTACCGGGGAACGAATATCCGGAGCGCTCCGAGGCGCGTGTCGTGTTGTCGACATCGGGTGTCCCTCCGTCGATATGTGCGAGGGCTGCTTTGAGCAAATTCTCCTCGGGGTCGCCCAACTCTCTGATACCCGAGCCGTCGACGGGGTTCATACCTCTGAGTTCGTTTATCCTATAATCCGGTTGGAAACCTCCGGCATAGTCGCAGAAATCTTTCGCATTCATTATTTTGAATGTGATGGGGCGGAAGTCGTAGTAGGCGCCCCCCGACTGGAAACCGCAAGCGTCCATACCTACGTTTTTGCCGTTAGTCTCCTCACCTATAAGTATCACTTCGGTGTCGACACCCCTAATGGCGCTTATGACCATCTCTGAGGCGGAAGCCGTGCTTTTGGTTCCAAGAACATACACTCTTCTGAGACGCAGGCTGTTGGGTTCATCATTGAAAGGCAACACCTGGGGATTCTCACCTCCCGTCATTACGGCTGCAGTGTGGGCGTTGTACCACATCTTGCAGAAAATGTCCGTCCTGTCGACGTCAGCGACAAGGCTGGAAAGGGTTTGGCATGAGCTTACCGCCCCGCCGCCGTTGTAACGAAGGTCAAGCACGAGCTCTTCCGCCCCGCGTAAAGTGCTGCCGAATACGTTGTTTCGCAATTCCTGGTCGAATTCGCTACGTCTGCCTGGCTCGAATGAAGTGTATGCCAGATAGCCCACCTTTTTGCCGGTGGACGAGGTCAACATCTTCTGCACAATGGTGGGTGATGTCTTCATTGTCTTCGAGGTGAGGGAATATGTATTTCCCTTCGTGTCGGTCAGTGTCATTGTGCTGCCCTGTGATGAGCCGTACAGCATGTTGTGGAATTGGGCGTACTGATTGTATCCTATCGTCTGCCCGTTGTATTTTGCTATGACGGTGCCGCGTTTAAGTCCGGCAGCCTCGGCGGGACCGCCCGGCTGTATCCAAGCAATGAAGAAATAGCGGATCTGGCCTCCATCCGTGATGTCGGTACTAAATTCCTCACGCAGAGGCTCGTACCCAAGCCCGAAAGAGACCTCACTGCTCGCGGCGCGCGTAACGCCGCCGATCTGCTGAATGTATGAATAGATGTGGTCACGCCCTGTGCGTGCCTCGTTCCACTGTCCGTCGATGGTTGCGGGATTTTCACCGTTGGACGTATCCTGTACATCCTCCCAGCGGAGTCCCTCTATCAATCCGCTAAGGAACTGGCTGGGGCTTAAATTGTTGGCCGGAACTGACGAAGCTGTCCTGACCGCGTCGTTCCAATAATAGGCGTCGCGCATTATCGAGTATATCTCCCGATTCACACCTGAAAGTTTATTACTGAAATCGGTAGGAGGATAGTGGCCGAACTCCGCCATGATGGTGATATCTTCCGACGGCATCTTGAAAGTGGCCGTATTGCTACCCTGATCGGCGATAGAAGCCCTGCCGCTGATCACGCTCCATTCGATAACCATATGTCCCGGATCCGGATCCGCCGTAAGAGTGACAGTTTCACCGACTTTGGCACTCTCCACATCGGCGCTCGCGGTGCCACCCGAGGAGTAAGATACGGTTATAGTGTATTTATAGTCGGCAGGATCGCCCTCTTCCTGATTGACAATAAAAGTGACCGTTTTCAGTCCCGGGGCAGAAATGTCGACATTGCCGACGCGCGGCGCACCGGTGTGGTTTTCCGCTATTTCGAGAACTACATCGGTGGCGACATTCGCCTCTCCGCCCTCTATGTCGTAAGTTATCCATTCGTCCTGGGTGGAGATCGTCCAGTCGGTGGGTGAGGTGACCGTGAACGTGGCTTCCTGATGGTGGAAATCTATGTAGGCACTGCTTTCCGACAGGGTCGGCGCGGAGGGTGCAGGCTTCTCGGACGGACCGTTTTTACATCCAATGGTTGTGAGCAACACCATTGCCGTCACTCCGAAAATTTGCAAAATTTGTTTCATATGTTAGAGTCGATTAATAGTTTATCGTCATATTGGCCGGTACGGAGAATTGGCGGATATAGCCCCTCCTCGTTTCGGCCTTGTTGCCTACCCTCACGTCGGCCTGATCGGGCCATGCGCGTACCCCGACCACATACTCCAACGCTCCTCTGAGCAAGGGGTCTTCCGCCGCATCTTTAGTACCCTTCCAGCCCCAGGCGCCGCCTTCCCTCCATTTCGAGTTACTGCGGTCCAATTCGTCGATTATATAGTCGTTGGGTATGAACCCGCCCTGATAATTACTCAATCCCAAGTCATTATAGCACCGAAAGGCAGATATCCACATATCGTATGCCCACTCCCCGTCGTCGTCAATGAGCTGCTGTTTGACCATCCCGATGTTCATACCCTCCGTTGCGCCTCCCACGACAATGGTCCGGAATGCCGGTAAGGGCGTTGATCAATAATTCCGCCGCACCAGAGGTGAATTTCGATGTCAGTATGAAAACCGTGCTCATCCCCAAGGAATTGGCATGTGGTTCGAAAAGTGCTTCAATATTTTTTTGGGGTGCATTGTCTCCGAACTCATACCTGGCGAAGATCTTGCCGCGCGCAGCTTCGGGAACGAGCAGATCGGCCATTAGCTTGGCCATCTCCACCGTTCCGGTCTTGCTGTATCGCAAATCTAGAATGAAATGTGTCAGTTGCTGATTCTTGAAGCGGCCGAATTCGTCTATAAGTTCCTGACGGAAAGCAGGGTCGAACCCATTGTAAACCAGATAGCCGGTGAAGGTCGGAGTTTCGTCCGGGGTTTTCTTAATAAGCCCTATGGGACCGGTGAGGCTGTTGCTGTAAAGGATGGGACTGCCGTGATAACGCTCGGGGGTGATGGTAACGGTGTTGCCGGAATGGTGCAACGTACCCATCGACGAACGGAAGTTGAGCATCGTCAGCACCGGGCTTACCCCTTCGATGGGGTTTACCAACGAGTCTATGCGCTCGTTGTATTGCGCTTTAAGGTTATTCCTGATGTAGTTCTGCATCGTGATACCGTTCACTTCATTGAACCAGTCCCCCCTTTTTAGGCCCGCCTTTTCCGCGGGCGAACCTTTCATTACATAGAGTATGCGCGCCACGATATCGTTGGCGGAATATGTGCTGCCGTTGATAAGTTCGAACTCCATACCGAAGTTCAAAGGTACCAAAGATGCCTTGGCGGCGGGCTTGCGCTCGATGTGAGAGTAGAGATAACGCTCCGGTATCTTCATCTCCTTGGCGGCCTGTTTGTCTTCCCAACTTTTGCCGTCCAGCGTGTTATCGTCGCGAAATATGAGGTAAGATTCGAAAAAACTCTTGTAATTGTTGTTGTAATCGGCCAGGCCACCCACCGCCTTGGAGTTATAATACCATTTTTTGAGGTATTCTTCGTGTATCCTCTTGTTCAGGCTTTTATCGGGATCGTCATTGGGATTTGCAAGTTCCACGTCGAGTTGCTCTATCTCTATCGTCTTTTGCACACTTCCAGCGGTGACCGTCAGAGTGGCGGTACGGGTTTCGGCCTCAGTTTCTATGTTGGGGGCGAACTCCAGAGTTACCTTTTGCGTCATGCCCCTGTCGCCCGAGGCTGGGCTTATCGCACACCACTCGGGAACTTCTGACAGTTCCCATGCGTCATAGCGCGAATAGATGCTAATGTAGATCGTGGTCGATTTTTCTCCTACGGTGACCTTCGTTTGGGATATCTTCAACGGCTCGTTCGGGCTGTTGTCGTACATGTCGTCCTTGCACGAGACCAACAGCACGATGAAGACCGCCGCGAGCACATAAATATATTTTCCGAATGTTCTTTTCATAAGGTGTAGCCTACAAAGATATGAATAAATTTTTCATTTTTCGCTCTCGCTGTTCATTTTAGTGCACCACGGCGATATCCCGCACTCTCCGCACTTCGGTTTTCGGGCGATGCAGACATACCTGCCGTGCAATATCAGCCAGTGATGTGCCTTCGGAATGAGGTATGCGGGGATGTTTTCGGTGAGCTGGAGCTCGACCTGCAAAGGAGTTTTTGCGCCCACCGCAAGTCCTGTGCGGCGTGCGACCCTGAAAACGTGGGTGTCGACGGCCATCACGGGTTTGTCGAACAACACCGCGCCGATCACGTTGGCGGTCTTGCGACCCACTCCGGGCAGACGCATCAACTCCTCCCTGTCGGAAGGAACCTCGCCGCCATGCACCTCAGCCAGGCGCCGCGCCATCGCTGCAAGGTTTTTGGCCTTGTTGTTGGGATAGGAGATGCTTTTGATGAATGGATAAATATCTTCCGGCCCGGCTTCGGACATCGTTCGCGCATCGGGAAAACGCTCCATCAGCGTGGGGGTCGTCATATTCACCCTTTTATCCGTGCACTGCGCCGACAGGATCACCGCCACGAGCAGTTGCCACGGGTTTTCGAACCTCAACTCGCTCTCCGCGACGGGTACATTCTTTGAAAACCAGCCGATGATTCCCGCGTATCTCTCTTTTTGCGTCATATCCGTAAAATAATAACGACAAAGTTAGCTACAATTTATATAACCTTATTAAGATCGAATTCTCCGTTGAGCGCCGCAGTCTCGATTAACGTAGATGTTGTAATCTCTCCTGATTTTTTGGCACGTTGTTTGCAATAGAGAATGTCGTAAGTGTAAGTTGCTATTTTGTAGTGATTTATTGTAGTGTAAAATAATATATAATATTGAATACTATGAAAACACAAATTAATTCTCTGGTTTTTGGAATGTTTATATTTCTCTTTTTAGTGTCTTGTTCTTATGCCGAATCGGACGGAGTTAAAGATATATCCGTCTCTTTCGCCAAGGCCGAAATGTACTATTTTTATGACGACTTCGTGGATGGAGTCGGCAGTTACGGAATCGCCCTCTCCAACGGCGATCCTCGGGGAACGTTCACTGAGCTTTACATCGATTTTGCGTCCGACCACTTCAAAGACGCACTCAGGGCGGTTCCGGCCGAAGGGGTTTACACCTTCTCGGACAGCTTCACCGAATACACCTTCAATAACGCCTATTCGAGCTATATAGAAAAGAAGGACGGTGAAGAGATAATGTTCGGTCTCATCGGCGGTGAGTTTTCACTTTCGCGCAGTGGATCGGGATATTTGTTGCAATATGCGTTCAAACTCGGAAACGGAAAGATCCTTAAAGGGAGATACGAAGGGAATATCGCGGGAATGTATGACTCGACCATCGCCTCGGATATGGCTCTCGACTTTGATGCCATAGGCATAAAGGGGGCTAAGTCGGCGAGAGTCAATAAAAACACCTGGTCTATCCTGCTTTGGGGAGTATCCGGTTCGGGCAACACAGATGAAAGATTCGAAACCTTGCTGATGATACATTCCGAAGAGGCTGTGGGATCGCTGCCAGTGGGTAACTTTCCGATGGCGAATAATATAGGGGAGCAGATCGGCGGAACAGCCGAGCCCGCGTCGGCATTCACAAAGGAGATCGACGGCAGTCATTTCATCGGCTCAGACGGCAATATTGCATGGTCTGTCCCGGGAGAAGGGTTCGTCGAGATCGCACAGATCAAAGGAGAGGAAGATTACACTATATCATTCCTGTTCAAAGACCCTAACGGATATGCCGTTTCGGGAGAATATACCGGAGAGATAGGCTATTATACCCGTGGCGGCGATGTGACCGGATCGCTATTCGATTCAGGACGACATTAAACTATTTCGAGCCTCGCAAATTTGCTTAACAGTGTTTTACGACCATAATCGGGGTCGTCGAAGGTCACCACCACTTTGAGGTCGGCGGCACTCGACGATCCTGCCATATTTTCGATCTGCTCTACTGTGCCCTCCCCGAACTTCGCGTGCCGGACCCGTGTGCCGGGAGCAAGCGCACCTCCATGTGCACTATGCGCTCTCTGCGAATCCTGAACTTCTTGTACTCCCTGCGCTCCCCACGCATTCTGCCGATCCGCGGCGAAGCCGGATGACGCCCCTCCGACGGAAGGCCGTGCCGCCACTTTTCTGAATCTTGCGTCCGGCACCTCCGGAGCCACTTTTTCGGGGCGATCGCCATATCCCTGACGTTCGGGTTTTCGCACCTCCCACGACGGCCTGCCACCTGTCCGACTGTCGCCTCCGCGGGAGTTCCAACCGCCACTGTCGGGAACGCCCCCGCCGCCTCTTCCATCAGAGCCTCGGCTTCCGTCAACACTCCTGCCATCCTCGTCCATAAACGCCGCGTCGATCTCCTCCACGAACCGGCTCGGGCGGCGGAAATCCATCGTCCCCCGCAGGAAACGCATCGTGGAGAGCGACACATACGCCCGCTCCCTCGCCCTGGTCAGAGCCACATAGAACAACCTGCGCTCCTCTTCGACCTCATATCTGTCGCCCTCCCTGAGCGAGGGGAACAGATCTTCCTCCAGCCCCATTATAAAGACGTGACGGAACTCCAACCCCTTGGCCGAGTGGACGGTCATAAGCGACACTTTATTTTTGTTCTCCGGCTCGTTCTCGTCGGCATCGGTCATCAGCGCGACATTTTGCAGCCACTCGTCGAACTCGATAACCTCCCCGTCGCCCGAGACGATCATAGAGTTGAGGAGCTCGTCGATATTTTCGAGGGCGGAGACAGCTTCGGCACTGCCGTCGGCCTTGTATCCGCCCACGATGCCCGTCCGCGTGGCGACCTCCTTGCCGAATTCGTACAGCGAAAGTTCCGACCGCTTCAAAGCGAGCGAATGTATCAGCTCGCGGAATGCCGTCGTCTTTTTGGCAAGTGTTTTTTCCTCGGCTGTTTCGGCCGTCGTTACCATTTCTTCGACCGTCTCCCACATACTTACACCCTTTTCGCGCGCCGCCGCCGCAATGCGTCCCACCGTCACGTCGCCGATGCCGCGCGCGGGATAGTTGATGACGCGCTTGAACGCC
>QMCD01002835.1_pt1 | contig 9986 bp, 5 predicted proteins | sample 1821841 | NCBI WGS metagenome assembly QMCD01 (sample SAMN01991225, study PRJNA193472) | Termite gut metagenome, whole genome shotgun sequencing project. | isolation source: worker | host: Macrotermes natalensis
GTGAGCGTGCCGGATTTGAGGTTCGTGACGTTCACTATACACACTATGGTCGTCTTTGTCCTATTGAGACTCCTGAAGGTCCCAATATCGGATTGATCTCATCTTTGTGTGTATTCGCTAACAAGTATGTGGAAGATACGGAGCTTGCGGCTGATATCGTTCAGGATTGTTTCCTTAAATTGTGGCAGATAAGAAAAGATTTCTTTTATCTGCATCAGGTCAAAGCTTTTCTTTATACTTCGGTCCATAATCGTTGTCTGAACGAAATCAAGCATCTAAAGGTGGTGAATGAATTTACGCAGAAAATGTTGAAAGAAAAAGAGGAAGGATTTTTTTCCGATCATGTAATAGAAGAAGAAACGTATCGTATCCTTACAGACGGAATCAATCAACTGCCCAGACAAATGAAATCGATTATGATGCTTGCGTTGGAAGGCCTTTCTAACGGCGAGATTGCCGGAGAACTGAATGTTTCGACGGAGACAGTACGTTCCCTGAAAAAAATTGCTTATAAAAAGCTCCGGGTCATTCTAAAAGAATACTATTACCTGCTTTTTGTAACATTTTGAATAAATTTTTCGAAAAATCCCTTTCTTTATTCACCCGTTTTCCGCATACCCTGACTTGGAACCATGAAAAAGATCCTGTTGATTTTCGCCGCGGCGCTGTTGTGCAACACGCTGGCCGCCAAAGAGCCGTTATTTGTCGGGTACGCTTTCGCCTGAAGAGGAAACCGAACTAAAAGAATGGAGGGAATATGCTCCGGAGCATGAGCGTTTATTTGCGAAAATTTGTAATACTGAGAATATTACAGCGTATTGTGACGCTGCCCATTTGTTTGATAAAAGCGAGGCTTGGGGGCAATTGAATAAAAAACTGCGTGCTTTGGAGCGCAGGAATTTATTTTTCCGGTTAAGCCGGTATGCTGCCCTGTTAATTGTTCCTGTTATGATCATTAGTTCCCTGTTGTATTTCCGTTCTTCCCATGATGAAGCTGAAACAGTTACGGTAAGCCATGTGCAGGGAATGGCGATACGGCCCGGTGAGAAGAAGGCTACCCTCACATTGGGAAGCGGCGAAACGATTGACCTGAAAGCGATCCCGGAAAAAACATTGGAGGAAGAAGACGGTACGGCGATCGTTGTTGATGCGGATGCACTGAATTATCAGGCGGCACAGGCGAATGCCATCCGGGAAAAAGAGATCTATAATAAAATAGATGTCCCGTTAGGCGGCGAATATGCGCTCACCTTGAGCGATGGAACGAAAGTGTTTATGAATGCGATGAGTTCATTGAAATTTCCGGTTCGTTTTGTAAACGAGCAGCGCATCGTTGAACTGCAGGGCGAGGCCTATTTTGTAATTGCTAAAAATGACCGGCCTTTTATTGTAAAGGCAAAAGGTGTTGATGTGGAAGTACTGGGTACGGTTTTTAATATTTCGGCTTACGAAGGAGACTGTCAGTATACCACATTGGTTGAAGGATCGGTGAAGGTGAGTACCGTTTCGGGCGCCAACCGGATACTGAAACCTTCCGAACAGGCTTATATGGAATATGATTCGGATGAATTAAATGTACGTGTGGTGGATGTAGCGGAATACACCTCTTGGGTGAACGGGAAAATATCCTTTAAGGATCAGCGCCTTGAAGATATCATGAAAAATCTTTCGCGATGGTATGAAATTGATGTTGAATACGGAGATGTGGAAGTGAAAAATCTTCGGTTCGGCTGCTATGTAAATCGCTATAAGGAAATTACTCCGTTTTTGGAATTGTTGGAAAAAACCGGTAAGGTTAGCATAACGGTTGATGCAAATAAAATAATTTTTAATCATCATAAATAATTTAAAAATCACTTGTATGGAAAAAACAAAATGTAGTGCAGGATGGCGGAAGTATAAACGGATTTTCGTGGTATGTCTGGCCTTTCAGCTATTTTTTTCCGGCTTGTTGCATGCGACTATTGATCTTCATGCACAGACGGTAACTGCAACTTTTAAGAACACAACATTGAGTAATGTGATCTGGGAATTACAGCGACAAACGGATTTTACCTTTATTTACAGTACTTCCGATGTGCAGGAAGTGAAGGTTGATGAGGTGAAGGCAAACAACGAAAATGTAACGAATGTGCTGAATAAGTGTCTGGAAAACACGAATTTAACTTATGATCTTCATGATGGGGTGGTAACTATCAGAAAGGCGGGGTCAGAAACGGTTGCCGTCACGGCTCCGCAGCAAAAAGTGGATATTACCGGCCAGGTCCTGGATGAGACGGGTGAACCGTTTCCGGGAGTGAATGTGCTGATCAAAGGAACTCAGATTGGTAGTATGACGGATATGGAAGGCAAATTTACAATTAGTATAAATCAGGATCAGGATGTTGTATTGCTGGTGTCTTATGTCGGATACATTACCCGGGAAGTAAAAGTGACACCCGGCAGTCCGGTAAAAATTGCAATGAAAGAAGATACGGCCGTGCTGGACGAAGTGGTTGTAACCGGTTACGCGACAATCCGGAAATCGGCGTTTGCCGGATCGGCTTCGGTTGTGAAAATGGCGGAAAAAGCGGATGTTCCGACAAGCGATTTCAAAACCTTATTGCAGGGTAGCGCTCCGGGTGTTCAGCTAAGTTCCGCTTCCGGAGCATTGGGAGCCGAAACAAAAGTGACAATTCGCGGATTGGGTTCTTTCAATGCATCTACCAGTCCGTTGTATGTGATTGATGGTGTTCCTGTTATGACAAGCGTAACAAGCGAACAGGATGAATACGGGACAGATATCATGGCGACCCTGAATACATCCGATATAGAAAATATTACCGTTATCAAGGATGCGGCGGCAGCGTCATTGTATGGTTCGCGCGCGGCAAACGGAGTAATTGTTATTACTACTAAATCGGGGAAAGAGGGAAAGGCCTCGTTTAATTTAAAGGCTGACTGGGGTTTCTCTAAATACGCAACCGATTACCGTCCGGTGATGGGAGGGCAGGAAAGACGTGAAACATTCTGGGAAGGGCTTTATAATCAGGCTTATTACCTGAACAAAAAAACAGCGGCCGAAGCGACCGAATATGCCGATGCCAATATCGACGCATGGGCTCCGCAACCAAAGGCGGGAACAGCTTTGTATGAATGGGCCGACTGGGAAAAAGAATTGTTCAACAATAACGCTCCTTATAAAAATTATGAATTTTCGGCTTCGGGAGGTGATAAAAGAGCCTCTTATTATGCATCGCTGGCCTATAATAATCAGGATGGGATTGTTCGCCAACAGGGGCTTGAGCGCGTAACCGGACGTGTGAATATGAAATACAAATTGACCGAAAGATTGCAATTGGGTGCAAATATTCTTTATTCGCAAATGAAACAATTGGGCAGTAATGAGGGCGGAACATATACCTCTCCGATCTATTCTACGCGTCATAAAGTATCCGCATCGGATTATATCTATGAGTTGGACGGCTCTTATAATGTGAACTTATTGGAAAACGGTAAACGTAATCCGAAATCGGCGCTTGATTATAATTACAAAAAACAGACGATTGACCGTTCGTTTAATACGATTTTTGCAAACTATACCTTTATGGATGGTCTGATTTTTAATACGACCTTGAGTATGGATCATACCAACAGCGAATACAAATCCTGGACGGATCCGCGTTCGACGGACGGTTCCAGTGATAATGGCTCTTTGAGTGATTATATGTTTCAATATGATCAGCTTGTCTGGAAAAACAATCTTAGCTATTATACCACTATCGGCAAAAAACATCATATTGATGCCTTGATCGGATATGAAACGCATGAATATAAACGTAAATCTTTATCCGGTTCTGTAAAAGATTTTCCGAGTGTAGATAAACATCAGATATCTAACGGTGCCAGTATAACGGGTTTATCCGGTTCCGGAGATATCGGATGGCGTTTGATCTCCTATCTGGGAAATGCGAATTATAATTATGACAATAAATATTATCTCGGTGCAAGTGCACGTATTGACGGTTCATCAAAATTACACAGAGATAGCCGTTGGGGTACGTTCTGGTCTGCTTCGGGAGCATGGCGGATTTCTTCGGAAGATTTTATGGAAAGTGTTCGGGATATCTTATCGGATCTGAGGCTGCGTGTATCTTATGGTAGTAACGGAACTTTGCCTTCCAGTAATAGTGAAAATCTATATCTGGAATATTACGGATATATGGATCTTGTCGGTTTTGGTTATGCTTATAATTCCAAACCGGGTTTGATAGAAATTCAACTGGGCAACAAAGGCCTGAAATGGGAAAAGAATTATAATCTGAATCTGGGTCTTGATTTCAGATTGTTTGACCGTGTAGGAGTGACTGCGGAATACTACAGACGTCAGACATCCGACCTGTTGATGGATATGGACCTGTCGATGGTGACCGGTTTCAGTTCAATCCTTATGAATGTGGGAGAGGTTGAAAATCAGGGAATAGAAATAGATATTAATGCAGATCTTGTTCGTGCTGAAGAATTTACGTGGAACTCTTCCCTGAACTTCGGCCATAACAAAAATAAAATTGTAGACCTGGGAGGCCAGGAACAGATTACAGGTTCTTATTATATCCGCAAAGTCGGGCATTCGTATTATCAGTATTATTTGAAAGAATTTGCCGGCATTAATCCGGAGACAGGTTATCCGCAGTATTACATCAACGATCCGGATAATTTGGGCGACAGAAGTGTTACGGAAGATTCTAACAAAGCGAATTATATCATCTATAAAAGTCCGGATCCGAAGTTGAGCGGAGGATGGTCTAATTCTTTGAGATATAAATGGTTCGATTTGAATTTTCTGTTTACATATACATTGGGGGGATATTCGTATGATTCCGGAGCAAGTAAACTGGAACATGCCGGAAAATCCGAAAAGGGAGCGATTCAGACGCTTTACCGGGATCGCTGGAAACAGCCGGGCGATGTGACGGATATCGAAATGTTTATGGTGGGCAACCCCTATAGTATGGCGAGTATCTATAATACAAGACGCATACATTCGACCGATCACCTTCGCCTGAAGAGTCTTACTTTCGGTTTTTCTTTGCCGAAGCAAATCGTGAAAAAAGCGTACTTAGATAATGTCCGTTTGTTTTTCTCCGGTTCGAACCTGCTGACATGGGCTGCCTACGGCGGTTATGATCCTGAAATTAACAGCAATGGTTATGTATATTTTGAATCGCCTAAAATGAAAACGTTTACTTTTGGCGTGGATGTTAAATTCTAATTTTAAAACGAACAACAATGAAACGAATATATTTATTTTCAACAATTGCGGGTTTCCTGTTTCTGCTTTCCGCCTGCGGCAACGACTGGTTAGATGAAATGAAACCCCAGACTTCTGCCGAAACGGAAACAAGTCTGACAACACTTACCGAGGCCGAGTATGCGCTGAACGGCATTTATGATTTGTATCGTGAATATCAGTATTATGGCGCTCGTTTCACTTTCTACGCGGATGCCAAGAGTGAAGATATGCAAGCCAGAGGTGACTCCAAGCGCGTGGCAAAATATTATCTGTTTACATTTAATGCGGTTGATGCCCCGTCAAACTTCTGGTCATTCCCGTATAAAGCGATCCGTAATGCCAATAATGTGATTATGTTTACAGATTCGTATTCGCCGGCGGATTCGGAAAAAACGCGGTTTAATCATATCCGCGGTCAGGCTTTGACCATGCGTGCGATGTCGCACTTCGATCTGGTCAAAATCTATGGTATGCCGTATACAAAAAACAACGGCGCATCGCCGGGCGTACCGGTTGTAACAAAGCGGCTGGATAATAATGATAAACAGGCGCGTAATACGGTAGCCGAAGTGTATGCGCGGATCATCGAAGATCTGGAAGAGGCTTCCGGATTGATGTCGAAAGCAAGAAACGACGGACAATTAAACTGGTTTGCTACCCGTTTGCTCCTGGCGCGCGCTTATCTGTATAAAGGTGATAATGCAAAAGCATACGAAATCTCTGCCGGTCTGCTGAACCAGGCCGAAGGAACTTCGTTTAAATTATTTACAAATGCGGAGTATGCGTCTGCATGGAAGCAGTCAACCGGATCGGAATATTTTTATATCATTTATAGCTCCTCCGACGAAATATCGGATGCCAACGAATTTATTAATTATTTGATGCACCGTTCCGGGTATGATGATCTCAGTCTGAGCTCGGATTATATGAATCTGTTGCTCGAAGATGAAAACGATGTACGCTTGAATATTATTGAACGATATGCGACAAACCGTGACTATCTTCAGAAATATGTTTCTCCGGATTACCGGGTATCTAATATACCCGTATTGCGTATTTCCGAAGCCTATCTGATTGCTGCCGAAGCGGCTGTAAAGTTGGGTGATAAAGAGAATGCGGCGATATATTTGAATGCAATCGTAAGCCGTGCCAATCCGGAAAAATCCGTTGCGATTGAGGATGTGACGCTCGACAGAGTGTTGATTGAGCGTCGTAAAGAGTTGGTCGGAGAAGGGCATCGTCTGTATGACGCGATGCGTAACAACCGGACGATTGAACGTAAAGGCGCATCACACACATCGGCGTTGCTGACCGACGAAACAAGGACCTTCAACTGGGACTTTTATCGTATTCTGATGCCGATTCCACGCGGAGAAATGAATGTTAACCCGAATATGATACAGAATGAGGGCTACGGAAATTAAAATTTCATAGTAGTCCGGTTTGTTTTTGTCCGCCGGTCTGTTTCGGGCCGGCGGATAATTTTTTCAAAAAATGATTTCAGTAAATAAATAGTATGATGACATTTTCGAAATATTTTTTTTCATTCTTCCTGCTGCTATTTTTTGCATTGCCTCTGTTGAATGCACAGGAAAAAGAAAGCGTTGCGGTTGAACGGCATTTTGCCGACGGGCCTTATATTTTTCATCTTCCCGATGGTGGAATGAAAGTTCTTTCCGTTGATACGGCCGGAAATCTGACGGATACGTTGTATCAGAACGCATTGCATAGCCTTTCGTTTCAGGTTGTTTCTCATTCGGGAAGGCATCAGTTTAACGTAAAGTTGCATCCGGCATCACGTCCGGATTGGAAATATGAAAAACCGGAAAAACTGTTTGCTGTTTCCGATCCGCATGGAAATTTAGACTATTTTGCCAGTGTGTTGCGTGGAAATAATGTGATAAACGAAAACTACGAATGGATATTTGGGAAAAGCCATTTGGTGATCAATGGAGACGTCTTTGATCGCGGTAAAGATGTCCTGCCTATTTTATGGCTGATATATAAACTTGAAAAGGAGGCGGAAGAGGCAGGCGGGAGCGTGTCGTTTCTGCTTGGTAATCACGAATCAATGATTTTGGCCGGCGATTTGAGGTATATGGATAAAATGTATCATGATTTGTCCGAACGGTCGGGGATAAAATATGAAGATTTTTTTGCTGTTACAACCGAACTGGGACGTTGGCTAAGTTTGCGTAATACGATCGTCGTTATTGGAGACGACTTGTTTGTCCATGCCGGTTTGGGTGAAGAGTTCCTGCATGAGAACTTAGATATCCCACAGGTAAACGAAGAAATGAGTAAAGCATTATTTATGACAAAACAGCAACGTAACGACCTTTCGGGGTTGACAAAGTTTCTTTATGGCAGCCAGGGGCCTGTCTGGTATCGCGGGATGGTTTTGAATGATGAAAAATACAATCCGTTACATATTGATGTTCTGGACAGGATATTGGAAAAATATCAGGTAAAGCGGATCATTGTGGGTCATACGGTTTTTCCGGATGTACCCTCGTTTTACGGCGGAAAAGTGATTGCCGTCAATGTCAACAATAAAGAGAATTTTGAGAAAGTACTGGGACGTGGTATCCTGATAGAAGGGAATGAAACTTTTGTGGTTGGTGATAAGGGTATTATGGATCGTAGGTTCTAATTTCTTCGAATATGGTCTGACAGTAAAAAACTAAGCCGGAGAAGATAGATTGTTTGAGTTGAATCTACTATATTGATCAACTGAGTTTGTAATTTGCCTTTTGCCCCGTTATCTTCCAACATACGGCGCTTACAATTCCTTTCAACGCGGCGGAAATCGTAATGGATAGCCAGACCCCCGTAATACCCATAACCGGAGCCAGCCATAAGGCTAAAGGTATCCGTGCGAAATTAAATAGTATGCTGATGATCGCGGGTGGTAATGTTTTTCCATACCCGTTCCACATACCCAGTGTAGTGATCTCAAACATCATAAAAACCTGACAAAACGCCATGACATACAGGTATTCTCCCCCCGCAGCTTTAGCCGCCGGTTCCGGTACGAACAGGCCGAATATTTCCGTTCCCCAATTCATGAATGCAATTGTAATAATGATGCCGAAAGATAGGAGTGTGGTAAGGATATACCGGTAGGCTTTTTGGCTTCGGTCTGATTTTCCCGATGCATAGTTCTGGGCGACAAAAGTTCCCAGCGCTACGGAAAAACCTTGCGACGCAATAAAAGTAATGCCCTCTATCTGACTTCCGGTCGTTTGACTCATCACCCCCAAATGCCCTCCGTATTCGGAAGCTATACGTGCAATGGAGAAATTGATGATTGCGAAAAAACCGTTCATTAAAGCGATAGGGGCTCCTAATTTGCAGATTTTCAGCACATACTCTCTTTTCAGTTTTACAAAATACGAAAACCTGTCCAGTATGCCGTCCGGGCGTTTCATCTTCCAGACGAACAACGCGAATACGGATACCTGTGAAGATAATGTGGCAAGAGCGGCTCCCTGTGTACCGAGCCCTTCAAATCCGCCTATACCGAATATCAGAACAGGGTCTAATAGGATGTTGCATACAAGCCCGGCGCTCATCAGGTAAAAGGGGATGGTAGTGCGGCCGGTTCCGTTATAAACACCGGAGAAAGTATACGATAAATAGTAAAAAGGAATACCTAATCCCACTATTTGCAAGTAATCGGTTGCTGTTGCGGCTATATCCGGTTCGAGCTTATAAAATGAAACGATTACAGGTGCGCTGCCTATCAGTAAAACGGCAACTGCGGCGCCCAGCAATGTTGAAATAGTAACCGTATGAGAGGCATATTTTTTTGCTCTGTCAAAGTCTTTGCTGCCGATGGATTGGGCGATTGTAATTTCTGCTGCCGTCTTAGCAATAAGAGCCAGAGAAGACGTGATCCATATAATAATGCCTACCGCGCCGATCGCAGCCAGTTCACGGCTTCCCAACCTGCCTATCCAAGCCATATCCGTAAGGGTATAAGCCATTTGAATAAAACCGGTCGCCATAATCGGCAAAGCCAGTTGTATCAATTGCTTATAGATTTTTCCTTCGGTAAGATTCTTAACTCCTGATTGCAACATAAACGTTCAGTTGGCCGGATAACATTGTAATTTCTGAAGCCGCTCTATGACCTTTTCCGCCTGTCTGCTTTTTTTATCAATATGCCCGAGAATCTCCGTCACTGCAGGATGGTTTGTAAACTCGCCGCGTACGTTCTCAAAATCCGAAATTCTTGTTTTGTCTTTTCCGTCTATTCCGAAACCGGTTTGGGATTTAAGTGTAAACTCCTTTTTTGCATCATCGTATATCATTTTATCCAGTTTGATTACTGCATTTTTCCATTTTTCGATAAATTCTATAAGTTGTTTGACGGAAACGTTTCCGACATCAATCCCTTCTTCCGTCTTTAGCTTCGAAACAATCCAGTTCCACGACCATTGGAAATAGTGATCTTTCCATCTGCGGTAAGTCTTGTTTAACTCGTCAAGAGAAAGGATGATACCGTTTTGTATGATATCTACTTCTACAGGGATCGGAAAGGCAGAGAGCCGGTTCTTGATTATCTCAAAGAATTGGCAAAGAAGCAGGACAAAGACAGCCGCATAAAAGCGAATAAGATTCTTGACTATATTAATTACCTGCGGGCAACAGGCCCACAAGCGCGTGAACCTTACGCGAAACACCTTGATGGCGATATATGGGAATTGCG
>QMCD01005313.1_pt1 | contig 9983 bp, 9 predicted proteins | sample 1821841 | NCBI WGS metagenome assembly QMCD01 (sample SAMN01991225, study PRJNA193472) | Termite gut metagenome, whole genome shotgun sequencing project. | isolation source: worker | host: Macrotermes natalensis
ACAGTTGACCGGCGAGAGGTTGCAGACGCCGCCCGTCTATTCGGCAAAGAAAATGGAAGGACGAAGGGCATACGAAATGGCGCGGGAAGGCGAAGAACCGGAAATGAGGCGGGCGATGGTGAACATATACGGGATGGAGCTGCTGGAGTGCGGGTTGCCCGACGAGCCGAGGTTGAAGGTGAGGGTGGAGTGCAGCAAGGGAACGTATATCCGGTCGCTGGCTCACGAAATAGGCGTGGCGCTCGCCAGCGACGGATATCTGGAAGGTTTGAGGAGAACACGGAGCGGCGAACACAGGGTGGAAGATGCTATGGAGTTGGAAAAAATCGTGGAAATACTCTCCGAGGTGAAACAAATTTGATTTTTTAACGTATAATACTTGTTTGGCGTCTTCCAAAATCGGCGACAATACTGCACGTTATGAAATTATCGCAATACACTTACCCATTCGTCCCGGACCTGCTGGCTAAATATCCCGTCGAAAATCGCGACGAAAGCCGGCTGATGATCGTCAACCGCAAAAACGGCAAAATAGAACATCGAGTGTTCAAAGATGTGATCGACTTCTTCGGGGCCGACGATATATTCGTACTCAATAACACCAAGGTGTTCCCCGCAAGGTTGTATGGCAACAAGGAGAAAACAGGGGCCGAGATAGAGATATTCCTGCTGAGAGAACTAAACCACGAACTCAAACTGTGGGACGTGCTGGTCGATCCGGCGCGGAAAATACGTATCGGGAACAAACTATACTTCGGGGACGACGACCTGTTGGTGGCCGAGGTGATAGACAATACCACCTCTCGCGGGAGAACGCTCAGGTTCCTGTTCGACGGGACGCACGAGCAATTCAAAGAGGCGCTCTACAAAATGGGCGAAACGCCGCTGCCAAAATGGGTGAGGGATAAAGTGGAGCCGGAAGACGAAGAACGGTATCAAACCATATACGCTAAACACGAAGGGGCTGTGGCTGCGCCCACCGCGGGAATGCACTTCTCAAAACACCTGCTCAAACGGATGGAGATCAAAGGCATAAACAGGGCCGAGATAACCCTCCACGTGGGGCTGGGGAACTTCAGAACCGTGGATGTGGAAGACCTGACGAAACATAAAATGGACTCGGAACAGATCTCGATACTCGACGAGGCAGCCGAAGCTATCAACGAAACGAAACGCGCCGGAAAAAAGATCGTGGCCGTAGGGACGACCGTGATGAGAACCATTGAAAGCAGCGTTTCGACCGGCGGTATGATAAAACCGTTCGAGGGGTGGACGAACAAGTTTATCTTCCACCCGTATGAGTTTACCGTCGCCGACGCCATGATCTCCAACTTCCATCTGCCCCACTCGACGCAGCTGATGATGGTGGTCGCCTTCGGGGGGTATGACCTGATGATGAAAGCGTATAAAACCGCCATCGACGAAGGGTACCGGTTCGGGACATACGGAGATGCGATGCTGATAATGTAACCGAGGGGGCGAGAGGGGGAGCGGGCGCTGGTTTTTTTCCACCGGATTATTACTTACCCAACCTATATAATTATGAAAAACCTTTTTTATCTGTTTGCCGTCGGCGCGCTCGTGTTGGCGGGATGCGACAAGGGGGGGGTGGAGGCAATGACGGGCCCGAACCCAAACCCCAGCCGGTGAAAGTCACCGGAGTGACTGTCGATCCGAAAACTTATACCCTCGATTTTGGGGCGAAATTTACGCTCAAAGCGATCGTGGCGCCGGCAAATGCCGACGACAAAACCGTGACGTGGACGAGCGATATGCCCGCCGTGGTGGCTGTGGATGCCGCAACCGGTGAAGTGACCGGTTTGGCAGAGGGTGACGCTACCGTGACCGCGAAGACCAAAGACGGTGATTTTACGGCGAGCGCCGTGGTTACCGTCAATCCGAAGCCCGTGACCTATCCCATTACCGGAAAAGCCGGGGCGCTCGACTGGTCGCTGGAGCAGAACGGAACACTGACCGTGAGCGGCCAGGGGGCGATACCCGATTACGGTGCGCCCACGGGTGGGACGCGCTCAGAGATGGTTGTTCCGCCGGTCGGGGCCGCGCCGTGGAAGGTGTATGCCGGGGAGATCAAGGTGATCGTCATAGTGCAGGGTGTGACCGCCATAGGGACGGGCGCTTTTGCCGGTCTGGAGGCGCTGACCTCAGTGACCCTGCCCGAGAGCGTGGAGAGCATCGGAGCGGGGGCTTTCGCGGGGTGCGTGGTGCTGGTGGAGATAAATATTGCCGAGGGTACCGATGTGGGCGAGGGGGCTTTCACGGGGTGTGTGGCGCTGCCCGAAGGGGCGATCCCGCCGCCGCTGAATGTGCTTGATAAAATTCCCGATGCGGCGTTCCGCGCCTTCATCGAGATTCAAATGGGCATGCTCGACACCAATGGGGACGGAGTGCTGTCGAAGGCCGAGGCAACGGGGCTCACGAGTATTTACATGACCGCCGGTAGCGTACCCCTGAATATCGCCTCACTCGAAGGATTGGAGTATTTCACCGAATTGGATTATCTGGTGGTTGAAACCGGTTCGAATCTCGCCCCGGTTGATCTGTCAAAAAACACCAAGCTACTACACGTTGGCCTAAGCAACAATAACTTAACTTCGCTCGACGTGTCGATGCTCACCGAACTGAATTATTTGAATTGCGCGGGTAACCCGTCGCTCGGCTCGCTGGATGTGTCGAAAAACACGAGACTTACCACCTTGAGGTGTAGTAATTGCAACCTCTCGTCGCTCGACGTGTCGAAGAACACCGAGCTGACCTTGTTGTGGTGCAGCAACAATAAATTCGCCACGCTCGACGTGTCGAAGAACACCGCGCTGACCGATTTTGATTGCGACGGCAATCAACTCACCGCGATCGACGTGTCGAAGAACACCGCGCTGACCCATTTTGATTGCCACGACAATCAACTCACCGCGCTCGATGTGTCGAACAATACCGAGCTGACGTTTTTGAGCATAATGGAGAACTCCCTCTCCTCGCTCGATGTGTCGAACAATACCGAACTGACGTTTTTGAACGTGGAAGATAACCGGCTCACCGGCATCGACATTTCGAATAACACAAAACTCACAAACTTCTATTGCTCGTTCAATCCGGGTGACGGGAAGGATTTCAGCGTGAGGGTGTGGTTCGACGAGGACAACGTTCCCGCCGGATTCCCGCCGGCGGGTCGGGCATGGGGCTTAGGCGGCAAAACAATCCATCTGAAGTACGTAACTTCGGCGGGATTCGATGGCGGCGGCGTTACCATCGGCGGGGTGACATGGGCTACGAGCAATGTACACGTCAGGGGGGAATTCGAGGCCGATTACTGGAATTTCGGCGGGCAATTCGTGTGGTCGGACCCGGGCCTGGACAGACCCGTGCTCCTGGCGCAGCACGCATGCCCCGACGGGTGGAGGTTGCCGACGATAGACGAGTTTAAAAGTCTCGGAACGGGCACGCGGACGGTGGTTAAGGTGAATGATCCCGTTCATCTAACCAATCCCGATCCCCTCGGCGGTTACTTAACGGTCTTCGAGATCGTGGGGTATACGTTCGGCAGCGGAGACAATACCATATTCCTGCCATGCGGGGGATGGAACCACAGACACCATGGAAACAACCAAGACAGGAACTATGGAGGGTATTACCATTGTCAGGGCTTTAATATTTTCTTCTTCGGCACATTAGGGCCGACACTCCCTCCGCCACCTTACCCGATTCCCGACGTTCCCGATACCGAACACCGGCTGTGAGGTGTGTGAAAGATTGATCTGTTGATCCGGGGATCCGGGGATCCGGGGATCGGAACGGGGGCCTGTTTTTTTTGGAGAACAGGCCCCCTTTGTGTGGTTTGCCGGAAAATTCGTATCTTTGCGGAAACGATCATGCGCTATGACAACTATTGTGGAAATAAACCATAACTGCCCCCAGGCCGGGCCGCTGGTGGAGTACCTTGCGTCGCTGCCGTTCGCTACCGTGAAACGGGAGGCGCAGAAGTCCTTTGAGGAGGCGGCGCGGGAGTGCAACGCGATTACCGTCGATGAGTTTTGCGACGAACTTCGCAGGCAACTCAAAGAGGATTACGACAGACTCGGTAATGCGTAAGGTGCTTATCGACGGAAAGGTGTGGTGGAAGATTACCGCACTGAGAATATTCCTCCAGATGGAATACAAATTGTCGCAAAAGGCTGTCTACTCCCGCGTCGACCGCATTCGTGTGTTCCTCTCCAAGCTTGCCAATCCTGCCGATTACGCGCCGTGCAGATATCGGCCGTGGCGGGAAATGGGTTATCGCTGCGCGGCGTTCGAGGGGTGGGTGTTTGCCTATGAAGTTTTTCCGGATGGTGTGATCGTGCGCGATATGGCGCACGGGAAAGCGTTGGATGAGGCCTGAGTTTGTAAAAAAATCCGTATCTTTGCACTGTGAGCAAGAATAAAATATTGTATGTCAGCTCCGAAATCTTTCCTTATCTGCCGGAAAGTGTGATGGCGACAAGGCAGCGGGGGCTGTCGCAAGCCATGCAGGAGTATGGGGACGAAATACGTACCTTTATGCCGAGATGGGGTACCATCAATGAACGGCGAAACCAACTGCACGAAGTGATACGGCTCAGCGGAATGAACCTGATCATCGACGATAACGACCATCAGCTCATCATCAAGGTCGCCTCGATCCCCTCCGCACGGGTGCAGATCTATTTTATCGACAATGACGACTATTTCCACCGGAAAGCCGCGCTGGAGGATGAAAACGGAGTGCTGTTCGCCGATAACGACGAAAGGGCCATATTCTTTGCCAGGGGTGTGCTCGAAACAGTCAAAAAACTGAGGTGGGAGCCGGGGATCGTACACTGCCACGGGTGGTTCTCGTCGATAGTGCCCGTCTACCTGAAGGGAACTTTCGCCGAAGATCCGGTGTTCCGGGGCAGCAAGATTGTGGTGTCGCTGTACAACGACCCGTTCGAAGGAACTCTCGACCCCGAAACAAGGAAAAAAATCGAGAACGAAGGGATGAATGACCCCAAACTCGAAATTCTCGACACACCGTCATACGAAAATCTTATGAAGCTCGTTATTGACTATGCCGACGGAGTGGTGATAGAGGAAACTCTCGATAATAACGCCATTGCCGAGCATGTGAAACGATGCGGAAAACCCGTGCTCGACTGGGACGGCGACAGAACGAGCCCCAAATACATGGACGTTTACAACTCTTTCTATGAGAATTTGCTCGAAAAATAGCTATGTTTTCGCCGCGGCGGCCGGGATCGCCGCGATAGCGGTCTGGGCGACGACCGGTTGTACCGAAGTCGACGACAGGCTCGGAACAGGGCTGATACCCAAAAACCAAAGGATGGAGATAGAGGTGACTTCGCCCGAAAACGGCGTGAAAACCTATCTATACAGGGCCGACAGCATGGAGTCGTCGAGAACGGGGTCGGCCTGGTTCGGAAGAAGGGTCGACGAGCAGGGAGTGTTCGGCGAGCAAACGTGCGGCGTGCTGTTGCAGTTCCAGCCCTACGGGGTGCCGTATGAGAATGCCGACGGGTATGGGTTGGATCCGATTGTGGACTCGGCCGTGATAATTTTTACGCTCAGCGACGCAAGGGGCGACACGACCCGGGTGCAGAGGTTCGAGGTGTGGGAGGTGGACGACAGCAACCAGCCGGTGAAACTGCACAGGGACTCGACTTACTTCACAAACTTCGACGCAGAAAGGGTGAAAGGTCGCAAACTGTTCGATTTTTCGCACAGCGGACGGAGGGATGTGGGGGCGAGGTTGTTCCCGACAGCCGCAGGAAGGGAATTTCTGAATTCGCTCGTGACGATGCCGTGGGTCGAGTATCTGAACGACTCGCTGTTCAATAAACGATATCGCGGGCTGGTGGTGACGCCGGCCGGGGATTCGCCCGCGGGGGCCGCTATTTACGGGGCCGACCTGAACGCTTCGGGGATCCAGCTGCACGTGAGAAACCACGATACGCTGGACCGTGCGGCGATATACGACACGATCTCGACCCTGCTCTCGTTTAGCGACGCAGCGGCATCGTATATCAACAAGGGTGGTAGCAGCAAAGGTGAAGACGAGACAAGGAGCTGGGCAAGCGTGTCGATCAATGTGTCGAGGTTCGATTACTCGGGCTCGACGCTGGGGATGCTGGAGGCCCAAACGAACGGGTTTACAGACACGTTGCCCGATAGCCCGACTCAGCCCGTGATGTATGTGCAGTCGGCGGGGGGCGTGGGGAGTATGCTGAGGTTTTCCGACGAACTGATAGAGGAGATCAGAGACCTGAGGTACAAAACGGATCCGGCGACGGGACAGACCGTCGGGAAAGACGTGTTTATCAATCAGGCCGTGATGAGGATTTGGGTGGAGGACGACTCCGTGGACGGGCTCGACGGGTCGCTCGAAAGATTGGGCAGCTATCTGAAGCCGCAAATCCTGCAGCCGATCCCCGACTACCTCTACGATTACGAACGGTACGAAAACCAGCAAAGGGAACAACAGGGGTCGAGCGAGGTGTATATGCTCGACTACAACGGTTACCTCAACCGATCGAACGGATATTATGAAATGGATGTCACGTCGTATATTCAGCAACTCGCAAAAGAAAAAACCGACGATCCGCGGTTTCGCTATATCTCGCCCGTGATCTACCTCGCGCCCGAAGCATACGGCGTGATGGGGGCCGGACACAGCGTGCTGAAAGGTTTCGACAGCCAAAGGCCCGTCTCAATAAGAATAACCTACACAATCATCGAGGGGTAATAATACCAAGGACAGTAGTCATCAGCACTCAAACCGAATGGGCAGAAATTTAGTCATCGTGGAGTCGCCCTCCAAAGCAAAAACTATCGAAAAATATCTCGGCGCCGACTACTCGGTCAGATCGAGCATGGGACATATCAGAGACCTGGTCAAAAAGGGCCTCGGGGTTGATATCGAACACGGGTTCTCGCCTAACTATGAAGTGGACGGGGATAAATCGAAGCTCGTGAAGGAACTTGCCGCTGAAGCCAAAAAAGCCGACGCAGTGTGGCTCGCAAGCGATGAAGACCGCGAAGGTGAAGCCATCGCATGGCACCTGTCGGAGGTGTTGGAGCTGCCGGCCGAAAAGACAAGGAGGATAGTTTTCCATGAGATCACTAAGCCCGCCATTCTGCACGCCATTGAGAACCCGCGGACGATTAATCTGGATGTGGTTAACGCACAGCAGGCCAGGAGGATCCTCGACCGGCTCGTGGGGTTTGAACTGTCGCCGCTGCTGTGGCGGAAGGTGAGGCCGTCGCTCTCTGCCGGACGGGTGCAAAGCGTTACCGTGAGGCTGATCGTGGAGAGGGAAAGAGAGATCATGGGCTTTGTGCCGGTGGAGTATTGGAGGGTCGTGGCGGAATTCTTCAGGGTGGACGATCCGGGAAAGGTCGTCTTCAGGGCCGAATGCTCGCGGCGGTTCGACGCCCGGGACGAGGCAGAACGGTTTCTGGGGGTGTGTGCCGCAGGTGCCGCGTTTACCGTCGCCTCGGTGGAGGAGAAACCTGCTACACGTTATCCCGCGCCGCCGTTCACCACTTCGACCCTGCAACAGGAGGCCGGACGGAAATTGGGCATGTCGGTGTCGCAAACCATGTCGGTCGCACAACGGCTCTACGAACAGGGGTTGATAACGTATATGCGTACCGACTCGGTGAACCTCTCGGCGCAGGCGCTGGCCGCGGCGCGGAAAGAAGTGACCGCGCTGTTCGGAGAGGAATATAGCAACACAAGGAACTATAAAACATCGTCGAAAGGGGCGCAGGAGGCGCATGAAGCCATCCGGCCGTCGTACTTCGAGAGGCAGACCATAGAAGGGTCGGCCAACGAAAAACGATTGTATGAACTGATCTGGAAACGTACCGTGGCCTCGCAGATGAAGCCCGCGGAGATTGACCGTACCGTGGTGAAGATAGACGTGGAGGGAGCGACGGAGTATTTCTCGGCCACGGGGGAGGTGATCCGGTTCGCGGGATTCCTCAAGCTCTATCTGGAGTCGGAGGAGGATGGTGACGGTGGGAACGGGAACGGTGGCGTTGGCGGCGGCGTCGGCGGTGGCGGGAACGATGATGAGGTGCTGCCCAAAATGGGGGTCGGGGAACGGCTCTCGGCGGCGGTTATCACTGCCACTCAGAAGTTTACGCAGCCGCCGGCAAGGTATAACGAGGCGCTGCTGGTGAAAAAACTCGAAGAGCTCGGCATAGGACGCCCGTCGACTTACGCGCCGACAATATCGACCGTGATAACGAGGGGGTATGTGGTGAAACAAAGCAAGGACGGGGTGAGGAGAGACTACACGCAGCTGACGCTGAAAGGCGGCAAAATGAGCGCCAAAGAGTTGAGCGAAAAGGCGGGGAAAGAGTCTAACCGGTTGGCGCCGACGGATATAGGGATGCTCGTGAATGACTACCTCGCCGCGCAGTTCCCCGATATTCTGGACTACAACTTTACCGCGAAGATAGAACGGGAATTCGACGAGATTGCCGAGGGGAATGAACGGTGGGACGAGATGATAGGACGGTTCTACGCGCCTTTCCACTCGTCGATAGACGGAGCGCTGGCTACCGAACGTACAGATACGCATCAAACACGTGTGCTGGGAACAGATCCGGCTACCGGACGGGAAGTGACGGCGCGGATCGGCAGGTATGGGCCGATGGTGCAGATCGAGGCCGCCGCGGAGGGCGAAAAACCACGGTCGGCGTCGCTCAAAAAAGGTCAGCTCGTGGTGAACATTACGCTGGAGGAGGCGCTGGAACTGCTCTCGCTGCCGCGGTCGCTCGGTGAGTGCGACGGGCACGAGGTGGTGATTGGTGTCGGGAGGTTCGGGCCGTATGTGAAGTATGACGGCAAGTTTACTTCGCTCGGGCGAAAAGACGACCCTTATACGATAACCCTGGAGAGGGCGATGGAAGTGGTGCGCGAAAAGGCTGCCGGCGGGGAACCGCTCAAAGTGTGGGCCGAAGAACCGACACTGGCCGTGAAGAATGGGAAATGGGGGCCGTATATCGCTTTCGACGGGAAAAACTATAAGCTACCGAGAGGGGTGGATGTGGCCGCGCTGACTCTCGATGAGGTTAGAAAGATAGTGGCCGAGGCTCCGGAAAAAACGACCGCCTCGAAACGGGTGGCCGGTAACAGAAAGAAGAAATGATGAAACGGATCCTCGATTTTTTGAGCGAGCTGCGGGCGAACAATAACCGCGAGTGGTTTGCCGCCAATAAGGAACGGTACCGGGAGGCAGAGGGGATTTTCGGTGCCTTCGGGGAGCGGCTTATTGAGCTTATCGGGGAGTTCGATCCTTCGGTGAGGGGGCTTGCGCTGAGGGATTGTACTTACAGGATATACAGGGATACGCGGTTCTCGCACGACAAGACGCCGTATAAGACCCACTTCGGGTTGTATGTGTGCCCGGGAGGGAAAAAGGCGGGTAATGCGGGGTACTATTTTCATATTGAGCCGGCCGGAGGAGGAATGATAGGCAGCCATCTGCTGGACGCGGGGATATATATGCCCCTGCCAGCCGTGCTGAGAAGTGTGAGGGATGAGATATTCGATAACGGTGAGGCCGTGGCCGCGGCGGTGGAGGTGGCCGGAAAGCGCGGGTGGGCGCTCGACATGTCGAACTCGCTGAAACGGACGCCGGTGGGGTTTGACGCTGGTGGTCGGTGGGACGAGTGGTTGAGGCTCAAGGACTTTCATCTCTCACTGGGGGTCGACGATGCGTATGTGCTGGAGCCGGGGTTGGCGGAACGGGTTGCCGAGGATTTTAGGCACACGTTCGATTTTATGACGCTGATGAATCGGGCGGCGCGGTTTGCGCATGAAGAGATGTAAGAGTGGGGTGAGGCGGAATGAAAGATTGACGGTGAGCCGTCAATTTTTGTTTCTACTCTTTTGTAACGCAGGTGGCGCAGGACTTTTCGGCACAGATCAGGTCGGGGCA
>QMCD01002575.1_pt1 | contig 9981 bp, 9 predicted proteins | sample 1821841 | NCBI WGS metagenome assembly QMCD01 (sample SAMN01991225, study PRJNA193472) | Termite gut metagenome, whole genome shotgun sequencing project. | isolation source: worker | host: Macrotermes natalensis
TGAATACAGCAGCAAGCACCCGTGGCATGATTGTGGTGGGCGTAACGGGGCGCTCCGGCAGTGGCAAGTCTACCGTGGCGCGCCACTATGCGGCACTGGGCTACCCCGTGGCCGACGGCGATGCTATTTCCCGGCAGGTTTGCGGGCCGGGCAGCCCTTGCCTGGCCGAGCTTACCGCCGCCTTTGGCCGCAACATTTTGGCCGGGAACGGCACACTGCTGCGGCACAAACTGGGGGAGTTAGCATATGCTAGCCCAGATGCCAACCGGCGGCTGGTGGAAATTACCCATCGTTACATCCTGCCCGAGGTGGAGCACCGTCGTGCGAGGGCGCAAGCGGGGGGCGCCGCGCTGTTCTTTTTAGACGGCGCCATCATTGTTGGCGGGCCCGCACAGGCTTTGTGTGATAAAATAATTGTGGTAACGGCGGAATTGCGCCTTTCCGTCAGCCGCGTTATTTTGCGGGACGGGGTGCCCAAGACGGTGGCCTACCGCCGGCTGAAGGCCCAACTGCCGGAACAGGATTTGTGTGCCGCCGCCGATTATGTCATCGCAAACAACGAGAGGCAGGACGCCTTGCTGCGGCGTGCCGATGCCGTGCTGGCGCAACTGATTGTTAACGCGCCCGCAACCAAAAGATAACGGGAAAACTCGCTAAAGGCATAATTAAACGTTATTGCCTTGCAGAAAGCGGAAAACTGAAATCAAATGAAGAAAAAACAAAAGATAGCAGCGATTGCAGCTTTGGCCGTGCTGGCGCTTGCCATAGTGGGCGCCGTGGGCTATGGCGTTTTTCAAAAGGCTACCCACCCTATTGAATATAAGGACGAGGTGGCCCGGTGGGCGCAGCATTTCGGCGTTGACCCCTACATGATTTACGCCATTATCAGCACCGAAAGCAGCTTTAACCCACAGGCGGAATCCAGCGCGGGCGCACGCGGCCTGATGCAGATGACATCAGACACCTTCGACTGGATAAAAGGCAAAATTGCCCCGCAGGAAGCACTCGGCTTTGATGATTTGTTCCAGCCGGATGTTGCAATTCGCTTTGGTGTGTGTTATTTTTCCTATTGTATGCAGCGTTACGGGCAGGATTTGTCTACAGCGGCAGCGGCTTACCACAGTGGCTGGGGCACGGTAGACGGCCTTTTGCAGGACACCGCCTACACAGATGATGGCGCAAGGCTGCACACTTTCCCGTATCCTCAAATGAACCATTATGTGAAGAAAATAAACAGGAGTTACCAAAATTATTTGCGTATGTACGCATCATAAAGGAGAAAAGCATGGCTAAGGATACAAAGAAAAGCACAAAGGCAGAGGAACTGGCAAAAAAACTGCTGGCAAAGCCGGTGCATGTGGCAGAGACGAACCCGGCAGACTTTGCGAAGGCCGATGCCTTCTGCGTGGGGTACAAGCAATTTTTAAACGATGGCAAAACGGAACGCGAAGCTGCCAAAGCGGCGGTAACCTTGCTGAAAAAGGCGGGCTACAAGCCCTTTAATGCGGAAAAGAAACTGGCGGCCGGAGATAAAATTTACGTGCTGCACCGCAATAAAGCGGTGTTAGCTGCCACCATTGGCCAGCAAAGCATGGAGAACGGCGTGCGCCTGTCTGTGGCGCACATCGATTCCCCCCGGCTGGACTTGAAACCCAACCCCTTGTACGAGGCAGAACAGATTGCCTATTTTAAAACCCATTATTATGGTGGCATCCGCAAGTACCAGTGGGTGGCCATTCCGCTTTCCATGCACGGCGTGGTGGTAAAAAGTGATGGCGAACCGATAGAAATTCGTATTGGTGAGGAAGCGGGGGAACCGCAGTTCACCATCACCGATTTGCTGCCCCACTTGGCGAAGCAGCAGGAAAAACGCCCGTTGGCGGAGGGTATCCGCGGCGAGGAGTTGAATATCCTGGCCGGTTCGCTGCCTTTTGGCGAAAAGGACGCCACCGACAGCTTCAAACTGGAGGTGATGCGGCTGCTGAACGAAAAATACGGTATCATCGAGCGGGACTTTGCCCGGGCGGAGATTGAGTTCGTACCGGCCTTTAAAGCGCAGGACATTGGCTTCGACCGCAGCATGGTGGGCGCCTATGGTCAAGACGACCGCGTTTGTGCCTATACCGCCCTTGCTGCGGAGATTGACACCCAAAAGCCGGAGCGCACCAGTGTTTGCGTACTGTGCGACAAGGAGGAGACAGGCTCTGACGGGAACACCGGCCTTGCAGGCGACTACCTGTTCCACTTTTTAGAGGATTTGGCCGGGTTGCAGGGTGCAAACTATCACCGCATGCTGGCGGCGTCCACCTGCCTTTCGGCCGATGTAAATTCCGCCTACGACCCCAGCTTCCCGGATGTGTTTGAAAAGCACAACAGCAGCTTTATGAACCGGGGCGTGGTGGTTACAAAATATACCGGCGCACGGGGCAAAAGCGGCACATCGGATGCCTCGGCTGAGTTTATGGGCGAGGTGACCAACCTGTTTGACCGCGAGGGTGTGATTTGGCAGGTTGGCGAATTGGGCAAGGTGGATATTGGCGGCGGCGGCACAATTGCGCTGTATGTGGCAAACCGCAACGTGGATGTGGTGGACGTGGGGGTGCCGGTGCTCTCTATGCACGCACCCTTTGAGGTGACAGGCAAGCTGGACGTATACCACACTTATTTGGCATTTAGGGCCTTCGCGGGGCAAAAGTAGGCGAGGAGCAAAGGTGCGAGAACGACAAAAAACGGCACCCATTTTGAATGCCGTTTTTTGCACCAAGCGCACTTTGCGACGAGTGGAGCTACTGGTCAGATTCGAACTGACGACCTGCGCATTACGAGTGCGCTGCTCTACCCCTGAGCCACAGTAGCAAGCATAGAACCATTTTGGCAACATTACTATATTACAGGGAACACACCGGTTTCGTCAAGTGCTTTTGCCGGGCAAATCAGGGCAAAGTAATCTGGCCGCGCGGGAAGTATCATGGGGGCAAGTATGATTCGGGAAAGTATTGCAATTGCAGCCATTGGCCTTTTGCTGCTCACGGCATTCATGCGCTCGCGGCACTACGGTTATATGGTGGCCAGCCTGCCGGTAATAATTTTGCCTGTGGCGCACCTGCTTACGCGCGTCATTCTATACCTTGCGCAAAACCAGCTTTTCAGCCTGCGCCCGCAGGTGGCAACAGCCTTTGGTGATGTGCTGGGCCTTGTGGCAAGCTGTGTGGTGGTGGGTGTTGTGGCAAGCAAAATACCGTCTAAAAAAACGCGGTCCGTATATCTTGCCGTCATACTGCCTTTCACACTGCTTTTGGGGTGGATTTACATTTATAGCAGCCTGGCTGTTCTTTTGGGGTAACGCCCTGCTTGGCAAATCTCACAGCTTAAAATCATTTTCATCATACCGCGGCAACACAGGCGTGCGCACAGGCACGCGTTTAAGTGGGTCGTACACAAAGCGGCGGCACTTGTAGTGCGGTGAAACCGGGCCAAATTTCCGGCACAATATCATCAGCTTGTCGGCGGCCAGCTTCCCATGCTGGCAATACAAACAAGCTTTTTCAATGCTGCCCCCAAATAACGCGCGCTTGGCCATTCCGCTATTCAATCCTTTCTGCCTCACACCCTGCAAAGCTAGGGAATCGTTCCAAACCAGTATAGCCCATTTTGTCTTTGTAAACAACCAAAAAGTTTTTTGTTTTGCCTGTTTGAAAGCGGGTATTTTTGTGGTATACTACTATAAAATATGTAAATTTCTATTAGAATCAAACAAAATCGAGGGATGGAATGTCGGAAAAGCGGATTGAACTGGACGACATGGACGTTTTGCTGGCAGTGTTCGGCAACCAGGATGTAAACGTGCGGCTTTTGGAAAGTGAATTCGGTGTATCGCTTGTTTTCCGGGGTACAGAAATCAAAGTGGTGGGGGAGGCCGCCTGTGTACAGGAGGCGTTCAAGGCCGTGCGGGCTATGGTACATTTGCACGAGAGTGGCCTGCCACTGGACGAACAGGCGGTGCGCTACTGCATTTCGATGGCGTGCGAGGGCGACGAGGAAAAAGTGGCGGAACTGACCGGCGATTTCCTTCTCATCACAGATACAGGCAAGCCCATCCGCCCCAAAACACTGGGGCAAAAAGCGTATATCACCGCTATTTCCAAAAATGCCATCACCATGGGCGTGGGCCCGGCCGGCACAGGCAAAACCTATTTAGCCGTGGCCATGGCGGTGAAGGCATACAAAGCGCACGATATCAAGCGCATCATTTTAACCCGCCCAGCCGTGGAAGCCGGTGAAAAGCTGGGCTTTTTACCGGGAGATTTGCAGAACAAGGTAGACCCCTACCTGCGCCCGCTGTACGACGCGCTGTTTGACATGCTGGGCATTGAGAGCACCACCCGGCTGATGGAAAAACAGGTGATTGAGGTGGCGCCGCTGGCCTACATGCGCGGCCGCACGCTGGACGACGCATTTATCATTCTGGATGAGGCGCAGAATACCAGCCGGGAGCAGATGAAGATGTTCCTTACGCGGATGGGCGTGGGCTCCAAGGTGGTGGTGACGGGCGACGTGACCCAGATTGATTTACCCGACCCTGCCAAAAGCGGCCTTGTGGACGCGCTGAATGTCCTTAAAAACGTGGAGGGCATTGCCCGCATCCTCTTCAGCGAAAAGGATGTGGTGCGGCACCGCCTGGTTCAGGAGATTGTGAAAGCCTACGACCGGGCGGCAAAAAGCAGGGTGAAAAGACAGGAGCGTGTTCACACAAAATAAACATGCTTTTGAAAAACGATAGGCGGTGAAAAAATGGCGCATAAGGTGCTGATTTCCAACAAGCAAAAGGCGGTGAAGATACCGTCTGGCCTGCGCATTTTGATACGGCGCAGTTGCAATGCTGTGCTGGAGTTGGAGGGCTTCTACGAGCCGGCCGAGGTGAGCGTTACTTTTGTGGATAACGAGGAGATTGCGCGGCTGAATTCCCAATACCGCCAAAACCCAGCCCCCACCGATGTGTTGAGCTTTCCCCTTGGGCAGCCGGGCGGCTACGATAAAAATATGGAAACCGGCGCTGTGATGCTGGGGGATATCGTCATCTCCGTGGAAAAAGCGGTGGAGCAGGCCAATATCTATGGCCACAGCTTGCAGCGCGAGGTGGCCTTCCTCACAGTCCACTCCATGTACCACCTGCTGGGCTACGACCATGAAAAAGGCGGCCTTGCGGCGGTGCACATGCGGGAAAAAGAGGAAAACGCCTTAATTAAGCTGGGGCTGCCGCGCACGGTGTCGTACACCCCGCCAGACGCATAGGCGCCGCTATGCGCGCGTTTTTGAAGGGATTTGCCTGTGCGGGCCGGGGCCTTGCCACTGCGATAAAGGAAGAGCGCAACATGCGTTTCCACCTGTGTGCCGCTGTTTATGTACTGGTGTTTTCTCTGTTTTACAGCTTTTCCGTCACAGAGTATTGCCTGCTGTTTTTATTTATTTTTCTGGTGCTGGCCATGGAGACGCTCAATTCCGCCATTGAGCGGTTGGTGGACGGGCTTAGCCCGGCACACAGCCAAACGGCGGGCTTGGTGAAGGATATTGCGGCGGGCGCGGTGCTGCTGGTTTGTGTGGGTGCCACCGCCTGCGGCTTCTTGCTTTTTTGGGATGTGGCCGCTTTTGCCGCCATCTTCCGCTGGTTTGCCACAAGGCCCCTCATGCTGTTTTTATTATGCGTCTCCCTTGTGGGGGGCGGCCTGCTTGTTTTTCTGCCGGGCGGTAATTCTTCCGGCAGGCCCGGCGGCTGATGAATCCGATTTGAAAAGGATGGGAAATGACTGAAAACACCGCTTCTGTTTTTGTTGCCATTGTCGGGCGGCCCAACGTGGGAAAATCTTCGCTGTTGAACCGCCTTGTGGGGGAAAAAGCGGCCATTGTAAGCCCAAAACCCCAAACTACACGCACACGTATCACCGGCATCCTTACCAAAGGGCCGGTGCAGTTTGTGTTTATCGATACGCCGGGCATTCATACACCGCGCACAAAGCTGGGCCAAAGAATGGCCCGTACCACGGCCGATTCTGTGGGCGAAGGCGATGCCAGCCTGATGCTGTTTGAGCCGAAGGAAGCCCTGCGCCCGGTGGAGCTTGAAATGGCTGAAAGCCTGAAAAGCGGCGGGGTGGCAGTGGCGGCCGTTAACAAGGCAGACACTGTGCGCCGCGGTGAGGAGCTTATTGAAAAGGTGGAGGAACTGAAAAGCCTTGGGGTGTTCCGGGAGGTATTTGTTATCAGCGCGGAAAGTGGCGAGGGTTGCCCCGAACTTCTGGATAGCCTGGCCCGCTATGCCGCGCCCGGCCCCCACTTTTTTGCTGCCGATACCTTTACCGACCAGCCGGAAAAACAGCTTGTGGCAGAACTTATACGCGAAAAGCTTTTGTTGTTTTTGCAGGAGGAGATTCCCCACGGCACGGCGGTGGAGGTGGAACGATTTAGCGAGCGCCGCGGCGGACGGCTGGTTGACATTGACGCCACCATTTACTGCGAAAAAAAGAGCCACAAGGGCATTGTGATTGGCAAAAACGGGCAGATGTTAAAGCAGGTGGCCACTGCCGCCCGCGCTGATTGTGAGGATTTGCTGGGCGCACAGGTGAACCTGCAGTGCTGGGTGAAGGTGCGCGACGGCTGGCGTGACAACGAGGCCATGCTGGGCCGCATGGGGTTCAAATAAGCGATGAAAGTAACGGTGAACGGCCTTGTGCTGGGCCAAGTAAAGCTGCGGGAAGCCGACCGCATTTTAACTTTGTTAACGCCGGAGTTGGGCGTGATATCGGTGTCGGCCAAGGGCAGCATGCGCCCCAAAAACAAGCTGTTCAGCGCAAGCGGGCTGTTCTCTTATTCTGAATGGACGCTGCATGAAGGCAAAACCATGTACACCGCCGATGAAGCTGCGCCCATTCAGCTGTTTTTTGGCCTGCGGGAGAGTATTGAGGCTTTATCTGTTGCTTCCTATATTGCGGAAATGCTGCGCATTTTGTCGCCCATTGGGCCGGAGGCCGCCGCCCTGTTGAAGCTGGCCCTGAACAGCCTGTATTTATTGTGCGAAGGAAAGAAGCCGCCTGCTTTTGTTAAGGCGGTGTTTGAGTTGCGCAGCCTTTCACAAAGCGGATATCAACCGGACTTGGACGGCTGTGCCGAATGTGGCCAAACCGATGGCCCGGTTTTTTTGGACTTTGCCAACGGCACAATTATATGTGCGCAGTGTGCCGCCGTGAAAGCAATGCAGCCCAATGTGCCGGCAGGGGTGCTGGCTGCCATGCGGCACATTGGGCACGCCCCAGACGACAAGCTGTTTGCCTTTGCGCTGGGAGAGGACAACCAGCGCCAGTTGAACCTGCTGGCCGAGCGGTATTTGCTGTTCCATTTGGACTATCCGCCCAAAACGCTGTCCTTCTTGAAAACTTTGCTGGATGGCCCGATGGGCGCAGCAATAAGTACTCCACAGAACACATAGGGAATCAAATACAATGGATAAACACTACCTCGACCATATTGAACTGGATAAAATTGTTGCCATGGCCAAACAACGGGCCGTGTGCCCCGAGACACGGACCTTGCTGGATGGGGAAATGCCCCAAACCAGCGCGGAGGACATGCGCTACCTGCTGGCCCAAACAGATGCCATAGCGAAAAAACTGTTAAAAAACGGCACGCCGCGCCTCTCCAGTTGCGAGGGAGCGGATGTGGCCGTAAGCCGGGCTGCCAAGGGCGGCATGCTCAGCATGGGGGAGCTGCTGAACGTGGCCGTGGCATTGCGCAACTTTTCCACGCTGGACAGCTGGTTTGCAGGCGAGGGCGCAGTGGGGGAGAAGAAAGCCACTGCCGTGGATGATTTGTTTTTCAGCCTTGCGCCCCAGCCGGCGCTGGAAAAGGCCATTCCCGAGGCCATTTTGAGTGACACCGAGATGGCCGACACCGCCAGCAACGAACTGTACAGCTTACGGCGAAAGATACGTGCCGCCGAAAGTTCTATTCGCGACAAGCTGGACGCCATTGTGAAAAGCCCCGCCAGCGCCAAGCACTTACAGGAGGCGCTGGTGTCCATCCGCAACGGACGTTTTGTGGTGCCTGTGCGGGCCGAGAGCCGCGGCGAGATTGGCGGCGTCATCCACGATGTCTCGCAAAGTGGGGGCACACTGTTTGTGGAGCCCACCGCCGTGGTGGAAGCCAACGCAAAAATTATGCAGCTGCGCGGCGCTGAAAAAGCGGAGATTGAGCGCATTTTGAGCGAGTTTTCCCAGCGCGTGGCAGATATCCGGCCCTTCTTCGAGGCCAGCTGGCAGGCTATGCTGGAGATTGATAAGCGCCTGGCCAAGGGCGCGTTGGGCCTTGCCATGAATGGTATACCGCCTGTAGTGAACGATGAATCGCGCTTTTCGCTTGTGAAGGCGCGGCACCCGCTGCTGAGCGCCAAAACCGCTGTGCCGATTGATATTTCCCTTGGCGGGGATTATGACACTCTCATCATCACCGGGCCGAACACCGGCGGCAAAACAGTGGCTTTAAAAACAGCGGGGCTGCTGTGCGCCATGGCCCAAATGGGCTTTTTGCTGCCCGCGCACGATTCCACTGCCGTCTGCGCCTTCGAGGACATTCTGGTGGACATTGGCGACGAGCAAAGCATTGAACAGAGCTTGTCCACTTTTTCAGGGCATGTCAAAAACATTACCGGCATTTTGCAAGCGGCAAGCCCGCGCAGCCTGGTGCTTTTGGACGAACTGGGCGCCGGAACCGACCCTGCAGAGGGTGCGGCACTGGCCATTGCCGTTATTGAGCGCCTGCGCGAGTGCGGGGCGCGGGTGATGGCCACCACCCACTACGCCGAGCTGAAATTGTTCGCACTGGACACCGCAGGCGTGCAAAACGCAGGCAGTGAGTTCAACGTGGAGACACTGCGCCCCACCTACCGGCTGGTGGTGGGGGTGCCGGGCCGCAGCAACGCCTTTTTAATTGGCGAAAAGCTGGGTATTCCCGAGGAAGTGATTGAAAACGCACGGCGGCACATGTCTGGCGAGCAACGGCGCTTTGAAACGGTGCTGACTCAATTGGAGGACATGAAACTGGCAATGAAGGTGCAGGAGGAGGAAATTGAACACCTGCGCTATGTGGCCGATAACCAACTGGAACTGGCCCGGCAAAAGCGCGACGAGTTAATAGAACAGGGGGAAAAGGAGTTGGCTACCGCCCGCCGCAAGGCCAAGGGCCTTGCCGACGATGTGCAGAACGCCGCCTTTGCCCTGATGGACGAAATGAAACGCCTGCAAAAGGAAAAGCGGGTAAGTGAAGCGCAAATTGCCCAGCGGGCACGGGAGATTGCCCGGCGAGATTCGGCGGCGCTGGGGCAATATTTTAGCGATATGGACGCAAGCCACGCGCAATATGCCTATGTGCAAACCGCCGCCATGATGGAGTGGCTGAAACAGGATATTGCCAAAGGAATATTTGACCCACAGGCGCCCGCCACCCGCGCCTTTGTTGCGTCCACGGCGGTAACGGCGGCGGGCTATCTGCTGGTGGACGGCGAAGATGAACCCAGCGAGGAAATTCAGCAAAGCGCCGACCCGCTGGCCCTGCTTTACGCCAAACGCCTTGGCGTGATAAGCGAGGACGAAAGCGGCAGCCTGCGGGCGGAAGAAACGGTGGACGACGCGCTGTGTGAAAGTGCGCTGACATGGTATGCCAGCGTAGACGATTGGGACGAAGAAAAGCGAGACCCGGTAGCTATATTGAACCCCGGCGTATATAACCTTACAAAAGACGAACTGGCCTATTCCATCGATGCCGAAGGGCTGCTACATCTGCCCGCAAATTTTGGCGAGGAGCCTGCCACAGGGGCAGTGCTTTTGCTGCCTGCCACAGCCGAAGCGCCCGAAGGAATTGCGGTAAAAATAACCGGCGGCACACTGGCGCAGGGCTTTACAGTCGAGGAACCCATTTTAGCCGATATATTTGAAACGC
>QMCD01004550.1_pt1 | contig 9979 bp, 11 predicted proteins | sample 1821841 | NCBI WGS metagenome assembly QMCD01 (sample SAMN01991225, study PRJNA193472) | Termite gut metagenome, whole genome shotgun sequencing project. | isolation source: worker | host: Macrotermes natalensis
CCTTGATTTTTGTAACTTTTTATCAAGAAAAAGTTAAGAAAAACAAGCCGGCAGGCGCGTTAGAAATAATAGAATATTAAATCTCAACTACTGATTCGTATTAATAGTATAAGTATTTACCATACGGAAAGGATAGAGGTCTGTTTGTCGCCTTTTCTTTTAATCTTGTGATCATCCGGAATATTCCAGGGTATTAATGTGAAAACAATCCACGTTCAAAGATATCCATAGTGTTGGCTTTCAGTATCTTATTTTTGTCTATCTTCAATTCCCGGGCTACTTCATCTTTTATGTCAGATACTATATAAATGATAGAGTCTTTGTAGGAAAGAGTTTTTACTCCTTGCAGATCATCCATTTTAAAATAGTTCTTGTCTATTGTTTTATATATGCCTTTTAGAGGTTCGGCATAATTTTTATAGTAATAATAGGTTTTATCATTTTTAAACTCATAACTCACCTTATAAGTCTTGTTTCTGTCATTGATGTAATCTTCTATTGTTTTCTTTAGAGAAGGCTCAGTGACATATACTTCGGCTTTTGTTTCTGCATATACCCAATGCCCTTCTATACTTTTGGCATAGGCATTGTCTTCTCTGTCGCACGACGATAGCAGAAACCCCAGAGTCAATATTGATATTAAAATGTACGCTCTATATTTACCTTTCATAACCCAATAATTAAGGTTATTTCACAAAATTATATATTATAAACGAGAAAACTCGAATTTTGTTGTGTTTTTTTAATGAAAATCGGACAAAAATTTCGATTTTTTGCCCGATTTAACAGATGGAACTAAATTCTATTTATTATCGAAATGAAATAACGTTTCAACTGAGGATTTTGTTGAGTAGTTCAATCAAAATCAAAATCATAATGATAACCAAAGCAATCATAGCGGTTGAATCTTATAGAATTGATATGATAGGACTCTTTAAGGGGTGTTTCCATGATCACTTTCTTGTTGCTCGGAGCAGTAACAATAACCTCAAATGATTCCAGGTTCCACTTGTCTGTATTGCTGTACCATTTCGGGTTGATAGTAATCAGTGAGTCGGTTATATTATAATCCAGCTGTAATGCTTCAGCTTTCCTTTTTGCTGTAATATTATTGTCGGCATAATCTTTCTTAAGTATTTCCACTTTGTAATCTGTCAAAGATGTATCTTGTTTGACTTTTATATATGGTAGGATGCAAACCTGTCTGTCCTTCATTTTTTCCCCTTTGTAAAACATGATCGGATTTTGAGGTTGAGGATTTGCAGTCAGATATTCATCCCCAAGCTTTATAATCAGGGTGTCTGATTTTGTGTTTACAGGTAAATGGTCTACAGCTTCAGCCTGTTCTTTATGTGAATGAGCAAACTTGATACTCTTATTGCTGATATATACTACTGCCCCTATCCAGATCACCAATCCGATGATGAAGCTGACCAGCGTCTGTGATGTGAATGATGAGCGACGTAATATTTTAATCAGTAAGCTGAGCAAAGCTCCTATAGGAATTAACGTTGCCAGTACAACAGCTATTTTCAGATTGATGGAGTTGTATCCAAGCAACACCAGATAATTATTCAGCCCAAATAATTCTGTATCCATATATAACCATACTAATGTGATAATCATACTCAGCATGGTGAAAAAGATAATAATGGCAAAGACCCCGACAATGATATTTATTATTATATTGAGTATGGTTCCTATGGCACTGCCCTTATACTTTCGTGGAGCAGGCTGCGAGCGGTCTTCTATATTTTCAATGGAGGGATCGGCTCCGGTCATGGATAATTTTTGATTGAATGTCCTTGCCACCGGCATGACTATCCACAGCACAATATATGCCAGTACGATTGTTCCCACTACTTTGAATGAAAGAAAACTAAAGAGGAATATAATAGCTGCCAAAGAGATGCGGACTGCCGTAGGGTCGATTTTGAAATAATGACCGAAGCCGCTGCACACACCACCTATGAGTTTGTTGTTTTCGTCCCTGTACAGTTTCTTTTTAAAGAAATTAGAAGGATCATCTCTGTTTTCACTATCATGGTAGGATTCGTTTTTAGGCATGCCTTCTTCCGTTTCTCCGGATACGGTTTCATCGAAATCCTTCGGATTACCCATTATTTTTGTGATTTCCTGAGCATCGGTTATCGACACCACGCCATCGTTTCCATTGATTCTCATTTGCAGTAACTCGCTGAGGCGCGACTCTATATCTGCAATGATCTCATCAGCTTCCGGATTTTCGCTGAAATGCCTTCTTAAAGATTTCAGATAGCTATCGAGAACATGGAAAGCATCTTCTTCAAGATTGAATGCCAATCCGCCTATGCTCACTCTTACAGTTGGTTTCATCGTATTTCGGTTTTATTTGTTTCTGATATTGTCTATAACCCTGACCAGATCTGTCCATACGGTATCGAGTTCATCTAACACGGCACGGCCTTTATCTGTGATTGTATAATATTTCCGCGGAGGTCCCTGTGTAGATTCTTCCCAGCGATAGCTCAGCAATCCCTGATTTTTCTGGCGGGTAAGGAGAGGGTAAAGTGTTCCTTCCACGACGATCATTTCCGATTCTTTCAGTTCATTGATAATGGCCGATACATAAGCGTCGCCTTTCGACAGTATGCTGAGAATACAGTATTCCAGTATTCCTTTGCGCATCTGGGCTTTTATGTTGTCTACATTTATTGTTTCCATATTGTATATTATTTGCGTTGTGATGTAAATTTTCTGATATTATCTGCTGTGGGGGCATACCCTCTTAGTTCCAGTTTCTGGGCTATGGTTTCGGCCCTCGGCGATACGATCCACAGGATGAAGTAAGCAAGGATGGCACTGCCATAGGCAAACGCCAGTGCAACGAATATTAGCCTGATGATGGTGACATCTACTCCTGTGTATGTTGCGATTCCGCTACATACGCCTGCCAGCATTTTGTCGTCCATGTCGCGATAAAACTTTTTGTTCCCCTTGGAGTATTCTTCTCCCGGATCATAGCTGCTTTGCGATGAAGCCTGGTTCTCATTTTGGTTTTTGGGTTCCACTTCGCCCAGGTGGTCAATGACAACTTGTACAAGTCTCATGTCTACCACCTGATTCGAAAATTTCATTTCTTTCTGAAATATTTCGGCAACACGCGCTTCCACGTCTTCCATTACTTCACGCGCTTCTTTTTTGTCGGAAATAGTTTCCTCAAAACGTCTCAGGTATTCCTTTAGTCTGTAATAGGCATCGTCTTCCATTGTGAAGTTGATCCCTCCTATGCTAACTTCTATAACTTTTTTCATAACCTACTATTGTTTTATGCCACTTATTATATTATACATTGTTGTTTGTATTGCAAATATATAAATAAATATTAGTACTATGTAATGCATAATACTGTATAAATTTAATAGTTAATAATTATTGTGTTGATTATATGTAAATTGCGTATTTTTTAATTTTAAATATTAACTTTATTTAACTTTGTTGGGTGGAAAATACTCTTGTTTATTCCCATCTTTCGCAAGAATGGACAAACGATAATAAGAACATATTTTATACTTTTGGTTGAAGAATGATTGTCCAAATATGGAATTGAATAAATTAGCTTATAAAATCAAACGCTGTGATTATTTGGAATCTTTTGTATAGGTTTACTGATCAATAAGCGTGGAATAAAGAAAGTCTGTCTGATATGAAAAACGACATATGCCAAAGCTGTGGTATGCCTATGGCTTCAGTTGAATATTTTGGTACCAATGGAGATGAAAGTCTGAATGAAGATTTTTGTTGTTTTTGCTTCCGGAATGGAAAATATACCGATGATTTCAGTTTTGATGAATTTGTCGAAGATTCTCTGCAATATCATGATGAGACCGAAAAGTTGGATGGACGTATTCTTTCTCTGAATGAGGTAAGCTTAAAAACAACAGTCAAACTGCCCGGTTTAAAGCGCTGGCAATCTCATCAGTTTACACATCTGGAATATTACAAATCGGTAAATAGGGCAGTAGACTATATAAATGATAATCTCTCGGCGGTCATTAATCTTTCTGATTTGGCTAGCATAGCCGGGCTTTCGAGTTTTCATTTTCACCGGATTTTCAGGGCTGTAATGAATGAAAGCCCCGGCGATTATGTACAGCGTTTACGATTAGAGAAAACGGCTTTTAAGTTACATACTACGCGATTTTCACTGGCTGATATTGCAGAACAAACAGGCTATCAAAGTCCTCAGGCATTATCAAAAGCATTTAAAAAGAGATATGGCATTACGCCATCGGCATATCGTATGCAGTCCGACGATCTTACTGTGCCGATGAGTAGCCCTGTGGAGAACCTTTTTTTAGAACCTGAAATAAGGAAAATAGCGTCGAAAGAAGTGTTTTACCTGCGTGTGGCAAATCCTTACAAGCAGTCAGACGCATTTCTCAAGGCATGGGATAAGCTGATCAGTATTGTAGGTGTGAGTGGAATCCCCGATAATAACCATGAATATCTATCATTAAGCCGGGATATTTCGACAATAACAAGTCCTGAGAATTGCAGGATATACACATGTATAAATACTGAGCGCGCGCTTAGGCCTGGCGGGCGTCTGGGACGGCAAACAATAGAAGGAGGCTTATATGCGGTTTTTACTTATCGGGGAACGTATAAGGATATGGATAAGGTGTATTGTAACATTTACCGGTACTGGATACCAAAGAGTGAATATGAATTACGGGACAATATGTCTTTCTCCAAATTCCTGAATAGCCCTGTGCTGGTTGCTGAAAGTGAATTACTGACAGAAATATATATTCCTGTCAGTAAAATTTGAGGGAAACCTCAGTATTTAGAAGGTACGTATCCGGTTAGCTTCTCCAACTTCTTTACATAAATATGTAAGAAACAGAGCGGGATTATTCCGAATATACAAAATGAGCTGTCTATCATTCTCCACCAGAAAGGAATGCCGCGCACCGCACCGCATATAAGAGCCAGAGGCACTACACCCAAACAGGCAATCATCCCAAAATATACTATCCATATATTTCGTACAGGTTTCCTGTACAGGCCGATGAATGCTACTGCGATCACCAGATGTGAAAATGCCAGCCAGTCTGTTCCGTAAGCAAGGAAAGGGTAGTCTCGATTAGTATTTATTAAACCGTTGGCAACGGTGGCTATCCAGTAATTGAATCCTTCGTAACTATCGGGAGAAGCATCAAGTGATATGCCCATAATCTGGCAAATAATCCGGATCTCGGTTTCGACAGGAAAGGCTGTAACGCCCCAGAAGAAAAGAGCGAAGATATAGAAGATCGTCAATGCTCTGATTTTAAATAGTAGTTGCTTTTCAAGTGTTTGTGTTTCCATAATGATGTTATTTTTTAGTGTTCTTTTTAGTACTTTTCTTTACATCTTTCTTGGGTTCGGGTTCCTTATCAAAATCAACCGGGTTTACTTTTCCCATCAAGTCCAGTATCTTTCCCTGACGCTTTATTATATAAGGTGAAGGCTTTGCCGAATTGAACCGTATGGGGTTGGGTAATGTGGCAGCTATCAAAGCAGATTCGTCGGCAGTCAGCTTTTTCGCTGTTTTTTTGAAATGGGCTTGTGCGACGGCTTCCGCTCCATAAATATTTTTACCCATTTCTATAGAATTGAGGTATACCTCCATAATACGCTCTTTACCCCAGATGGTTTCTATGAGGAATGTGTAATAGACTTCCAGTCCTTTGCGGATATAGGAACGGCCGGACCAAAGGAAAACATTTTTTGCCGTTTGCTGGCTGATCGTACTTGCTCCCCGTTGGCGCTTGCCCTTTTCGGCTTCGTTCATCGCTTTTTCTATCTGGTCGAAATCGAATCCCGAATGATCTAAGAATAAATTATCTTCGGATGCTACCACAGCCAATGGCAGGTACTTGGATATTTCATCGAGCGAAACCCATGTATGTTTGCAAACAACCTCCTCTCCCGATAAGAGTTGTGTCGTATTGTTCCATACCATGAGCGGAGTGTAGTACACAGGGACAAATTTGAAAACGATAACTTGTAATATGCTGAATACAAACAGAAATATTACGATTCTCTTTACCCATTTAAAAATCTTTTTCAGCATATTTCTTTATATAAAAAGAGTCATTATATATTTTACTTTGAAATGCAAAGTTAGTGACAATTATTTGACATATGCAAAAATATATGGTGTAAAATTCAGGGTAAATATTCCGGTATACAGCCGGCCTCTTTATAAGTCAAAAAGCCCCTTGGATTTCTCTATCCAAAGGGCTTCTCTCTCGATTGATTAAATTAAGTTATACAACTCCCTGCGCAATCATTGCACGGGCTACTTTCATAAATCCCGCAACATTAGCACCTTTCACGTAGTTGATATATCCTCCATCCTCTTTTCCGTATTTCAGGCTTTGAGCATGTATATTTTTCATTATCTGATGTAGTTTCTGGTCTACTTCCTCTTCTGTCCATTGCAGATGCATAGCATTCTGGCTCATTTCCAGTCCCGATGTGGCAACACCTCCGGCGTTCACAGCCTTGCCCGGAGCAAAGAGTGTTTTCTTCTCGATGAAGAAATCCACGGCTTCGGCAGTACATCCCATATTAGATACTTCAGCTATACAGGTAGCGCCGTTGGCAACCAGTGTTTCCGCATCTTTCAGGTTCAGTTCATTCTGTATGGCGCATGGCAGTGCGATGTCTACTTTCTGTTCCCATGGCTTTTTGCCTGCAAAGAATTTAGAGTTAGGATACTTATCTGCATATGGAGCTACGATGTCGTCACCGCTGTTGCGAAGTTCGAGCATGTATTCTATCTTTTCGCCGCTAACGCCATCCGGGTCATAAATATAACCGTCAGGTCCCGAAATGGTAATAACTTTAGCTCCGAGTTCTGTCGCTTTGGTGACTGCGCCCCATGCTACATTGCCGAATCCCGAAACTGCTACGGTTTTTCCTTTCAGGTCTATATTTTTGGCTTTCAGCATTTCGTTCACAAAGTACAGAGCACCGAAACCTGTAGCTTCCGGACGGACCAGCGAACCTCCGTATTCGAGGCCTTTGCCTGTGAAAGTCCCGGTATTTTCTCTTGCCAGTTTTTTGTACATGCCATACAAATAACCGATTTCGCGTGTGCCTACGCCGATGTCTCCGGCAGGAACGTCTGTATCGGGGCCAATATTGCGCCAAAGTTCAAGCATGAAAGCCTGGCAGAAACGCATAATCTCGGCATTCGACTTGCCTCTCGGGCTGAAATCGGAACCTCCTTTACCGCCACCCATAGGTAGTGTAGTCAATGCATTCTTGAAAGTTTGTTCAAATCCTAAGAATTTGAGTGAGGATAGATTGACTGATGCATGGAACCGCAAGCCTCCCTTGTAAGGGCCGATAGCGTTATTGAATTGTACTCGGTATCCCAGGTTTACCTGAATATCGCCTTTGTCGTCTACCCATGCTACACGGAATGTGAAAATCCTGTCGGGTTCCACCAGACGTTCGATAATACGGTTTTTTTCAAACTCGGGATGCTGGTTATATACATCTTCAATTGATACAAGCACTTCTTTTACAGCTTGCAGAAATTCATGCTCGCCGGGGTGTTTAGCCTCCAGCTCTGATAAAATGTTATTTATTTTCATGATTTAACGATTAAATCGGTTCTTGACTATACAAATGTAGGAATAAACAACGATTTTAAGTAATATTTTGTTTTGTTTTTCACATAGAAATACATGATTTAAAACATACAAAAATTAAGGAGAATCATAATTCCTGATTTTCTGTATTTAATTATTACATTTGTTGTTTTCAAAGCTAAAGTTATGACTAATATATACGAAATCGCGAATAAACTGAGAGCCGAGTCAAAGCACTTGCCAATCAATAGAATTGAACTGGAAGATGCGCTGAATACACTGATCCATCGAGTACTGTTTCCGATCTGCGATCAGGAGAAGTCCAGAGAGAAAAAACTGTATTATTTCTACTCTATTCTGGTGGAAAATATTTCCGCATTGTCGGACCGAAAAACGGCAGAGGCAATGGTTGACAGATTTATATCAGGGTTACCCGAACTTCAGGACAAGCTCTATGACGAAGCGGCTGTCTACTTTGAAAATGACCCGGCCGCCAAATCGATAGAGGAAGTAATTCTTACCTATCCCGGTTTTTTCGCACAGGTGGTCTATCGTATTTCCCATGAATTCTATAAAATGAATACGCCTATTATTCCCCGGTTATTTTCCGAATACGCCCATTCGAAAGTAGGTATAGATATAAATCCGGGAGCGGAGATAGGACGGGCTTTTTACATCGACCACGGGACAGGGATCGTGATAGGGGAAACTACGGTTATCGGTAATAATGTGAAAGTTTACCAGGGGGTTACTCTGGGAGCATTATTTGTAACCAAAGGCCTTGCCAATGAAAAGCGGCATCCCACCATCGAGGATAATGTGGTTATCTATGCCGGAGCTACTATTTTGGGCGGTAAGACGGTTGTAGGCCACGATTCCACAATCGGGGGTAATGCCTGGCTGACAAAAAGCGTGGTACCCTATTCACTTGTTCTGCAGAATTCAGAGATAAGGATACACAATACGCTTAATGCGGGAGAGCATATTATCGATTTTAATATATAGTTCATTGCTAATACCATAAAGCCTATACCACATGAAAACAGCAATCAGAATATCCTGTTTATGCCTGCTATTATGCATAAACACTGTAATCGTATATTCACAAACAGATAACGTGTTACCGGCACCCCGGTTTAAATATGGTATAGCGACCTTATCAGGTAAGATAACCGGAAATGTACCCGATAGTATGAAAACCGTATCGCTGGATCTGCTTTTGAACAGGCCTTTCTTTGATTATGCAATTAATCAGATACCTGTTCAGGAAGATGGGACATTTACATTTACCACTCCGGTATTTGCAGTGGGTTCTTGTGTTATCAGATCTTCAGTATTTGAGGGGAATGTTTATATAATACCAGAGGAGGAAACCAAGCTGGAGATAAATTTCGATAAAAACGGAGCTAAACATATAAAGATTTCCAATAGCCTGAACCTGACTCTTTATGACGCTATGAATATCGGGCTTGTGTTTAGGGATATTCTCGGCAATAATCCTGCGAGTGATAATTACAGTATGACAATAGAGGAATATAGCAAATATGTTATTGACTACACTAAAGATGCTATAGCTAAACTGGACAGTTATACAGAGTTATCGGCAAATGCGAAACAGATCTTATCATACGAAATGAAGGCTTTTTTGTTGCATATGTTGTATCTGGGCTATGAGGAGAATATGCAGATGAGGTATAATTATAAATACCGTGATCAACCTAAGGATGAAAGAAAAGATTTTGTACCTCAAAAAACCTCTGTTGAGTATTCATAACCTCCGTGTTCTTTATCTTCTCCGATAAATCCCAATGTAATATTTGTGCAAAACAGTGTATCCGATATAAATGGGCAATAATAGCTGAGGTGTTCATATTCAAACATTTCATCCGGCGCATTCATGAACGCCTCATGTATAGCTCCCCAAAAGGCAGCTTCTTGTTCACTGTTAAGAAAAAAAGAGAATACCCAGCTTTCACGCATACTGTCAATCATAGGTTTCAGCTCCGCGCGTTCTATACTATATGACCCTTGCGGCAACATTGACGTTTGGCAGGACTTATTTGCAACATCAGTTCTTCTTTGTGTAAGCAAATGCACATTCAAGCCAATCGAAGCAACAAGAGAACAGGCAATTAGAAGGACGCTACCATATTTCCTGAGCCTTTTCATATGCCTCCAACCTTTCTGACCATCTGCTGGGCAATGGGTAATGATGATCGCGTATAATCAGTTCATCATCCGTAATTTCGTACTGTACCCTGCCCGCGATTGCATCGTTGATGTCATCGTTGAAAACAGAATTGGATAGCTCTTTGCCATCCTTGTCTTGCCCCCTCGGAAATCCCGCA
>QMCD01002576.1_pt1 | contig 9978 bp, 10 predicted proteins | sample 1821841 | NCBI WGS metagenome assembly QMCD01 (sample SAMN01991225, study PRJNA193472) | Termite gut metagenome, whole genome shotgun sequencing project. | isolation source: worker | host: Macrotermes natalensis
TCGAGGTTCAGGTAGTAACTCACAGAAAACATAATGCATGGACATTACAAACATCAACCGATTAAGGTTTCTTGTGGTTGAGGAAATCTCTATTTACTTTGACGCTCACACGGGGCACAAAAATACACTATTGAGCAAAATTAAGAGTTTCCTTCATTAAGGCATTTGTTCATACAATTACTGCTGTAAATGTAAGGTTAATGCAGTATCCCAACCAGCGCTGCAGGAAACATCATTACTGTTGCGGCGAGAAATTGCGGAATTTTAAGACAACGCGAAAAATTTCAAAATATCCATCGAAATATCGGGGGAAATTTTGTGGGGAAGTTGGCTATACTGGAGTGATCTATGTGTGCTACCAACTTCCTCGTTATTTCTCGGCCTGTAAACGTTTGCATACGTACGGATTCCTTGGAATATGAAAAATTAATTCCATCGGCTAAAATGCATTATATGGAAACATATAACGCGTCCGAAGGCTTTTTCGGTATACAAGACGATCCGTCAGACAAAAGTCTGTTGCTGATGCTTGACTACGGCATATTTTATGAATTCATCCCGATGAATGAACGGGCGGACACCCCTCATCCGGAAATCATACCGTTGGAGGAAGTAAAAGTCGATGTAAATTATGCCATGGTGATAACAACAGCGGGAGGGCTATGGCGTTACCGCATTGGTGATACGGTACGTTTTACATCCTTATTCCCTCACAAATTCGTAATTACGGGACGAACCAAACATTTCATAAACGCTTTCGGCGAAGAACTCATGGTTGATAATTCGGAAAAAGCGATGCAAAAAGCATGCGCCGAAACCGGAGCAATTATAAGAGCATATACTGCCGCACCATTATTTCTTTTGGACGCCGACAAAGGGAAAGGCCGCCATCAATGGCTCATTGAATTTGAAAAAAAACCCGCATCCACAAACGAATTTGCCACCGTATTGGACAACGCCCTGAAACAATTGAATTCCGACTATGAGGCCAAAAGGTACAAAGAAATTTCACTTCAAAAGCCTGAAATAATACCGGCCAGGGAAAACCTGTTTTTTGATTGGCTGAAAAAATACGGTAAATTGGGAGGACAGCATAAAGTTCCATGCCTGTCGAACAACCGTGATCTGATAAATGAATTGATGGAAATGAACAAATACAACCAATCCAATCTTTTTTAACCTGAGAAACCGATACGTAGTAAAACCTGTTCTCTTCTAATTGACACCGCAAAAATAATGACATGTTTTTACAGCATGCAACTATCTTTTGAAATTTTTATCCCGGTAATTCGCTCCTCTTTCCTTAAAAAACGCGAAAAGAAGTTTTTGTCGTATCTTTGCCTGCAAACATCATAAAACAAACCATGCTATATAAAACATTTACCGATAAAAACAGGCATGCCACAGCTACCGTATCAATGTTTTACGCAGAAACGGATAGTAGTTCGGCCACAGTGAAAGGTAAAAATGCCGGCGTTTGTGAATATCAATTAATGATTCAGATAACAAAGACCGATCTTTCCTTCAGCGGGCAACTAAAAGCTGTCTTCCGTTTTCTGAAAGAACTATGCGAAAATGACCTGAATCATGCAACCATCGTGTTCCGACGCTTTTTTTTAAGCGATGCCGCCAATCAGATCAAATTGTTATCGGATTTCCTGCCGGAAAATACAAACAACACCTCCATTATTGAGCAACCACCCCTGAACGGTTCAAAAATAGCGCTATGGGCATATTTGCAGACTGAAATAAAAATATCTGAAAACAAATCCGCATCCGGATTATATAGCGTACAACACGGAATATATACTCATTTATGGAAAGGTACGGCAATGAAACAGGAAGGTGATCCGGAAAATCAGATGTATACGTTGCTGGAAGATTACACTATCCGGTTAAAGGAACATAATTGTACGCTTGTCGATCATTGCGTCCGCACATGGATTTTCGTTCAGCATATAGATAGCAATTATGCCGGAATTGTAAACGCAAGACGCGAATTATTCGCAGAAAACGGATTGACCGAAAACACACATTATATATCAAGCACAGGTATAAGCGGCCGGCACGCAAACCCGGAAACGAACGTAATACTGGACGCTTATGCGGTTAAAGGAGTCCGGCCCGGGCAGGTTCGGTACCTGCATGCAGGTACTCATCTGAATCCCACGCACGAATATGGCGTAACATTTGAACGCGGCACATGCATACAGTACGGAGATCGCCGGCATGTGTTCATTTCCGGTACGGCAAGCATCGACAACAAAGGAAAAATCGTCCACGAAGGCGACGTAAACAACCAGGCTGTCCGCATGATCGAAAATGTAGAAATTTTGCTGAAGGAGGCGGAATGCGGTTTTGAAGACGTTGCCTACATCATTGTATACTTGCGCGATATAGCCGACTACGGGAGTATTCGCACAATCATTGAACGACAGTTCCCGGAAATACCGAAAATAATTGTACTGGCTCCGGTATGCCGCCCGGGATGGCTCGTAGAGATGGAATGTTTTGCCATCAAAAAAGATCACAATATAAAATTCGCACCTTTATAAGCCGCATTTTATGTCATGCAACTAACAATACACATTTAAGACGCATTACTTTTCACATTGTGATGAAAAGTTGTAACTTTGCGGCTCGTTTCACCTAAAAATTACAACAAGATGTGGGTTGTTTGCGCCGATTTAGAAGGAGTTTTCGTGCCTGAAATATGGGTTAACGTAGCGAAGAAAACAGGAATAGAGAAACTGAAACTGACAACGCGTGATATCAAAGATTACGATGAATTGATGAAGTATCGTTTAAATGTCCTGGATGAAAATAATCTGAAAATAAAGGATATTCAGCATATTATCGCAACACTTAAGCCCCTTGACGGAGCATTGGATTTTGTCCGGTGGCTACGTGAAGTAACACGTTTCGTCATCGTATCAGACACTTTCATCGAATTTGCACAACCCTTGATGAATCAGCTCGAAAATCCGTTATTACTCTGTCATTCTCTTGAAATCGATGAAACGGGACGGGTTGCCAATTACAAACTACGACAGCCCGACCCTAAACGCAAAACCGTAGAAGCATTCCAAAGCCTGCAATACAAAGTGCTTGCTTTCGGAGATTCCTACAATGACATTTCTATGTTGAAAGCCGCCGATACCGGTATTTTATACTGTCCGCCGGAGAATGTCGTCTCCGATTATCCCGAATTACCCGTGACAAAAAACATCGACGAACTCAAAGACTTAATTAAAGAATATATAGATATATGATAGAATTTCTGACAACACACAACTTGATGGGATTAGCCATCGGAATAATCACATTCCTTGTCATCGGACTGTTTCATCCTATTGTTATAAAAGCCGAATATTATCTGGGCACAAAATGCTGGTGGATGTTTCTGGTGCTGGGAATTATTTTCGTCATCTTATCCGTTATAATAAAAAATATTCTTCCCTCAACCATCATGGGAGTTGTTGCTTTTTCCAGCTTCTGGTCTATACTCGAAATTTTTGAGCAAACCAAACGCGTCAAGAAAGGCTGGTTTCCCGCAAATCCCAAACGTGCAAAAAAAACGGATACGGATACGTCAAAAAAAGAATGAATTTGTACTTTTGCAGTATTCATTTTTTTAATTATCAATTATGAGGAAAGTAATTCAGACAAATCAGGCGCCCGCAGCCATAGGGCCATACAGCCAGGCCATCCGGAAAGGCAATTTTTTATTTACTTCCGGACAATTGGGTATAGATCCCGCAACGGGAGACTTTGTTGAAGGCGGTGTGAAAGAACAAACCATACAGGTTTTTAAAAACATTAAAGCGATTCTCTCCGAAGCGGGATATACAATGGCCGATATTGTTAAAACAACTGTTTTTCTTGCTGATATGGCAGATTTTGCCACTGTCAACGAGATTTACGCATTGCAGTTTGAAGGCGATTTTCCGGCCCGTTCGGCCATCGCGGTTAAAACCTTACCTAAAAACGGACTGGTCGAGATCGAAATAATAGCTGTCTGTTAGAATAAAGATATGCCGCATGAAAATAAAAGAATTGCTTCTATTCATCATCATTTCATATCTATCAACGCCCGTCTTCGCACAAGATAACTTCCCGGATGGAACCCCTATCCCCGACTGGTTCAGAAAGAATGACCTTGTAACACTTGATAAGTTGGGGAAAAAATTTATAATCACGGACTATGGGATTTTCAATGACAGCACAATCATACAAACGGAAAAAATTCAGGCTGTCATTGACATGGCGGCACAGGATGGCGGTGTAGTGATAATACCTGAAGGAACCTACCTGAGCGGTTCGTTGTTCTTCAAACCCAAAACGCATTTACATCTGGCAAAAGGCGCCGTATTGAAAGGCAGTGATGATATCAGCAATTTTCCGATCACCATGACACGTATGGAAGGCCAGACCTTGAAATACTTTTCCGCATTGGTAAATGCGGGTGGAGTTGACGGTTTCACCATCTCGGGAAAGGGGACTATCGATGGAAACGGACTCCGTTACTGGCGTTCATTCTGGTTGCGTCGTGCATTTAATCCACAATGTACCAATATGGACGAGATGCGTCCGCGGTTAGTATATATCTCCAACTGCAACGATGTACAAATCTCGGGAGTGAACCTCATCAATTCACCTTTTTGGACTACACACCTTTATAAATGTAAAAATGTAAAACTCCTGAATCTCCATATCTTCTCACCGGAAAAACCGGTGAAAGCGCCCAGCACGGATGCCGTCGATATCGACGCCTGTGCAAATGTACTGATCAAAAACTGTTATATGTCAGTCAACGATGATGCGGTTGCCCTCAAAGGCGGCAAAGGCCCGTGGGCAGACAAAGATCCGGATAACGGAGGAAATTACAACATTATCATTGAAGATTGCGAGTACGGGTTTTGTCATGGCGCACTTACCTTCGGAAGCGAATCCATCCATGACAGAAATATCATCCTGCGCCGGTGTACCATTAAAAACGCAAACCGGCTCCTGTGGCTTAAAATGCGTCCGGATACACCACAAAACTATGAATACGTGCTGGTAGAAGACATCAAAGGCGATGCGGACCATTTTATCTACATAAAACCCTGGACGCAATTTTTCAACCTCAAAGACAGAACAGATACACCCAAATCCTATTCAAGCAATATTACCATGAAAAATATACATTTTGAATGCAAATCCTTCTTCAGCGTGGAGAAATCCGACCAGTACGAATTAAGAGATTTTAGTTTTGAAAACCTTACCATAAAAGCTGAAAAAGGCGAATATGATAAATACATGATAGACAATTTTGTCCTTAAGAATGTAAAGATAAACCCATAAAATTACCTGTCCGGAAATTTATGACGCACAATCATACCCATAGCCACAGTCATCGTCACGAAGATAATATTTCAAAAAATATCTCCGTCGCTTTCTTCCTCAATCTGTTTTTTGTCGTAGTGGAAGTGATCGGAGGACTTTTCACAAACAGTATTGCTATTCTTTCGGATGCGCTTCACGACTTCGGCGATTGTTTATCGCTTGCCGTAGCATGGGCTTTCCAGAAAAAAGCGACACAAAAACGGAACCGGAAATATACATACGGATACAGGCGCTTTTCACTACTCGGTTCGATATTTCTTTCCGGAGTATTATTTGTAAGCTCCGTCTTCGTGCTTTACGAAGCAGGAAAACGCGCTCTTGACCCTCAGGAAGTAAATGCCCGCGGGATGTTGTGGATCGCAATTGTAGGCGTGCTTATCAACGGAGCGGCAGCACTCCGGTTGAAAAAAGGCAACTCTCTGAACGAACGCGCCGTTTTCCTGCACATTATGGAAGACGTCTTGGGCTGGATTGCCGTATTCATCGTCAGCATCGTCATGCTGTTTGTCAACCTGCCGGTTCTCGATCCGATTCTTTCGATTGTAATCAGTTTATGGGTGCTGACAAATGTTTTCCGGAATATGCGCGACACACTCCGGATCATGCTACAAGCAACACCCGACACTGTCAGCATCGAGGATTTGGAAAAAAAACTGGATGCGATAGAAGATGTTATATCCGTTCATGACCTTCACCTCTGGACAATGGATGGCGAATCACACATTATGACCCTCCACGTAGTAAGCAATACAATAAATCCCGAACGGTTAAAACATCATATCATTGATATGGCGAAACCATTTCACATTGACCACGTCACCATCGAAATAGAAAAGCCGGACACCACCTGCCAACATAATTGCGACTGATCTTTTTTATTCCCTGTTTCATCGACATTTTTGCCGCGTTTCGTCGATTTTCTATTGCAGAACGTCTCTGAAGCGCCTACATTTGCGGAAGTAAAAACCCGGAAAGTACATTGCGCAGGTACTTCCGATAAATTCAAAAAAAAATGAACACGAATCAAAACAAAAAAAACGCATTCTTTGCGATCGCCGCCATTGCATTGATGACCGGTAGCGGCATACTGCTCGAACGAACAATCAATGAGTTTTATAACACATTGCCTGCTTTAGCCGTCATCTCCTTATCGCTTTTATCCATACTTACATATATACTGGGGGCTTCCCTTATGGGACGGTGTTTACAAAAAGAAAACCGCCATCAATCATGCGGAAGATCTAACCACGGCATTCTATTCGCATTCCTGCTAATTGCCGGAGGACTGCTTTTGCTATGTTTCAATACGGAATTGCTTAACCCTGTATGGAAAAAATTCTTTTTCTCATGGCCTATGCTCCTTTTCGCGATCGGAGCAATCAATATTTGCAGGAATCGCTTTACATCCGGAGTCATAATAGGTTCTGTCGGATATTTTTTCCTGATGGAAAAAGCGGCACGCATTTATCCCGGAAACTTTACTTTCGAACTATTTACCGCCACTTACTGGCCGGCCCTTATCATTGTGATCGGCGTATTGATCCTCGCCGGAACCCTGATAGGCCCCGGATGGTTCAGACGAAGTCATCCGCACAAAGGAAGCTGGAAAGAGCCTTATACTACCGGTGAAAACGAAAACAATGACGGTAAAATCAACTATCAATTTGTTTTTAGCGGCACCGAACAGGTATTCTTAGACCCTGTTTTCAAAGGAGGTACGATTGACGCAACTTTCGGAGGGATGGAGCTTGACCTGCGGCGCACTTCGCTTGCGGAAGGAGACACGTTTCTATATATAAAAACCGTGTTCGGAGGTGTCGAAATAACAGCCCCCGATCATTGGGATATTGAAATACATTCAAAAGGATTCGTAGGAGGAGTAAGCGACTCAAGAATAAAAAACATAGATAAAGACCGTACAAAAAAGCTCATTATCATCGCTAAATTCACATTCGGCGGCATAGAAATAAAATAAACGGACACCGAAACACAACAGATGCATCCTTTCAATGACTACAGAAAAAGCTATATCACGGTTTGTTTTGCCACAGCCGTGATATATGCATTCGCCCTCAAAGGAGACCTGCCGGTAGTGCCCTGCCTGGCAGATACGGTCTTATACGGGGGACTGTTATCCCTGTCAGGCTTTGTCTTATGGAACACATTCAAGTTTGCCATACCGGCGGCAAATTACACACTCGGATATCAGTTGATATTTATCGCCGCACTTATCATACCGGCCGGTTTATTGATAACAGGGATAGAGACCCTCGTCCTGTACCTGCTTTTTCCGTCCCGGTTCGGTTCTTTTATCTATACCATACCTGCCCGCTTGTTCATTACGCTTCTCATATTTATAATTATCAGGTTATTTTATACTACGACACAGCACACGACGGCATCCTCCGGCAAAAGGGCCATACCGCCCGCTGTTGCCGTGCTCCCCATCGACCGCATAACAATACGTACCGGACAGAAGATTAAAATAATCCCGGTAAAGGATATCATATACATCAAAGCGGACGGAGATTATATATCCGTCTGCACCTCCGAAGGCAGTTGGCTGAAAGAACAGACAATGAAACATACGGAAGATATACTCCCCGCAGATCGTTTTGTACGAATTCACCGTTCCTATATTGTCAATATCAATCATATCAGCCGTATCGAACGCTACGGAGAAAAACAACAAGTCATACTCCACAACAACGAAAAAATAAAAATCAGCGCCGCCCGCTACCAAACCCTCCGGCAAATTATAGGATTTTAACCGGATCAGTGAAAATAAATCCTTTTATTTTATCTCATTTTACATTATCTTTGTTCCTGGCAAATATCAAAAGGCTGAATGCAACAGGACAACACAGTAAAAAAGAATCACGGATTCGGAACGGCGGCGGTTTATCTGACATCGATTTCATCCGTATTGGGCGCTATTCTGTTCCTGCGTTTCGGATATGCTACGGGAACACTCGGTTTCTGGGGCGCCATCGGAATTATCCTGTTAGGGCACATGATTACGATTCCCACGGCGCTGGCCCTTTCCGAACTGGCAACAAATACACGAGTAGAAGGGGGAGGCGAATATTTTATTATCTCGCGTTCATTCGGGCTGAAAGTAGGTTCCACCATAGGGATCACACTCTTTCTTTCGCAAACAATAAGCATTGCTTTTTATATTATCGCCTTTGCCGAATCATTTCAGTTTCTTTTCGAATGGTGCCGGAATCAGTTTGGAATCAATTTACCCAAACAGATAGTTAGTGTTCCGACCATGTTAATACTCGGAGCGGTCATACTAAAACAAGGCTCCGGATCGGGAATGAAACTGCTCTATATCGTTAACCTCATACTGGCTATTTCTCTTTTATTTTTCTTTTTAGGAAAACCGATTGAGATGCCGGATGACCCTGCTTACATCGCAGGAAATAATTTCGGCCTTTTCAGAAAAGAACAGTTTTTTATCCTTTTTGCCATCTGTTTTCCGGCTTTCACCGGGATGACCGCAGGGGTAGGCCTTAGCGGGGATCTGCGAAACCCGGGAAAAGCAATTCCGCTTGGAACAATGCTCGGGACACTTACCGGCCTGATCGTTTATATCTTTGTAGTCTGGAAGTTCGCCGTATCGGCATCCCAAACGGATCTGATGGAAGATCAACTGATTATGTCGCGGATTGCACGGTATGGCGAGGTGATCATTCCGTTAGGATTGGCCGCATGTACTTCCTCGTCTGCCATCGGAGCAATGATGGTTGCACCCCGTACTTTACAGGCGATCGCAAGCGACAGAATGTTTCCTTTCAAGCGACTGAACATTCTGTTATCAAGGGGGAAAGGAGAAACAAAAGAGCCGCGGAACGCATCCGTGATTGTCTATATGATTGCGATTGTTTTTATTCTTTTGGGCGACGTGAATTCGGTTGCAGGCATTATCTCTATGTTTTTCCTGATCACATACGGAACATTATGCCTAAACTCGTTCCTCAATCATTTCGGTTCGCCTCCCTCCTACCGTCCGCGTTTCAAATCAAAATGGTTTTTATCATTAGCCGGTTTTTTGCTATCCGTATGGGTCATGTTCATGATAAGCCCGCTCTATACGGTCTTCTCATACCTGGTAATCATCACTCTCTACCTGTTTGTAGAACATTACAACAAAGACCAGAAAGGGCTTGTTAATATTTTCAAGGGAGCGTTGTTCCAGTTGAACAGACAGTTACAGGTATATATGCAAAAACATCAGTCAAGTATGGATACCGAAGAATGGCGTCCGGCCGCGATTTGTGTCTCTTCACATTCCTTCGAGCGCGAAAAAATTCTGGAACTGATGAAATGGATAAGCCATCAGCATGGTTTTGGCACCTATTTCCATCTGATAAAGGGCTATTACAGTAAACAGACGCATAAGGAATCAAAAGTATTACTGAAGCAACTTATCAACAACACGAAAGACAAGGGCAGTACATTATATATCGATACGATGATTTCACCGTCATACACCTCCGCCATTGCTCAGGTTATACAAACACCTTCTATTTCGGGAATGGAGAACAACATGGTGATTTTCGAATACGACAAACGCTATCCGGA
>QMCD01002578.1_pt1 | contig 9975 bp, 8 predicted proteins | sample 1821841 | NCBI WGS metagenome assembly QMCD01 (sample SAMN01991225, study PRJNA193472) | Termite gut metagenome, whole genome shotgun sequencing project. | isolation source: worker | host: Macrotermes natalensis
GGTACATTATTCGACACGGATATCCAGCTCCTTCCATATTTCGTTAAACAGCAGCTTGAAGTCCGCATGGCCGCGCCGCTCGATGGGCGTGCCGTCGAAGGGGACGGCGTATTCCTTTTTTAGAGTACAGGGACGCGCGGAGAATACGAGGATGCGGTTCGCCATAGATATCGCCTCGGCGATGTCATGGGTGACGAGGATGGCCGTCTTTTTTTCCGCTTTTATGATATTGCCGACGATTTCGGATACGGCGAGACGCGTCTGCGAGTCGAGCGCGGAAAAAGGCTCGTCGAGCAAAAGGATATCAGGCTCGACGGCGAGCGTGCGGATCAAGGCGATACGCTGGCGCATGCCGCCGGAAAGCTGGCGGGGGTAATGCCTGCGAAAATCGTATAGACCGTAGGTTTTAAGCAGGCTTAGGGTTCTTTGTTTGCGCTCCTTCGTGGCCTCGCCGCGCACTTCTAGGCCGAGCATGACGTTTTGTTCTATGGTGCGCCAATCGAAGAGATGGTCGTGCTGTAGCATATAGCCAACGAGCGGGCTCGGCTTCGTGACTATGGAATCGCCGAGCCAAATATCGCCCTCGCTCGAAGGGTATAGGCCGCATATCATAGACAAGACGGTGGATTTACCGCAGCCGGACGGGCCTACGATGGCGACGAACTCACCCTCCTTTACATCGAAGGAGAGCGAGCGCACGGCGACGGTTTCGCCTTGCGCGCTGTGGTATGTGATGCCGACGTTGTCGAGCCGAACGATGGTTTTATCCAATAGCTGCCGCCTCCATTATCGATAAGGAAACTATAATATCGTATTCTTGGGGATACGGGTGGGTGAAAGAGAGTGGAGAGTTGACAACACAAATAAACCATGCTAACATGTCAGACATAAGATCGTCAGAAGATCATCGCAGAAGAAGGGAGTTATAGCTATCACAAAAGAGCTGAAATTCCCGAAGCGTAAATTTTTTCTGCTTCTGAGCAGGTTGAGGAGTACGTAAAAGGAGCTATTCAGCGCGGCAAAATGATAGTTTGCGATAAATTGCCAAACGATACGGTGCTGGTAAAAGTTATAAGAATCGGAAGGTCTTCGTTTTGCGAGGTTATGAGAATGCTTGCCGCATATGGTGTTGTCGAAGTCAGACAAGTCGAAGGTACATTTAAGATAAAAAATATGTTTCCAAATAACGAAGCGGGCTTTAGGGGCTAGTTTGGATTTAAAAGCAAGGAGCTTATTCAAAAATAATAAACATCAATAGGAGGAGCACATGAATAAGTCATATTTTTTCCGGGTACAGGAGCAAACACCGACGAAATTCTGGATCAACAACGTTACGCCCAAGGAAGCGCAGATGGCGATCGATCACGGCGCGACAGGCTGCACGCAAAACCCTTCCTATACGTGGAAGATGATTAACCATGCCGAGAACAAGGGCCACACGCTTGAGCTGCTCGACAAGATCATAGCCCGCGAAGCGGACGACGATATCGCCGTATCCGAGCTTCAGGCGGAGCTTGTCCGGGAAGTCGCCGATGTATTTATGCCGCTCTACGAAGCGACGGGCGGGCGCCAAGGCTACGTTACCATCCAAGAGAATCCGTTCGTAGAGAACGAGGAATTCATCGTAGAGCGCGGCTATATCAACCGCGGCGATAAGCCCAATATCATGATTAAAATCCCCGCGACGGTAGACGGCCTGAAATCCATAGACAGGCTGGTAACAAACGGCGTACCCTTCAACGCGACGGAGGTAATGAGCTTAGACCAGGCCATAGACGTCTGCACGCTCTATCATGACGCTTGCATGAAGATGAAGAACCCTCCCGCGGCCGTTCTGTCGCATATTGCCGGTATTTTCGACGAGCAGCTCGCGAAAACCGCCAAAGCCGAAGGCATCGATATTTCTTCCGACGTCCTATGGCAGGCCGGTATCGCGGCGGCGAAGAAGATATACCAAATCGTAAAAACCCATTGGCCGGAAATCGGATTCGTAAGCGGCGGCGCGCGCGGACTGCATCATTTTACAGAGATGGTGGGCGCGGATTGTATGGTGACAATCAACTGGCTGGGTACGGCCGACAAGCTGATTGAAAACGATCCTCCCGTTGTACAAAGATTCCTTCAGCCCGCTCCCCACGAGGTTGTCGACGAGCTTTGCCTGAAGATGGAGGAGTTCCGCAAGGCCTATTTCAAAGGCTCCCTGACGCCCGAAGATTACGAAACGTTCGGCTCTGTGGTACTGTTCCGCGAGCAGTTTGAAGACGCTTGGCTTAAAGCGCGCGAATTCGTCGCGAACCGCCGCAAGGAACTGAACAAATAGCAATAAATAGCTTCCGCTAGAGGGCGGTAAATTCGATATGAAAAGAAAGTCGATCGTATTAACGGCTTTGATTCCGGCCGCGGAAATGAACGCCGATATATTCAAGTCCGTGTCAGAATCCTTGTTTGCGCGGGGGATTTCTACAATCGAATACTGCACGGCAAAGGAACAAGCGGTGGAGAAAGGCGCTTTCCTAAAGGCGCTGGGTGCAAATAGCGTCTATCTGGGCGCAAGCGCGCAGAAAAGGGGAAAGAGCAGCCTGTGCGCGCCCGATGCACAGGCCAGAAGCCAGGCGCTAGAGCTTGCGAAGCGGCAGATCGATATTGGGATCGAAGCCGGGGCGTCCAGCGTTTTGCTGACAAGCGGCTGGCGTGTGGAAGAAGCGGAGCGTATTGCCGCTTGGGACGCTCTGGAGGCGTCGTGCCGCGAGCTTTTGGAGCTTGCCGCCGGGCATATCGAGCTGACGCTTGAGCCGGGAGATACCGGCGTCGAATTCTGCCAGCTATTGGGTTCGACAGAGGACGCCCTCGCGTTTATAAACAGATTCGAGAAAAGCGAAAGCGCGCCTAAGCTTACGATGGATATGAGCCATTGCGCGCAACTTGGCGAGGATCCTCTAGCGGCCATAACAGCCGTAAAAGACCACTGCCGCCATATCCATCTAGCAAACTGCGTACTGCAAAAAAACAACCCGCTCTATGGGGATAAGCATCCCGTTTTTGACTATCCGGAGGGAGAGTTTTCAAAGGCGGACGCGATAAGCCTAGAGAGCGAGCTGGAAAAACTATTTGCCGGTAAAGACTATACGCTCGGTGTCGAAATCATCAATCGCTTTGACGACCAGCAAGCCGGTATGGACGCAATATTGGCTTCGTTGCGCTGGTTCTTACGCTAGACGATCCGTAATACAGAACAAGAAAAGAGGCGGTAAAACACCGCCTCTATTTTAATATCGCCTGTTGCGGCGCGCTTTGCTAAACATATTTGCGCATATGCTTAAGAGCGCTTTTTTCCAGACGGGAAACTTGGGCTTGGGAGATGCCTATCTCTGTGGCGACCTCCATCTGTGTGCGGCCATCGAAAAAGCGCATATGCAGAATCTTTTTTTCGCGCTCGTTCAGGCGGCGCATGCCCTCTTGCAACGCTATGCCGTCGAGCCAGTTTTCGTCATGCGAGTCCTCGTCGCTGATCTGATCCATTACGAATATGGCGTCGCCGCCGTCGTGATAGACCGGCTCGAACAATGAGACGGGATCCTGTATCGCGTCCAGCGCGAAGACGATCTCCTCGGGCTTCATGTCCAGCTCCTTTGCGATTTCGTCGATCGTTGGCTCGCGCGTGTTTTCGGACATCAGCTTCGTGCGCGCCTGGAGCGCTTTATACGCGATATCGCGCAGAGACCGGGATACGCGGATGGCGTTATTGTCGCGAAGGTAGCGGCGAATTTCCCCTATAATCATCGGTACGGCATACGTGGAAAAGCGTACGTTGTGCCCGGTATCGAAGTTATCGATCGCTTTGATAAGCCCGATACACCCTACTTGGAACAGGTCGTCGACATTTTCGCCCCTATTGTGAAAGCGTTGAATTACGCTTAGGACAAGACGGAGATTCCCACGGATGAATTCCTCTCTGGCAAGTGCGTCGCCCGCGTGAATGCGCGTAAAAAGCGCCATCATCTGCGCGTTTGTCAGCACCGGAAGCTTCGAGGTATCGACCCCGCAAATCTCGACCTTGTTCAACAGCATACGATACCTCCGGCAAAAGAATTTGTTATGCGCGGTTTCGTCTCCGGCGCAAGCCGGATTGGGTCGCGTGCTAAAATAGCTTTGCCATCGAATTATGCTTTTATGCGCGGCTTGGAAAAGCAAAAAAATTAATGCATCAGAGAGAAAGGCATATATATGGCAAACGGCTTCGCGCCATGATATACTAAATGGGATACTATATAAATCTATAAAACAGGCAGAGTGATACGAAGATCAAATCGTTCCGGGAGGAGCTTCATGGAGCCGATAGAGGAATTCAATAAGGCGAGTGTGCTTTTGGAGAAGGCGGAGTACAATCAGGCGGCGGAGCTGCTTTTCAAGCTGCGGAAGCAAAACCCGGCCATGGCGCCGCTATGCGATTATCAGCTCGCCGCCGTAGCGAACGCCCAGGGCGACCCGATGATGGCGTATAAGCTCTACTACAACGCGTTTACCAGGATGCCGAATCTGACGTCCGTCCTGTATGCCGAAAAGGCCTCCAGCAAAAACTATATTTTTACAGGCAAAAGGAACGAACAGGAGCGTACGTCCTGCCCGCTTTGCGGCAATACGGATACTACGCCCAAATGGTGCTACCCGCTGCCAGAGGCGATAGGCTACAATAGCTTTTTCAACCCCATACGTCTTTGGATGTACTGTGCCCCGTGCCATCACGTATTCGCGAGGCATTTTCCAGAAAAGCTCTTCATCTATAACGATTCGCCCCGCAGCCCGCAGCCGTCTTTTTTCAGCTATTACTCCGACGTTTTGGGAAGGGTTTCGCAATATGCCTCTGGCATGAAGCTCTTCGAGGTCGGCATAGGGGCGTGCGAATGCCTGCTGGCGGCGCGCGAAATCGGGTTCGACGCAATCGGGATCGACGTGATCGACAAACACGTGCGAATGGCGCGCGACTACGGGCTAAACGCCGAGACTGCCGATTTTGTGGAATATGAAACCGGCGACAGGTTCGATGTGATCATAATGGGCGACGTATTGGAGCATGTAAGCGATCCCGTTTTGGCTATGAATAAGGCGGCGGAGCTCATGAAAGAAGACGGCGCGCTCTGGGTATCTACGCCGAATTTCGACAGCGCGTTTTCCATAGTAAGCGGCCATAAGGACGGCATGAAGCGCCAACAATACCACGTAAATTATTTTTCGCGCGATTCGTTTTACTCCTTATTGAATAAGTGCGGCCTTATGCCGGTGGATTATACTATTTCAGAGCGGTATAATGGCTCTATGGAGGTTATAGCCGTAAAAAACCGCTGACGAAAGGGACATGTATCCTTCCTAATTCGCATACGATAGTCTAGCTGGGGTAAAGGGAGCAATGGAAACCCGGATTTGACTTAGCGATTTAGTCTCTAAACGCAGGAAGGTACGCATGAACCGCATGAAATCGGCCCGGAAAGCGAAAATTGCCTTGTTTGCCGCCGCCATGCTGCTGCTGATCGCGATGGCGGCGTTTTTCGTGGTCGGCGTTGCGGAAACGGGGCTAGACGGGCTTTTGGGCGGCAACTTCTTCGCGCCTCATAACCTTTTAGCCTGGCAAATTCCCGCGCTGCGAGGGCTTGAAGTCGAGACGTGGGAGGAGGAATGGCCCGAGGGCTACTTCGAAGAGGAGACGCCGATGGGCGACTTGCCGCCGACGGAAATAATACGGCCCGAGCCGGCCGCTACGGCCGTACCCAGCCAAGCGCCAAAGGTCGAGGTCGTCGAGATCGATCCGAATATCTCGGAGAGCGTTAAAGTTGAAATACTGAATATGGAGAACGAGAAGCTGCCCGCGATAGACCTCTCCGGCGCAGCGCCGCGCGTTTTAATATACTCCACGCATTCAACCGAGGCGTTTACCCAAACCGATGAAAACCCGTACGAGCCCTCGAGCGAGTGGCGCACAGAGGACGAAACGAAGAATATTATAGCCGTGGGCGCGTTGCTCGCTAGGGAGCTGCACGATAAGTACGGCTTCGCAGTAATACACGATACGACGAACCACGAGCCGCCGGATTTTTATACGAGCTACAACCGCTCGCTGGAAACGATGGAAAAGTATAAGAAACAGTACCCTTCGATAGACGTGTTTATAGACGTACACCGTGACGCGGACGAAAGCGAGGGTGAAAACAAGGACTTTGTGGAAATCGACGGCAAGCGCGTCGCCCGGCTTATGTTCGTCGTCGGAACGGGCCAGGGCGTTACGGGCGTGGGATGGAAGGAACGGCCCCAGTGGCAGCAGAACTATCAGCTTGCGCTGGACGTTACCGACGAGCTGAATAAGATCTGCCCGACGCTTGGCAAGCCCGTCCGCGTAAAGACGGGGCGTTACAACCAGCATATGTCCAGCCGCGCGATGTTAATAGAAGTCGGACACAATAAGAATACGTTCGAGGAGGCCATGAACGCCATGCCGTATTTCGCCCAGGCGATAGCGGCGGCGACTATGGATTAAACCAACCCCAAAAATTCCGCGATATGATAGGAATAAATAAGCGCGAAGCGCGTCTTATAGTCGCCAAGAGCGAGGCCCGTAAGCTCCTCGATACGCTTGAGCCTATAGTTTAGCGTGTTGCGGTGAATGAAAAGCGCCTTGGCGGATTGTGACAGGTTCGCGTCGTGTTTTAGGTAGCAATGCAGCGAATGGAAGTACGACGAGCCCGATTTGGCGTCGATATCGCGCAGCTTGTTGAGTACGGGGTGCATATATCGAAACAACTCGCGCGGAGTATCGAAGGACGAAAGCAGGTCGAAAAAGCGAAAATCCCCGTATTCGTATACATAGCCGCCAAGATTGAATTGAGCCGCGAAAGCTATAGCGGTGAAGGCGTTGCGGCATTGCGCGGAAACGTTTTCTCCGCCGGTGAAGACGTCGCTGACGCCGCAGCGAAGGCGGTATTTTTCGCAAGCGAGCGCGAGCTCGGGCGCGCCGCTTCCCCCGTCGGGAACATCCATGAGAAGCGCCAGCGCGTCTCTAAAGCGGACGGAATGACCCGCAGGCAAAGCGGCGCGTATATGGGCGAAATTCGGATTGTCAAAGTCGATTTCGAAGACGGCGACGCGCATGGGATGGTCGAGGTTTATTTTTGCGGAACGTATTCGAAGGCGCAAATCCATCGTAAGGCGGTCGGCGGACAGCAAATCAAGGAGAACCGCTTCTGATGTGGAAGAGGGCGGGGGCGGGGAGTCGGCCAAAATGCGCGACGCGGCGCGAGACAGCTTGCGGACGTGCGCGGCGGGATATCCGGTAAGCCCGTTTAACGCCTCAAGAAGCGAGCCTTCGCCGTAATTTTCAATATATACGTCGAATAGCCGTTCCAACCCTTGCGTCGCGGAGGCTAAATGCTCCTTTTCGTTACGCGTCATCTTATCACTCCCGGATTAAGCCCGGATTTTTCAAAAGCGGTGCGCGGATATAGACGTTTCCGGCGAGCCGCTCGGCGCTTTCGCCCCCGATTAGGAACTGTACGCGCTTTACGTCCGGGAATTCGCAGACGGTGTTTATGATGGAATACATTAAGAGAAAGCCGGCGTCGGTTTCGAGCGCCGCGGCAGCGGCTGCAAAGGTCTCGGAACAGTCGATCCAGGCCATGTCGCCCGAGATTGTCACATGAGGGATGTCGTATGGGTCGGCCCCGGGCAATACGGATAAAAGGTCTTCGCCTTCGCCTTGCTGTGGGCCTTTAAGCAATTCTTGGAGGCGATACTCCGGGTTCATCGCCTCCGATTGGCTTAACGTGCGGCTTATGCCCGTTAGCGAGCCGGAAGAGTTTGCAAAATAAAGAGGAACCTCCGCGCCGATAAGGCCGGAAAATTTATCGCGGGAAAGCCGGCCGCCCTCGAATTCGACAGTACCGGCGCCTGGCATGGCCAGACTTGAAACCGCCTCGCCGTTGAGCGATATGGCGATATGGTCGTTTGTGGGGATAAAGCTCGCGAGCGAGCAAACGACCGAAGCGATCGCGAGCGCCGAGCCTGTACTCGGCCCCGTTAGCGCGATGTCGATTTTGCTGCGGCCGGATTCGAGGATCTCCGTACGCGGTGCTGTTTCTGGCGAAAAGCCTGCAAACGTGGCTCGGAGGTCGCCGAGAGGCGATGGGCCTTCCTGAAGCTCGTCGAGGATGGCCTCAGCGTAATCGAGGTCGCTAACGGTGATGCTGCGTACCTCGGGAAGAAGGAAACGGCCTGAAACGTCAGCAAAATATAGCGTGGCGAGATATGTATTAAGGCGCTCCGTGGTATAGGATGTTCCAGGCGCGGCGTCGGTTTGCCGCGTTTCCATCTGCTGGCGGAGCCTCGATTGGTATAAATCGTAGTCTTCGGTAAAATATTCTGTTACGCCGGTGGGCTTGCCGTCGTAGCCCGGTTCGCGCCCGCCGGACAATACATTTAGATAGCGCGAACCGTCGAGGGAGTGAAGCGTTTGTATTAGCGCCGCCTTGGCGAGCGTGCGGTCGCTCGCGAACATCTGTTCGAACGTTTCGGAGAGGTTTAGCGTCGTAACGCCGCGCGCGGATTCGAGTCCTATAAGCGTTGTATCCGGCCAAAAAACGCGCTTTAAGTCGCTGGACTGCGGGCCCTCTAGCAGTTGCTTTACGGCGGCCGCGGAGCGCGATTCGTAGGGGCTAAGCTCGATACTGCGCGATTCCGGCACGAGGCGCGCGCCGTCCTGGCTGACAAAATATAATTGCAAAGTTACGCGCTGTAGGGCCGCTTCCGGCGGATTCGCGGAGGCGGAGCCAGGCGCCGCCGCGAAATTCGGCATTTCAGGCGAGCTCGCGCAAGCGGAAAGAGCGCTAAGGAGCGTTATGAGAGCGAGGAACAGGGATGTTTTTTTTACAAGCGACAACTTCTTCCTCCGAAATATAAAATATTCCGTAGGGGCGGATGGCGATCCGCCCGTGTGTATGCAACCGCATTGTTCCGGGCGGATTGCCATCCGCCCCTACAAATTTGGGTCACCCATCAACCTCCGCGCCCAAAAGGCGCAGTAACGACTCGTATTCGATCCTAAAAACCTCCTGAGAGCGCGTGGCGCGCACGGGGATATTTTCGCGGCCGCGCGTTACGCCGTCGTCCGCGGATTTCAGGTAGACGCTCGCGGTTACGACGGCCGTCTCGCCGCCCGGAGCAATCGTATCCTCGCCCAACGAATAGTCTACGAGCTCGCCCAATGCTGAAAGCTCCGCGGCGATCTGCGATTCTGTGAGCTGCTCGGAGCTCGTGACGCGGCGCAAAAGCTGCGTCCAGTTTTTCTCGGAAAGCGCCGTAAGCGCCGCACGGAGCGCTTTCGCCGGCGTAAGCACAAATTCGGCGGAATATGTAAGCGGATCACCTTCGAATAGAGATAGCATGTCGCTAGGAACGTCGGCGCGCGCGCCCTCTTCGATTTGAATACGGACGCGCTCGCACGAGCCGAGCTCCGTTAGCGTGTTTGTTATGGCGCTTAGCGCTAAGCGCTTCTCTATAAGCGCCTGCGCCACAAGCGCGGGATCCTGCTGCCAGCCGTCGGGCATAATCGCAGCCGTGTTCAGGAACTCGTCCGATAAAGTCAAGAACAAAATCCCGCTCGAAATTTCGATCGAGATGAGCTCCGTGCCGCTTGGGATCAGGGGAGCAAGCTGCGTAAGCGTCGTGTCCGGGCCGTTTATAAGGCCTCGGAAGGCGGCTTCCTCGGCGGTTTCATCCGCGCCGACGTCGAGCTGGCGCAGTTCGCTTCCGATAAACGCTTCATCCGCGACGCGGAAGTAAAGCCGCGCCTCCGCACGCCCCGCTTGAGCGCCGGCTTGCGGGTTTACCGGCGGGAGGCCGGGCGTAGAAGTCTGGCGTATGACGCTCGGCGAGCACGCGCTGAATAACAAAAATATTGCCAGCAATGCCGTAAGGGAATATATACGCTTCGCG
>QMCD01004439.1_pt2 | contig 9975 bp, 12 predicted proteins | sample 1821841 | NCBI WGS metagenome assembly QMCD01 (sample SAMN01991225, study PRJNA193472) | Termite gut metagenome, whole genome shotgun sequencing project. | isolation source: worker | host: Macrotermes natalensis
TCAGAAGTTTATCATCCGATTATCTTCGTGTCTTTGCGCCTTCGCGTTCTTGGCGTTAATACAAAGAGTGCAAGCGCATAATTTAACGCTAAGGCGCATAGACGCGAAGTTTTCAATTTAAAGAGTGTTTTATTTTTTACACATTATTTAAAGAAAAAACATCATACATTCAAAAAATCAACTCTGATGTTCCTTCCTCAATAAATCATTCACCGTTTTAACCGGATTGAAGGTCTCGATAGGAACCTCCACGAAAACCGTATTCCAATCGGACATGGCGCCGTTCCACAGTCCCGGAAGTTCCAGGGCTTTCAGTTCGCGACCATCTTTCGATTTACTTGAGATAAACCCCGTGTTCTTATCCACATAGCGGGTTAAGTCGTATTTTTCTCCCTTGTAGTTGCGAACTCCGCAAACCAAATCGACGGGATTAAAGTGAGTTGCCTGCGTCATAATTTCCATTTGTTCGGAATCGCCGGGGTTAAACTGCGAACTTTCCAATATTTGCAACGAGATTGTTCCATCCTGATTCTCACACAAATACGGACCGCCTCCCGGCTCGCCTTCATTCTTTACCATTCCACAAACGCGTAGTGGACGATTCAGCTTGTTTTTTAAATATTCCATCGCATTGCTCTCTGAAAGACCGCCTTTTGCATCAAAATTCGATAATTTTTCTTTCACAAAAAGTAACATTTCCTCCATCATTTCCTTCGATACGGAACCAGAATCAAGCAATTGCTGATAAGTAAAAATCTGTTTTTGCAAGCTGATCAGCAATCCGGCAAGAATTACCTTATACTCCACAGTCGGCTGTTTCAGCGGGTCGGGAACTACGTTGTCAATATTTTTTATAAAAATGACATCAGCATTTATATCGTTCAAGTTTTCAATCAATGCACCGTGTCCGCCCGGACGAAACAATAGTTTGCCGTTAGAACGGAAAGGGTTGTTGTCTTTATCCACCGCCACAGTATCGGTAGAGGGTTTTTGAACGGAAAAAGAGACATCATAATCAGCTCCATACGCATAAGCATACTCAATCCCCCGGCGTTCAAGCAACTTTTTAAAAAGACTCAAATGCTCCTGGGAAACCGTAAAATGCAGATTCACCTTCCCCCGGCTATTTTTAGCATACAGGGCGCCTTCTACCAAATGTTCACCGAAAGGAGTCCGGGAATCTTTTGGGTACCGGTGAAACAAAATGAGTCCTTTCGGTAGAAAACCATAATTCAATCCTTTTTCATTCAACAAATTAAAAACAATACCTTTGTATTTTTTTTCCTGCAACAGTTCGGAGATTTCCTTTCCCATATTCCGTTTGCATTTGCTGTTCAACGCCTCACAAAAGGCAAAGTTAAAAATCTCTTCAAAAAATTGAACAACCGGCTTGCCGACGGGAATCTCGCTGCTCGATTCCTGAAACTCAAACAAGTCTTTAAACATCCGGCTCGCAGCCCCCGAAGCAGGAACAAATTTCAGCACAACACCATTTCCTTTCAGGTAAGAACGCCACTCTTCGATATAAAAATCCCTGTCCGAATCTTCGATCCGGCAAATACCGTCATTAATTGTAGCTGCACGCACTACTTTTAAATACGGAAAACCCGTTTGAAAGTTTTTAATTTGTTCTTCCAGCTTTTCCTCGCTTATCGCTTTTCTCCTGAGTAACTCTAAATCTTCTGTTGTTAGCATAAATGTTTAAAATTTTTTCGCTAATTTAGAAAAAAGTTACCATTAAAAGAAAGGTTAATATAAATTTTAATGATTATCTACATTTATATTCAAACTGATTCTCTATTCGTGTTTTAGCAAAAATTTTATATGCTCGTTTGTAAAAAATTGATCATCTGATACATTTTTTAATTCATCTTGTACAAGATGGATTAGCTGATTAAAAGTACTCATTTATATTGGTCTTATTAAAGATTTTTTAAATTCTTTTGGATATTTATTTTTTGCCCCCCTTGATACGGCCCCACAATCATTGCATCTATAAATGTCTGTAAGTGTTGTATTATTATAAGAATACTTGTTTTCTATAATATTTAAATTATCAGAACCGCAATGAGGGCATACGTTATCTTTATCTTCAAATAATCCAATATTTACGTGCCCTTTTATATATGGTCTTAATTTTAAATATACTTTCTCAAGGATCAATACATCCATCTCATTATATTCTCTCATATAATTAAGAGCTTCTTGATCACCATCTAAACAACTTTTCCATAGATTAAAATTAGTTTCTATCTTGTTTTCAATACCAAAATATGTTGCAAGTGCATCAAGCTTATTCGAACTAAATCCAAACTGTTGTTTTGCAATCTTACAAGTATCTATTTGTTTGTATGGTGTTGTAGGAGGAAATCCATTGATAATAAATCTACTCTTTAGACGCGGTTCATCAAACTTAATTCCATTATGATGAATCAATATATCAGCTTCATTAAGTAGTTGCCATATTGAAAAAACTATTCTTTCATCATTTTCTAGAATGGCCTCTTCCCCTGTTAATGCATCAGACATTATCTCTGACTCACCAAGCCATTTTGCAGACCATGAAAGCATAAACCAATCAGATATAACTTGACATGGAGAAATATTCTCTTTCCACATTCTCCATACATATGCTTTAACTGGAGCTGTCTCTATATCGAGTAATAGAATTTTTGCTTTGGGTCTTTCAATATTAATATTATTAGACCTGAAAATATTCTTTGCAGTATATACATCTTCCTTAGTACAATTGTTTGCTTTTGCAATCTTACCAGCACCCATTTTAAGCGCATATGGCTTAACTTGAAAATATCCTAATAACTGTTCTATTTTTTTTGTCATCTTCCTAAAATTAGAAATTCTTGTCAAAGATATGTATTAAATACAACTAAGACAAGAACTTCTTTTAATGTTTTAAACAAACTAACAACAAATGTAATATTATATAACTATGAACTTATCTGAGACCCAGTCCATTGATTGCACTGTGTAAATTTGTTTCTAAATTTATTAATATCTGATGCTGTTCCCTGACAGGAAAAGTAGCTATCATTTGGGATGCCAAAAAATGCATCTGTACTTATAATACCTTCTTGTGATGCATCAAAACCTTTTATATACAGACGAGTTAAAAAGTCTGTACTATAGAAAAAATTTAAGCCAATAGATTCTATCTGACTTGGTATTGTTTCCCTGCCATCATATGAAGCTGAATATCTGAAAAAATTTGTACCTATATTTTTTACTGTAGAAGGTAATTCTATCCTTTGCTTAAAGCCATATACAGTATTAAGGAAGTAATTTCCAATAGTTACTATATTGTTTGGTAGCTTAAGATTTTCTAAATTTGTTAAATAACTACAAAAATAATCAGGTAATGAAGTGAATGAATCATATTCTTTACCAAAGTATATTTTTCTTATAGTTAATCTATCTAAATTTTGATTATTAATAATTACAGGTGCAGAACCACCACTTGTTCTACAAAAGTTCTCAAGTGGAGTATCTTCTGGTGTTATATAAATAGTTTCTAATACACCTGCTGATGGAGACCACATAACATAGCTATCACTAATAGTTGGAGGTAATGGTTTTATAGTTGAACCACAATCATTGCATGCAACATTAAAAGGCAATAAACAAGTAGACCCAATCAAACAGTTCCTAAATGTTTCTATGTAGCGCAAATCCTCCTCACCAATAAAGATAGATAACTTACTATTTAATAGATCTTCAACTAATAGCAAAGCAAGTAATTGGTTTGTTCCCCAATCACATTTATATCCAATCTTAGATAAGATGTCAAAGTATTCACTTAGCCCATTTGCTGCTATTAACTTATATCTATCCATTGCAACCACAACCTTTAGAACTTGTTACCTTTGATTTACCAAAGAACCTATCCCATAAACTTATTAGCTGTTTATAGTTACAAGTTAAATTCATATACTCAAAAGCTTTTAATAAAAGCATGTCATTAATAAAACCACTATTGTCACTACAATCAGTACCAATGGTTTTTACTTCATTAATTAACTTCTGATAAAACCTGTAAAAGTTAACAACCGATTTAAGGGCTGTTTTAGGCCCATATTTTAATTCATCATAATCAACTGGTAAACCATCCACAATTATATAAACAAACAAAATTTCGTTGTTTAAATTGATATTCAAGGTTTCTTTTGTTATTTCCTCAACAATTGTAGTTGTACCAATAGGATATGTCTCAGTATATATAGGAGTAGCACTTGGGCCTGTCTCCATATATGTCTTACCAGTATCTATGATTAATTCTGAAATATATGCATTAGGGAATATATCAAGATAATCTAATGTAACATCAATAGATAAAGCCCTACCACATTTATAAATTTGTAATTCCCTAAAATTTACCATAATAAAAGAATAAAAAAAGGGGCACGAAGCCCCCGTTAAAACTTAATGATTAGAGGCTGCTCTCTGTGATGGGAACATCCGGAAATGCTGCTGTAATAGCTGCAGCTACATCTGCCTGAGATGCAGTAGGAACCACCAAAGTAAGAACCTTACGAGAGTAATAACTTTCCTGATTTGCACCTTCAAAGTTATACATGATATCAAACACATCATAAGTCTGAGTGGGATCAACCATGTATTTGGTCATCCAAACATTTGGCCAACCAACATTACGGTAAATATCACCACGCTCACCATGATAGAAGTATTCCATGTCTGCAATAGCTTCACCATTTTCAACAAAGTTGACAGGAGCTACCTTAGATACAATACCCCATTTGAAATAATCACCATTAAGAAGAATAGAATCTGTATCAACTACAAGATTCAAGGTTTGCATCTGTGCACTCGAAATACCAAGATTCCAAGGCTGCTTAACTTCTTCAATAATAAGTTTGGTGGGAGTTGCTGCATTATCAACACTAAAGGTTAATACCTGTGCAGGTTCACGTTTGAAATTAAGCTGCAGAGAAGCAAGCATAGCATTATAGAACTGAGCAGCAGTCATGCCAGTAAAAGCCTTAACTGCACCAAATTTATAATACTGGTTTTCAGGCGAAATACCAATCCAGTCACGGAAGTATAATTCAACCTCATAAGTCTGACCAGCTACAGGAGCACCACCATTAACAGTAGGATCAAGAATTATCTCCCAACGCTGTAAAGGTTTACGCATGTCTACTGATGCTGTGTGTTTAATCATAAAGATATCATCCTCTTTGACTAAATCACTACGTACAACACCACCAGGAACATCTGCTGCACTACGCTGTGTTACATAACCATAAGCATCACCAAAAGAAGATGCAGTTGCAGGTACTCCAGTAATAGCTGTAGCACCAATAGTACTTGCATCAGTAATAGTGGTAGCATCTGCAACAACAGAAGTTACTACATAAAGCTGGCGCGATTCATTTGTGTGTAAAGTTGCCATTAATTAAAATGTATTAAGTTAAACTTTTGAGTTTGCAGCACCCTGCCAAGCAAACTTAGCAAGATCTACAGCTCTATTTAAAATTGTTTCATGAAAAACCGTATTCAATAAACATTCTGACTTAGTTGAAACACCATCTATTGATAGCCCATAATCTAAATCATCAATAATAATTGGTGTTGGCATAACTAAATACCTCATACCATAAGTACCAATGTTATAATCTGAAATTAACTCAGCAATACTATTAGAATAATCTAATCTTAAAACCCTACGTTTACCTTGTTTCCTAAATGGATTATTCTTTATAATATGATACTCATCATGCGTAATGGGTATTACTGTAACCTCCTTTACGAAAGCAGCACAATCAATGCTATCATCATTATAATCAACCCATTCATAAACCCTAAACCAAACATCATCTGGTATTGTATAGAACTTAGATTTAGAATTAACACCAATACCTGTTACTTCATCAGATGTTGTATATACTTTAATTAAGTGATTAATATATTGCCTAACATCTTCAGAACCCTCAAATGCAGAACCACTAAAATTACCAAGATATACCTCTATTACCAAATCTTTCTGTGCTGTAGACAAGAAGTATGAAATCTCATATGGATCTAATGCAGGAGCTGCATTTGAAAGAATCATGTTATATTTTAGCTCAAAAGCATTTAAAAATTCTGTTGTGCTCATATTAATCCCTTAGTTTTGCTTCAATAGAAAATTTAATTTCAGCATTTTTAGGCAAACCTAAATACTTTGCTGCAGTACTTAATGTGGGATCTTCATTTGCTCCACACAAAGGCGTACCATTATAATAATAATAACTACCCTTAGTTGTTACAACATTAGCATCCTTAGCCCTACGAAGTAATACCTTATTTGCCAAATGTGTATCTTTAATTGTCTTTAAGAACAGATTGGCATCAGCCTGAATAAGTTTATTACACTGTGTCTGCAAGAACTCAAGTTTACTATTTGCAGCAGTAGGTCTACCTGTAATAGTCTCAACAATAACACGCATTGTGTCTGTATCTTCAACAATCTTACCAAGTTCAACATAAGACTGCATTGTTGCATTCATCTCCTTGCTTACATTGGATTGCTCTTCATTTTCAGCAATAATAACAAACTGATAAGTAGCTTTAGGCCTGTCCTGCAATTCTTTCAAAGAAGGTGCTATATGGTCTTTATTTGCCAGCAATACCTTGTAATCAATATATTCATGAGGATTACTCAAATTAAACAAATTATCACCCTTTGTAAGCCTTACCTGATAGTTGTTCCAATAGTTATTATTCTTCAAATAAATACTAAGAGCATTAACTTCAAGACCCATCTCATATTCAAGATAAGTCTTTTCATCATTTGTTAAGACATTAACAAACTGACCATTACTTAACATTGGTACAGTAAAAACCCTCTCTGCGTTGTCAGACATACCACCATATAATGGATGCTTAACATTAGTAACCATACCATTTTCTTTAGGTAGATACCTTACAGATATTCTTTCATTCCTAAGACAATTAGGAGGCAAATCATCTTCCACCATAACAGCACTTCTTACACCTTTAACAGGCCTACCTTTCTTTTCAACTATTTCTTCTTTTACTACTTCTTTGAATACTATCATTAATATCCCCAAGTTCCATTTTACTCATATTCTCCCAAATTATTAGTTTTTTAAGAACTACACTAAATGTAGATTATTTGTGGGTAGTAAACTAACCAAAATTTACTACCCTTTTGTTTATGCAAGCACTGCAGGAATAATACTTACAGTTCTTGTCGGGTCAAGGATAAATACACCACCAGTCCACATACCATGTACTCAAAATGTTATCCATAAAGCTTTTTATCTTTATGTTCTTACACTTTATCATTGTGTAAGTTCAGCATATATTTTCATCCTATATAAATAGGAGCAAGCACTCTTGGGTTATTATATTCTATATTACTATAGTTTCAAACCTATGCGTTACAGCGATTAAGTATATTATTACTTAATTTGCCACGGTATTATCTTTAATTAATTTCTCTAAATATATTTTGTATGAATCAGGTAAAGCTAATGGATTGCTTTTCTTTGGTATAAAAACATTTTTTACTTTTAATTCAAATGTCTTATAACCAATTCTATAAAAATGATTTACATTGGTTCTCCATTTCAATCCAAATAAATTAGCTACATCTTGATAATTATACCCATAATTTTCAATTAAGTTTATTGCAGCTAAACCAAGCTCTTTATTCCACCAACATTTTTCAAGACCAGTTCTATATGCATGTTTAGTGTTTTCAGATACTGTACACCACTCAAGATTAGAAACATGATTATTCATCTTATTACCATCTTTGTGGTTTACACATGGTTTATTTAACTCATTTGGTATGAAATGCTCTGCAACAAGTCTATGAACTTTATGTATCTTTTGAATTCTAATAGAACCATTCATTTTTCTAAGACCAAGAGCAGGATAACCAGCAATTAATCTTTGTTTCATTTCTTTACCATTGTCAGTACGAAATACAATTCCTGTATTTGTGATACAATATCTATTATTGTAACCTTTTATATATTTAGTTTCTTCTTTATCAATCATGATAGCAAGAATTTAATTAATTAATTTTTCAGATAGACTTCACCGTTTTTGCTTGATTTTATTAATAGATTACTCTATTAAGCGGCAATACATTTTACCGCACTATCTTCTCCAAAACTCATATTACCATTACCAATCTGACCTGTGACATTTTGTTACTATATCAATAGATATAGGCTAAGTCATTTCTGCTTAGCTCTCATACTTTCATATGAGATCAGACTATCCCATTATCCTTTTTAGGATAAGATTATTATAGTCGTTGAACCTTCCCTTGACAAATAAGGGCTTGGCTGCGGATTGTCCAATTTTTCAAGTTGTTACTGATTAAAATAATTATTTTAATTTAGTATTGAAAACTCTAAGGAGTTTCCCGCAATTTAAATCTTTTTCATTATAGCATTACTGCTATATGCCTCTCTACAGTTTATGCTGCAAGCCTTATAACTGTCTGATTATAAGGCATTAAAGGATTACGTAACCCAAACTCATAGCCACGAATATCATTCTGACCACGAACTTTCGCGAGTTGTATATTAGGAACATCCATAGATCCAATATATAAAATATCGTATCTATAAGATTCTGCAGGACGACCATTCAGGAGAAGTTTATTCCTGATGGGATTATCGTATACATTTGTTATCTTAGGAGTTTTTTATCTCCTAATTCTTACATTTTATTATCATGTAAGTTCAGCATATATCATCACCATTTTAAAGGTGTTGGACGCTCGTGTCTCTATTTTATTCTATATTACTATAGTTTCAAGAGTGATGCGTTACACTGACAATAGTTCTTTAATTCTATTGTTTAGCACGGTATTGTCTATATCAAATGATTTTAATTTATTATAAATATGTTTTGGTAAAAATATAATTGGGTCACGTTTAAAAGATACTCTATTAAAAGTTAAATTTAAATTTCTCCATCTCTTTCCAGCTAATATACATCGTATTGTTATATGACTAACCTTGTATAATTTGGAAATCAATTTTACACTTAAACCGTTGTTTACAAGATCTGGGATTAATAAAACCATGTCTTCTGTAATTGGTGATGCCTTTTCTCTGTTGTAATTAGAGTGCTTTCCAGCATGCATCATGTTTTCAGATCTTGTACACCAGGCTAAATTTGAGTAATGGTTATTTTTCTTATTACAATCTAAATGATTTATTTCTAATTTGTTTTGAGGATTTTTAACAAAAGCTTTTGCTACAAGTATATGAACCTTTGTTGTTATCTTTTTACCATTTAAATCAACAATAGACACTTGTCTATAACCACGACCGTCATCTGTGTCTTTTATAAACCTATTTATAAACTTGCTATAAATTTTCCCATTTTCATAAATTTCATACATGGGAAAATCATTTAATATTTTAAATCGTTCTTTTATCATATATTATGATTAGAATAATCTCAAAAAGATTTTACCGTTTTCGTCCAATTTTCATTAATAAGTTTCCTTATTAAGCCGCTATACAATAATTTAACGGATCGACTTCTACTTTTACGGTCACACCATTAGGTGCTTTGTATTCAACAAACTGGAATCCTGCACTAAGTGCATTATCATGAAGTTCAGATTTAGTTTGTTTAACAACCTGAGTAGAATAGTTGTCAATTACAAATTGAGTCCAACCAGAAGTAATTCTTTGTACTGCTTGACTAAATTGTGCAGCCCCCGCTTCCAAGGGCTTGTTATCTTAAGAGTTTTTTATCTCTTAATTCTATATCTTTACCATTGATATAGTTCAGCATATATTTTCATCTTCAGCATTATCTGTTAAGATGTCGAGAACTCTTGGTCTCATTATATTTATTCAGAGACTATGCGTTACGATGGACTATGATATTTAACGAATTTATATTGCATTGATGGAATGAGATTGTAAAATGGATCAAATAAGGTCATAATCCTTTTTG
>QMCD01002579.1_pt1 | contig 9971 bp, 11 predicted proteins | sample 1821841 | NCBI WGS metagenome assembly QMCD01 (sample SAMN01991225, study PRJNA193472) | Termite gut metagenome, whole genome shotgun sequencing project. | isolation source: worker | host: Macrotermes natalensis
GGATAGCCGCTGGGGCCCAATATTCTCGGTACGCGAAAAGAGATTGCAAAGATGAACGGACAGGTATTGAGGAGCTTTGTGGAGAGGACTTACAATACCGACAGGATGGTTTTTTCGGCCGCGGGAAATATCACCGAACGGGCGTTCGTAGCTATCGTAGAGCGATTTTTCGGCTGTGTAGCACCTAACATGAGGGCTTTCGAGCGTGTGACACCGCGGGATGCGGCTTATTTCGACACCTCCTCTTCCCGCCGCACACACCAGTCGCATTGCGTAATGGGTGCCAGGGCTTATGGAGCCGCCGACCCGCGGCGTACTGCTTTGGCACTATTGGTGAATATTGTCGGCGGCCCTGCGGCAAACTCACGACTCAACGAGATACTGCGTGAGAAAAATGGTCTGACATACACAGCCGAAGCGTCATACACACCTTTCAGCGATGTCGGCATGGCGACGATATACTTCGGTACCGAGCGTGAAAAGGTGGCGCGTTGCCGTGAACTTATTAACGGGGTGCTGCGCGGCCTGCGCGAAAACGCCCTTACTACAAGACAGTTGGCCGCGGCAAAAAAACAGTTCACAGGGCAGTTTGCCATAGCGCAGCAAAGTCATGAAAGCATGATGCTGGCTGCCGGTAAAAGCATGTTGTTATATGGCGAGATCGATCCGCCTGCCGAAGTATATAAAAAGATCGCTGCCGTGAGCGCCTCCGATATCCTCGAAGCTGCAAACGATGTATTCGGCAATCTCTCGACTTTAACGTTTGTTTAATGTGAGTTCGGCGAATTAATCTTTTGTTGTCATCCTGAGCTTGTCGAAGGATCTCGCCGGATTTGAGTTCCCTCGCCGTCTTCAGATGGCAATGAGATGTAAATGCGCGAAAAATCGAAGATAATAGCATAGTGAAGTATTAACCGTTAATCGTTGGCCGCTATGGAAAAATATATAACACGATTTTCGACTCCCGAGGAGACTCTGTTGGCGGAACTCGACCGTGTGACGCACCTGCAAGTGGTGAACCCTCGCATGATCGCGGGGCATGTTCAGGGGCGCGTACTGGAGATGATGGTGCGCATGCTGCGCCCGAAGAACGTTCTGGAGATAGGCACTTTCACGGGCTATTCCACGCTGTGCATAGCGGCGGGGCTGGACGACGGTGCGGTGGTCGACACAATCGAGGTCGACGACGAGTTGGAAGATATTGCCGCGTCGTTTTTCGCCCGCTCGCCGCACGGGCACAAGATACGCCGGCATATGGGCGACGCTCTGGATATTGCCCCGCGGCTCGGCAAAATCTATGATCTCGTTTTTATAGACGGCGACAAACGGCAATACCCCGAATACCTGGAGATGGCGGTGGAGCTTACCCGCACAGGCGGTTTTATACTTGCCGACAATGTGTTATGGTACGGTAAGGTTTTAGAACAGGCAGCTCCTAACGACCTGCACACACGCCGCCTGCAAAAGTTCAACGAGATGGTGGCTGTCGACCCGCGCCTCGAAAACATAATCGTCCCACTGCGTGACGGGATAAATATTATACGGAAACTATGATCGGAACATTTGTAAATGCCAGTGCGGTGTTGGTTGCCGGTGCGGCAGGGCTTGCCATACGTAAACATATTCCTGCTAAGATGACCGACATTGTTTTTCAGGCGTTGGGCCTGTTCACGTTGGTGATAGGAGTGAAAATGGCTCTGGAAACGCAGGATATGCTGTTGGCAGTAGTTAGCCTTGTGCTGGGTGCGCTGACGGGGCAATGGGTGGATATAGACAGTGCGCTTAAACGTTTCTCTAAATGGCTCGAACGGCGTGTGGGTGGTTCGCAGGACACATTCACATCCGGCCTTGTAACGGCGACATTGTTGTTTTGCGTCGGTTCGATGTCTATTTTGGGCGCCATAGAGGACGGCATGGGTGATACGCCTACTCTGCTCTACACCAAATCGATCATGGATGCCACGAGTGCACTGATCCTTGCGGCTGCGTTGGGTGTCGGTGTTCTTTTTTCGGTTTTGCCTATGCTCGTTTATCAGGGCGGGCTGACTCTGCTGGCAGGGTTTCTTATGAACTTTATGAACGACAGTATGATGGCCAATCTTACGGGAGTGGGCGGGATACTGATAATAGGGCTTGGGATAAACTTGTTGAAAATAAGGGAAATAAGCGTGGCAAACCTCTTACCGTCTTTGGTGTTTATCGTTGTGCTTTCTTTCTTCTTCTGAGCAGGGCGGCAGTGAGGTAGGCGGCCAAAGGATAGATGGGCAGCAGATAAAATTCCGACTTTGAAGATATCAGTGACATTACAACTATATTTGCCCAAATCGCGGTATAGAGGAATCGGGCAATATCACTGCGTAACTTTTTACGCCACACGCCCAACGTGATAAATATCAGGTAAACAGGTGTCCACGGCAGCATATCGCGCAATAAACGCGGCAGGTACCAGAACAAGTGTTCGCGTGGAGCGGGCGTAAATACAAGACTACCGTCCCACCTGAGTTCCAACCACAGTAAACACAGAACAACAAAGATCAATATCTCGCGCAGGCCGAACCAGCGTCCTGCATGTCGCCATTCACGTTTAATGATAACGAACGCCGCAATACCCGTAAGCGGCGCAACTAATCCCGCTACACCGCCGCACAGCATCGAGCCGAAGAGCCAAAGAGGAAGAAATGCCTTGACAGCACGGTAGTATGATGTTATCTTAAGGTATTGCGCGATGTCGGTGTGTGCTGTTTTTGCGAGTAAGAGATCTCTCGTTTCACGCTTCGAGATGACAGTGTCTGCTTGCGCGAGGTTGGCGCTCGACTGAACATCAGTATGGCTTATCGTATTATAGAGATTACCGCCATTCGGCGCCGAGTTTTTATATACAATGAAAAATGTGCGCAACGACAGCGTAGAGAAAAGAACCGTGAGCATTGCCGTCGCATCGGTGATCGCCGTGTGTGCGAAGAGCCATGTCGTAAAAAGCAGAACGGCCGCGAGTACGGGGTTGTGTTTCAGCCCCGCCGCACGCAGCCAATATTCCATAACTGCCACGACACCCGCCGCGGCTGCCAGCGACACGAAGACCATCACGCTAACCCCAACTCGCTCCTGACGTATCCTATGTCGATACCGAGAATGGTCTCGACTATATTCGGGAAACTCTTGCCGTGGAACCCGAAGCCGCCGCGCGTCATCTCCTCGATGGCCTCCTCCTTACTGACACCCTGAAATACTATACGGTACATGGCGATCACGGCGCCGGTACGGTCGCTACCGTGCCAACAATGAACGAGAATCGGCCCCTGAGCATCGCGGATTACACGCAAGGCTTCTATAAGCTGATGTACGTTGATCTTGCTCGCTTTGCTGGCTATACGATGGAACTTAAGCCCCTTTGCACGCTTGTGGTTGCGATGGTTGTGGTACCACCGCAGGTTTAGTACTTCGCTTATGCCGTGCTCCACCAAAAGTCGCAGATCGCCTTTCTTTGGCCTCGCCGAGCGATAGAGTTTATGGTCTACTTTGAAAAAGTTCTTCATAACCGAACGCAAAGATAATAATTGTAATGGGAAATTGAAAATTGATATTGGAAAATTGTGCACGCCTGCATCACATACAGTTATTCCGACAAAGCCCTTGCAATGACGTTGCGTGTATGCATATAATAATTATACATGAGTAGCTTTCGCGTATAAAGCCGCCTACGACAGCCTGCAAGCGAGAGATCCCTCAACAAGCCAGGTATGACAATTAATAATCGCTCTGCGCGAGCACGCGCTGTCACCTCGAGCGTGGAGCGAGATAACTTTCACTAAAATCATCATATCAACCTGTCATTCAGGACTATAAAAGATCGCATGGAGCCTGTTGGTATAAACGGTAGACGATTGCCTGAATTTTTATTCAACCCCATTATATGTATATAACGGAAAAAATACCTATCTTCGTGCTTATGAAAAATGAGATTTCACTGGGCCGCAAGTTGCCCGATTATCCCGAGTTTAAGACAGGTATCCGCCGCGCACCGGACCGCGGTTTCCGACTTACGGAGGCGCAAACCAAAACGGCGCTCAAGAACGCTTTGCGCTATATTCCCAAAGAGTTGCATGAAAAGCTGGCTCCCGAATTTTTGGATGAACTGCGTACACGCGGGCGTATATACGGTTATCGTTATCGTCCCGCAGGTGACCTTAAAGCCAAATCCATAGATAAATATAAAGGTAAATGCCTTGCAGGTAAGGCGTTCCAGGTGATGATCGATAACAACCTGTGTTTCGATATAGCACTCTATCCCTACGAACTTGTGACTTATGGCGAGACGGGGCAGGTGTGCGCCAACTGGATGCAGTACCGCCTGATAATGAAATATCTGGAGGTTATGACCGACGAACAGACATTGGTCGTTGAGTCGGGGCATCCGTTAGGGCTGTTCAAGTCGAACCCCAACGCGCCGAGGGTTATAATCACCAACTCGATGATGGTTGGTATGTTCGACAACCCGCACGATTGGGAGATCGCGGCACAGATGGGTGTGGCCAACTACGGGCAGATGACCGCCGGTGGGTGGATGTATATCGGCCCGCAAGGTATTGTCCACGGTACTTTCAATACACTGCTCAACGCGGGGCGCATGAAATTGGGAACGGATGAAAACCTTAACGGTTACCTGTTCGTTTCCTCCGGTTTGGGCGGTATGAGTGGTGCGCAACCCAAAGCCGCCGATATTGCGGGTGCGGTGAGTATCGTTGCCGAGGTCGACTGGTCGCGTATCGAAACGCGCCATTCGCAGGGATGGGTGAGTAAGGCAAGCAACTCCCTGCCCGAAATCTTCGGTTGGGCCGATGAGGCATTGATTGCCGGACAGCCGCTTTCGATAGCCTATCACGGCAATGTGGTCGATGTGTTGGAGTATGCGCTCGAACACGGAAAGCATATCCATTTATTGAGTGATCAGACATCGTGCCATGCACCTTACGAGGGCGGGTACTGCCCCTCGGGAATCAGCTTCGAGGAGCGCACGCAACTGTTGGGTTCCGACCGTGAGCGTTTCCGCCAACTTGTCGACGAGTCGCTGAAACGTCATTTCGAAGCGATCAAGAAATTGGTTGAGAAGGGTACTTATTTCTTCGATTACGGTAACTCGTTTATGAAAGCGATCTACGACGCGGGCTGCAAAGAAATTTCGCGTAACGGTGTCGATGAGAAGGACGGTTTTATATGGCCCTCGTATGTAGAGGATATTATGGGGCCCGAGTTGTTCGATTACGGTTACGGGCCGTTCCGTTGGGTGTGTCTTAGTGGTAAGCACGAAGATCTGGTGCGTACCGACCAAGCGGCGATGGAGGCTATCGACCCCACGCGCAGGCCGCAGGACAGGGATAATTACAACTGGATCCGCGACGCCGAGAAAAACGCCTTAGTCGTGGGCACACAGGCGCGTATACTCTATCAGGATGCTTTGGGGAGGATGAATATTGCGCTGGAATTCAATAAGTTAGTGCGTAAAGGCAAGGTTGGGCCGATCATGCTGGGGCGCGACCACCACGATGTTAGCGGTACCGACTCGCCGTTCCGCGAGACGGCCAACATCCGTGATGGAAGTAACGTTATGGCCGATATGGCGGTGCAGTGTTTTGCGGGCAATGCTGCGCGCGGAATGAGTCTCGTTGCGCTGCACAATGGCGGCGGTGTAGGTATCGGAAAGTCGATAAACGGAGGTTTCGGTATGGTGCTCGACGGTAGCAAGCAAGTCGACGAGATCCTGCGCAGTGCAATGTTGTGGGATGTGATGGGGGGCGTGGCACGCCGCTCGTGGGCACGCAATCAACACGCGATCGAAACATGTGATGAGTTCAACCATACCCATGCAGAGGGTTACCACATCACTATGCCGGTGGTGGCCGACGATAAATTGATGGATAAGTTGTTGAAATAATAATTATGGAGCTGCATAATGGCTTGCCGGTGCTGTTCGTCAAGGATGCCGGAATATCGAAAAATTTCTATGCCGGTGTGTTGGGAATGACAGTTGTCGGAGACTTCGGTGGAATGAACATTACATTTAAGGAGGGTTTTGCCCTCTGGCAGATCGGTGAAGGAAATATTATTCCAACAAAGTTGGGACGCGAAAATATGGAGAACGCAGCGGCCCCGAGCCGCTTCGAACTCTGTTTCGAGACCCATGACCTCGACGGAGATTACGCTGAGTTAAAACGCAACGGGGTGAAATTCCTGCACGAGATCAATACCGAAAATTGGGGCCAGCGCAATATGCGTTTTTACGACCCCGACGGTCATTTGATCGAGATAGGAGAAGCGATGTACGTCTTTTTGCGCCGTATATATGACGAGGAAAAACAAAACCTGAAAGCCACTTCGCAGCGTACATTCGTGCCGGAAGAGGCCCTCAAACAATTTTTGGGATTGTAGCGGCCCCATATGCCGCCAAGGGTATGATGACGAGAATAATTATAGCATTATTGTTTTTTGCCGCGAGCGCCTCGGCACAATCGCTGCGTACGGAATTCGTGAGTTTCGACCTGCGCGAGCATGCTGAAAAAGACAACCGCAAGGCGAACCAATTCTATCATGATCTGGGAACCGACGGTATTTTGGAAGTGCCGGTACTGTGGTTGGACAGGGAGATATTCCTGCATGTCGAGGGTGCGAAAGGGCTTTTGAGTGTGAACGGACACGAGGCAGGTGAGGTGAGGATAAGCCCCGAGGAGTGGAATATCACACGCTGGATCACTGACGGCACCAATACGATAGATGTGCCTGCCGGTGCGCGGGCGTGGGTTTACTCACAGCCAAAGTTGCGCATAGAGGACTTTATTGTGGAAGCCGTGGCCGATTCGTCACAATACAAATGGGGATTGTTGAGACTGACGTTGGTGGTGGCCAACGGCTATAATTTCCCCGAAATACTAAATGTGGGTTACGATATTTACAGCCCGCAGGGCAAATTGCTGAATTTCGACAAACGAGATGTTACTGTCGGCGGCCAAAGTCGCGACACAGTGATTTTCGAGGAGTATATATATGGTATGCCCGCGAACCTGTGGACAGCCGAAAACCCCAAGCTCCATAAGGGGATGATTTTGGCGCAACAGGGAAAAAGGCCGACTGAGTATATTCCGTTTCGCGCCGGTTTTGGGAACACATACCTTGAAGATGGGCGATTGATGCGTAACGGTAAGGCGGTGAATATCAAGGCTTTGGCATATAGTGTGAAAGCATCGGGTTCTGATTTTGCAGGTGTACGGAAATCTACTGTGGCGAGTTTGGCGAAATTTAAGAAACAGGGATTCAATACGCTTATGGTCGATTGTCCGCAACCATGGTGGTTCTACGATGCGGCGGATGAGGCGGGAATGTACGTTTTCGACCAAGCTGAGACTTTCGGTGCCGCTAACGACCCAACGCTTGTCGAGGACTATTTGCTGGCTGCCGAGAGTGTTTTCAGGCGTTCGCGCAACCATGTGAGTGTGGTGGGCTGGTCGTTGGGCACAGCAGCCGGCGGGAACGGTTACAACCTCTACAAAACGTACCAATGGCTGAAGGTACACGCGGGTGAGCGGCCGGTTATATATAACGGCGCGGGTGGTGAGTGGAACAGCGATATGGAGCCGGTGGAGGCCATTATCCCGCAATGACGATAGAGGTTTTGGCAGTAGGGAAGACCGCCTCGGCGGAGGTTGCGGCGTTGGTGGAGTTATACATGCGACGTGTGAACAGGTATCTTAAGTGTTCGTTCACAGCGCTGCCCGATGTGCGAGAGAAGCTGCCGCAGGAGGAATTGAAACGGCGCGAGGGCGAGATGCTGATGAAGCAATTTGCACCAGGCGATTGCGTGGTCCTGTTGGACGACAAAGGCACTGAACGCAGCTCGACGGAGTTTGCGGCATGGATGGGTAAGAAGATGGTAGCGGGTGTGCGGCGAGTGGTGTTCGTGGTAGGCGGTGCTTACGGGTTTTCGGAAGAGGTTTACGCACGTGCAAATGAGAAGTTGTCACTGTCACGTATGACGTTTTCACACCAGATAGTGCGTGCGCTGTTCGCCGAACAACTGTATCGGGCGTTCGCGATACTGAACAACGAACCCTATCATCACGAATAACCCACATTGTATGTATGTTATCTCGAAACAAGCTATTATGCAAGATAGAGCTTGTTTCACGTTTCGGGATAACAATGAAATGCGGGCACGCACTATAAAAAAACCGGAGGGAATCATCGCGATTGCCTCCGGCGTCGGGGTTGCCCCCTAAACTACTAACCCAAACTTAAATAAATGAAGAAATCATTTCTTCGAAGAAATGATTCAAATCGCATGCCACAGTTTATTGCCTTGTTGAATTTTACCGGAATAAATCTATTGTATGTCGGTAGAAATTAGAGATAGTTCGGATTTTTCTTCATAGGCGTAGCCTGTATTCTGTAAAATGGAGACAAAAAAGAGCGAGAACGGAAATTTCCAAACAAGCTCTAACCGGACTTACAAAAAAAAACACTATTTTTGAGAGTTCTTGTGAAGTAAATATGAGAAAAGTAGACGTTGTTTTGGGATTGCAGTGGGGGGATGAGGGGAAAGGTAAAGTTGTGGATGTGCTTACACCGCGTTATAGCGTGGTCGCACGATTTCAGGGAGGGCCTAATGCGGGACATTCACTGTTGTTCGACGGACGTGAATATGTGCTGAATACGGTACCTTCGGGGGTTTTCCGTGAGGGGACGGTGAATATTATTGGTAACGGTGTTGTGGTCGATCCACGGACTTTGGCCAAGGAGATCAAGGCGTTGGAGGCCGATGGTATGGATATGGTGTCACGACTTTTCCTGTCGAAAAAGGCACACCTTATCATGCCTACACACAGGGCGCTGGATGCCATGCAAGAGGCAGCGAAAGGCGCGGCCAAGATAGGTTCGACATTGAAAGGTATCGGCCCTGCCTATATGAGCAAGACGGGTCGCGATGGTTTACGTATCGGAGATATAGTCTCGCCGAAATTCAAAGAGAAATATAACGCGCTGAAAAAGAAGCATCTGGAAGCCTTGAACGGTTTTGAATTCGACTTGCAGGAGGCCGAGTGGATGGAGGGTGTGAACTATCTGCGCCGTTTCGGGCTTATCGACAGCGAGTGGGTGGTGAACGACTATATGCAGCAGGATGTGGCGGTGTTGGCCGAGGGTGCGCAGGGTTCGTTGTTGGACATAGATTTCGGGACATACCCGTTCGTAACGTCATCCAATACGATTTGTGCGGGGGTTTGTACGGGATTGGGCGTTGCACCCGGGCGTATCGGCGAGGTCTACGGAATCTTTAAGGCCTACTGTACCCGTGTAGGCGGCGGGCCGTTCCCTACGGAGTTGCATGATGAAACAGGACTGCGCCTAAGAAAGATTGGCAGGGAATTTGGAGCGGTTACAGGTCGTGAACGTCGTTGCGGTTGGTTGGATATGGTAGCGCTGAAGTATTCGGTGATGCTGAATGGTGCAACGGGACTGATAATGATGAAGAGCGATGTATTGAACGATTTCGACACAATAAAAGTCGCAGTGGATTACGACCTGCCGGAAGGGCAGACAGGACGTTTCCCGTTCGATGTGGAGGGTGCAAAACCCGTTTACAGGGAGTTCAAAGGTTGGAAAACCGATATATGTGGCGTGCGTAGATACGAAGATTTCCCTCAGGAATTCAAAGATTATGTGGAGTTTATAGAGGCGGAGTGCGGGGTACCGGTGAAGGTGATCTCGGTAGGCCCCGATAGAGAAGAAACCATAATTAAAAACCTATAAAGTTATGAAGAAGAGTGTTAAGTTTTTGGCTGCCCTTATGGCAGCGGCAATTGTTTTCGCAGGTTGCGGAAGCATGAGTAACGCTGGTAAAGGTGCATTGTACGGTGGTGGCGGTGGCGCTGTCCTGGGTACGGCTATCGGTGCTTTGGCAGGTGGTAAAGACGGTGCTAAAATCG